>SDBV01007605.1_pt1 | contig 14776 bp, 18 predicted proteins | sample 2277081 | NCBI WGS metagenome assembly SDBV01 (sample SAMN10402039, study PRJNA504765) | marine sediment metagenome | isolation source: marine sediment core GS10_PC15, 223 cmbsf | place: Arctic Ocean: Southern Knipovich Ridge | collected 2010
TTAATCTACTTAAAATCATCACAATCTTTATATAACGCTTAATGCTGATAATTCCATTGAAGCCCAACCTATAATCCCCATGATTATTAATATTGCTAAGAAGAAGATTAAGAGAGCTTTGACAGGCGGCAGAGATACACTGGAAGAGCATAGAAGGCTTGGAGCAGTTATAGAGAAAGATATGGTCTTTGAGCTGATGAAGCAGCATTTGGTTGAGGATGACAAGGAGCTTAATAAAATCTATAAGGCATATAAATCCGGAAAAATGACTTCAGGAGAATTAAAAGAGATTGCATGTGATAAGATGGAAGAATTCATGAATAATTTTGTTAAAGGTGTTGAGAAAGCAAGGAAGCAGATAAATAAGCTGAAATTCGTTAAGTTTAAATAATCAGAAATAAAGAGTAAGTACAATAATAAAAATTCAATTAAAAATAAAAAATCAATGACTAAAATCCAATAATAATTAAATAAAAATAACATTAAAAGATAAATAATCAAAAATAAAAAGAGAGGTGGGTAGTATGGTATTGAAAAATGTTGCTCCGTTAAAAGGCGGCTATATGATTACAAGCATAGTGGGCATTATTATTTCTGCAGTCTATGTTTTTCCAAGAAACTATACATGGGGACTGACTTTTTTGATATTTTTTACCATGATGTTTGTAGCTTCTATGATATCAATGACATATGGTCCTGATGAGGCTATGCATCATATAGGGCATAGAAAGCAATAATTATTAAAGTCTTCTTGTATTTTTCTTTACTATGGAAAAAGAAATTGAGTTGATTAAAGAGAGAAATAGGGGAGTTGAGATTGATAAAGCATGGGAAACAAGTAACACTAGAAGAATCATTATTGCTTTTATGACTTATATTATTATTGTAATTTTTCTTCTGCTAATTAATGCTCCAAGTCCATGGTTGCTTGCGTTAGTACCAACTATAGGTTATATATTATCCACTTTAACATTGCTAATCTTTAGAAAATGGTGGGTAAAATCCATATATAATAAATAAATCACTTATTAAACATCTCATCAAACTTTTCTTTTGCCTTGTTTTCTTTGTGGTAGATTTCATGACTAGCTCTTTTCTCAAACAAAGCTACTGCAACATTAATTATACCAGAATCAGATTCATTAAGGCCTTTTTCAATTAAAATTGATTTGGCATCGTTAATGCATTCCTTGAACAATTTTATATTTTCTTGTTTTGATTTCTGCTCTACTTGTTTTTCTTCCTCGTCTATTAATGTAATTTCTTCCCATTGAGGATATGTAGAGGTTTTGCTTGTTTTTGGAAATGATTTTGAAAAGGGCATATTAAACTGACAATTGTATATTATATATAAATTTTCTTATAAAATATGCGTTGTTGAAAATCTCGCTAACGCTTGGGTTGCCATCGGTTCGCACTTGATTCTATTAGGTTAAGGCTGACATTCCCCGTAAGGGACATCCCCCTTGTCAGCTCAATGTTTAGCAAGAATGTGCTCACAAATTGATGGCAACCTACATTTTCAACAACGCCCTTATTAAACAAAAAACTATTTAAACAAATAAAAATATAATAAAAATAATGATAATTGATACAGAAATCCTGTTAAGGCTGGTTATTGCCGCAGTAGCAGGCGGATTAATTGGTTTTGAAAGAAGCGCGGCAAAGAAACCAGCTGGCTTAAGGACGCTTATGCTGGTTGGTATGGGAGCAGCTTTGTTTACTATTATAAGCATAACAGCTTTTACAGACTCTGATCCTACCAAGATACTGGCCGGAATTGTCACAGGCATAGGATTTCTGGGGGCTGGAACTATTTTCCGTGCAAAAGATAATGTAAAAGGCCTGACAACAGCTGCTTCTATGTGGGCAGTTGCTGCTATTGGTATTGCAGTTGGTTTGGGAGAGTATGTTATTACTGCAGTAGCAACAGTGCTTGTAATATTAATATTACAATTAGGTAGGATAGAATATTTCAAAGAACATTAAAACTCAAATATCTTTTTCTTTTTCAGGATTACAGAAGGTGTTGCACCACCATGCCACGTATAGCGGGGCCTTACCCTCATGGGGTATATTTTCTCGTTTATATCGTCAAATATCAAAGCTGCGCCTTTTTCTCTTGGTAAATAATTTAATTGTTTGTCAAGGCCTTCCCTCATGTAGCTCTGCATTAAAGAGCCTAATGCCTGCGTATCTATTTTTGCTGTAATCCTGTGAGAAATAACAATATCTGATTGCGTTATCACATCATTATTGATTTTTCCCGGCTGCTGGGAGGCTAAAACCAGGCTTATTCCAGGCTGTCTTCCCTCCCTTAGCAGTGTTATTAATGGCTGTGTAGCCACTGTTTTGCCCTGGTTTGGAAGGAATTCATGAGCCTCGTCTATAAAAAGCCATATTAAAGGTTCTTTTTTTTCTTCCTCATCTCTTTCAATCAGATGTGTTTCTTTGTATATTGATTCATATTCTTCGCCTTTTCTTACTGCCATTCTTTGGGTAAACAATTTTTGGGCCACTAATCCTATGACCAATGCCCTTAATCCCTGCGCTCCTGGAATGTAGGTATAGCAACTTACATCAAGGACTGTTATCTGTCCTGGAATAATTAAATCTTCCAGCAAAGATCCTTGTTTGCTGAATAATCCCCAATGTTTTGCAGATAAGAAGCGGTTTTCTGCTGCATCTTTTGTCTCTTTAGAAGCTCTGTCATCTTTCTGTATGGCTTCTATTATCTCGTCTATGCCATAATTTTTGTTGCTCTCTTTGAGGCCTTCTATTATACGCTCGATTAATGCCCCTATTGGACTGTTTAATTCTATGTTGAATGTCTCTGACCATTCGTAAGCGCTTAACTCAGAGGTTTTTATTGAGAAAGGAAAATCTGTAGGGATATCCTCTTCCTTAAATTTCTTATAATAACCTATAGGTGTAAAAATATTTACATTCAATGGTTTTGCCTCTAAGTTCCATTCTTTCAAAAGTTCTTTATCCTGTTTGTTAGGATATTTCATAGTCCAGTAAATGCCCATGGTGTCCAACATTATTATTGACAGGTTTTTTCTTATTTCTTCAGGCAAATCAAGTATAGATTCTGCCATCACACCAAGTGTATAGGACTTCCCAGATCCGCGTTTGCCGACAACAAAAACAACATGACTTTTTGCAACATCCATGAATATTTTATTTGATAAAGAAGTAGTCTGGCCCATCTTTACGTAATGCTTTCCTATGAAAATAGTGCCTGCAGTTTCATATTTTTTTCTGTCTTCCTCATTCCTGCCTATTATAATATCATACATTTTATTTAATTATGAGATTATTAATATAAAAACTTATGGTATCATTGATAAATAAGAAATTTATTTAATAGAAATAATAAAAATCAAACTAATTCTTCAAATGCCTTGAATTTATCCGTCATTCCCAAATCTTCTGCTACAGGCTTGTAAGTGATAAAACCTTTGTAGGTGTTTAATCCTTTTGTCAGTCCTTTATCTTCTTTCAAAGCATTAATTCCCTTTTCTGCAAGCTTTAAAACATAAGGCAGTGTTGCTGTTGTCAATGTGATAGTTGAGGTTCTTGGATATGCTCCTGGCATGTTTGTAACACAATAATGTATTATGCCGTGTTTTACATAAACAGGGTCTGAATGAGAAGTGGGTTTTGAGGTTTCGATGCAGCCACCCTGGTCAATGCTGACATCAACTATAACAGAACCAGGATGCATTGTTTTTACCATTTCTTCTGTTACAACGAAAGGTGCTTTTGCTCCTTTTCGTAAAACAGCCCCTACAACCAAATCAGCATCTTTTACATGCTTTGCAATATTTTCTTTTGCGGATAAAACGCAATGTAAATCAGGACCAATTTCTTTCTTTAAACTTTCAAACCTACCTTCATGTCTTGTAAAGAGAAAAACATTTGCACCAAGACCATACGCATTTTTTGCAGCGTGCTTTCCAACAATACCATCCCCTATGACCACTACTTTTCCGTATTTTTTTCCTAAAACAGAACTGAGCTGCATTCCATTACCATCATTGAATTTTGCAAGATAATAAGAGCCCATTATGATGGACATATTTCCTGCTACTGCAGACATCGGAGCCAGTAAAGGCAATTTGCCAGAGTCATCTTCAACTGTCTCGTAAGCAATTGCAGTGGTTTTGTTTTTCAGTAAAGCTTCAGTCAATGTTTTGGTAACTCCGGAAAGATGGAAGTATGTAAAAACCATTTGTTGTTTTAAGAATTTATATTCCTGCTCAAGAGGCTCTTTTACCTTGATTGCTAAATCTGCACTCCAAACTTGTGCAGTATCGACAATTTCTGCTCTGGCATTTTTATATTCTTCATTGCTGAATCCAGAATTAATACCTGCGTTTTCTTCAACTAAAACAATATTGCCAGCAGCAACTAATTTTTTTGCTCCTTCAGGGGTTAATGCAACCCTGTTTTCCTTGTCTTTTATTTCTTTCACTACACCTATTTTCATCACAATCACCTTTTAATTAAAGTAGAATTACATTTTTTCGAGATTATCCACTCCCAAAGCCTTATTTGTCATCTCAATTGATTTTTTGCCGTCTTTAAATCCGGTTACTGCTCTTATGGCGTCTATGTTTTCCGGGACAACATCGGATTCCTGGTGGATGGCCTGCAAATAGAATAATTTTTTGCCTTCGACTCCAATACCTTCTTCCCAGATGCAAATTTCAGGCATATCTCCCCTTAATCTTCCAATATCTTTTGCAAGCTCCATTATCTCTGCTGTTGACCTTACCTTTTCGGCGTTTCTTACTACTTTGACCCGGGTAGTTTTTTTAAACATATTCAGAATATCCCCGGTAGTTGCTTCTTTTTTCAAATCAACTATTAGGCTATGCATGTGCATCAATGTTGTTGGAACTGATATTGCAGTTGTAAATATGCTTATGTCATGCAAAACAGTATTAACATCAGGGCCATGATGGCTTGGCAATTCCAATACCGGAACTATAGCATTTATAGGACCATGACGGATGTCCCATGGATCTGCTGCACGCCTTATCATTGTTGCATGAACACTTTCAATTCCATAATTTTGATTTACTGCATTCAAGGTTCTGCAAAGCCCGGTTGTGTTGCAGCTTACGACTCTTACATAATTTTTTCCTATAGCCTCGTCATAATTGCACTGTGCGGTAAAGCTTGCATCTGCCACATCAGGCTTTTCTCCGCCTTCAAAAATTGCCTTGATTTTTTTTGGCAGGTAATATTTTTCCTTGTTTTCTTTTCCGATTTTTTTTGGAGTACAATCAACTACAACATCAACATCATCCAGTAAATTATTTGCATTACCTTCTGGCTTAATGTTGTTCTTAACAAAATCCTCCATCCCATCTGTTGCAAATATCTTAAAGCCCTTCTTCTTTGCCATTTCTATTTTGTAGTCATAAGAATGTCCTGTTACACCAACTACTTCCATGTCTTTTTGCAGAGCTACAGCGTCTGCAACTCTTTTTCCTATTGTACCATAACCCATTATTCCTACCTTGATTGTCATGTTAAAAAACCTCCGTCTTTTATTTCATATCTTCGGAATATTCTCCTTTTGTTGCTAAACTGTTGAGCTTGGCTCTCTTCAAGAAAACTTCTTGTCCTGCTGGAACGTTTTCTTCTTTACCCTGCCAGGCCTTTAAGGCTGGTCCCTGCAATGCACGAGCATAGGAAAAGCTAATATACCACGGTAAATCTTCCCCTATAGTATGAATTCTGTTTAAGTGAGCAGTTGCTTCTTCTGGTGATTGCCCGCCAGAGAGGAAATTAATGCTTGGAAGTTCTGGTGGAACAGTAGCTTTCAGCACTTTTACTGTTTGTTTAGCAACTTCATCAACGCTTGCACGCGATTCTGCTTGTTTTCCAGAAATAACCATGCTTGGCTTTAAGATAGTGCAATCAATAGCAACATTTTCTTTCTTCAATGCATCAAATACTGCTGTTAGAACTTTTTCAGTAACTTTGTAGCATGTGTCAATAGAATGGGTTCCATCAATTAAAACTTCTGGCTCGACTATGGGAACAAATCCATGCTCCTGGCATATTTTAGCGTACTTTGCCAGGTCTTCAGCATTTTTTTTAATTATCGAATCAGAAGGGGTATTTTCAGAAATTGAATAAACTGCACGCCATTTAGTAAATCTACAGCCTGTTTTTTTATATTCTTCCAAGCGGTTACCTAAACCATCTAGGCCTTTTGTATACTGTTCAGCAGTTCCATTAAATTCTGCCAGGCCCTGGTCAACTTTAATGCCCGGAACAATGCCTTTTTTACTTAATACTTCAGGAAATAAAATCTCTTCATCAGATTTTTGATATAAAGTTTTCTCAAATAAAATAACGCCGCAAATATATTTTTCTATTTCCGGTGCAGTTAAAATTAAATTGCGGTATTGTCTCCTAGTTTCTTCTGTTGATTCAACATTGATGCTTGCCAATCTTTTAGTCGCAGTTTTAACGCTTTCGTCTGCTGCAAGAATACCCTTACCTACAACAACCATATCTTTTATTGTTTGCTTAAGTTCATTGCTCATTCTTTATTCCCCCTAAAAGGAATGCTTTCATGATGGTGTGTTTCAATGTATCTTATTGTCCCTGTTTTTGAGCGCATAACAAGTGAATGAGTAAGCTGGCCGTATTTTTTGAAAACAACTCCTTTAAGCAATGGGCCGTCACTTACACCTGTTGCTGCAAAAACCAAATAATTGCCTTTTGCAAGGTCATTTATTTTGTATACTTTGTTGAGGTCTAGTTTGCGGTCAATTGCCTGCTGCTTAAATTCTTCTTTATGGGGCTTTAGGATTCCCTGTATGTCGCCACCCATGCACTTCAATGCTACTGCAGTTATAACCCCTTCAGGAGCTCCTCCAATGCCCATCATTACATCTATACCTGAATCTGGCATTGCTGGTGCTACACCTGCTGAGATTGTACCATGCTCTATTAATCTTACTCTTGCGCCTGCTTCTCTTATTTTCTTAATCGTTTCATTATGCCTATCTCTCTCAAGAATTATAACAGTAACTTCATCAATGTCTTTTTTGAGCGCTTTTGCAATATTTTTTATATTTTCTTTTATTGGTTTTTTGATGTCAATTACACCTTTTGCTTCCGGACCTACTGCCAATTGGTCCATATAGCTTCCAGGCGCATTTAACAATGAACCTTTTGGACCTGCTGCAAGAACTGATATAGCATTTGGCTTGCCTTTGGCAAGGTTTGTAGTGCATTCTAATGGGTCAACAGCAATATCCATTTCAGGGCCGTTTCCAGTGCCTAATTTTTCTCCAACATAAAGCATAGGTGCTTCATCTTTTTCCCCTTCACCTATCACAACTCTGCCTTTAAAATCAACATAATTGAAGCGCTTTCTCATAGAATCAACTGCTGCCTTATCTGCTTTTATTTTGTCAGCTTTTCCCATCCATCTTGCGCAGGATATAGCAGCAGCTTCTGTAATTCTGGCAAATTCAAGAGCTAGATTTCTATCCATATAAACACCTTTTTCCACTCCCCTTTTTCATAAAGAAACAAATTACTTATATTTAAGCTTTCTGTAAAGATAGTATTTGTTTTGTTTCAAAATAGAAAATTAAATATATAATGAGATATGGTAAATATGAATAACAATGAAAGTGAATAAGGTCATTATTTTATTTTTTGTAATTATTCTAATAGTTTCCAGTGGTTGTGTGGATAGAGATATGCAACAAGAAGAATATAATAAATGCACTTCTGTGTGTGCTTCTGTTTTGGAAGATGATTTTGTAACAATGAAATTGTGTGTGGATGAATGCCAGAAAGAGTTTCCGAAAGAAAAATAAATATAAAGGGCGGACTATTTTTACAAGAAATGTTATCGAAAATTTTTAAGGCCTACGATGTTCGCGGGGTTTATGGTAAGGATTTAACAGATGATGTTGCATATAAGATAGGTCGTGCTTTTGTTTCTTTTTTGAAGTGCAGGGATGTTGTTGTTGGCTATGATATGAGGGTTTCTTCACCTAAATTATCTAAGGCTTTTATGAAAGGTGCTAATGATGAGGGCGCTAATGCAATTGATATAGGTGAGGTGAGCACTGACGGATTGTATTTTGCCTCTGGTTTCTTGAAGAAAGCTGGTGTAATGTTTACTGCCTCGCATAATCCTCCCGAGTATAATGGTATGAAATTCTGCAAGGCGAATGCTGTTCCAATAAACGAGGAGACTGGGCTCAATAAAATAAGATCCATTGCGGAAAAAATACAATACGAAAAAAACAATAATAAAATAAAAAAAATTAATAAAAAACAAAAAATAGGAAGAATTATTAAAAAAAATATTTTGAATGAGTATGTTAAGCACGTTCTTTCTTTTATTGATAAAGATAAGATAAGAATCTTGAAAATAGCTGTTGATGCCGGAAATGGCATGGCTGGAAAAATAGTTCCATTGATTTATAAGAATTTGCGAGTAAAAATAATACCTTTGTACTTTAAACTGGATGGAACTTTTCCAAACCATTTAGCTGATCCATCTAAATATGAAAATTTAAGAAAATTGCAAGAAACTGTTAAGAAAGAAAAATGTGATTTTGGCATGGCTTTTGACGGCGATGCAGACAGGATTTTTTTCATTGACGAAAATGGAGATGTTATTAATGCTTCTTTGATATCGGCTTTGATAATAAAAAATATTTTAAAAAAACATCCGAATAAAAAGATAATATATAATCTGGTTTCCAGCAAAATTGTTCCGGAAACAATAGAAAAGTATGGCGGCAAGGCGCATATTGAAAGGGTTGGTCATTCTTTTATCAAGGATACCATGAGGAAAATCAATGCTGTATTTGCCTGCGAACATTCAGCTCATTATTATTTTAAGCATAATTTCAATGCTGATTCAGGGATGATTGCCAGCCTTATTGTAGCTGAGATTGTTAGCAAAGAAGGCAGGAAATTATCTGAATTGCTTAGGGAATTTGAGGTTTATTTTAAGATTGAAGAGACTAATTTCAAGGTTGAGGATAAAAAGGCAAAGTTAAAGGAAATAGTGCAAATTTACAGGAAAAAGAATCCTAAGAAAATTATGACTATGGATGGTGTAAGTGTTTATTTTGATGATTATTGGTTTAATGTTAGACCTAGCAACACAGAGCCTTTGCTAAGGCTAAATTTAGAGGCTGATTCTAAAGAGTTAATGGAAGAGAAAACTGAGGAGTTGGAGAGGGTTATTAAAAGGTTGAAGTTGATTAATTAAGCTAATTTAACATAACCAACTGGTTTGCTGTACATAAGAACTTCTTGGGTGTCTGGAATTACAATCACGTGTTTGTGTTCTATTTTTTTTATAGGGTTGGTCAAAATATTACAATCATCCAACCAAGATAAGTCAGGAACCCGGTTGTCAGGAGTCCCATGATAATCCAAGTAACCACCAGTAACAGGAATATCATACCCATCAAGAATTTTCTTATTTCTCTGAAAATGAATTGCATTCCCGCCAACGAGAACAGCGGATAAATCTCCAACATTTACTGAATCATCCAATATTTCTTCAATTAAGCCTGGAAGGTATGATTCTGGATGTTCCTTATAGAGCAAAGAATAATGTGATAATCCTACAACATGAGAACTCAGTAAAACAACCGCATTGCAGCCTGCATAACCCGGTGAGCGTATTGGACGTCGTGAAGCTCTATAGTTATGGGAAGAGAAACTACTAGGTTGCAAAAGGTTTGTGCTTTTATGATTAACCAAATCTTCAAATCTTTCTGCAATTTCGCTGTTTACAATTCCATTTTCTGGAGTCATAGTGCAAGGTAAGATATTGGCTTTTAAAGCATTTTCCGAAACCTTTATATAGCCGAAAATACCCCCTATGATATGGTTGTGACTAAAAGCTATAAAATTGCAACATTAGGATCTCATTCTGCATTACAGATACTCAAAGGAGCGCATGACGAAGGTTTTTCTACTATAGCTATATGCAAGAAAGGCAGTGAAAAGGTGTATAAGAGCTTTAAGGTTGCTGACAAAATAATTACAGTAAATAGCTATAAAGAGCTTATGAAAATACAGGGCAATCTGTTGAAAGAGAACGCAATTCTGATACCACATGCTTCTTTTATTACTTATATGGGGTTTGAGGATGTTGAAAAGCTCAAGGTTCCCTACTATGGAAATAAGAAGATTTTAAGATGGGAATCTGACAGGAATCTTGAAAGGAAGTGGCTAAAAGGCGCGGGTCTAAAGCTGCCTAAAATATTTAAGGATCCTAAGGATATAGACAGGCCTGTTATTGTAAAGTTCCATGGGGCAAAAGGCGGCAAGGGATATTTTATTGCAAAGCATGAAAAGGATTTCAGGAAAAAAATAAAGCCCTATAAGGATGAAAAGGGTTATGTAATCCAGGAATATGTTCTTGGTGTACCATTGTTTATACATTATTTCTACTCTTCATTGACTAATGAGCTGGAGATAATGGGTTTTGACAAGAGATATGAGAGCAATGTTGATAGTTTAGGAAGAATATCTGCCAGAGACCAGATGGCTCTTCCAAAAGTTGACCCTAGCTATGTCATTGTTGGGAATATACCTATTGTTGTCAGGGAATCATATTTGCCGAGATTAATGGAAATGGGAGAAAATGTTGTAAAAGAATCTAAAAAACTGGTTCCTGGTGGCTTATTTGGGCCTTTTTGTTTAGAAACAATTTTAACTCCAAAAGAAGAGATTATTGTTTTTGAAATCTCTGCAAGAATTGTAGCAGGGACAAATCCTTATGTAGAAGGTAGTCCTTACACCTGGTTAAAATATAATGAGCCAATGAGCACTGGTCGCAGAATTGCAAGGGAGATTAAGATTGCGATTAAGAAGAATAAGTTGGGGGAGATTTTAGGGTAAAATGGCAGAAATTTATTTGATAAGGCATCCGGCAACTTTAGGAGGCAATGATTTAATTAAAGGCCAGGATGATATAGGGCTTGCGCCTGGATGGGAACCTTCTGTGGATACTCTTGCATTAAGATTGGCTGAGCTAGAACCTTTTGACGCTTTTTTTTCTTCTGATTTAAAGAGAGCCAGGCAACCAGCAGAAAGGATTGTTGAATATTTAAAAAGCAGGCAGGAAAAACCTCTTGAATTTACATGTTATGGTGAATGTGGTGAACTTTTAAGAGAAAGGAACGTAGGAGTACTGCAGGGAATGTGTAAGGAAGATGTTGATACTAACGGGATGAAATTTGTTAATTGGGGGTTTGGACAAGAAACTATAGATGGGGGTGAAAGTAAAGCTGAAATGATCGAAAGAGCTGAAACATTTGCAACAAAATACCTCCAGAAGTATATTAATAATGGCGGCAATGTAGGTATAATGGGTCATGGCTGGTGGATTAATTACCTAATAAATTCCTTGATGGATAATCCTTCAAGGAGATATAATGAAATGGAAAATCTTGATATGGTGCGCCTGATTGTAAAAAGTGGAAATGTTTATGAACTTTTAATAAAAAATTCGTATGATGGTTGATAAAATGATAACACAACAACAAATAAAGCAAATATTGGAAAGTTATGATAAAAGCAATATAACTATTGGTACCCTTGGAGGACATTCTGCTTTGGATATTTGCAGGGGTGCAAAGCTTAATGGTTTTAGGACACTGGCTGTCTGCCAGAAAGGCCGCGAGAAAACATATGAAAAATATTACAAGGCAAGAGACGGCAAGGGAATAATTGATGAGATTATTTTAGTTGATAAGTTTAAGGATATTGTTAAAAAAGATGTTCAGGAAAAGTTAAGAAGCTTGAATACTATATTCATACATAACAGGTATTTTTGGGTTTACTGTAATTTTAAGGAAATTGAGAACCAGTTTTTAGTGCCTATATTAGGGACAAGGGATATGGTAAAGCTTGAGGAAAGAGATGTTCCTAAAAACCAATATTTCATTTTAAAGAAAGCAGGCATTAGGATTCCTAAAATCTTCAAAAATCCTAAACAAATAAATAAACTAGCTATTGTAAAAGTAGCAGAAGCTAAAAGAGGTTATGAAAGGGCATTTTTCTTCTGCGCCAATTATAAAAGCTATCTGGAGAAATCAAAAGAACTTTTAGAGAAAAAGATAATAACAAAACAGGCACTTAAAAAGGCGGTTATTGAGGAATATATTGTAGGAGCACAGGTTAATTTTAATTATTTCTACAGTGCTTTAGATGATGGATTAGAGCTAATGGGAACTGATACAAGAAGACAAACAAATCTGGACGGAATTTTAAGATTGCCGGCAACAGAACAACTGGAAATTTTGAAATATTTAAAGCCAAAATTAATTGAAACAGGCCATATTGCTGTTACAACAAAAGAAAGCATTCTAGAGAAAATATTTGATATTGGAGAAAAATTTGTTGCAACATGCAAGAAAATTCATAAGCCAGGAATTATAGGGCCATTTGCATTGCAAGGCGCAGTAGTTGCTGAAGAAGGAAAAGAAGAATTAGTTATATTTGATGTTTCCATGAGGATACCAGGGAGTCCGGGAACAATGTTCACACCATATTCTGCTTATCTGTATCACAAGCCAATTTCGTATGGGGAAAGAATTGCCATGGAGATAAAGAAAGCGGCAGATGATGATAAATTGGATTTAATATGTACATAAAAACAAATGGCACAGATAATTGTAGTAAATTTCGGGAGTCAGGTAGCTCACCTTATAAATAGAAGAATCAGGGAGCTTGGGGTTTTTTCAGAATTAGTGCCGTACAATATAACTGCTGAAAAAATAAAAAAAATAAAACCTAAGGGCATTATTCTTTCTGGAGGTCCGAGTTCAGTTTATGAAAAAAATGCCCCTAAAATTGATAAAAAAATCTTTTCATCAGGAATACCTATTCTTGGAATTTGTTATGGTCTGCAGTTGATTGGCAAACGTTATGGCAGGGTTTTGCCTGGAAAACTAAAAGAGTACGGCAAAAAACAATTACAGATTAGAAAACAAGGAATATTACTAAAAAAATTAAATAAACAAGAACAAATATGGATGAGTCATGGTGATTTGGTTTCTAAACTGCCAAAAGATTTTAAGACTTTAGCTTCTACAGATACCTGTCCGACAGCTGTAGTTGAAAATATTGAAGAGAATATTTATGGCCTGCAGTTCCATCCAGAGGTTGTGCATACACCAAAAGGAATGCAGATTCTGAGAAATTTTGTTTTTGATGTCTGTGGGGCGAAAAAAGACTGGAATATTGATTTGGCATCAAAGCTGATTCAAGAGATTAAAATAACTGTTGGAGATAAATCTGTAATAATGGGGGCTTCTGGTGGTGTAGACAGCACTGTTGCAGCTACACTAATCCATAAAGCAATTGGAAAAAAACTATATTGTGTTTTTATTGATCATGGGCTGATAAGGAAAAATGAAGCTAAAAGGGTCATGGAAAAGTTCAAAAAGCTGAAATTTGAAAATGTGTATTTTGTTGATGCCAGCAGGATATTTTTGAAGAGGCTGAAAGGTGTTGTTGATCCTGAGAAGAAGAGGAAAATTATTGGGCATACTTTTATTGAAGTTTTCGAAAAAAAAGTTTTGGAACTTGAAAAGAAACACAACGACATTAAATTCTTAGGCCAAGGGACTATTTATCCTGATAGAATTGAAAGTGCGCAGCCTTCTAAGGAAGCTTCCAAGATAAAAAGCCACCATAATGTAACTTTGCCAAAGAATATGAAGTTGAAGGTTATTGAGCCGTTAAAAGAATTATACAAGGACGAGGTAAGGGCACTGGGCAATAAACTAAAGCTTCCGAAAGAATTTGTATATAGGCATCCATTTCCAGGGCCAGGATTAGCAATAAGAATTTTAGGAGAGATAACTGATGAAAGGCTTGAAATTTTACGTGAATCAGATTATATTTTCATGGAAGAGCTGAAAAAATCAGGATATTATGACAAGGTTTGGCAGGCTCTTGCAGCTTTGTTTCCGGTAAAAGCAGTCGGAGTAAAGGGAGATGCAAGGACTTATGAATATATAATTAGTTTAAGGGCTGTAACTTCAATAGATGCAATGACAGCAGACTGGGCAAGACTTCCTTCGTGGCTATTGGAAAAGATTTCTTCAAGAATTCTGAATGAGGTTAAAGGTGTAAATAGAGTTGTTTATGACATTTCTCAGAAACCGCCTGCTACGATTGAGTATGAGTAATTACTTTTCCCAACTTATTCTTCTTTAGCTATTTTTTTGTATTCTTCTGCTGACATTAAGCTGTTAAGCTCTTTTTTGTCTGCAATTTTTATCTTGAATAACCATCCTTTGCCATAGGGTTCAGTATTTATTATCTCAGGATGTTCTTTAAGCTGTTCATTTATCTCAACTACTTCTCCAGAAACAGGGGAATAAATATCTGAGACCGACTTGACTGATTCCACTGTAGCAACTGTTTTTAGCTGCTCAACTTTTTTTCCTATCTCTGGAAGTTCAATAAACACAATGTCTGTTAATGCCTCCTGGGCAAAATCTGTAATACCAACAGTAGCTATATCATTCTCTAACTTAATCCATTCATGTTCTTTGGTGTATTTCAACTCTTTTGGGTTTTCCATATTATTTTCCACACCCAAAGTTTTAAAAAAGGTTTTGTTTAAATAATTTTTGAATATAATAATATAGTGTTAAAAATTTAAGAATAAGTGTATGCTTTTTTAACATTTATCCGAATAGGTCCTTCCCTTAATGCCTTTTTTGTGGTTTTCCCATGC
>SDBV01007606.1_pt1 | contig 14774 bp, 17 predicted proteins | sample 2277081 | NCBI WGS metagenome assembly SDBV01 (sample SAMN10402039, study PRJNA504765) | marine sediment metagenome | isolation source: marine sediment core GS10_PC15, 223 cmbsf | place: Arctic Ocean: Southern Knipovich Ridge | collected 2010
CTTGTTCCAAAGAAATTGAGAAAATCAATGGATGATTTTCTAAAATATATTGGGTAAGACTTAACAGATTCCAGGCAGTTGAGTGATTAATCTGATTTACAATAACTGAATTATAGTTTAGGTCTTCTAGATCTAAGCCAGTAGGATTTACAAAATAAGTATTTTCTAATTCCAACTCTTGGGCTTTTTGATTCATTTTTTCAACAAAATTATTATTTCCAATAATTTCAGACAAGGCCCAAGCCGCATCATTGCTTGAATAAATAAGCATTAATGATAAAAGATTTTCTATTGTAAGGCTATCTCCTTTTTCCAGATTGCCATAAATAGGAACATTTTCTTGGTTGGCTGCCCTTTCAGAAATAATTACTTTTTTAGAAAAAGTATAGTTTTCCGGATCTTGAATCACTATTAAAGCTGTCATTAGTTTGGTCAAAGAAGCAATCGGTAAAACTTTATTAACCCCTTTTCTTAAAAAAACCTTTTTTCTGCTAAATTTGTTAATCTTTAAAGACAGGGCTGATTTTACCTCAAGGTCTAATTTTGATCTTTCGTCTTTTGCTGACACTTCAACAAAAAACATGTTTTCAAACGGTTGAGAAATATTAGCATAAAAAACATTTTCCAGGTTATTTTGGAAAATGTTTATTGTCCACCAAAGAGGCAAACTCACGAAAAACCCAATTAATAAATACCTTAAACCTTGCCTCATTTTTTATCTTTTCTAATTTTAATATGTAGTTCTTTGAGTTGTTCCTCAGAAACCTTAGATGGAGTATCCATCATTAAACCACGATTATCTCCTGTTTTTGGAAAAGCTATGACTTCCCTGATATTTGGTTCGTTAAGCATAATTGCTAAAAACCTATCAATACCAGGAGCAATTCCTCCATGAGGGGGCACGCCATAGCTAAAAGCTTCAAAATAATTTCTAAACTGATCTTTAGTTTCTTGCTTAGTGTGTCCTAAAACCTCAAAAACAGCAGTCAAAACATCAAGATCAGTGGTTCTAATGCTTCCTCCACCAATTTCCTGACCATTTAAAACAAAGTCATATTGATAAGCTAAGATTTTTTCCGGGTGTTTTTTAATTTCCTTAATATCTGTAGTTTGTGGTTGAGTAAAAGGATGATGAGCTGCTCCCCATCTTTTGTCTTTTTCATGCCATTCAAACATTGGAAAATCAGTAATAAAAGCAAAAGCTAATTCATTCGGATCTTTTTTATTCTTACGCAAATCAGGCCTGTCGCTCTTATATTTTTTCATTGCTTGAGCATGAGTCATTCTGATAAATGGTTCTTGAGTAAACTTCTTTTCTGGAAATATGTTTTTAACCATAGCAGTATAAAGATCTTCAGTCAGTTGTAAAATATCTTCTCGGTCAACAAAAGACATTTCAAGGTCAAGTTGAGTGAACTCTGCTTGGCGATCACCTCTTGGATCTTCGTCCCTCATACACCTGGCAATCTGGAAATATCTTTCAAGTCCAGCCACCATTAAAAGCTGTTTATACTGTTGAGGGCTTTGAGGTAAGGCATAGAACTTTCCAGGAGAGGTTCTTGAGGGAACTAAAAAGTCTCTTGCTCCCTCTGGAGTGGATTTTGTTAGCATTGGTGTTTCTATCTCAACAAACTCTTGTTTTGTTAAAAAGTCTCTAATAAATTGAATAGCTTTGTGTCGCATTTTTAAATTCCTTCCCAATCTTTTTCTTCTTAAGTCTAAATAGCGGTATTTTAGTCTTTTTTCTTCTGATATTTCATAACCTGGACCATCAATAGAAAAGGGCAAAGTTTTGGCTTTAGAAAAAATCTCAAGACTTTCTGGCCGAAGTTCTACTTTCCCAGTTTCAATATTTGGATTTATCATTCCCTTTGGTCTTTTATTGATTTTTCCAACAATTCCAATCACCCACTCTGGCCGTAATTCCTGAGCAAGCTTGTAAATTTTTTTATCTTTTTCTGTAAAAACTATTTGAAGAATCCCTGTTTTATCTCGAAGATCAATAAAAATAATCTTACCATGGGTTCTTCTATTATTTATCCATCCTGCAACTTTTACTTTTTTGCCAATATGTTTGGCAGTATTTGTATTAAAAATTCTTTTCATGTTATTTAAGATATGTTTTTATTTTTTCTACGATTTCTTTTGGGGTGTAATCAGTTTTGATTAAATAATCTTTAACTCCTAATTTAAAGGCCTGTTCTTTTGTTTCTGGGTTATCGTAATTTGAAAAAGCAACAACTAAAACTGAAGCAATTTTTGGCCATTTTCTTAATTGTTGAAGAAAGAAAATTCCATTTTCTCTGGGAAGTAAAATGTCAAGCAAAATTAAATCTGGCTTTTCTTTTTTAACCAATTTTAAAGCATCTTTTACTTCAAAAGCCCAAATAACTTTAAAACCAGCTCGAGAAAGTTTATCTTTATACATTTCACCTAAAAGCTTTTCATCTTCAATAATTAAAATTTTCTTTGGCATAATTTTGATTATTTAATTAGTAATTCTATGTAAAAAGTTGAACCTTTACCTTTTCCTCCACTTATTGCTTTAATATCCCCTCCATGCATATTGGCAAATTTTTTGGCTATATACAAGCCCAATCCAGCTCCTCCAGTATATAGTTTTACACCAGCTGTTCCTCTGGAAAAACTTTGAAATATTTTTGAGATTTCTCTTTTTGTCATACCCAAACCAGTATCTTTTATCTCTATTATAGCTTTTTCTTGCTTGCCAAGCTTTTGTTTTGTAAGCGTAATAGTTACACCACCCTTGGCTGTATATTTTATTGCATTATCAATAATATTAGAAATAACTTCCTTGATTTTAGCTTGATCTATTAAAATATTAGGCAAAGAGGTTTTTGGTTTATCAAATGTTAAATAAATATTTTTATTATGAGCTTGAGTTTTTAAATCTTCAACAAGATTAGAAATGATTTCTTGCAAAGAAGCTTTGTTTAATTTAATTTCTATTTTTCCTGATTCAATTCTGGATAAGCTAAGAAGATCATTGACCAATTTAATTAACCTCTGATTTGCTCTGTAAACATTTCTAATTGGTTTTTGACTCCTAAGAGGCATATTTCCATAAGTCCCCTCAGAAAGCATGGAAACATATCCTTTTATAACACTTAAAGGGGTTCTTAATTGATGGGAAGCAATTGAGATAAATTCTGATTTTGCCCGATCTAATTTTTTCAATTCCTTATTCATTCTCTGAAGTCGCTCTCTATAGTGAATTTCGCGCATAACGCTTTGGATGAGTAAATAGCCAAAATAGAGAAAGATTACAAAAACGAAACCTTTAACAATTTGAAGCCAAAGCTGAGGGGTAAAAACAAGGGCATCCAACAAAAGCAAAATCGCAATCAGGGCTACCAATAAGCTAGTCAAAACAAGTTTTATTCCAAAAAGCTCTTGTTTAACAATAGCATAAGCAGTAAAAGCCAGAAGAAAGATAGCTGAATAATCTCCCAAATAATAGAATCTTACCACATTAAAAAATAAGGGAAGAGCTATATTAAAAACAATATTGCCAACATAAAAGATAAAGATTCCTATCAGAAAATACTGTACTTTTCGTTTTATTGTTGTTGAAGAACTAAAATAGTTTTTAAACAAAGGATATAGAGTAGCATATATTAGAAAAGATACTATTCCTAAAAACGGAATCATTCCTTTCCCATAAATTATTGCTAAGCTTTCATCAACGAACGTGATTCCCTCAATTATTAAACTAGTAAAACCAGTAATAAGAGAAGAGGCTATTCCCAGCAAAAGAACAAGTTGAGTTTGACCTCTATATTCTTGTTCTTTTTGGAAAAGGGCAATGACGAATAAGTATAGAGAGACAAAGAAAAGGGGCGTAACAAACCAGGCAATTCTTAAACAGAGTTCAGATAAACGAACTTGTTCTTGACCAAACATTCTGGCAAGGTAAGCAAAATTAACCCAAAAAAACATTAAAACAAACATTAATACAAAAATCTTGTTTGTTTTTTCTTTTATTTTTTGTCTATAAACTAAAGCAGATAGCCAAAGACCTACTAGATTAATAATCAAGACTATTGCCTTGTGAGCAAAAAGAGAATCTATCATATGATTATATTTTTAGCTATGATAATAAGGAGAAGCCAAAGAATGAATTCTCCACTTGCAAGAATATATCCAAAATAATTATTCTTTTGAGCTTGTTTAATACAATAAAAATTGAAAGGAATAACTAAAAGGAGAGCCATTATTGCTTTAGGAAATATATTAAAGTAATAACTAATAGTAATGATTGCAAGAATTATGATAACATTAGCAATTTTTAGAATTCTAAGTGTTTTTTCCTTTCCAAGAACAATTGGAAAGGTTAATAAACCTTGTTTTAGATCAGTTTCTATATCTTTAACATCTAATAATATTTGCATTGTTAAAGCTTTTAAGTATGTAAAACCTGCAAAAATGAATGTGCTTAATGTGGGTTCATAATTGTAATAAAAAATTGGAAAGAAAACCATAGATGCAAAAAAAGTAGCAACATAAAAATCTTTGAAAAGAATTATCTTACTAGTTATTCCTTTGAAAAGAATTGTATACATAATACCAAATATTACTAAAAATAAAGCAAATATTGAAGTTAATGAATTAGTAAAATAAATCAAAGCTACCGCTAAAGTAAGAATAGTTAACAAGAGAATTGTTGGCATTATATTTAAATAGGCTTTCAAATGATCTGTTCTTTGGGGATTTGTTAAATAATCTATTTCTATTTCTTTAAAACGATTATAGAGATAAAGAGGATAAAACATTAGATAGGCAATAAATAAAGAATCCCACGTTATTTGAATTTTTAGAAGTACAGAACTAACCATTACAATACTTGAAACGCCTATTGATTGAAAGTGCCCTCCATAGATAAGCTCTTTCCAAATAAAAATAAGCCCCTTTTGATTGGTTTCTGATATTAAATCACCCTTTTCTTTTTGAGCTGTTTTTTCGTAATTCATATCTTAATTTACTGTTTTCAGATTATATTTTTTAATTATACCCCATGCCATTTCAAATAAAAAGAAAAAGATAACCAAAAAGCCCGCTTTTGGGAGCGGAGCTTTGAGTTAAAATTAAACCATTGGAGGTTCTTCCGGGCCTTGTTCTGGAGCTGGTTCTGGGCTTTGTTCTGGTGTTTCTGGTTCTTCTGGCGCTTCTGGTGTTTCTGGCTCAGGAGTTGGTGGTGCCGGAACCTCAGGTTCTGGAATGGGTTCTGGTGTTTTGGGCTCAGGTTTTGGGGATTCTGGTCCAGACATTACTTGTTCGGGTGATTTTTCCTTTTGCTCCATAAAGTAGTAAACTACTACCCCAATTATTACCACTGCCACAATTATTATTGTTAGCATCATGATATTGATTATGTGTAAATTAATTTAAGAGTTCGACCTTGGAAATTGAGTTTCTTAACTTATTGTGTTGGTTTTTCTGCTTTGTGTCAAGAAACTATTTTATATATATCCCCTGCTCCCATAATCATTAATATATGTCCTGGTTTCAGATTTTTTTTTAGATAGGGCATAATTTCATTTTTAGGAAGATAAAGAGCCCAAGATTGATCTATTTGTTTTATTAATTTCTTTGAATTTATTTTACTTTTGGATTCTTTATCCTCTCTACCAGCAACATCATAAATATCAGTGATAATTAATCGATCAACCGGGGTATTTCTAAATACTTTTACAAAATCATCCCATAAATGATATGTTCTCTGATATTGGTGGGGTTGAAAAACACACCAAATCTTTTTATCAGGATATTTTTCTCGTGCAGCCTTTATGGTCACTTTGATTTCAGTAGGATGATGAGCATAATCAGAGATTGTTGTTATTTTTTTCTTCTTAATTGTTAATTGTTTTATTTCAAACCTACGCCAGGAACCATTATATTCTCCTAAAGATTCAAAACTAACCTGATCAGGAATTTTTAAGATTTGAGCGACAGACAATGCGGCCAAAGCATTGGAAACATTATGTTCTCCGGGAATTTGTAGAATATTTTTAAGTTTTTTAGACTCTTTTTGTTTTACAGAATAATATTTTGAACCAGAAATCTTCTCAGCTATTTTTCTTACGTTTTGATTATCTTTATTAGCTATTAATATCCCATTTTTAGGTAAATTATTTAAATATTTTGTATAAACCTCAAAAACATGATCCATGTCTTTGAAAAAATCCATATGCTCTTTTTCAATATTGGTTAATACAATGATTTTAGGCGAATAATTCAAAAAAGAAGCCTGCCATTCATCTGCCTCAATAACTAAATATTTACTTTTTCCTACTCTGCAATTGGAATTTCCAAATTCTTTTAATTTAGTTCCGATAATTACGGTTGGATCAAATCCGGCTTTAACCAATAAAAGTCCAATCATTGATGCGGTTGTGCTTTTTCCATGGGTTCCTGAAACAGCAATAGTAAAATATTGTTTAGTTAATTCTCCAAGAGCTTCTGGGTAGCTTTGGCATTTTATTCCCAATTTTTTAGCTTTTTTAATTTCTGGATTATTTTCGGGTACAGCTGGACTATAAACTACCAAATCAGTATTTTCTGGTAAATTTTCTATTTTATGTTTTCCAATAAAGAGCTTTACATCTTTTTCTTTTAAACAAGCCGTAATTTCAGATGAAATCAAATCAGAACCACTAATTTGAGCTTCTTTTTCAAGATAATATCTGGCTAAAGCTGAAACTCCTATTCCGCCAATACCAATAAAATGTATTTTCATTTTAAAACACAGGGTTCTAATATAATATATTTTGGACCATCTCTTTTTAATTCGCTTTCCATAACATCAATAGAGCCTACTTCAAATCCCAAATCTATAATTTCATTTACTTCTGGTCTTTCTTCGGGTTCAATTTTACTCCAATCCCAAGTTCTAATTCTGCCTAAAGTAATATGTGGAGAAAAAGCCCTGTTTTCTTGGTGAAAATTGGCTTTTTCTAATAATGCTGATTCTAAATCTTTTTTTAAATCAGACAATTCCTGAGATTTTTGTCCTTTAACCCAAATCATACGAGGAGGCATTTTTTTAGGAGGCCCATAACAAATTTGATTCAAATTTATTCCAAAACAATGATGTTGTTCAATAATTTCTTTGCTAGTCTTACAGATTTCTACAAGTTCTGAGTCATTAACGTTTCCTAAAAAAATTAAAGTAATATGGAGATTTTCTGGTTTAGTCCATTTAACAGGCAATTCAGGCCATTTTGACTGATAATTAACAAGCTGTTTTCTGACTTCTTTAGGTAAATTAACAGCAATAAAAATTCTATGACGCATATAATTTATTCTATCACACCAATTATATTTAATAAAAACAGAACGCCATTAAAAAGGCATCTTGTCAAGAATTTTTAATATGATAGATTAAAAAGTAGCACTTTGTAATAAGGTAGGAAAATTTGAAATGACAGAAGTTATAGAAATTCCAGTTGGGATAAGTCAGATAGGAATTGCTATTCCTCGACACTTTATCTTAGCTGAAGAAATAGCCAGATTGCGAGGACTAGACCCAGGATACCCCACAAAAGGATTAGGAGTAAAAGTATGCAGAATCCCTTACGATGTCTCATTGGAAGAGCTTGTTGTTCAAGCTCTTGAACAAATAGACTATTCAGGCGTGAAGATGATTTTCTATGCAACTGAGTCAGATGACAACATGTCTAAACCAGCGGCAGTAAGAGCTTTAGGAAAACTAGGGATTACTATTGTTCCGATTCAGTTAAAATTTGCTTGTTTGGCAGGACTCCAGGCTCTAATCTTGGCTTGCCATGTTGTAGCTAGCAATGGTAAACCTGCTATTGTCATAGCAGTAGATCGCTCTATTTACCGAGAAGATGATCCTAAGGCAGAGGTAACTGAAGGATGCGCAGCTGTAGCAATGAGAGTAGAAATAAACCCAGAGCTACTGGCTTTAGACTACTTACATTACGGACAGTATGCTCAAGACATAGATGACTTTAGTATTCCCCTCAAAACTGCTCCCTTTCCCCATCTTGGTCAAGATGGAATGCTGACTACGCCTACTTTCTTGAAATGCGTAAAATGGGCTGTTGCTGACTGGAAAACAAAGAATCCAGAATTCGGATCAATAAAAGATAATCTAGATTATCTTTTAGTCCACACTCCGTTTCCTAAGATGGTAGAGTGGTATATGGCAATGTTCTGGCGTTACGAAAAGTACGGACAAGAAGAGCACCTTACCATAGAAGATTGTGTAGAAGATCCAAGGCTGTTCAAGGAATACAAGAAGAAAATTGACGAGACCAGAAAACAAGACTCTGAATTCCAAGATTTCTTTGAGAAAAAAGTTAAACCAGGACTGAAATACAATCCCTACATCGGCAATCCCTATACTGCTTCAATCTTTATTTGCTTAATTGCGATTTTAGAGGAAGCAAAAAAGGGTCAAAAAATTGGAATTATGGCATACGGCAGCGGAGCAGCCTCTCTAGCTCTCATAGGAGAGATAATCAAGAGTGGTTTCGAAAGCAATCTACAACAGCAAATAGATCAAAGAGGGCAAGAACTTACTGTTGATCAGTATAAGGACTGGAGAGAAAGAACCTTAAAAGAGACTCGCTCACAACCTTAGCTACTCCAAGATCCAAGAGAGAAAGAAACTCAAGTCTTTCTTCTTTTTTTTGAAAAAATGATAAGATTAAACAAAATGAGATTTGTATTAGAAAATTTTTCAGGGAACAATATTGTAATGTTTATGAGAAAAGCTGGTTATTTTTTGGTTGGCGAATATAGAGAGAATCAAGAATTAAGTTTTATCAATCCAATAAGCATAAATGACTATCCAAGATTTCATATTTATTTAAGAGTTCATTCGAAAACCAAAGAATTGGTTTTTAATTTGCATTTAGATCAAAAAAAACCTGTGTACAAAAAAGCTTCAGACCACGGAGCAGAATACGAAGGCAAAGCTATTAAAAGAGAAGCAGAAAGAATTAGCCAAATTCTTCAATAAAAAAGGCGACTCGTTTGAGCCGCTTTCTCTTGGTTTCAATCTGGTATAAGCTTTTTTAGTATTAAGTTCGTCAATGCTCGTCCATTGATTTTCTTTGGAATTTCGATCTTTAACACTTTAGCTATTTGGGATAGGTGTTCAACTGCTAGGCCTTTGAATAAGCATCGGTAAGGGGAGGATTTCTTAGCTTTGGCACTTAGTACATCTTGTATTAGGACAGAAAGATGATATTTCCATAAAGTAGTTGTGTGCAACATTGCGAATTCGTCTATTGTTTCAACTGTTTCAGTGTGTCCCCACCTGCTAGGAGCATTTTTTTGTAGCCATTCAAGATCATCTTGTGTTGCCGTTTTTTTGATTCCATCAAACCAGATTGTTGTCAATTCGTTTCGCGAAAGTAGAACCATTCATTCCACCATCTTTTAAATCTTCTAATTTAATTATACCTTATCCAATAATTCTATACAAAAAGATTTCATTTCTCTCTTTCTCCTAAAATAAATTCTTCAACCATTTCTCTGGCTTTTTCATCATTAAATTGCTGAGGAGGAGATTTCATAAAGTAAGCTGAAGCAGAAATTAAGGGGCCGCCAATACCTCTGTCTAAAGCAAGTTTAACCATTCTAATAGCATCAATTACACAACCAGCTGAGTTAGGTGAGTCTTCGACATTTAAACGAAGTTCTATTTCCATTGGAATATCTCCAAATTGTTTTCCCTCAATTCTAATAAAAGCAATTTTTCTGTCTTTTAGAAATGGAATATAATCAGAAGGTCCAATATGGAGATTGTCATAACTTAATCTTTTAGTTAATTGAGATTCAACGCTTTCTGTTTTAGATATCTTTTTAGATTTTAATCTTTTTCGAGAAAGCATATTTAGAAAATCTGTATTGCCTCCAACATTTAATTGGTAAGATCTTTCTATTTTAACCCCTCTTTTAGAACAGATATGGCTTAAAACTCGATGAACAATGGTTGCTCCAATTTGGGACTTAATATCGTCTCCAATAATTGGTAGATTTTTCTTTTCAAATTTTTCTGCCCACTTTTTATTAGTAGCTATAAAAACAGGCATACAATTAATAAAGGCACAATTGGCTTTTAAAGCTGCTTCAGCATAGAACTTAGCTGCTTTTTCAGAACCAACTGGCAATAAGTTAATTAAGATTTCAGCACCTGATTTTTTCAACTCTTTAACAACATCAACTGATTTTTCTTTTGAGGCAACAAATGCCCTTTCTTCGGGATAATTTTTAAAATGTGGAGCTACTCCATCTAAGATAGGCCCCATTTTTACTTTTACCCCTAAATTTGGTATTTTAGAATAAAAGACCTTAGTACAGTTTGGTTTGGCAAACATTGCTTTTGAAAAATCTTTTCCAACCTTTCTTTTATCAACATCAAAAGCAGCTACTAATTTAATATTTGCTGGTTTGTAATCCCCTACCGTATTGTGCATTAAACCAGAAACTATTTCGTCATCATTTTTAACGTTTCGGTAATAATAAATGCCTTGAATTAAAGCTGAAGCACAATTCCCGACTCCAACAATAGCAATTTTAATTTTTTTATCCATATTAATACTATTTTACAGCGGTAAAATACCTTGTCAAGCAAATGAAACCATTTGAACGGCTTCAAAAACATAATACAAAAGGTAATCTCTGGATATATATCCTGTTTTTGCTGAAGAAGCAAAAGCTTCATGCCTGGAAAATTCCATCTTTGATCGAAAAAAAGTTTGGTTTTAAACCAGGTTTAATTACAGGCTATAGAGTATTGTATAGGTTAGAAGGTGAAGGATTTGTAAAAAGTAAAAGCCAACAAAGAAGAAGAGTATATACAATAACTCAAAAAGGAAAAAAACAATTAGAATTAGCTAAACAATTTTACAAAGACATTTTAAAACAATTAAAGTAATGGTAAAAAAGAAAAAAACTAAAAAAAAGATAAAAAGCAGAAAGAAAAAGCAAGAAGAAACCAAGATTCAAAAGATTATTAATCATTATTTTTATAGTAAAGGTTTAAGTTTAGATAAAATTAAAAAAGATGCCAAAAAGAAAAAGATTGTTTATTCTAGATTTACCAGGCCGGCCAAACAGCTTTTAGAATTAGCCGGTTCAACCAAAAAAGCTAAATCAGCTATTACTAAAGTAGCTGAATGGGCAAAATCAAGAAACCTGGATTATGCCATTGAAACTGTTTTTAAAAAATGGTTAGAATTGGACAAATTAAAACCAAAAGAAATTCTTAAAAAACCATACTATAGAAAGAATCCAATGGTTTGGTCGGAGACTAAAAAGAAATGGTATGTGATTGATAGAGATGGTACCTGGTTAGAGTTTGCAGATAAAGAATCTGAAATAGAATGGAAAATTATAAAATAGCATGATTTCTTATTCTGAATTAGAAAAAGGTATTAGAATTATTTTAGACGGACAACCTTACGAGATAATTGAAGCAGCCCGTTCTTTTAAAGCAAGAGGGCATTCTGTTTTACAAACAAAACTTAAGAATCTAAAAACAGGTAACCTAATTTCCAAGACTTTTCATCCTTCAGACAGTTTTGAAGAAGCTGAGATTTCAAAGAAACAAGCAAAATTTATATATACCCACAAAGACAAATATGTGTTTTCTGAAAAAGACGATTCTTCTCAAAGATTTGAATTGACAAAAGAGCAGGTTGGAGAAGAAAGTAAATTCTTAAGTCCCAACCAGATAGTTGAACTGATAATTTTTAAAGATGAAATCATTAATCTTAGTTTACCAATCAAAATTAATCTAAAAGTGATTGAAGCTCCTCCTGGAGAAAAAGGCAGCCGGGCCGAAGCTGGTACAAAAACAGTAGTTTTAGAGAGCGGAGCCAAAATTAATGCACCTCTTTTTATCAAACAAGGAGATATTATTGAAATTAATACTGATACAGGAGAATATATTAAAAGGGTTTAATACAAACGACTCATTTGTTGAGTCGTTTTTTGAATAAAAAAAAGAGTAAAATATTATTGAATAATTTGCTCTTGAATGAGAAGGACGAGCTGTTTCTCTTCAGGAAGCTTACTGTTACAGAGGCATACGTGGCCAGAGTTTAGGTCCAGAATGTTGCCAAGCCCAATTCGTTCTTTTAGTCCTGATGTGTGGCTTTTTGGAACTGCCTTTACCTGAATAAGCTCTCCCTTTTCTATGTTTGGGGTTGATGGTGCCGAAACACCAATATCCCAATTTTCGGTATGATATATCATCAAGCTTTAATCACCGAAGATTATTTATAAACAATTTATAAGCAATCTACGATGATCAATTTTCCTTACTCTTTTTTATTAAAAATGTAAAAGAACTTTTAGTGTTTTTAATATAACACAATCATTTTTATTTGTCAAATACAAGAATAAACCATTAAAAAAAGCCAAGTTTTTAAACTTGGTTTATGGATTATCATTCTCTGAGTTGAAGCATCTCGATTTCTAAGCTACGAACTCTCTGAACATTTATTGAAATGGACCAGTGCCCAGCACCGAAGAGCCAGTATTCTCCTGATTTTTCTAAAGCACTTCCTTTAATGACAATATAAGCAGGATTAATTAACTTGCCATCTTCTGTGCATTTGTGAATAGTGATGGTGAGCTCAGGTGTCTTATATGATGAACTAATGCTCCACTTCACCTTTGCAATGTCATAGTTAGTTTCAAAACTCTTAGCCTTCTTGCCCTGTAAGTCATTGAGATCCCATTTTTTAATCCTTTGCCATTTGTTTCCAATAACGTAGCGTTCGCCTTGAGGTCCTGGAGGTCCTTGTAGTCCTTCGCCCTCAGGTCCCTCTGGTCCCTCTGGTCCCTCTGGTCCCGGTGGTCCTTGTATTCCTTCGCCTTGAGGTCCTTCTGGTCCTGTGGGTCCTTGTATTCCTTCTCCTTGAGGTCCTTCTGATCCCGGTGGTCCTTGTATTCCTTCGCCTTCAGGTCCTGGGGGTCCTGGAAGCCCTCTTGGTCCTTGAGAACCCTGATCACCTGTTTCTCCTTTTAATTTCTCGCGATAGAAATAAAAGAAGCTGAGACAAAAAACACTAGAAGCAACGAGAGAAAAGATAATTGCTACCACAAAGATTCTCTTTGATTCTTGCACTCCGATCACCTTTTTACAATTAACTAGTCCAATATTACAACGTATTTTTATTTTTGTCAAGGACTCGAAAAAAATCGCCTAATTGGCGATTTTTGTATGTTGCGAGGCTTGGACTCGAACCAAGATTGATGGCTTCAAAGGCCACTGTCCTACCATTAGACGACCCCGCAAGATTCAATTATGGCTAATTCTAAAGGGAGTTGGGGAATTGGAGAATATCTAATTTTGTTTGCTCCTTCTAAAAATAAATTTAAAATCTCTTGTAATTTTTTCTCTTCAAGACCAGTCACTTGTTTTTTTAATGTCTCAAACTCCTCTTTGGTCAAACCAGAAATAATCGGATTCTTATTCTCTTTAACATCACTTATCTTTAAAATCAAGCCCTGCCTTAAATAATTGACTATTGCTTTAGCCATTTCTTGAACATCAATCCCCTTTTCTAAAGTTTCGTTTAAAAAATTAATTGCCTCAACAGCTTTTTTTTGAAAAACTAAATCAATAAATTGGCTTACTAATTTTACTTCAATTAATCCCAGTAAATTTTTAATATCCTCAGCCTTAATTTCTTTTTTAGAATAACCACTAAAAGTTAGGGCTTGGTCTAATAAACTTTCTGCATCTCTGATTGAACCACTAGAGTAAAGGGCAATAAGTTCTAGGGCTGCTTTTTCAATTTTAGTTTTCTCTAATTTTGAGATTTTTTCTAGTCTTTTAGTAATTTCTTCGGCTGTCAATTTTCTAAAATCAAATCTTTGACATCGAGACAAAATAGTTGGAATTATCTTATGAACTTCAGTTGTGGCTAAAATGAAAATAGCATGAGCGGGTGGCTCTTCCAAGGTTTTTAATAGAGCATTAGCCGCATCTTTGGAAAGTTGATGACACTCATCAATTATAAATACTTTATATTTTAATTTATTTGGGGCAAATTTTATTCCATCTCTCAATTCTCTTATGTCATCAATCCCTCGATGAGAAGCAGCATCAATTTCCATTAAATCAATCGATCTTCCTTGTACTATTTCTAAACAAGAAGAACACTTGTTGCAGGGCTCAAATCCTTTTAAGTTTTTACAGTTAATAGCCTTTGCTAAAAGCCGGGCAATTGTGGTTTTCCCAGTTCCTCGAGGGCCAGAAAATAGATAAGCATGAGATATCATGTCAGACAAAATAGCATTAGTAAGAGTTTTAACAATATGTTCCTGACCAACAATCTCAGAAAAGGCTTGGGGTCTATATTTTCGATATAAAACAAGGTTAGCCATTTTTGTCTTTAAAAACAATGAATTTATAGCCGGTAAAGTTCCAAATAAAGCCTAAAAATACAGCTAGCATCTTTCCAATATAAGCCCAAACTTCTTTTGAAATTCCAAATTGAGGCCCCAACATATTTACCACAAAAGAAGTAACTCCAAGATGGATTAAAAGACCGCCAATGGTAATTAAATAGAATTTAGATGTTTGTTTTAAATCTATTTCAGCTTCTTTTTTCTCAAAAGTCCATAGTTTATTCCAAAAATAAGAATTCAAGGTAGCAGCTGAAAAAGAAATTCCCACAAAAACAAGATAGCTCAATCCTTCAAATATCTGAAAAGTTTCCATTAAAACAGTTAATATTCCAAGATCAATAAAGGTATTCAAA
>SDBV01007607.1_pt1 | contig 14774 bp, 14 predicted proteins | sample 2277081 | NCBI WGS metagenome assembly SDBV01 (sample SAMN10402039, study PRJNA504765) | marine sediment metagenome | isolation source: marine sediment core GS10_PC15, 223 cmbsf | place: Arctic Ocean: Southern Knipovich Ridge | collected 2010
AGTGAGGAGTTAGGAGTGAGGAGTGAGGAGTAAGGAGTGAGAGCAGAAAGCAGAGAGCGGATTTGAGGGTGTCGGAGTAAGAGAGTAAGGAGTAAGGAGTTAGGAGTTAGGAGATTTTACGTAGCCGCAGAGCTTGCTCTGCTGACTAAGCGAGGATGTAATGGGAGCCTAAACGGAGCGCCGATTTGAGGGGCCAAAGTTCGCGACAGCCACACAACGCCATTATTACCAGGAGCCCGCATTTAGCGATATTTGTAACTACGACAAGTGAAATCTGCTCTCGGTTCTCTGCTTTCCGCTCTCTCTACACCCCGTCATTGCGAGGTAACCACCTTCAGCCGTCGCAATCTCCGACCCCGGAAAAAACTAACGTCCACACAACCCCGTCATTGCGAGGTAACCACAACTTCAGCCGTCGCAATCTCCGACACTTGGAATCACTTTTTGTTCTTCATTCACCACCCACTGTTTTTATTCTTTACACTCCTGACTTTATTCTTTTCACTCCAGACTCCCGACTCTCCACCCACTGCTTTATATTTTTCACTCCAGACTCCAGACTCTTCACTCCAGACTTTACTTTTCCCTTTAGACTCCAGACTCTTCACTCCAGACTTTACTTTTCCCTTTAGACTCCAGACTTTCTGATCCCCTCGCCTAACAACCAAGAAAGCAATAGATAAATCTACAATAACCTGCTAGTATATACAGTGAAAAAAGGTATATCGAACTATCATCGCAGCCTAATTCCCACCCTACACCCGGTTACCGAAATCAATTCAAAAGAGCATACTATGACGGTATCGTCTGACAACTCTATAAATCGGCAGATCTCCGTTCCCTCTCTTCCAAGTCTGGTTGAGTTTATGGGGCCATCTGTGGACATGCTGGTTGAAACAAAGGACTATTCTTTTATTACTGAGTACCTTTTGAAATATATGATCACCGTCGAAGACGTTCTTTTTCTCACCATCAACAAAAACGTCCGCACCCTAAAAGTCAGAGTAGCAAGCGGTGTAAATACTAAAAAGCTAGCTGCCAGAGACCTTAGGTTTGGGGGAAATCTTAGATCTCCTACATGGAGAGCGGAGTCACTTCTTAACATACCTGATATGGACGGCGACCAGAGTTTTGTCGCTGATGATGAGATGATGGATGAACTATGGCTATCGGGCATCAAGTCGGCAATGGTTGCGGCAGTCGGAGAAATGGCAATGATAGTCGTCGGCTCAAGTAATAAAAACGCTTTTTCCAAGTCTGATGAAGACTTTTTAAAGAGCGCTGCCACTCAGCTCAGTTATATTCATGAATCCTCGGAAAAGATTGAAGTCGCGAGGATTGCTCTTGAGGAAAAAAGCAAGCAGCTAAGGCTTACGGAAAAGATCGCTTTTACAACAGATATAAATGAGATGATGCGGTCGACGCTAACAGCAGTCCATTCGGTAATGGAAAGCGACACCGGTTCGATCATGCTGCTTGATGAGGACGGAGCGGAGTTAAGGGTAAAAGCGGCATATGGGTTGCCGAAGGAAGTGGGAAACATTTCGGTCAAGGTCGGTCAGGGGATCGCCGGATGGGTCGCTAAGACGAAAAAGGCTATCATAATAAACGACATTCCACCTCAAAATGTAAACTATGAGCGCGGAGATCTTGTCTCATCAATCTCTTGTCCAATGGTTGCAGGGGATAAATTGATCGGAGTTATAAATATCGGGTCCAGAAGTGACAGCCTCATCTTTTCGGATGGGGACATAGAACGGATCACTAAATTGGTATCTCAGGCGTCGATCGCTATTGATAACTCTAATTCAGGAAGAGGGCTAGGGGACGTATTTTTCGATACCATGAAAGCGTTATCAAAAATAATCGAAGTAAAAGATAAGACTTTAAAAGGGCACGCGGAACGAGTTGCCGGACATTCGGTGGCGGTAGCTCGAAAGTTGGACCTGCCTTTATCGCGGACAAGAGTCATAGAACTCGCGGCGATCCTGCACGACATCGGTTATGCGGGCGTTAATTCATCGATATTCAGGCTAAAGACACCTCTTAGCTCTGTTGAGAAAGCGCTGGTAAAGACGCATCCGATTATAGCCAGCGACGCTCTAAGAAAAATTCCCAGATTCAAGGAAGTCGCCGATGTCGTTCTTCATCATCACGAACGATATGACGGCAAAGGTTATGTAATGGGGCTTGCCGGAGATGATATCCCGCTCGGGGCTAGAGTAATTGCCGTCGCGGACGCTTATGACGCGATGATCTCCAAGCGGTCGTTTCGTGACCCGATGACTTCAAAGACGGCGATCGATGAGATCGCAAAAGAAGCGGGCACACAATTCGATCCAAAGATCGTAGAAATATTCCTTACGCTTGAGGATTTAGTGGCCCGGGAAGTCTCTTAAGCTTTAACTACCTTATTAGCTTTTAGACACTTAGTACAGACGTTCATCTTTTTTACAGCCCCATTTGTTGTCTTAACACGTACCTTTTGAACATTAGGACTCCATGTCTTTGGGGTCTTCTTATGAGAATGGCTGACATTTCTACCAACCGATGGAACTTTTCCGCAAACATCACATTCTTGAGACAATTTTTACTCCTTCGACAAAACACTGGTATGTTAGCATGCTGCTTAAAACTTTACAAGCTTAACATTTTGAGAATTATCTTTATTGCTCGATATTGATTTTATTTACCTAACCCTCTCTCGTTTAAACGTTACAAAACGTTATTACGAGGAACCTGCTTAGCGGAATAATTGAATGGTACTGTAGAAACCCCATATTTATCGGGGTTCTTGGCGACATCGTAATCTCCGAACCCTCGAATCTGCTCTTGGCTCTCTGCTTTCTGCTTACTCAACACCCCGTCATTGCGAGACAGCGGCCACTCAGTCGTCGCAATCTCCCACAACCAGAGTATTGTGCTTTTGCATTCCCCGTTACCCATTCGACCGATACCGCCAGCAGTATCGGTCGAATGATATAATCAACCAATGAAAAAGAATGAAGAAATCAACCAAATCGAGGTCTCGAAGTTCATATCCCTCCTGGAGGGAGCAAACGGAGCCCTCGAAAAAGCTGAGCGGGAGATTAATAGATTAAACGTCTTTCCCGTACCTGACGGTGATACCGGCACGAACATGAGGCTAACACTTGCCTCTGTCATCGAGGGAGTAAGAAGTGAAAGCCCGGCTGATTACCAAGGGCTTGCCGTAATCATGAAAAAAAGGTCACTCCTTGGCGCCCGCGGAAATTCCGGCGTCATCCTATCCCAGATAATCAAAGGGTTAAGCGAGGTGATCGCGCCTTGCGAAATCGTTGACACTGATATTTTTGCCGACTCTTTGATCAAGGGATCCGATGTCGGCTATGCCGCGGTATCCGATCCAGTAGAGGGTACAATCTTAACGGTGATCAGAGATGTCGCCGGACGTGCTGATATTAATAGAGAGCTGGAGATGGGCGATTTTCTTGCCGTTATAGCCGATGAGGCGAGAAAATCGACAGAGAGGACGACTATGATGCTGCCTATTCTAGAAGAGGCGGGGGTAGTCGACGCGGGCGGATTCGGTTTATCGATGATACTGGAAGGCATGTCGGCAGCCTGGAGCGGAAGGGAGATAACCTTTAAATCACAAGAAGTAAAATTAGCGGAGTTGGAAGAAGATCTCGAGTTTGACTACTGCACCGAATTTATCCTAAGAGCCAACGATATCAATGAAGCTGACATGCGAGAAAAGTTAAAGCCTCTTGGCGGATCAGTGATTTTTGTCGGAGACGGAGACACTTATAAAGTCCACATTCATTCTGACACTCCTGGAAAAGTCTTGGATATTTGCACCGATGTCGGCACTGTTCAAGACATTGCTATTCACAATCTAGCGCTACAAAGCAAGGAAAGATCGGTGTCTTTAGAGAAGGAGCTGGAAGGCATCGGAATCGTCGCGGTCGCGACGGGAGACGGGGTCAAGGAGATCTTGATGAGTCTTGGCGTAAGCGCCATCGTCGAAGGCGGTCAGACGATGAACCCTTCGGCGGAAGATATATTAAATGAAATAGAAGGGGTTCCATATAATGAAGTGATCGTCATACCTAATAATAAGAACATTGTCATGGCAGCGGAGCAGGCAAGCAAGATGAGCGATAAAGTTGTCGCGGTAGTTCCCAGTCGGTCGATACCTCAGGCGATCTCCGCGCTTCTTATGTTTGACGAAGACGGTGACCTGAGTACTATAGCGGAAGAGATGACAGAAGCTCTGGGGAATGTCAGCAGCCTTTCGCTCACTAAAGCCATCCGCGACTCCAAAGGGATCAGGAAAGGGGATTGGCTGGGACTATTTGAGGATGATGTCATAGCCGTAAGTAACGATCCGGAAATGACCATCATGAACCTACTTAGTAAGACCTTAACTGAAGAGCACGAGATAATGACGATGCTTTTTGGCAGCGACTTCGATTCCGATGTCAGCAGGGCGATCAGTAAGTCGATAGAGGCCAAATTTCCGAGTCTTGAGATAGATCTAAGAGACGGCGGCCAGCCTCTCTATCCTCTAATAATCGGAATTGAGTAAGCTCTAAACATAACGGCAGCTTCCTTTACTTTATCAGGTCATCAATGTAGTATGCGAATATTACGTTGACAACAGTAAAGGGATCGGAATTTAAGTTTATGGGAGATAAATTGAAAACAGAAGTAACGGAAGTGGAAGACGAAAAGAACGTAGTCATACTTAAGGTGGAAGTACCCGCCGAAAAGATAATGCCTTCGATCGAAAAAGCATATCGTGAAGTTTCAAAGAAGGTACGTATCCCCGGATTTCGAAAAGGTAAGGTACCGCCTCAGATCATCGACCAGATGGTGGGAGAAGAGGCTGTAATGGATGAAGCTTTAAACGAACTTATCCCGCAATTTTATCCGGAGGCCCTAAAGGATAGCGGTCTAGAGCCGGTCAGCCAACCGAAAGTGGATGTGGAGCAGCTCGAAAAAGACAAGCCGCTGATATTTACAGCTAGGGTTGAGCTAAAGCCCGAGGTCGAGCTGGGAGATTATAAAACAATAAAACTTCCGAAGATGGAGACAAAAGCTACCAAGAAAGAGATCGATGAGTATATAGATAAGATCCGCGACAGGTTTTCCGAGTTAAATCCGGTTAAGAGAGCGGTAAAAGACGGCGACTATGTCCTTCTTGATTACGAAGGTTTTCTTGACGGGAAGCCGTTTGACGGCGGTGCCGGCACAGATGATATGCTGGAGATAGGATCGGAATCATTCATCCCCGGCTTCGAAGAGCAGATAATCGGCGCGAAGAAGGACGAGGAAAGAGACCTCACGGTGACTTTCCCCAAGACTTACCACTCAAAAGACCTCGCGGATAAAGAAGTTGTCTTTCATATTAAGATCAAAGAGATCAAGACAAAGAAGTTGCCGAAGCTAGATGATGATTTTGCTAAGAATGTCAGTAAATTCGATACTTTGGAAGAGTATAGGGCAGATGTAAAAAAAGAGCTTGAAACGAGAAAAGAAAAAGAACTGGAGTCGACCAAGAGAGACGGCGCGATCGATTATGTGACTGATGACGCCAAGATTGACTTGCCTGACGGAATGGTAGAGCAACAGATAAATACTCTTACTGAAGAGTTCAACAGCGTTTTGCAGCGAGAGAAGACTGATCTTGAGTCTTACCTCAAGAAGCAGGGTGATACTTTTCAAGGGTTTAGAGAACAATTTCGAGACGAGGCGGTAAAAAGGGTTAAGACTAATCTGGTATTAGAAGCAGTTATGAAAAAAGAAGATATCGAGGCAAGTGACGACGACATCGATGAGGAATTAAATAGACTCGCGGGTAAATCGGATCAAAAGATAGAAGACATTAAGGCTGAGATGACGGAGGAGCATTTTGACTACTTAAGAAGTCAGCTCAGCATGATGACAACAATAGACTTTTTAATTTCAAAGGTTAAGTTCGTAACACCCGAAGAGATAGAAAAAAAGCCCGCGAAAGATAGTTCCCGGGAACAAGAAAAAAATGATAAAAAAGGGAAGAAAGAAGAAGAGACTGTCGAGGAGGTTCCGGTAAGCGACGATATGGATTTCTCTGATATAGCAAAAGATTACGAGATAGATCAACAGGAGCAAAAGGCGGAGAAAGGTGATGATGAGTAATGAGTTTAGTACCAATAGTGATCGAGCAGACCTCACGTGGTGAGCGTTCATACGATATATTCTCTCGACTCTTAAACGAGAGAATTATTTTTTTAGGAAGTGAGATCAATGATGACATCGCAAATCTGATCATCGCCCAAATGTTGCACCTTGAATCTGACGATCCGGAAAAAGATATCAGTTTTTATATTAATAGTCCGGGAGGCGTCGTCACGTCGGCGCTTGCTATCTATGACACCATGCAATATATCAAGCCGGATGTTTCAACTATTTGTATAGGGCAGGCAGCGAGTGGAGCGGCGTTGCTACTGGCCACTGGTCAGGCTAAGAAAAGATATGCTCTGACGAACTCCAGAGTGTTGATCCATCAGCCTCACGGCGGCGCTCAGGGACAGGCTGTGGATATTGAGATCCAGGCAAAAGAAATCATTAGAACTAGAGAATTATTAGATAAAATTTTAGCTGAGCATACTGGTCAGACCTTTGAAAAGATCAAGCAAGATACTGACAGAGACTACATTCTGACTTCAGCTGAGGCCAAGGAGTATGGTATAATCGACGAAGTTCTAACTGAACGAAAAAAATAGTAAGCGAGGTATTTAAATGGCAAAATACGATGGCTCCGAACAATTAAAATGTTCATTTTGCGGAAAAAGTCAAAGACAGGTGAAGAAGTTAATCGCCGGTCCCGGTGTCTATATATGCGATGAGTGCATAGAGCTTTGCAACGAGATAATCGATGAAGAGTTGACCGATGAAGCTGGGGTACAGCTTGATGATCTTCCAAAGCCAAGGGAGATATACTCCGTCTTAAATGATTACGTAATTGGACAGGACGAAGCGAAGAAAGCTCTCTCTGTCGCTGTATATAACCACTATAAAAGGATTCAAGTCGGACCTCAGACGGCCGACGGTGTAGAGTTACAAAAGAGTAATATCCTACTTCTTGGCCCGACAGGCTGCGGAAAGACATTACTTGCGCAGACACTGGCAAAGATCTTGGACGTTCCGTTCGCGATAGCTGACGCGACCGCGCTTACCGAAGCCGGTTACGTAGGAGAAGACGTAGAGAATATCCTGCTCAAGTTGATCCAGGCCGCGGATTACGATGTAAAGCGTGCCGAGACAGGTATTATCTATATTGACGAGATAGATAAGGTAGCCAGAAAATCCGAGAATCCATCTATTACCAGAGATGTATCCGGAGAGGGAGTTCAGCAGGCACTTCTAAAGATATTAGAGGGCACTGAAGCCAGCGTTCCGCCTCAGGGAGGTAGGAAACATCCCCATCAGGAGTTTCTGCAAATAGACACGACCAACGTGCTGTTTATAGTCGGTGGAGCTTTTAACGGACTTGAGCAGATCATTGAAAGCCGAATAGGGAAGAAGGGCATCGGCTTTGGTGCCGACGTAAAGTCTAGAAAGCAAAAAGAACTCGGCAATATCCTTTCTAAGCTGTTACCTGAAGATCTATTAAAATTTGGCCTGATCCCGGAATTTGTAGGTCGTCTTCCTGTTCTGTCAACTGTCAATAATCTGACGGAAGATGATCTTGTCACTATACTTACAGAGCCAAAAAACGCTTTGGCAAAGCAGTATCAGAAGTTCTTTCATTTAGACGGTGTCGAATTGGTCTTTAACGATGACGCCCTAAGAGCTGTAGCCGTCAAGGCGATGGAGCGGGCAACCGGCGCCAGAGGACTTCGGGCGATCCTGGAAGACGCTCTATTAAATGTAATGTACGATCTGCCGTCTCAGCCGCATGTTAATCGCTGTATCATAACGAAAGAAGTGATAACTAAAGGTGCTGAACCTGAGCTTGAGACTGAGGATGTTGAAGTGCTTCCGACCGGTAGTCAAGACGTCGAAGAAAGACCGGCAGCCTCATCTACGGATGAGGAAGAAGTTCCGGCATAGATATTGCGTGTAAAGAGTAACTTAAAAATAGAAGTTGTGAAGGAGCGAACCGAAGTGTTCGCTCCTTTTTTTGGTCGGACTTAGGGAGGGGATTAGGTAAGTGACGTGATATTACGACGACCGAGTGGTCGACGTCTCGTCATGACTTTCGGATAGCTCGAAACCTCATTGCCTTAAGATTACGACGTCGGGACCCATCGCAATGACTATAAAGTACTCGATTGTAGGTCGATCGTACCTTGATCGTCTCGAACTGAGCTGCGAAGCAGGTCACCCTGAACATTAGGTTAATGATCGAAGGGCCTAACGATGTCTGAAGGATCTGACGAATGTAAACATTAAACCGTAAGAGTTGACTGGTTGCGAAAGATTTGAGGGGCCGGAGATCGCGACGACTAATTGGCCTTTGTCTCGCAGGTGACGAAGGTTAGGATATTGCCGCGGCCGATTTGCCGCTACCTCGCAAAAAAGAAGGGGACTGGTCTCTACAGCCTTCCCTTAAGTCACGGGATTTTCACTCTAGACGCTAGACTTTCTCCATCCCCCGTTCCCGTCACCTTTTATTCGCTCCCCTCCACAAAACGTCATTACTCTTACCAGTCATTCGAGTTTTCCCTCTAGACTTCTGACGCTAGACTTTTTGACCTCCGCCAGACTTTTCACTCCCGACTTTTTCCATCTCCGTCACCCTCGAATCTTTTCAGCTCCTTCATGCACGCGCGACTCTTTTTTCTGCTCTTGACGCCCCCACCGCTTTATTCTTTTCACTCCAGACTTCAGACTTTTCACTGTAGACTTTTCCGATCCCCTCTAGACTTATCCCTTTAGACCCTTCACCCTTTACTCGCATACCGTATCGGCAGAAATACCTTAAAAGTCGTAAGTTCACCCGGTTTGCTCATGACCTCGATATCGCCACCCAGAGCACGGCTTAGTTCGCTGGCAATGGCGAGACCAAGGCCGCTACCCTTTTTTGATCCGCTTGAATAGAATGGTTTAAAGATGTTGGTAAGATCACCACTCTTTATGCCCGGCCCTGAATTGCTCACGGCAATAGTAATAGTGTCGTTTTCGATCGTGCTTTTTAAATCCACACGACCACTTGCGGGAGTGAATTTTAAGGCGTTCTCGATGATATTGGTAACGATCTGGTTGACCCTTGTGCTATCTGAGAGTATTGGTGGAAGAGGGGATGTCTTGATCGTAAATTTAATGGACCTATCTTTACAACGTTTATCGTACTTATCGCCCAAATCGGTCAGTAGTTCATTTATATCGAACTCATGCGTATGAAGCGAGAATTGTTTCGCGTCCAATTTAGCGAGGTCGAGCAGGTCGTCAATAAGTCTGGACAGATGTTTACTCTCGTCGTTTATTACTTTGAGCGTTGTCTCTTTTTCTTCCTCTTTTTCTACGGTCTTGTCGATCAGGGCCTCAGAAAACCCTTGGATCGAAGTAAGGGGAGTCCTCAGTTCATGAGATACATTCATCAGGAAGTTTGCCCGGAGCCGGATACTCTCGCCCACTTTTTCGGTCATGTAATTAAATGTCTTTGCCAAGCGGCCGATCTCATCTTCGCTTTCGATGTCTACTCTTTGATCAAAGTCACCTTTGGCGATCTCTTCAGCGGAAGCGGTGATCTTACTTAATGGATCAGTAAAATATTTAGAAAACCAGAAAGCAAGCATCAGCGAGATGGTAAGGGCAACGGAGCCGGCGACGACCATTCTGATGACGAGGGGAAGGATCAGTTGTTGAGAGACTCTAAGCGGCTGCGCCATTATCACCGCTCCCGCCAGCGTACCTCTAAAAAAAATGGGCTCGGCTACCATGACTGCCCGCGTATCCGTTCCCGGTATCTCGCTACTGGTGATTATCTGACGCTCGTCATCCTCCATCAGCTCCCAATCTATGATCTCCTGAGCCAGCTTATCCTGGATAAATTGATCTTTTTCATGTTGGGGCAGGGGCCTGCCTCTCAGTCCCGGCGATCTAATAAAGAGTATCCTTTTTTGCAGTATCTTTTCCGTCGTACGTATAAACTGTGATGGAAGCAAGCTCTCTTCTGCTGATATATTTGCGACAATATCGGCTTGACGGTTAAGCTCCTCTATCGCCGTCTGTCTGACATAGTCCCTGACAAGGCTGGTCGCGACGAATGTGCTTATTAACAGGGTGATCAGGATAACAAGGGAAAAGTAAAAGATGAGCCGGCTTCTAAGGGATTTAAATCTTATCATTGATCTTGTATCCTACCCCCCAGACAGTCGCTATCTTGCAGCCGCCGTCGATCTTAGCTCTTAACTGATTGACGTGCACGTCTACTGTCCTCGTGTCACCCATATAGTCGTAGCCCCAAACGGCTGACAGGATCATTTGCCGGGATAAGACTATCCCTTTGTTTTCCGCCAGGTAGTACAAGAGATCGAATTCTTTTACGGTAAGGTTGACTTGGCTTTCACCGACAATGACCTCTCGTCTTCTGGCGTCTATCGTGACTTGGTCGACACTTATGACTTCCTCTCTCTCTTCGCTCTCAGCTGTTCTTCTTAGGACCGCCTTAATTCGGGCGGTAAGCTCTCGGGGGCTAAAGGGCTTTGTCACATAGTCGTCGGCGCCTATCTCTAGACCGACTACCTTATCTATTTCAGTATCTTTCGCGGTCAACATTATTATCGGAGTATTTTTCTCCTTTCGGATCTTCCTGCAGACATCAAAACCGTCGTAGTCGGGAAGCATGAGATCGAGAATGATCACCTTGTAGGACTTTTCCTCTAATTTCTGAAGCCCTGCCCTGCCGCTGCTAGCTATATCTACGCTGTAATCTTCTTTGCTCAGATATAGCGAGACTAGTTTTGCGATATTCTCCTCATCCTCGATAATGAGGATCCGACCTTTACTCATTTCATCACTCCTAATGTGATTTTATCATAGCAGCGACTTATTCCACCGCCGTGCGCTCGAATAGATCTTAGCGATGGAATATGCCGTATTTTATTAGAACAACTCTCCCTCTACCGGAGGCGGAGGCCGATCGCCCTGTCTCCCTTGTCCACGCAGCTCTCTTCGCTTACCTGGATCTCTAGGCGAGATGATAGCTCTCGTCTTATACTCTTCGCCTTCCATCTTTTCTCTAATCGACTGGATCTTGTCGCCCGCGTTTAGCTCACCGGATTTCTTTCCCAAGAATCTAGTATCTTCATCAATGGTGACCGTAACGATGCGTCCGTCGCTCTCTTCTATCTCGATCTCCGTGTCACTTACTGATACCACTTCACCTCTGTCGATCCTTACAGCCTTAATGCCATCGGGCGTCTCGACCATCAACTTGGCCCTGAATGTTCCCTTTAGAAATTTCATAAGCGGTGGTTTGCCCCCTCTTTTTCCGGGTTGACGCTTCATCTCTTGGCGTTTATCGATAGTCGGTCTATCGCTCCCTTCTTGACCCTCCTGTGCGTAGGCGATCGCGGCGACAGACAAGCTTAAGATGACTATGACTGTTATAAATATTTTATTTTTCAATACTTCACCTCCTTTAAGTTTTGTTTTTTCTAATCCTTAGTATCGGTCGCGTTTGTAAGAGAGCTATTTGGTAAATGTAAAGTTTCTTTAAAATCTCTTAAGCTGGCATTATCGCTTGAAAACTTGACACTTTTATACTGGAAATAATCTGGCGGTTAAGTTAAAGTGTTAGTACTAATCTGATCAAAACATATTTTTCATGGAGGCATAATGCTTGATGAACGACTAGATGAGGTTAAGAGGCCGGAAGCTCCCGAAAAGGTACAGGCTTTCTTTACTTCAGTTGCAAAAAGATACGACCTTGCTAATACTCTGATGAGTTTCGGAACTCATTACAGCTGGAAGCGTAAGGCGGTAAAGGCGACCGACGTCAAAGAGGGCATGAAGATGGTGGATATATGCGCCGGCACAGCTGATGTCTCATTGATGCTCGCGAAAGCTGCCGGACCAAAGGGACACGTTACCGCAGTCGACTGGAACGAGGCGATGCTCGAAGTCGCCCAGCATAAGATCGATAAAGCCGGACTGACTGACAGGGTTATCACTAAAATAGGAGACGCCGAAGCTCTCCCGCTTGAAGACAATACATACGATAGAGCGACTGTTGCCGTCGCTTCAAGACATTTGAATATAGATAAGCATTTTCAAGAGATGTACCGGGTCTTAAAGCCGGGCGGAAGGGGACTCTGTCTTGATATGTTCCAGCCCCCTAACCGGATCTTTAGGAAAATTTACGATACTTATTCTTATACGATGATGCCGCGTATCGCTACCTGGGTCACCAGAGATAAAACGGGCGTTTACGACTATCTGCCCGATTCGATCCGTGTCTACTATACTCCGGAAGATTTTGCCGCGGAGATGAAGAACGCCGGCTTTAAGGACGTGAAATTCTGGCCCCTATGTAAAGGAATAGCGTATATCCATACCGGGGTGAAGTAATGCCCGATTTAAAATCGCTGCCTGAACTTAGCGCGGCGATTGCTACCGCCGATATCTTGGCGGAAACTGAATTAGACGATCTAGACTCCGTATACCTTGGCCAGCCTTACTGTTTAAAAGTAAGCGGCAATCTACTTAGAAATCCAGGCAAGCTTTCCGACTCTATCAAAATGATCCAACTAACTGGCAGAAAAGCATATGTAACGACGCCTGTGATACCGGAAAGCAAAGACTTTGAAGATGTCGAAGCCATTATTTCCAGGGCAGCAGACGCCGGCGCGGATGGTATTGAAGTCCATGACGCCGGAGTTCTGAGATGGACGTTAAGAAACTTTTCCGGTTTGCCGATACATCTCAGTTCTTTTTTAAATATCTATCAACAGGAGACCGCCTTATTCTACAGGGATATGGGAGTCGAAAGGATCGTTCCCGCCAACGAACTCCTGGAGAGTGAGGTCGAGCTTATTAAAGATCGAGTGGATAATGTCGAATTCGCCGTACCGGTACATGGCAGCCTTCCTCTTGGCATGTCGCATTCTTGCCTACTGAGAAGGGAGATGCCGGGAGAAGAGCTGGGACCCTGCCGTCAGCAATGCGCCGAGGACCATTATTTAGATATGGGAGACTGGAAGATGAGATGTGTCGGCACAGCGCTTGTAAGCGCGGATGAATTTTCGATGATCGAATTCTTACCGTCTTTAATCGGGGAAGGTTTTAGTGGTTTTCGGTTGGAAACTCACTTTGATGACGCTGGGCGGATATCCGAGGTTGCCAGTATTTATAGAAGCGCGATGGCCAGGGTGGCAACTGGTGGAGAATATCCCGCCGCTGATTTTAGGAGCAGGCTTCAAGACGCAGGTGGCGAATTAAGTAATGGCTGGCGTTTTGGTCTTTCCGGTAGAGATTATTTATCAGCACTTGATGAGGACCCATTTTTGATAGCAAAAAAAGAATTAGATAAAAGAGAAGCTAAGTAGGGAACGCCGATGACAAAGCCTGACACAAAAGTAGAGCTGATGGCACCGGCAAGCAGCATCGATACAGCGGTTATAGCCGCTAAAAACGGGGCAGACGCGGTCTATGCCGGAGTCACGAATCTGTCTATGCGTCCAAAAAGAGTGGAATTTAAAGATGAGAGTTTCGAAGATCTTATAAATACAGTTCACTCCTATGGGGCTAAGCTCTACGCAACGATGAATATCTGTCCCAAACCCGGCGATGTAGAAAACTTTAAGAGAAGAGTTGCCGAAATCAACGATTTCGGAGTCGATGCCGTTATCGTCTCCGATGTGGGGATGATGGATTGGATACACAAAAATTTTCCGGATCTTCCGATCCATGCGTCTATCATGACAAACATCTTAAATCCCGAGTCCGCCCAGTTTTATAAGGATATCGGTGCAAGTGTTATTTTAGTCTCAAGAAGCCTTGAGGATATCGGGGGGGTGGGGGAGATACATAGACGAGTCGACGTCGACCTCGAGGTCTTTGTTCACGGCGGTATCTGCTACATGTTTGACGGTATCTGCTATATGTCCAGCCATTGGAAGCAAAAGTGGGATTATGACGAAGACCTTGATGATATCCGCCTGGTAGGACAGAACAATACTAAGGGCGAATGTCATTTGATCTGCAAGAGAAACTGCCGGCTTACCTCGAAAGACTCGGTCAACGCTAAAGGTAAGCTCATGCGCCGTCCCGATGACGTCGGGCTCGAAAAGATCCCTTATTATCTTAAAAACGGAGTCAGGATATTGAAGATTGAGGGCAGGGCGATGCCCGCGTATTATATAGAAGCGGCCACTAAGCTTTACCGCGAGGCGATAGATCTTTATCTATCCGATCCAGAAGAGTACAGTGTTCAAGATAGCTGGAAGCCCGCTGTTGAGGGATTGCTTCAGGCGAGGCATGAGTATGAGCTTAAGTGGGATATAGAAAGAAAATTAGAGGCCTGGGAGAAGTAGAGAACACCTAAGGGCCATCTGCTACGTTACTCGTTCGGATCACCTTCGGGTCACATACCTAGCGTATGCTCCCCTCGTCAATCCTTGTGCGCCTTGCAGCTGTCTCCTTATGTGTCCCCTGGTCGAGTCAGTCTAAAATATAATCCTTACAGTGTGCTTTTAACGTCTCGAGTACCGACCATGTACTCGCTTCAAATTTTTTTGCCTTCCTTGTATTCGCGCCACTTAAAGGCCCTCTGGTCATTTTTTAGATACAGCCATTTAGGG
>SDBV01007608.1_pt1 | contig 14773 bp, 10 predicted proteins | sample 2277081 | NCBI WGS metagenome assembly SDBV01 (sample SAMN10402039, study PRJNA504765) | marine sediment metagenome | isolation source: marine sediment core GS10_PC15, 223 cmbsf | place: Arctic Ocean: Southern Knipovich Ridge | collected 2010
CTTAAAAAAGGACACATTGAACAATATTGAATACTAATGCTAAAAAATTGCAAGAGGCCCATTCTGCAGACGAAAATGACAATATGAGGAAGGTAATGGATGAGATCAGTGAATCGGGGAAGATGAGCGAGATATTGGATTTTTCCGACCGCGTGGCCTTAGTTACCGGTGGTTCCCGAGGCATCGGCCGGGCCGTCAGTGAAAAACTGGCGGCGCTCGGCGCATCTGTCGCCGTGAATTATGTCCACGGAAAAGAAGCAGCCGAGCAAGTCGTCGCCGCGATCACGTCGGCCGGGGGCGAGGCTTTCGCGGTCGGCGCGGACGTCGGCGATCCCGATGAAGCCGCCGGCCTAGTAGCGACCGTCATTGAACGCTTCGGGAAACTTGATATATTAGTCAATAACGCCGGCATCACGAAAGACGCGCTCTTGATCCGGATGAAGCCGGGCGACTGGGATGAAGTTGTCCGCACCAACCTGTACGGAACCTTTAATTGCCTGCAGGCCGCGGCGAAGAAGATGATCAAGCAGCGGAGCGGCGTCATCGTCAATGTATCATCCGTCGTTGGCGTGACCGGCAATATGGGCCAAGCGAACTACACGGCCGCCAAGGCCGGCATAGTCGGTCTAACTAAGACAGCCGCCCGTGAACTGGCAGCTCGCAATATCAGAGTAAATGCCGTCGCCCCGGGCTTCATCGGCACCGACATGACCCAAGAGTTGTCGGATGCTATAAAGGAACAAGTCGCCGATCGTATCCCGCTGGGCCGCTTTGGGAGCCCGGCCGAAGTGGCGGATCTTATCGCATTTCTCGCTTCGGATAACGCGGCCTATATTACAGGGCAAGCCGTTGTCATAGACGGCGGCCTGGCAATGTGAGAGTTTGGTTTCAAGGAAGGGACCAGAAAGGGGAATCTATGTCGGATGTAGTAAGCAAAGTAAAAGCGATCATCGTCGATCAATTGGGGGTAGATGAGGCCGACGTCAAGGAAGACGCGGCTTTCGTCGACGACCTGGGGGCGGACTCTCTGGACGTGGTCGAGCTCGTCATGGCCGTGGAGGAAGAGTTCGGACTCGAGATACCGGATGAAGACGCAGAGAAAATAACGAACGTGGCTCAAGTCGTGAGCTATATCGAAGAGAAAGCGTAGCTCGCGCGCGGGCTTCATCATGAGCAATAGCGCTTCGCGCAGAGTGGTGATCACCGGGATGGGTGTCGTCTCGCCCGTCGGCATCGGCAAGGACGAGTTCTGGTCCGCGCTGCTGGCCGGGCGTTCCGGCGTGGGTCCGATAACGCTCTTCGACGCTGACGATTTCCCGGTGAGGATCGCGGGCGAAGTCGACAATTTCGATCTCTCGGATCGGATGGACCGCAAGGAATTGCGCCATCTTGACCGGTTTGTCCAGTTTGCGATCAAGGCGTCGATCGAGGCGATAGAGGATTCCGGGCTGGACATCGAGCCCGTGGCCGAGCGGGTCGGGGTGATCGTCGGTTCCGGTATCGGCGGTCTGCGGACACTGGAAAACCAGCACATCGTCTTGCGGGAACGCGGCGCCAGGCGGGTCAATCCGTTTCTGATCCCGATGATGATACCGGACTTGGCGGCCGGGCAGATATCCATCTATCACGGGGCCAAAGGCCCTAATTATTGTCCGATAAGCGCCTGCGCTACCTCAAATCACGCTTTCGGCGAAGCGTTCGAGACGATCCGTCGCGGCGCCGCCGACGCCATCATAGCCGGCGGGACGGAAGCAGCGGTCACCCCGCTTGGTGTCGCCGGGTTTGCCGCGATGAAAGCGCTATCGACCAGAAATGATGAGCCCGAAAGGGCCAGCCGGCCATTCGACGCCGAGCGCGACGGTTTTATTATTGGCGAGGGCGCCGGTATCATTGTCTTGGAAGAGCTCGAGTTTGCGCTGGCCAGAGGGGCCAGAATATACGATGAGATTTCGGGCTACGGCGCGAGCGGAGACGCTTACCACATCACGGCTCCGGACGAAACCGGCTCGGGCGCGATCAGATCGATGCGGGCCGCTATCGAGACGGCCGGCGCGGAGCCCGGCGATATCGACTACGTCAGCGCCCACGGCACCTCGACAGTGGCGAACGACAAACTCGAGACGATGGCCATGAAAGAGGTCTTCGGCGAGCGAGCCTACTCTATGCTTATCAGCTCCACGAAGTCGATGACCGGGCACCTTCTCGGCGCGGCCGGCGGCCTGGAGATCATCGCGACGGCACTGGCTATCAGAGACAGCCGGATACCGCCGACGATAAATCTGGACAACCCCGACCCGGACTGCGATCTAAACTATGTGCCTAACGAAGCGGTCGACGCCAATGTCGACTGCGCGATCTCGAACTCATTCGGTTTTGGGGGGCACAACGCCACTATTCTTATCAAGAAATGGCAATAATCAAAATACTGGCAATTTCCAGACGATCATGACTGAAGACACCAGAGACACAGATGAAAATAAGTTGGCAGACGCCCAGCACGCACTGGGCGTTGACTTTGGTGATCTCGAAGTTCTCAGGATTTCGCTAACCCACAGCTCATTCGCGTATGAAGTCGGTTCAGCGGATTTCAACGAGAAACTGGAGTTTCTCGGAGATTCGGTGCTCGGTCTGGCGATCACCGAGAATATTTATGAAAATTTTCCCGAGATGCAAGAGGGTGGCTTGGCCAAGTTGCGGGCCAATCTTGTCCGGGCCGAGATGCTGGCGGACATTGCCGTCGAACTCGACCTAGGGCAGTTCATGTTCATCGGTAAAGGAGCGGAGATCTCCGGCGGCCGAAAGAACGACTCGATCCTGGCCGACTGCCTGGAGGCGGTCATCGGAGCAATCTATCTCGACCGCGGTTACGATATTGCGCGAGATTTTGTCATCCGGCTTTTCGCCGACAAGATCCGCGAAGAAGGCAGTCAAAAAGAGCTCGGCGATCCGAAGACAAATCTACAAGAATTGACGATGGATAAGTGGGGGACTCTACCCGATTACAACATCGTCGCCCAGGAAGGTCCCGCGCATAAGCCGATGTTCTCCGCGGCTGTCTCGATCAGAGGGCAAGTCTTCGGGCGCGGCGCCGGCACCAGCAAAAAGCGGGCCGAGCAGCTGGCGGCTAAGGAGGCCCTGGACGAGATCTACAAGCTCTAGACCTCAGAGAACACCTGAGCGCCCATCTGCGGCGTTGCTTTTCATGAAAAACGACGGGGACATTCTTAACTAATTAGTTAGCCGAGCAAAGCTCGGCAATATAGGTTCCAAGAGTGTCCCCACCTCTATTATCACCGCGGCAAGCTCTTTGCCGCTAGGCGCAATTGCCTTGAAAAACGACGGGGACATTCTTAACTAATTAGTTAGCCGAGCAAAGCTCGGCCATATAGGTTCCAAGAGTGTCCCCACTTCTATTATCACCGCAGCAAGTTCTTTGCCGGTAGGCGCGACAACGTGAAACTTGCTCCTCATTGTATTATCATGTATACGAACATAAGTTTGGTTAGGGGTTTTGATGGCGCTTTATTCGTACTCAAGAGTTCAAACATTCAAGCAGTGCCCGTTGAAGTACCGGCTGCGCTATATCGATCGAATCCGCACCGTCACGACGGGCATCGAGGCTTTCATGGGCAGCCGCGTCCACGATGTTCTCGAATCTCTCTATCGCGACGTCCAGATGAACAGATTGCCGGAGCTATCAGATGTCCAAGCCCTGTATGAGAGTCAGTGGGATTCGAATTGGCACGATCAGATCAAGATCACCAAGAAGAAATATTCCGCCCGGGACTATCGCCAGACAGGCGCGCGCTGCATAACCGATTACTATAAGCGGCACCATCCGTTCAAAGAGGCGACGACGATCGGGCTGGAAGATCGCGTGCTTATCAAGCTGAGCGGCCCCGGCCCTCAGTTCCAGGGATATATCGACCGGCTCGCCATGGTCTCCGACGACTATTTCGAGATCCACGACTACAAAACATCAGCCAGTCTTCCGTCGCAGGAGAAGATCGACGCTGACGAGCAGCTTGCGCTCTACCAGATCGGCATCGAGCAGCGATGGCCGCATATCAAGAAAGTAGATCTTGTCTGGCACTATGTCGCGCTCGATTCCGAGCTCCGCTCGTCGCGCAGTTCCGAGCAGCTTAAAGCCCTCGATCGCGAACTGAGAGCCGCTGTCGCTCAGATCGAAGAGGCGGAGGCCGCCGGTCGATTCGACGCTGTCGAAAGCGCGCTATGCGGCTGGTGCGAGTACCCGCAGCACTGCGCTGTGCGCCGGCACCACCAAACAGTCGGGGGGCTCGCCGCGACCGAGTTCGCTCTGGACGACGGGGTCAAGCTGGTAGATACCTATGCTGAACTGGAAGCCCGGAGGCGGGCCATCAAGGATGAAGAGGCCCAAAAGCTGGAGTCGGTCGAGAAGCGGCTCGAAGAGGTCCGCCGGGCGGCAATCGACTACGCGGCCCGTATCGAGGCGAACACTCTGGTCGGGACCGGACACGAGTTGCGCGTCAGAACCACCGAGCGGAACAAGTTTCCAACCAAGGCCGATCCGGCCCGGACCGGCCTCGACTCGGTCGTGAAAGAAGCCGGCATCTGGGCCGAAGTCGCCGACCTCAACCCCTCCGCGCTCGAGCGGATGATCGCAGCCGGAGATATCGGACCGGAACTGCTTAAAAAGATCGAGCCCTACCTTAAAAAAGAACGCTCCACCAAGCTATCGTTATCCAAAAGCAAGGCCGAAAAACTGTGATAGAATTGGCATAGCAAACCCCGTCAGGAAGGGCCACTTGTATTTACGTGCGGTCAGTATCCGAGGCTTTAAATCGTTCGCGACCAAGTCAGTTCTCAATTTTGAGCCGGGCATAACCGTAATCGTCGGGCCAAACGGCAGCGGCAAGAGCAACATAACGGACGGCATTCTCTGGGCTCTGGGCGAGCAGAGCGCGCGGACGTTGCGGGGCGCTTCGATGGAGGATGTGATCTTTGCCGGCACCGCGCATAAACAGGCGCTCGGTGCGGCCGAGGTCTCGATAACGCTCGACAATAGCGACGGGGCCGTCCCGATCGACTTCTCAGAGGTGACGATCACCCGCCGACTGTATAGATCCGGCGAGAGCGACTACCGTCTAAACGGCACACCTTGCCGGCTCATCGATATTCACGAGATCCTCTCGGACACCGGCCTTGGGCGCGAAATGTACTCTGTCATCAGCCAGGGGCGTCTTGACGACATCCTGAACAGCCGGCCGCGAGACCGCCGCCAACTGCTCGAGGAGGCCGCGGGGGTGCTCAAGCATAAGCGCCGGCGCGATCGAGCGACGCGGAAGGTGGGTTCGATGGAGTCCAACCTATCGCGCGGCAAAGATATCTTGCGAGAAATAAACCGCCAACTGGCCCCGTTACTGAAGCAGGTCGACCAAGCCAGAGAGTCTGTGCAACTGGAAGAGCAACTAAAAGAGGCGCAGGTATCCGGCGCCGTGGCGAGCCTGCTTCGCCTCCGTGCCCGCTGGGACGAGTTGAATCTCGAACATAAAGAGAGAATTAAGCGGCAAGAACAGGTCAAACAAGAGGCGGAAGGCGCGGCTGCGGCCGTATTGCAACTCGAAAATGAACTGGAGGAGAAGGGGATTCTCTCCGGCGACATCGGTGAGTACCGGCGGCGGATTGAAGGAATTCAGGAGCGCGTTAACAGCGGATTGCTATTGCTCGAAGAAAAAGGCAAGAATCTGGTCCAGAAGATCAGCGATCTTCGCCAGTCGATCCATTCGCTTGATTCGCGCCTCAAAAAGGGCCGCGACGAAAAAGAGGCTTTGCTTAAGGAGAAATTCAAGCTCGAGGAGGAGCTCGCGACCGTATATAAGAATCTTGCCGATGAGCGGCGGGAGACCGAAACCGTCAAGAAGGCCGGCCGCCAGGCGGCCGACGAGCTCAAGCAGGCGGAGAACCGGCTCGCGGCTGAACGAACACGGGTGAAGTCGGTGGGCAAAGATGTCAACGCGACCGGCTCATCAGTCGAATCATCTTTCGAGAAGATCGCCTTTTTGAAAGAGCAGCTGGCGGCGGTAGACGGAAAGTTGGTCGCGACCGCCGCGTCCCTAAGGGGACAGCAAGACGAGCTTGCCGCTGTCGGGCCCCGGGTGAAAGAGGCCGAGCAGACGCTCCAAGACCTTGGGGTTCGCGCGAACGAGTTTGAAAAGAGACGAGCCGACCAGTCCGCTCAGACCGAAAGCGTCTCGGTGGAATATCAGGGAACCAAGGCGAAGTTGGCCGCGCTCCGAGCGGTTGAGAGCGAGAGCGCGCGCAGCGAGGGACTTCCGGCTCACGAGTTGGAAAAATTCGATGAGATCGTGGCGGCCGTCTCGGATCTGATCGAAGTCGAGAAAGAATATGAGCGGGCGATCGAGGCGGCGTTGGGCCCCGATATCCGCGCGATCATCACAGGCAGCAAGGCGACGGCGATTGAGATTTTAAGGCTTGCTAAAGAAAAGGAGCAGCCGATCAAATTGATAGCCGCCGCGGGCTCTGTTAGAGCAGCAGCACATCCGTCGCTCAAACCGGCGGCTGCGGTCGTATCAAGCTCTCCCAGGGCCAGTATCGCGATTAACAATCTTCTCGCAAACACCTGGATAACCGATGACTTGGCGACTTGGCTCGAGAGCGGCGAAGATCTGCCGCCCGGCGGACTCGTGACCGATCTCGCGGGGGCAACGGTCGACAGCCGCGGTCTGATATGCTCCTCCGGCGGGGCTGAAGTGCGCCAAGGTTCGCTGGCGCTAAAGCGAGAGCTGGCCGAGGTACAGGGAAGCGAGAGAGCGCTAGAAGAGGCGGCGCGCCGCGCCAAGGCCGATCTCGAGACCGTCACGGCCGATCTCAAAAAGGTCAATCACCAAAAGGGCGAGGCGACAGAGACATTGCAGAAACTGCAGAATCAGTCGATGGGTATCTCGCTTCGAGAGCAAGGCTTCGGGCGGGAAGAGCGGCTCCTGATCGAGCAGAAGGCCGACATCGCCGAGCAGCTTGAACTTAAAGGCGAAGCGCTGCGCGAGTCAGAAGAACGCTTAACTAAGGGGCAGAGCCTGCTGGGCGAAGCCGAGGCGGCTCTGGCGGACGCCGAAGAGTCCCATCGCGAGCTGCAGACGAGCTGGAGCTCGCGGATCGAAGCCGAGAAAGCCGCGGCCGCCGGTCTTGCCGACGCCCAGGTCTCGATGGCATCGCTGACAGAGAGGCAGACGCATCTGAAGAGCCGGTTGGCGTTGATAGAAGACAACTTGACCGTGGCGAAGAAGCAACTCGATCAAGAAGAACAAATTGCCGACGCCACCGAAGAGTTGCGCCATCGCATACAGCCAGTGCATGACCTCTATACAGCGCTTAGGCTACGCGCTGAGGGCATCGCCGGGCGGCTCGAATCCCAGGCGACCGCCGAGCATTCAGGCGCGGCGGTCATGCGCGATGAGCTCCGGCGCCTGCATCTGCGGCAGAGCGATCTCTCCGCCGATCTTAACTTAATCAACGAGAACTTGATCGCTAAGGAAGGCGAGCGGGCGCAGGTCGAGGCTGAGGTTGGTCAGATAACCAAGCACCTGGTCGATGAGCTTGGGGTGGCCCTGGAAACCGCTCTTGAAACTGAGGACGACGGAACTGATCCAAAGACGTGGCGCGAGCGGGAAAAGCAGATCAGAGACAGGCTGGCGCGGATAGGGCCGGTCAACCAGATTGCGGCTGAGGAGTTTTCCAAGCTTGAGGAGCGGCAGGCCTTTCTTAACCGGCAGATAGACGACCTGATGCGGGGGCAGAAGGCGCTTCGCAAAGTTGTCAACGCGATAGATAAGAAGATCACGGACAAATTCAGTACGACCTTTGAGAAGGTGAACACCAATTTCAACAAAGTATTTAAAGAGCTTTTCCCGGGCGGGTCCGCCGGCCTGGTTTTGGTCGATGATGAATCAGGGGAAGAACCAGGAGTCGAGATAGAGGCTCAACCAGAGGGCAAACGACTTCAATCTTTATCGCTGCTGTCGGGGGGCGAGCGTTCGCTCGTCGGTCTGGCATTTCTCTTTGCTCTGCACTATACGAGGCCGAGTCCTTTCTATATTCTTGACGAAGTTGAGGCGGCGCTGGACGTCGTCAATCTCCGGAGATTTATTGGCCTGTTGGCCAAGCTTAAGAAGGAGACCCAGTTCATAATCATCACACATCAGCGTGATACGATGGAGGTCGGCGATTCGATCTACGGAGTCTCCATGCAGGCGGACGGGATCTCAAAAATCATATCGCAGAAACTAACCGAAGAAGAGATTAATAATGACAGAAGAGAAACAGAAGAGCTGGTTGCGGCGGCTGTCGGGCGGTCTGACCAAGTCGAGGGAAAACCTTAGTTATCAGGTGCGGTCGATCTTCACCGGCGATCAGCTGACTGAAGAAAACTGGGAATCGCTTGAAGAGACTTTAATCGGGGCCGACGTCGGCATGGACACGACGATGGACATTGTAGAAAACGTGCGCGCCTCGGTCGTCAAAAATAAGATATTCAATCCCGACGAGCTGATCGAGGTTCTGCGGGATGAGATATCGAGCCAACTCAACCAGGTCGACCGGGGTCTTGACCTGACCGAGCTGCCTTCTCCGGCGGCGGTCCTCATTGTCGGTGTTAACGGGACCGGTAAGACCACGACAATCGGGAAGATGGCCCAACTATTAAAGACCAAGTCTCCGCGAGTATTGTTGGTGGCGGCCGACACATTCAGGGCCGCGGCCATCGAGCAGCTCGAGCGTTGGTCTGAGCGCGTGGGGGCGGACATTATCAAGCACAAGCGGGGCGCCGACCCGGCGGCAGTCGTATATGACGCGCTCCAATCGATGATTGCCGGGAATCAAGATTACGCGCTGATCGATACGGCCGGCCGGCTTCACACATATGTCAACTTGATGGAGGAGCTGAAAAAGGTCAAACGGGTGGCGGTCAGAGAAGCCGGCGACCGGGTAGCCGTCAAAACATTGATGGTGCTGGACGCGACGACCGGGCAGAACGGGATAACTCAGGCCAAGCAGTTCGACGAGGCCTTGGGGCTGGACGGGATCGTCCTGACGAAGCTTGACGGCACCGCCAAGGGCGGCGTCGTGCTATCCATTCAGAAGCAACTGGGTATTCCCATCGTCTTGATCGGAACCGGCGAGCAGCTTGACGACATCGCCCCGTTTGCCCCGGCCGATTTCGCCGCGGCGCTGCTGGCGTGAGCGCGGGGGGGGTATGGTTGTCGGCACGGAGCCTATCCTGATAGAATCTCATAGCTGGGCGCCCGCCGATCTCATCCATGGAGCAGCAGTTGGAGACGTACTTACAAGAAGAATATTTTGCTCGCGACACCGGGGTGGTCGCCAAGGACCTCCTCGGTAAGGTTCTTGTCAGGACGATGGCCGGCGGCCAAATGAGAGGTCGAATAGTCGAGACGGAAGCATACTTCGGCCAGGATGACCCGGCCAGCCATGCGGCGCGTGGTCGGACTCCCAGAAACGCCGTCATGTTTGGTCTGCCGGGACGAGCTTACGTCTATTTCAATTACGGCATTCATTATCTATTTAATATTGTTACGGAAACGGCCTCCACGGCCGGTGCTGTTCTGGTGCGCGCGGTGGAGCCGATTGCCGGAGTCGATCAGATGAAAAAGAACCGTCCGGGAGTCGAGCTCGTCGGGTTGACGAGCGGCCCGGCAAAGATGACACAGGCTCTGGGTATAACAATTGCGGAAAACGGGCGGCGGCTTGATACCGCGGAGCTCGGTGTGGTCGAAGATCCGGGCGCTGATTTCAAGATTATTTCCGCGGCCCGCATCGGGATATCCAGCGGTGAGGATCTGCCGTATCGATATTTTATCAGCGGCAATAGTTTTATCAGTCGGCAGTAGCAACTGGAGGAATTAATGAAACTAAAAGACATCTACGCGTTGGCAGTCGAGACCGGCAAGGCGGTTGATCCAAGAGGGCAAGAGGTCATCGCGGAGCAGCTCGGCAAGGTTCGCGAGTCATACGAGAAGTTGAGCGATGACGACAAGGCGACTTTCGATCAAGATCGATTAACCAACCCGTATTCGGATACGCGTATCCTCACGGGCGACCCCGAGCTCGAGATCGGCGGGTTGATCGCCGGAATCGACATGGAGACGCCCGAGATCCTGCTGGCCGACAGGTTGCGCGAGCAGGGCGGCTCGATCGATCTGATCATGGCCCACCATCCCGAAGGCGCGGCGTTGGCCGCGCTCCACGATGTCATGGCCATGCAGGCCGATATCTGGGGGCGGGTCGGCGTGCCGATCAACGTAGGCGATCTGATGATCGATAAACGGGCGCGTGAAGTTCAACGGGCCTTGAGTCCGGCGAACCACGATCGCGCTGTCGATGCCGCCAAAGTATTGGGGTTCGCGATGATGTCCGTTCACACACCGGCCGACAATCTGGTCACGGAATTTCTGCAAAGCGACTTTGACGCCGACCCGCCGGTCTTCGTCGACGACGTGGTGAAACGATTGAAGGCGGTCCCTGAATATGAAGCCGCCATCAAGATCAACGCCGGGCCGCGTATCGTGGTCGGCTCCGGAAATAAACGGGCCGGGAAAGTCCTGGTCGTTATGACCGGCGGTACGGGCGGTCCCGAGGAGTCGATAGAGAAACTTGCCGCCGCGGGCGTCGGGACGGTTGTTGAGATGCACATGGACGAGAAGCTCAGAAAGAAAGCCGAGGAACACCATCTCAACGTCATCATCGCCGGGCATATCGCCAGCGACAACATCGGGATGAATCTCTGGTTGGACAAGCTCGAGGCCGGGGGAGTAGCAGTCGAGGTCTGCTCCGGCATTAACCGTATAAAGCGCTAGGTAGCGCTTAACGCAGAATGTCCCCTAATTAGGGCTTGCGGCCCACCCTAAGGATCACTTCTGTCGTGGGGAATATCTTTTTTCTTGCCCTGGGAATCTGGCCGACTACTTTACCTACATCCGACGGATCTCCGACGGCGACGTAGACGACGGTGGCCGTCAGGCCGGCGTCGGCGAGGATGCTCTTCGCTTTCTTGAGCGGCATCCCGAGGATATTCGGTACCATTATCTCAGTCAGCGGCGCGTTGCCGCTGCTTATCTCGATGCGCACCTGCGAGCCCACCTCGACTTCGACACCTTCGACCGGGTCTTGGTTGGCGACATATCCCAGCGGCACGTCAAGAGTATCCGTCTCGGTAATGCTGACGAGCAGACCCGCCTGCTCGAGCAGGTTTTTCGCGTCCTCGGCCGGCATGCCGATCAAATTTGCCATGGCGACCGCCGGCGGCGTCGTATGGAGATCGCATGGTAGCACCGGACCGGTACCTTCGGCATAAGTCGCCAGGAAGGGCTCCGGGCAGAAATCGGTCGCCCTCATATGTGGCCGATCGGTGCAGACATAGATCCGCGCGACTCCCTTTTCGGGCCTGGTAAAATCCTTTGCCGGCGTCCCGGCCAGGGCGCGCGACATAAAGCTCTGCCAGATCTGCGCCGGAAATGTCCCGCCCTGGACGGTGATCCCGTGGACGTTCGTCATCGGTCTGCGGCTGTCGGTATAGCCGACCCAGACCGAAGCAGCCAGATCGGGAGTGTAACCGACGAACCACGCGTCGCCGTTGCTGTCGGTAGTCCCGGTTTTTCCGGCCGCCGGGCGGCCGATATTCGCGCGGCGGCCGGTGCCCGAGGATATGACGCCTTTCAGCGTATCGGTCACGAGGTAGGCGGTGGCCGGATCCATCGCCGGATCCATCGTTATTTTGTTCTCTTCGATAATCCGGCCGTTTGAATCCGTTACTTTTCTGATCGCGATCGGCCGGGCGTGCTGGCCGTTGTTGGCGAATGTCGTGTAGGCGGTGGCCATGTCAAGCGGCGTCACGCCGCCGCCCAAACCGCCCAGGGCGATAGCAGGCAGCGCCTCGACCCGCGACTCGATCCCCATCTTCTTGACCAACGCGACGACTTTGCTGGGGCCGACGTCCATGATAAGCCGGGCGTAGACCGCGTTGACCGATCTGATCGTCGCCTCTCTCAGAGCTATCATTCCGCCCCCGCCGCCGTCAACGACCCAATTCTTGCCGGGCAGCCTGATCACGGCGGTGCCCGCACTGTACGGTTTGCTGATGCTGATACCTTGTTCGATGGCCGACGCCAAAACGAACGGCTTGAAGGCTGATCCCGGCTGGCGTTTCGCTTGGGTCGCGAGGTTGAATTTCTGGGTCTGCCAATCTCGCCCGCCGACCATGGCCCTGATGTAGCCGGTCGACGGCTCGATCGCCACGATCGAGCCGGATGGATCTCCGGGTAGATCGAGGGTGGACCAGACCGCATCTTCGGCGATCGTCTGCATGTCCGGGTCGATAGTAGTATAGATTCTCAGCCCGCCCTGGAAGAGATTGTTCGCCCGTTCGGAGACGGTCGAGCCAAAGTTGCTGTCGGTCAGCATCAGCTGTTTGACGTGCTCGACGAAGTAGGGGTAAGGATAGTCGCCTTTCTCGAGCGGTCTCAGCTGAATAGGCGCGTCCAAAGCCTCGTTGGTCTGCGCGACGGTGATCAACTTCTGTTTGCTCATCATCGCGATGACCATGTCGCGCCGCCTCTTCGCGCTGGTCGGGTCGGCGTACGGCGAAAATGCGTTCGGCGAGCGGATAACCCCGGCCAAAAGGGACGATTCCGCGATCGTCAGATCTTTCGAGGCTTTGCCGAAGAAAGTCTGCGCGGCCGTCTCTACCCCGTAGGCGCTGTGTCCGAAGTAGATGGTATTGAGGTAACTCTGCAGAATCTCTTTCTTCGAATACTTGCTTTCGATCTGATAAGCCAGGACCGCCTCGCGGATCTTGCGCTGCACCGTCTGTTCTGTGTCGACCAGCGTATTCTTGACCAACTGCTGCGTGAGCGTGCTCCCGCCCTGCACGATCCGACCTTGCTTGATGTCGGCAATCAGCGCCCGGCCGATCGCCTTCCAGTCGACGCCCTCGTGATCGTAGAAACGCTGGTCCTCAATGGCGATGACCGCGTTCTGCATATTCTTGGATATTTTATTCAGGGGGACGACTATCCGGTTTTGCTCTACATAGAAGTCGGTGATCAGATTATCGTTATTATCATAAACTTTGGTCGTCTGCGCCCGGCTCCAGAGCTTCTCGCTCCGAAAGTCGGGCAGCTTGTGCGTGGCGGTCGCCACAAAGACGAAAGCGGAGAACAGGATCGCCAGCACGAACATCAAAACCAGCGTGCCTGAGATGATCAACAAGGTCAGGCGCCGCTTGTGCTTACGTGCTTGGGCAGCTTGTCTTTTACGAGCGGACATATCGATTAACTGTGACTATAGCTACATTGCGACCGGACAAGCCGGAAAAAAGCGAACATTTGACAAAAACGATAGCCCCTAAGCGCCGTCACTGTCAAGTAATAGGGGACGTATGTTCGAATTATGCGTTACTTGAGTCGTGGCGCAGGCCGGAAATGACTGCCTAACTGTTTACTTTCAATTGTGCAGTTGGTAACCTAATAACCAGGGCCTGCCTGCAAGTGCGCACGCCTGAAACGAATCAAGCATGCTCAACAAACAGGAGGCCGCGTGCATACTGAAGCGTCTAACTCAAATCGGAAAAACCAGCTCGTCGTTTTTATGATCGCAGCAATCTTTTCCATTCTTGTCGTCTCTTTGGCGCTGCTGTGGCCGCAGGGCGGTCTCGATAGCGCTGTCGCGTTTGACTCGCAGCCGACTACCGTGACAAATACTGACTTATGGGTGACCAACGGCACGGTTGAGACGGTCGACGTAGGGCCGGACGGCAAGCTTTACGTTGGCGGCACCTTCACTAAGGTCGGGCCGAATATCGGCTCCGGGGTCCCTATCAGCACGACCAGTAGCGCCGCGGCCCCCGTTTACCCCAATGTAAACGGGTTGATCAGAGCTGTAGTAGCCGACGGTGCAGGCGGTTGGTATATCGGCGGAAATTTCACCCGCGTCGGCGATACGGCCCGAAGATTTATAGCGCATATCCTCTCTGACGGCAGCTTAGACCAAGACTGGGATCCGCAATCAAGCGGAATCGTTCATTCTCTCGCTGTCGATGGATCGACGCTCTATGTCGGGGGCTCTTTTGCGCAGATCGGGGGAGCGAGCCGCCCCTATCTCGGCGCGGTCGATGCATCGGGAACTGCTACGTCATGGAACCCCGGCGCAAATTCGATCGTCTCCAAAATCGTTCCGACCGGCGCGGGGGATATCTACGTCGGCGGGTATTTTACGACAATCGGCGGGCAGAGTAGAAACCGTCTGGCTTCTTTAGATGCATCGGGGAATGCAACCCCATGGGACCCAAGCCCCAATAATCGGGTTCAGGCAATTGCCGTCGACGGCGCCACGGTCTATGTCGGCGGGGTTTTCACGACTATCGGCGGGCAATCGCGTAACCGCATCGCCGCCATCGATGCTTCCGGCAGCGCAACCGCGTGGGACCCGGATGCTGATAGTCAGGTTTTTGATCTGTTGGTTGATGGTTCGACCGTGTATGCCGGGGGTGTCTTTACCAGCATCGGCGGAGCAGCCAGAGGCAACGTTGCCGATCTTGATCTATCAGATACCAGCTATGTCACGATTTGGGATCCGGCGCCCAACTCACTCGTCTACAAAATCGCCAAGGGCGGTTCTGAAATAGTTGCCGCCGGAGGCTTCAATAACATCGGCGGCCAGGCCCGGGATAGGCTCGCAGCCATTGATACTTCCGGTATTGCGA
>SDBV01007609.1_pt1 | contig 14773 bp, 13 predicted proteins | sample 2277081 | NCBI WGS metagenome assembly SDBV01 (sample SAMN10402039, study PRJNA504765) | marine sediment metagenome | isolation source: marine sediment core GS10_PC15, 223 cmbsf | place: Arctic Ocean: Southern Knipovich Ridge | collected 2010
GGGACAAAGCGGTCGTGGATGCCTATGTGGGCGACCCTCTTGTATAGCGAGGTAAGATTCGCGCCCGGTTAGGCACCGAACTCATTAAGGCGATGCAGACACTGCCCTCTCAAATGTCAGAGCTCAACTTGCCCATCCTGATTATGCATGGTACTGCTGACCGATTATCTGACCCGAGAGGCAGTGAGATACTGTATGCCGGGGTGAACTCTGGGGATAAGACGTTGAAGCTGTATGATGGCTTCTACCACGAGATTTTCAATGAGCCGGGGCGTAAGCAGGTATTTGCGGATATGGAAGCCTGGCTGGCCAGGCGTATCTGAGCAGGTTACATGTGCCTGTCTTTTGTGACAATAATTAACAGAATATTCCTATTCATCCCTATGGTAAGATGAGGCATGGGCTTGTGAATCACGGTATGGTATTATAAAAGCGCCATCTGCATTTCTCCAAGACCAGGCAATAAGTGAGTTCGCTGATAAATTAATGGCGGTAAAATGTCCACTTTATGGGCTGCTTAATGGTGGTATGGAGGTCGAGTGGGTTCAGCCAAATGGAAAAAGAGGAAATTACCTCTATTATGCTGGCAGAGATAGAGAGTGTTCAACGATGGTAATAGGACTCCGGGGCCTGGAGCATATGTTAGAGCGGAGAAACTCATAATCAAGAAGGAGGCTGTAATGAGCAAGGACCTGAGGCAATTTTTAAAGATGGTAAAAGAACTGGGGCCAGATTTTTATGTAGAGGTTAAAAGACCGCTTAAACCCAAGTTTGAGCCGTGTGTCATTCAGGAAAAGCTAGCCAAGGAGGGTCGCTTTCCAGTAGTCTACTGCCCCCAGATTGACGGCAGTAAGCTGCCACTGGTTACCAATCTATTGGGCTCTTATGAGATGTTAGGGCTGGCATTGGACGTTGATGCGAGACAGATGGGGAAGGCTGAAGTTCTCAAGGAATACAGGAAAAGGGAGGCTGATACTAAGCCGCCTCAGATGGTTCCGGCGTCAGAGGCTCCAGTTAAGGAAGTAATTCTGCGAGGTAAAGATGTAGATTTGAGCCTTCTGCCCACCATTCACCACCAGGAGGGTGACTCCGGGAAATATATAACAATCGGCTCTATGATCTGCAAGGACCCGGATACCGGAATACCGAACATCGGGGTATATCGTCACGAGGTGAAAGGGAAAGACCGTCTGGGTTGCATGTTTGTCCCGATGCACCATAGTGCCTACATCGCCCGGCGCTGCGCTGAGCTGGGTAAACCGATGGAAGTGGTAATTAGTATAGGTCATCACCCGGCAGTGACTATTGGTGCATGTACTACCGGCGATATAAATGAGAACGAGCTTGAACTCATCGGGGGTCTTTTAGGAGAGCCGCTACAGATGACGCCGGCAGAGACAGTTGACCTTCCTGTTCCCGCCCGTGCCGAGATAGCCATTGAAGGCGTAATCGACCCCCGCAATATGGATACCGATGGCCCCTTTGCTGAATTCGCTCACTACTATGGCGAAGAGAGGTCTTGCTATATTATTCAAGTAACAGCCATAACCATGCGCCGGGATGCTATCTATCATGACCTTGACCCGGCACATCGGGAGCACAATTATAGTAGTGTACTGGCCAACGAATCTAATACGTACGATGTAATAAAGAGAGCAGTGCCTGCGGTGAAAGCCGTCCATCTCCCCTGGACCGGAGTGTGTGAGTTCCATGTATATGTATCAATAAAAAAACGCATCCAGGGTGAGGGTAAGTTTGCCGGTCTGGCGGCTATCACTGCCAACGCCGAGCTCAAACTAGCCGTGGTGGTGGATGAAGACATTGATGTATATGACGAAGAGGAAGTACTATGGGCTGTTTGTACCAGAGTGGATGCCGACCTGGACGTCTCCATCATACCCCGGGTGGCCGGAGCCGACCTGGACCCCACTGGCTATGATGAGACTCGCCTCAAGGGAGGTGCTATGACCACCAAGATGATAATAGACGCCACCAGGCCGGTAAAATTGCCGTTTGCTACCAAAATTACTCCTCCCAAGGCTCTTTGGGACTCTATGAGTCTTGATAATTACCTGAAGTGATATACCGTACAGGCTTATCAGCAAAAGGTTAAGCAACCGGATAGGCGGAAGTCTGCCGGACCGGAGAGCGAGGCTAAAAATAAGTGGCAGCGGACGGATTTGAACCGACGACCAAAGGCTTATGAGTCCTCTGCTCTACCACTGAGCTACGCTGCCCTTGAAAATATATACCATAGACTAAATCAGGCTGTCAATTCCTCTTTGCCTTGACGGTACTGCCAGCCCTTGTTAAGATTGACAACTGGTGCTCCCTCTGTCCGATTCGGCACCTTTCAAACTAAAGCTTGCACAGAAATAGAGAAGACCAGTTTACCAGCTAGGATAGTTTACCTCAATAATTGCAAGGAAGGAAACACAATGGAAATTAAGAAAGTCGGTGTAGTTGGTTGTGGACAAATGGGCTCCGGTATCACCCGGGTATGCGCTCAGTCAGGCTACCAGGTAGTGGTCTCAGAAATCAACAGTGAACTTCTGGATAAGGGGCTGGCTTCTATTAATTCCGCCTTAACCAGGAGTGTGGACAAGGGTAAGCTTTCCCAGCAGGATAAAGACGCCCTGTTAAGCCGCATTAAAGGCACGACCAGTATCAGGGACTTCTACGACTGTGACCTGGTGATAGAAGCCGCTATCGAGAATGCGGATTTGAAGAGGAAGATATTTGCTGAGATAGATAAAATCTGCCCCAAACACGCTATCTTAGCTACTAATACCTCCTGTTTATCAATTATTGATACGGCGATGGCCACCACAAGACCGGATAAGGTGCTGGGAATCCACTTCTTTAATCCGGTACCGGTAATGCAACTTATAGAAATCGTCAAGACAATCGTTACCAGTGATGATACCCTTGAAATCGGTAAGGCTTTTGGTAAGTCCCTGGGGAAGACCGTTGTCACTGCCCGAGATGCTCCCGGCTTTATTGTAAACCGTTTATTAATGCCTTTTTTACTTAATGCCATCCGCATGCTGGAGACTGGCGTGGCCACCAGAGAGGACATTGATACCGCCATAAACCTGGGCTTAAATCACCCCATGGGGCCGCTAGCCCTGTCAGACCTTATCGGCCTTGACACCGTCTACTTTATTGTTAGTGCCATGTATGAAGAGCTTAAAGACCCGCAATATGCTCCGCCTACGCTAATGAAGAAAATGATTGCTGCCGGCTGGCTGGGACGCAAGACAGGAAAGGGATTCTACGAGTATAACAGGTAGTTACTGAGGAGACAGGTTCCATCGGCAGAAGGAAAGAATGAATGGCGTCTCTGAATTCAACTGTCAAACACGAAGGTGAAACCACGGTCTACACCACCTGTCGTTGTAATTGCGGTGGCACATCTCAGTGTGTTATTAAGGCTCATGTAAAGGATGGTAAAGTCGTTGCTGTTGAGCCAGACGACCGATATAACACCAATGTAGGCCGGGAAGATGCGGCCTTATCTGAGCAAGACATCCTGAAAATCCGTCTCCAGAGAAGACCCTGCGTTATGGGGTTGGCATTTCACCGGTACATTTACCACCCCGACCGGATTCTTTATCCACTAAAAAGGGCTCCCGGCACTAAAAGAGGCGAGGGGAAATACGTAAGGATATCCTGGAATGAGGCCCTGACCACCATAGCTGACAAAATGAAGGAAGTCAGGGAGAAATACGGCCCTTATTCTCTCATAACCGCCTACATGCCCAATGAAACTGTGGAACGTATTTTCTCATTCTGGGGTGCCGGGGTGGAAGGCTGGGGATGGTGCTCATATGATGCCGCCAGATTGATGGCGCATGTTATTACCGGAGAACAGGGATGGGATCTGGACAGGTGGTCATCAAGTTCGGCAGCAGATATGCTGGCCAACTCAAAGTTAATTGTTCTCTGGGGTTGTGACCCGACGGTGGGGCATCAGGGGCCGGCACATCAGTTTGCCTGGTTTATCAAACTTGCCCGGGAAAGGGGTAAGCCGGTTATTATTATCGACCCGAGATATAGCACCGCAGTCGGAACTTTGGCTGACCAGTGGATACCGATAAAGCCGGGAACAGACCTGGCCATGTTCCTGGGGATGGCTTATGTCCTGTTCCAGGAGGATTTATGGGATAAGGATTTTGTGGCCAAATATGTGGAACCGGCGGGCTTTGAGAAGTGGAGAAACTATGTCCTCGGAGCAGAGGATGGTGTGGAGAAGACGCCGGAGTGGGCAGAAAGTAAATGTGCTGTGCCCGCCGAAACTATCAGAGAGTTAGCCAGACTGGCCGGGACAATGAAGCCGGCCTGGCTCTGGGCGCACTGGAGTTTGAGCCGCAAAAGCCATGGTGAACAGACGGTAGGAGCCTTTGCCGCTCTGCAGGCAATGATGGGCTACTGGGGCACTCCCGGAGCTGGTCCATCAATGCACCCCGGACCACACCGCCAGATTCCATTGGGACTCTTCAGTACCTCCTGGGGGACGGCTGGAGACTATAAGGTTCCCAAGCTATACCGAAGCCATTACTGGGCTCAGGCCGTTCTTCTATTAGATAAAGTGCGAAGCGGAGAACTCGACGAAAAAGACTACATGAAAATGGTGGGCTGGAGGGCTGATGCCTCTTATCTTAAGAAGTTCAATCCTAAATTCCTTTTCTGGGGTGGGGGCAGCAAGCCACATGCTTCTAACCATATCGTAACCGGATGCGACTCATCCAATGACCAGGTAAGGGCTATAGAGAAGATGGAGTTCACCGTTTCCATGCACAGCGTCATGAATCCCACTGCCCAATACGCCGATATAATTCTTCCCGCCCAGGACTGGATGTGGGAAGAGAAAGGCATTACCAGAAGCGCTCCCTACGGTGGGTTTGAATGTATAAACTACTGTCCGGGAGTAGTCGAACCGCCGGGTGAGGTCAGGCCGTGGGCCTGGGTCTATGTAAAGCTGGCGGAAAAGCTCGGGATAGACACCAGGAAATTCTTTGGATATTACACCACTGATGAAAACTGGGAGAATGACTGGGAAAGATACCAGAAGGACATCTACCAGGATGTGGTGGACTACTACAAAAAGCGGGGTATTGATGTCCCCCCCTGGGAAGAGTTTACCCGGGGTAAATTTATTAACTGTGATGAGTTTGACGAGAAACCGTTTACCGGCTGGGATGAGCAAATCAAGGAAGGCAAACCATTCAGGACAGAATCAGGCAAGATAGAGCTCTACTCCAAGTATATTGCCAATGAAGCCAACCGGGGCAAAGGCGAGCATTATGACCCCCTTGGACGTTTGTATGTAAATTTGCCGTCTGACTGGGGCGATATGACCCCATCGCCAACCTATATGACCATGGTCAGGGGGATGGATGACCCACTTACCAGGAAGTACCCGTTATTGCTGTTAACCTCGCATTCCAGATACCGGGTTCACTATCTTTTCTGGGAACATCCGTGGCTCAGAAACCACGTTTACCGGCATAGAGTGTGGATAAATGCGGCCGATGCCCAGGCCAGAGGTATAAGGGACAATGGCATGATTATGGTTTACAACGACCGGGGGAAGGTAGTTATGCCGGCTTATGTTACCTCAAGGATGATGCCGGGTATAGTTCTGATACACTCAGGAGGAAAAGTTATTCACGATGAGTCAGGAGTTGATTTTGGTGCCTCGCCGTCAACGTTGCTTGGAGGTGAGTTTGACGGTTGTCTTGCCCCAGCCAGGGCGACAAACCTCGTTCAAATAGAAAAATACACGGGAGAATTATAGTGTCACAGTATGGTTTCTTTATTGACCTGAGCCGCTGCATCGGTTGCAATGCCTGTGTAATCAGCTGCAAGCAGTGGCATGATATCCCCCCGGGCCCGGTTAAGTGGATGCGTGTTTATCAATGGGAGAAAGGCGCCTTCCCCAATATTGACCTTCGTGTACTGCCTATCATGTGTTTTCACTGCGAAAACCCTGTTTGCGCCAAGGCATGTCCCAACGAAGCTATTTACAAAGAAGATAAGTATGGTGCTGTTCTGGTAAACCCTGATAAATGTACCGGAGAGCGGAAATGCTGGCAGGCTTGCCCTTACGGCACACCACAATTCGAAGGAGACGAACCCGGCCTGCAGATGTCAAAATGTAATATGTGTATCGACCGTCTGGGGAAGGGATTGAAGCCGATTTGCGTTCTGAGCTGCTCACTGAGAGCGCTTGAGTTTGGCCCGCTCGATGAACTGAGAGAGAAATACGGTAATCCAGGTCAGCTTGAAGACATGCCCGGAGATTCAATTGCCATGCCAGCGGTTGTCTTCAAACCCGTTGACCCCAAAAAGCAGATTGTACCCTGGGACTCTGAGAGGGCTCTGGAACTGTGGCAGGAGAGGCATCCCGATAATGGCGAGCCTTTGCCTGACATTTTCGCCGAAATATCTGAGGTTACTCAGTTCCCTGAGGATATTATCGGCCGAAGGGAGCTGGTACTGAAAGCCAGGAACAATGAAGAGTTGATGTTTTACACCATGGATGACGAGTAAACAAGTATACGACCTGTTCGTTTATTCCATAACCCGTGCCTGAAGAGTCAGTCCAATACAGGAAAATACACAGTTAGTGCTGAAAGGGAGGTTTTATGAGAGAAGTCGTCATTGTCAGTGGAGTAAGGACCGCTATAGGTAATTATGGTGGGGCGCTGCAGGATACCCCGGCGGTGAAATTGGGCAGCATTGTCATTAAGGAAGCATTAAAGAAAGCCGGCCTGCGGCCCCATAGAGACCCTGAGGTGTTAAACTATGCCCCGGAGATATTTAAAGATACCGGTTTGATTGAGCTGGAGCAGAGGTATTATGACTGGAGCGATTCTCTAAAAGAGGTGCGGATAGACGAAGTGATAATGGGGAACGTCATCCAGGCGGGTCAGGGACAGAACCCGGCTCGCCAGGCCACCATCTATGCCGGTATCACCAAGGAGACACCTGCCTATACAGTAAACAAGGTTTGTGCCTCCGGAATGAAGGCTCTAGCCCTGGCCGCTCAGTCAATACAGGTTGGCGAGGCTGAAGTTGTCATCGCCGGTGGCATGGAAAACATGAGCGCTGTTCCCTACTACTTCCCTAAAGCCAGATGGGGAGCCAGGATGTTCAATGCTGAGATGGTTGATGGTATGGTCCACGATGGATTATGGGAAATATTCCATGACTATCACATGGGCCTGACCTCGGAAAACATAGCCGAAAAGTATGGCATAACCAGAGAGGAACAGGACGAATTTGCCCTGGTGAGCAATCAAAGGGCATTGGCGGCGACAAAAGACGGCACATTCGGAGAAGAGATAGTCCCGGTTGAGGTTAGACAGAGGAAAGAGGTGGTACAGTTCAGTACCGATGAACACCCCAGAGCAACCTCTATGGAGGCTTTAGGCAAGTTGCCGACGGTATTTAAAAAGGAGGGTACGGTAACTGCCGGTAATGCCTCAGGGATAACTGATGCCGGCGCTGCCCTGGTGGTGATGTCGGCAGAAAAGGCAAAGGAGCTTGGGCTAAAGCCGATGGCAACTATCAGAGCTTATGCCTCGGGTGGTATTGACCCGGCATTCATGGGTCTTGGTGTTGTCCCGGCGGCGAAGAAGGCACTCAAAATGGCCGGACTAAGCTTTAAAGATATAGACGTGATCGAGTTAAATGAAGCCTTTGCCTCTCAGTCAATAGGTGTGATTAGAGAGCTGGGCCTTGATTTACAGAAGACGAATCCCCACGGTGGTGGTATCTCACTGGGACATCCCATAGGCTGCACCGGGGCTAGAATTATAGTCACCCTTATCCACGAAATGGCACGCCGGGATTACCAGTTCGGCCTGGCAACACTGTGTATTGGTGGCGGGCAGGGAATGGCTACAATTGTAGAGAGAAAGTAACACTAACTGCCTTTTTTTTCATAGTCCGGGCACCGGGTAGCATTGGGGCGTGCCGAGTTGTGGCATGCCCCGCGCCAATCCCATTTGCAGCTGTCACACAGGAATATGTTCATCCCCAGTGCCTGCTTAATCTTAATAATAATCCTGTGCCAGGCTGTTTCCATCTCGCTCCATAGCCGCTTCAAATATCTCTTTCAGTATATCCAAATGAGATGTCATGTGGCAATTAACCCCGAAGTAGAGATGACTTCCTGTCCGTGCGGAATGTAGTTACGACTTTGGAGAGGGAGGCGATGTTAGTAAGTTGTAAGATGAAACAATTGATAATAAAACTAAGCCATTAGATTTCTATGGCATAGTTACTCAGGTTGCGCAATAGAGTATTGACGCAATTGCGCAATTACGCTATAATTATGGACAGAGAGGGATGAGTTATGCCGGTTATCTGTATTGCCAACCACAAGGGTGGAGTAGGTAAGACAACCACGGCAGCAGCCCTGGCTGAGGGTTTAAGTGAGCACAACAAACGGGTATTACTTATTGACTGGGACCCACAGGCCAGTCTTACCATCACGCTGGGGTTTAATCCTGATAAGCTAGAACGTACCGGGTATGATGTCCTGTCCGGCACTATCAAGAATAACAGAAGCCCCTCAATCCGTGATGTTATTATCCATACCGATAACCCTAATATTGACCTTGTCCCAGCTAACATAGAGCTATCGCAGGCCCAGCTTGACCTGGTGGGGGCGTTTACCAGGGAACTGATACTGAAAGAGATGCTCCAGCCGGTACGCCGGCGTTATGATTTTATACTGATGGATTGCCTGCCCAGCCTCGGGCTCTTAACTATCAACGCCTTATCCGCAGCTGATAAGGTAATCATACCCCTGCAAACCGACTATCTGGCTATGAAAGGGCTGGCACTCCTGCTGAGTACGATTCTCCGGGTAAAGGACAGGATTAACCCGTCTCTGGAGATTTCTGGCATATTGTTTACCATGACCAACTCCCGCACCCTGCACAGCAGAGAGGTTATTGAAGTTACCAGGAGGGCCTTTAATGGCAAGGTAAGAATATTTGATGCCATTATCCCCAGCAGTGTTCGCTTCAAGGAAGCTCCAGCGGCCGGGAAGTCAATCCTGACCTATGCACCTACGTCCGACTGGGCCAATGCCTACAGATTATTCACGAAAGAGGTGATGGAATGAAAAGGGCTAGAGTAACTGAGGAACTTGCCTACGGGGCTGCATTGGACCGTCTCACTGGCACTGATGAGCCAGCGAAGGCACCCCCAAAAAGGGAACCGACCAAACAAGCCAGGATTGCCATGATAAAACTATCTGTATTTCTAAGCCGCAAAGAAGATGCCTACCTGGAAACCCTGGCTTCAACAGCAAAGTTCAGTGGTGGCAAGAAGCTCAGTAAGACCAGGCTAATTGAGGCTATGGTCCGGGCTTTCAGCACCACCAAGCTGGATGTGCGGGGAGTTAAGGCCGACGAGGAGCTCTTTAAAAGAGTAATTGCGCAATTGCGTTAATGAGTAATTGCGTAAAGATATATCGATAAGACAATTTCACGCGGTAAACTCCGGCGCAACCCTTAGACACGGGAGGGGCGTTATCCCCTTATTTGATAGGCCGGTCTTTGCTTGGAATAGCCCTGAGAACGCACAGAATCGGTTTCTAGCCCCCTTTTTGTGCTATAGGGAAAACTAACCATTATAAACTTGGAAGGCTTTATTTTGCTTCTCAGACAGTTACAACGACCCGGGCGGTTAACTCAGGGCTTCCTGATAGCTTTGGCCTTGCTGGTCAGCTAAAGGGCTATATACTTCTGGCGCTCGGCTTGAATCGTCAGGCTCTCACAAGCGCAAACTCTTTCACTGTGTGTGCAATTGTGATAGAATATAATCAGGTTTTGACTTAATCTATGGCGATAATACAACTAGTCCAGGAAGGTGTTTACTATGACCACCTCCGGGGTCAAAAAAGAAAAAGAGCTAAATGTGAAGTCCGTCACCTGGGGCGACCTGACCTGGGTCGATATCGAGAGGCCGACGGAGCGGGAGATAGAATATCTGGCCCAAAACTACCCCTTCCACCCACTGGATTTAGATGACTGTCTCAGCCGGGTACAGCGACCCAAAATAGATGAATATAAGGATTATCTGTTTTTAGTCCTCCACTTTCCCATATTTAATATAGAGTCACGAGTGACTACAACCAGTCAGTTATCGGTATTTATCGGCAATAATTACTTAATTACCCTGCATAAAAGGGAGCTTAAGCCACTGGTAAAGCTGTTCCGGGAATGTCAGATTGATGAGGAATCACGGCAAGAGTATTTCAGTCATGGCACAGGCTTTTTACTCTATCGCATCACGGATAGATTGGTTGACTACTGCCTGCCAATATTGAATAAGGTCGTTGATAATATTGAGGAGGTTGAGGACAGTATCTTCTCTGACAGGGCACGTGACACAGTAAGGGAAATCTCTATACTCCGGCGCGATATTATCTCCTTTCGCCGTATCATCTGGCCGATGAGGGCTGTCCTCGGCAGTCTGGAACCGAAGGTTCGCCGCTTTACTAAGGCAGACATGTCAGTTTACTTCGGAGACCTGGTTGACCACGTAGACAAGATATGGGACGCCCTGGATGAGTATAAAGAGGTGATTGAAGGGCTGAATGATACCCACGATTCACTGGCGACCAATCGCACCAATGAGGTGGTGCGGATGCTGACTGTCATCGCTACCATCCTTTTACCCATTACCGTAGTTGCCAGTATCTTCGGCATGAACATCCCCTTACCTTTCCAGGACTCAAGCCTCTCTCTCCTCTATGTATTCCTTATCATGCTGGTCATTGTTAGCGGCATGCTCTACTTTTTTCATCGCCAGCGCTGGATTTGACAATGAATATTCAGGTCTTGGGCGCTCACAGATGTGAGTCACAAAAATCGAAGTTCGTTAGCTTATTGATTAATGATGTCCTGGCGTTAGATGCCGGTGGGCTCACCTCCAGCCTGTCCTTTCCGGCTCAGCAAAAACTTAAGGCAATCCTGCTCACCCATCATCACTACGACCATATCAGGGATGTCCCGGCTATTGCCATGAACTTTTTCCTCCGAAGCACTACTCTCAATATCTACTCTACACAGTCGGTTTATGACGCCCTCGCCATCCATCTACTCAATGGCAAGCTTTACCCCAATTTCCTGGAACAGCCACAGGACAATCCGACAATTAAGTTTACCGCAGTAAAACCGCATCAGCCCGAACAAATCGAAGGCTATAGCATCCTGGCCGTTCCGGTAAATCACGCCGACCTTACGGTTGGCTACCAGGTCACATCTCCTGAGGGTGAAATTATATTTTATACCGGTGATACCGGGCCGGACTTGACTGAGTGCTGGGAACATATAGACCCCCAGCTGCTTATTATTGAGGTTACTACCTCCAACAAGTATGAAGAATTTGCCAGAGAGTCAAGGCACCTCACTCCCAGCCTGCTCAAGCAGGAACTAACCAGCTTTCGGGAGATTAAGGGCTACCTGCCGCAGGTGGTTGCGGTTCATATGGACCCCGGTCTGGAGAAAGAAATAGAAGCTGAAATAGCAGTGGTAGCCCAGGCCTTAAATAATCCAATCACTCTGGCTTACGAGGGTATGCTAATTTGTTTATAAAATCTTATACCCACGACCCCGTGGATGGTAAAAATGACAAATAGCGGTCAACGAATAGAAAAGAAATTGATACAATAGGGTGCTGCAAAAATAAGTTATACCCCTCAAAAAATAGTAAGGGGGAGTTTAAGAGGGGCTTCGCCCCTCTTTAGAAATCTCCTCCCCCTCCCTTGTCAAGGGAGGGGGATACAGGGGGTGGGTTGCCTAATAAAAAGTCGAGGGGTAAGGCCGATAGACGAGCTAAGGTTTATTGTCGACCACAATGTGGGCAAGCTGGCCAGATGGCTGAGACTAATGGGCTATGATGCCCTCTTCTTCGGCAGCAGCGATGATTCTGAGTTGATTGCCGCCGCCCTGGCCGAAGGGAGAGTGATACTGACCAGAGATACCCAGATTATGAAGAGAGGGATAATAACCAGCGGGCGGCTCAAAGCCATCTTTATCGAGGGTGATAAACCTGAGCTGCAGATGTGTCAGATAATAGACAGTCTGAATCTGGGCTCTCATTTCAGGCCGTTTACTATGTGCCTGGAATGCAATCAAGCCTTGCTGAAGAGGAGTAAAGAGCAGGTGAAAGACCGGGTGCTCCCCTATGTTTTCCAGACCCACAACCAGTATATGGAGTGCCCTGGCTGTCACCGTATCTACTGGAGAGGCACCCACTGGCAGAAAATGTCGGAAAAGCTTCAAGAATTTATGAAGTGTTAAAGCTGGGGGCGAATGGAAGTACAAAGTCACTACGGGAAGGTAACTGATAAGCTGATAGCACTCCTGGCCGGAATAGTTGGTGACAAAAATGTCCTGACCGGAGATGAACGGGAGAATTATTCTCGTGACGAGACACCAACAGTAAAGCCGGTTCTCCCTGATGTGGTGGTAAAGCCGGAAGATACCGCTTCGGTAGCCGGTATATTAAAGCTGGCCAGTGAGAGAAAAATCCCGGTCACTCCCAGGGGTGGGGGGACCGGTCTTTGCGGCGGTGCCGTGCCAATTTATGGGGGCATTGTCCTCTCTTCGGAGAGGATGAATAGAATCCTGGAGATAGATGAGGATAATTTTTCCGCCACCGTTGAGCCGGGTGTTACTCTCGCCGACCTCTATCAGGCTGTGGAAGAGCACGGGCTTTATTATCCTCTTTACCCCGGTGAGAAGTGTGCCACTATAGGCGGAAATGTCGCCACCAATGCCGGCGGGTTGAGAGCCGTCAAATATGGAGTAACCAGACACTTTGTCCTGGGACTGGAAGCAGTACTGCCAACCGGGGAAACGATACCAACCGGGGGAAAATTCGTTAAATGCTCCTCCGGTTATGACCTGACCCAGCTCATTATCGGTTCGGAAGGAACCCTGGCGGTGGTAACCAGGGTCGTGCTGAGGCTTATCGCCCCTCCGGGAATGAGTGAAATATTGTTTATCCCATTTCACGGGTTGCATGATGCCATAAGGTCTGTCCCGGATATACTCAAGGAGAGGATACTCCCCGTCGGCATAGAGTTTATGGAGAGAGACATCATCAACATGGTCGAGCAATATACGGGTAAGGAAATGCCTTTACATGATTATGACGCCTTTCTTATGATAATTGTGGAGGCAGGCAACGAAGATGAAATTTACCGTATCTCCGACCGTATCGGCAAAATCTGCTTGAACCATGGTGCGGTTGATATTTTCATCCCCGGCAGTGAGCGAGCCAAAAGAAACCTGCTGGAGGCCAGGGAGAAGTTTTATTCGGTCAGCCGGCATTTCGGAGTGCCGGATATAGCCGATGTTGTCGTCCCCCGCAGCCGGATAGCTGAATTTGTGGAGAGGGCAAAGGCAATAGCCGGTGAATATGGTATACCGCTGGTGGCCTATGGACATGCCGGGGATGGTAACGTGCACCTGCACCCCATGGGGCAGGAAGCGGATAAAGATGCAGGGAAGGTAAAAGAGCTCTTTACCAGAATCTATGAGGTGGGCATATCGCTGGGGGGGACAATATCAGGCGAGCATGGCCTTGGCTTTGCCAAGAAAGGCTATCTCCATATGGCAGCGGATAAGAGTAAAATCGACTTGATGAAAAGGATTAAGCGGGCTTTCGACCCCGACAATATCATGAACCCGGGCAAGGTCTTTGATCTGGAATAGCCACGGGAATTTGTGAAATACTGGATAGGAGGCATTTTTATGGATGTTTACCAAGCAACAAAAGGACGGCGGTCAATAAGGCGGTTTAAGGACGCAGCGGTGCCCTACGAAGTTCTGGAGAAGTGTGTCGATGCCGGCAGGCTGGCACCAAGTGCCCGGAACCGTCAGCTGTGTGAGTACATAGTTGTTGACAATGAACAGCTATTGCCCCAGGTATTTGGTGGTATAACAATCTGGGCAGGACAGGAGAGGGCAAAAGGAGACCCGCTGCCGGAACACCTGCCTAAAGCCTACATCATCATCCTGATAAACAGTGTGTTAGAGTCTGAACTTAGTGGGACCGGAAGGGCTACCGCTTATGATGTTGGCCTGTCCGCTGAGAATATCATACTGGTTGCTCTGGAACAGGGGGTAGGCGCTTGCCCGATACTGGCATTTGATGAAAATGAATTGAAGCAGGTTCTGCATTTACCTGCCGACTATGCAGTTGCTTTGGTACTGGCGCTGGGTTATCCTGATGAGAGCCCGGTACAGGAGGTATCCACCGGCCCAATTAAATACTGGGTAGACAGCCAGGGCGTACGCCATGTCCCTAAAAGAAAGCTGGAGGATATTATACACCGGAATAATTTCCCCTAGTGACAAGGTTGACCCTCGTTCAGGATATTGTTACACTTCAAACTACTATCAGCTTAGAGGTTGTATAGTAAGGGTGAGGGGTTGGTAAACAATCTTTAACAGCTTAAGGACTTTACTGTGAAAATTGTAACTGCTGACCAGATGCGTCAAATAGACCAGGATAGTGCCGGGATTGGCCTGCCCACAGAGGTGCTTATGGAAAACGCCGGTAAAGCCGTAGCCGAAGAGGTCAGGCGGATTCTGGGTGATATTGACCAGAGAAATATCTTAATACTGATTGGACCCGGTAACAATGGCGGAGACGGACTGGTCGCTGCTCGCCATCTTCACGACTGGGGAGCCAGGGTCAGCCTTTACCTTTGCAGCCAGAGAGCACAAGATGACCC
>SDBV01007610.1_pt1 | contig 14773 bp, 9 predicted proteins | sample 2277081 | NCBI WGS metagenome assembly SDBV01 (sample SAMN10402039, study PRJNA504765) | marine sediment metagenome | isolation source: marine sediment core GS10_PC15, 223 cmbsf | place: Arctic Ocean: Southern Knipovich Ridge | collected 2010
TTCAAGGAGAACTTCTAAAAAAATTGAAAACGCTCTGTCTAAAATTTAGAAAACCGCTAAAAGAAGAGGCACGAGAATTCAGTAAAAAGCAATTTCTTCTTTTTAAACAACCAGAAAAGGTGAATCCTAAAGTAGAAACACTTATAGAAGAGTTTTTACAACAACATCCAACTCTCAGGGAATATCGAGAAATGACGCTCATGATCGGAGAAATTTATCGGGAGCCCTATAATCTTGTAGATGGTCGGCAAATAGACGCCTTAACTCAAAAAAAGAACTACTCTGATAAATTAAACACTGCTACAACGACTCTCAAAAAATATAAATCGGAAATAATAGCATTTTCAAGAGTCTTTCTCGAACATCCAGAATTAGGGAAAGCCTGTCGGGTAAACCTGGAATGGCTTAATAAACGCGTGAAAGCGCCATTTAAAGCAAGTTTGAATCGGCAAGGTCTCGATCACATTGTAAATCGCTTGCAATTACAGCTTGGATGCGAAGTGCGCAATTTTATTAATTAAGAAAAAATTATTTATATATACACAAGATTTAGGAATTAATCAAATTCCTTATATTTTAAAAAATTATTATGTTTTTTAATAAGTACTAAATCTTCATACTTTAGAGGTATTTCTAATAAAACTTTTTTAAAGAACAAATTGACCCAAATTGTTATTAAGAAATGGAAAATTATAAGATTTCAAATTAAATTTCAATCAAAAAAATAACACATTACAAGGTTTTCAAATAGTTTTGGTGATCTGAATAAAAATTTGCTTAATAGTATCTAACACGCACGAAAATAAAGCGTTAAATTTACCAGTAGGAGGTGTTGCCTCTCAAATATTAGAATTATTACCTTCTTATGAAAAATTAAGAAATGTGAAATTATTTTTAATTACAAAATATTCCGAATATGTCTCAAATAGTAATAAAATTAAAATTATAAAAATTCATAAATTTAAAAATCGTAAAGTTGACGAAATATATTTCTTTTTTAAATCCTTTAGAAAAATACTTCAAATACATAAAAAAGAAAATATAGACTTAATTAATATCCACACTTATTATTTCAATGTAATCAATCCCTTTTTATTAAGTATTTTTTTTAAAATCCCTTTATTGATAACCACACCTGGTGATTTTACAACTCATCAGAGGGAAGAATTTATGGCAAATCCTCATTCATTACCTGTAAAAATATTTTACTATGGGTGGATGAAATTTTTCAAAAAAATATTACTAAACCGAAAGAGAATATATATACAAGCTATTAATGATAAAATATACAATGACTTCATAGAATTGGGTTTTCCAAAAAAGAATATTAAGAAAATCCCAAATGGAATTTCTAGTAAATCTTATATAGAAATTAAAAAGTCTCTAAGAAAAGAGACGCATTTTGGATACGTTGGGAGATTATTAAAAAGTAAAAATATTATATTTTTACTCAATTCTTTTTTGAAATATTCATCCTATTATCCGAATGATAAATTGTATCTTTTTGGTGAAGGTTCTGAAAAAAAAAATATTCTCAATTTTATAAAAAAGTATAAGTTAGAAAAAACTATTATTTTTAGGGGTTTTGAAAAGAATAAAAAAGAAATTTTTTCTAATATTGATAGTTTAATTCACCCTACTTTAGGTGAAGGAGTCCCTATGACAATATTAGAAGCAATTCTTACAAACACCTTTATTATTGCTTCAAATGTATCGGGGATTAAAGATATAATAGAAAATAGAAAATCTGGATTATTATTTAATCCTTTTAATGAGAATCAATTAATCAACCAACTAAAATTCTTTAAAGAAAATGAGAACCTAATAAAAAAGATGAAAGAAAAGGCAAGAGAGAATGTTTTACTTAATTATGATATAGACATTATTTCAAATCAAATTTACAAATTTCTAAAATCAAGATTATTTTTAGATAACTGATAATCTTTGTTTAATTTATTATAATATTTCATATTTATTCAAATCACGTATGTCGCCAACAAATTTAGCTACATTGCCCGTAACTATCGCAAAATCCTTCACATTCTTAGTAACTACACTTCCGGCACCAATTAAAGCATGTTTACCTATATTTATGCCTGGTAAAATAGTTGAATTAGCACCAATTATAGCATTTTCCCCAATAACAGGACCAATTAATTTATTCTTCACATTTTTAGATTTGGGATACTTAGCATTGGTTAATACAACATTTGGTCCAATCCAGCTGTCACGTTTAAGAATAGAATATTCTGGAATAAAACAATTTGAATGAATTCGAACATTATCTTCAATTATTATATGGTGTTCGATATTTGAGTGTGAACCTATACTTACATTATTCCCAATTTTGTTATCTTCTCTAATGGTTACAAAATGCCCTGTTTGAAAATCATCTCCAATAATGTTGCCAGAATAAATTATTGTTGGTCTCCTAATAATTGCATTCTTCCCTATAATGTATTTTTTTTTCCCCATTGATTTAAAAGTGTTATTAATTAAAATATAATCTTTTATTTTCTTTTGCCGATAACAAGGCTTTTTCACACATTTTTATTGCATTATATCCAACTACACCATTAGTCTCTGGAGTCGTTCGGTTCTTTATACAGTATAAAAAATGTTCTATTTCTTCTCTTAAGGGTTCTTTATACTTTATTATTATTTTATTTATTGAATTTTCTTCTTTTTCTAAAAATAATGTTTCATTAATATAGCTTTTTTTGATTTTTGTGTCATAGATGTAATATTCATTTGGAGTTAAATAATTCAAAATAGCACTTTTTTCAGAGCCAATAATAATTAGCTCTCTTTTACGATTGTAAACTGGAATATCCCAACTTACCATCATATACCCTTTTACACCATCTTTGAATGTTAAACTAATATTTGCCATTTCAATGACTTTATCTTGATGAAATTTTGCATTATCAACTAAAATAGATTCTGGTATGCTCTGATTTAATAAATAGCAAGCTAAATCTAAATCATGAACAGCTAAAGCAAAAATTACTCCCATATCTTTTCTAGGAACACCTAAGGCAAAACGATATGAAATAATCATATTAATTTTACCGAATTCACCTATATCAATTCTTTCTTTTAGATCTTTTACCGCGGGATGAAAACGAAAAAGGTGCCCCACCATTAAAATTTTATTATTTTTCGTAGCTAGCTCAGTAAGTTCTTTTGCTTCATTAGAATTTAAAGTCAATGGTTTTTCAACAAATACATCTTTACCACTCTCTAAGAAAAATTTAGATAAGTTATAATGTGTTTTTGAAGGGGTAACTATCACAACAGCAGTGATTTTTTTATCATTTTTGATATCATTTATATCAATGGTATAGTCTAGATTATAATCCATGCTCATTTGTTTTACTCTTTTTTCATTTGAATCACAAATTTTTAAATAGTTAATTTGTTTTTCCATTAGCAAAGATTTATAATTTCTAATATGGTTCTTTCCCCAATATCCCGTTCCAATAATTCCAATACCGTAGATAATTATCAACTCATAAAATTTTCGATTTCAAATTTAATTCTATTTAATTCTTCATCATTTAAAAGAGGAGATAACGGTAAAGAGACTATTTTGTTTACAATTTCTTCTGTAATCGGTAATCTTGGTTGTTTTCCATAGATTTCTTCTATTATTGGTTGTCTATGTGCTGGTATTGGATAATAAATGCCTGTGGCGATGTGTTTATTTTTCATGTATTCAATAAATTTATCTCTATTTTCTAATTGAACTGTATAAACATAGTAGGCATGCTTCACGATTTCGCTAGCGATGGGTGTTTTTATTTTAGAATATTGACCTAAGAACTTATTATAAAATTTAGCAATGTCTTGTCTTTTTTCTATCCAATCGTCTAGATGCTTTAGCTGAATTCTACCGATAGCTGCTTGAATCTCATTTAAACGAAAATTTAATCCTAATAATTTATTTTTATATTTGGATGATCTGCCATGATCTCGCCGTAATCTTAAATTCTCACCGTATTTATCGTAATTTGAAACTAACATCCCTCCATCTCCTCCAACAGTCATATTTTTTGATGGAAAGAAACTATAAATTCCAATGTCTCCAAAATTTCCAACCTTTATACCATTGTATTCAGCTCCATGTGCTTGACAACAATCCTCAATTACTTTTAAATTATTATCTTTGGCGATTTCCATTATTGGTTTCATATAAGCGGGGTGTCCATATAGATGTACAGGTACAATAACTCTTGTTTTTGATGAGATTTTTTCTTTCAAATCTTCAATATCTATACAATAAGTATCAGGATTAATATCTACAAATACAGGCTTGGCTTTGAAAAATGCCAAAGGGGAAACTGTAGAAATAAATGTATGTGATGGGACAATGACTTCATCCCCTTGCTTTAAATTCATCTCAAGATACGCTAGGAATATACCAGCTGTCCCTGAACTAATTCCAATGGAATGTTTAACATTCAAATATTTCTTAAATGCGTTTTCAAAATCCTTTAAATATGGCCCTTTAATGTAAAGGCCTGAATTTAGAATTTTATTTACTTCTGTTCGTATTTCATCATCCATATACATTTTTACTAATTTTATTTCATTCATATGATTAAAGCCACTAATTTTTCAATGGGTCTATTTGTATGTATTAAAAGTTTATTTTGAACTTTTTTATTTGTGTCTTTTGTAGTCTAGGATAACTCCTTAAACGTGATAATTATAATACAATTCTTAAGAATTATTATCTTATATATTTATAATATAAAATTTTAAATTAGAGAAGAATTCGTATAAATTATCAAATCTTCATATTTATATATTATTTCTGATAAATAGACTTGAGTAAGAAAATTATCAAGGAAATCGCTTACTGTTGGATGAACAGCCGGATGAGAACCATTATATAAAATAGCATAAGTCACGTTCTTTCTTTTTATCCACTCAAGATTGAAACTATAATTTCTATTTGCCCAAATTATTTCTTTGGTATGATAGAATTGAACATATGTCAAATCCTCTAATCCGTTAATTATTAGAAAATCTTTCTCAGTTAAAACTGTAGCTCGATTTGGCAAATTTTTGGAAATCCAACCAAGAATTTGTGCCTGACTATCTCTTAATGTTGCACTACCTTCATCTCTTCCCCAATAAATTGCTGATGTAATAAAACTAGTATATCCAAATATAATAATATTGGAGATTAAGATAGATTTCAATAATATTTTTATATTTTTATGAGTTCTGGACTTAAACACTTTATCTTTGAATACTTTCATCAATCTAATTATCCCAATAGCGGCAAAAATACAAAGAACTGGTACTATAAAATACCAATTCCTTGAATACCACACTCTCATATACTTCATTTGATCGTACTCAATTTCTTGAGGAGGCATTAAAATAATTTTATCAAGTAGAAATCCATTAAGAAAATTAAGTGAAGAATAAATTAAGTTTATAATTAGCCACGTACCTAGAATGTAAAACAATTTTTTGTTCTTTTTATAGCTAAAATATGATAAATATATCCCTATTATCCCTAATCCTCCAAAATTTAAAAAAGTCTCATCAAAAAATATTGTTATGAAATAAAACCAATAATTTTGCTCTACGTAAATGAATCTAAATACATACTGTTTGAATAATAGGTTGAAAAATTGAAGAAATAAAGATAAGGTGAATAAAGATAAAAAGAATATGAAAAACAATTTTAAAACATAATTTTTTACTACTATTATACCTTGTTTCTTTTTCCTTAAGATTGACTTTAACTTTTGGTTATTTTTTTTAAAAAATCCATATCTTCCTAATCGTATTTTTCTTAAACAAATTTCTAGACTTAAAATTATGGTAAATAAAAAAATTACACCAAAAAAAAAGAAATAAGGTAAATTATCAAATATTAATTTATCTCCCCCATTCTCAACTCTTAGTAAAGATAACCATATTAGAAAGTCGCTGAATTTATCACTAAATAAGAAATTGTTTAGATCCTTGGTCATTAAGTCAAAAAGATAAAAGAAGAATACGAGAAAAATCAAAAATATATAGAAAAACCGGAGATTTTGTAATTTTTTATTAGAAATTAATGTATATATAAAAATAAAGATTAGGCCGATCATCAATGGAAGCATATAAACCATATAAGAAATTAATAAAAACAGAGCAGATATGATGATCAATAAATAAGTCTCTAAAGAGCTTTTACTTTTTTCATGATTCTTTCTATTAGATTCACAAGCAATTACAAATATTGCCAACGCAAAATATACTAAGTATAGAGAAAAACTTTTATATATAAAACTCAATTGCCCAATATAATTTAAAGCGCCAATATTCAAAAACATCGAACTAACAATTGCTTGATCACCTTTATATGGAGAAAAGAAGAAAAATCCCGAGAAAATTGATACTAAAATAGTTGAAAAAACAATGTATTTTGGTTTGAACTTATATAAAATCGATTTCATAAAAAGATAAGTAATTATTATATGAAGATAACTATATGGTGCTAATAGGGCATTAATATTAACAAGAGGAATTCCTGATAAAATGCTAAAACCATAAGAGATATATCCCCAGAAAATAGGATATCTAGACTGCTTAGCATAATCAATCGGACTAAAATTCACTTTTCCAATATAAAGAGCGGGTCTTATACCTGTCCAACTATCTCCGGATATTAGATATTGTATTGTTGTATGAATGCCTAAAGAGATAAAAATAACACCAACTGATAGAATTAAAACTATTAATGTGCTGCTTGAAATCTTAATTGAATTTATTTTGTTAATAAATAAATTTTGTTTAAATTTCATCTTGTTTCGCAATAGTTGAATGAGGAAGTCTAGTAAAGCTAAAATTAAAATGATAAGATAAAGAAAGATCATAAAAAGCTCTTGGTTTATAATTCCCATATTCTCAATAATTAACACACAAGTACCTAAAAATATAAATGATAAAATCGGATAAAAAGCAATTTTAATAATAAAAGGTTCCACTTTAAAACGTTTATGTATAGTGTTTTGAGGAAAAATAAGTTTAAATAATGATGCGCCCGGTAGGAATCCTAAGCTAATTATAAATATGATTGCTCTAAGTATATTTAAAAAATTAACTTCTTTCCATGCGATTAAAGTGTTAGAAAACGTTATTGGTTTAATATATAAGCTTATACTCATTAACACCAAAAGTATAATTTTAATAAAATTCTCAGATAAAAACTTTACATTGAGATTATTTTTTTCTAATATGGGTTTTTTAATAAAAAAGAATAAAAAGATACCAATAATAACAATTATAAAACCCACGTACATGATCCAAGAGTTTTGTCCTTGGTATTTATTCGGAATGGTATAAATTATCCCTATAATAGAAAAATAGAAAACTATGAAAACAGAAATAAAGGTGGTTATTATTGAGGATCGTAAAATATTTCTATTTTTTCTCAAAACTGTTATACCTTAATTTGTTAACCTAAAAACGATTAATTTGTATACTTATGAATATAAAGTTCTGTATAAAAGTTTTTATTATAATTTAGGTCCATTCATAAAATATTGAGCTTTTTAAGGAATTTTTTTTAAAGGATTTGGTATAATCTAGGATTATGTTATCATCCATTTTTGTCTTTTAATTTTAATGAAAAAAAGAATGATCAAAAAAATGATAAGGACTGTTGAAAATAGTTCAGTATTGAAGAAATACACAGATTTTATTAATATTAAACGCAGTTTACAATTGGAATGCTTATGAATAGAAAAATCTAAGAAACCAGACTCATTAACTTTTATTTGTTGAATTATTCTCCAATTATTATTACAAAATTTCTCTAACTGAAATTCAGAGCTGTTTAATCCTGTATATATACTGTAATTAAAATCTTTTACCTTATAACCCAACTCACCCCACTCCATAACTGATTCTTCACGAGTATTCCAATCTTCTAAAAATTTGTATATTGTGATATTTGAAATATAAGGATTTTCAGTTGATAATTCAAAGGACTTTCCGTTTATATAAATAGTGTTATTACTAATGTCTATATCTTTTATTTCAGAGGAAGTATTAATAAAAATATTACCTGGACCTATAAAACCATCTATACCTAATTTTGAGCTATTAGGCAAATAGTTAATAACAGGGTCAATTATAATTATATCAGTAGGAGTTTTACCCGCAGTTCCATGCCGTTGTTCTAAAATAACAGAATATAGAGCTCCAGAAGAAGCATAAATATCATGGACTATTATACCATCCGCATCTGTTATTCTTACTGCAGTATCAGCAAAACTATTCCCATAAATATGATGAATATAAGCCCCTACAAATCCTCCGTGCGAGACCATATCACTCTCATTTCCATAAGCTTGATATATATCGACGATTTGCCTTTCCACATTATCCCCAACATTATTATAGATCAAACCCCCTATACGTGGATAGGCGAATTCAAATGCATCTTCTGTACATTCTGTTACCCAATTATCGTGGAATTCAATGTTTTTTCCAAAGAAGGCTTCTAAACATTCATCTCCAGGTCCACCAAAACCTACTGAATCTGTGAATTTAACATGGTGTACCGAAATATTCTCGGGTAAATTCTCATCTGAATTTGATAATAGAATTAATCTTTCACCAGGAGCACTATTGCTTATTGTACTATAAGAAATCTCTAAATTGCTTTCACCTAATAAATATATCGAAGTAGACTTTGTCTTAGAGATCTTTAGATATTTTATGATAGAATCTTGAGATAAAAATCCGATTGCCTTATTACTTCGAATTAACGCCCTTAAAACATTTATCAAGTAACAATTAGTAAAGATTAATTTAGTATCTTTAAAGATATAAACAAAATCAAGAGACTCAGCATCACTAACACTAGTGTATGTAATGTTTATCACTCCAGTACCATTACTATATATACCTTTACTATTTATCCCCCATTGGTCTAAATCGCTATTGAAAAGAGAATTTCTCACAATTAGGGAATTATTTTTTTTTGATGACGAAATAATTCCTCCCCTGCCCAATCCAGAAAAGTGAGTTTCAAAAATTTTTAGATCCCCTCCTCTTTGATGCACTCCATAACCATTCGAATAAATAGTACTATTTGAAATTGTGACTTCTGTTCCTATATTAACATAGATTTGTTCATCTATATACCCAGAAATCTCACAATTATCAATGTGTATATAATAGTCCCCATCAAGGTCCAAAATATATATTCCAGCTGGATCTTGTGAATTTTCTGAATTATCTAATCTTTTATCCTTAATAACAAATGGGTCATCCTTCGTCCCTGAACCAGAGGAACTTTCTGATTCAGCGTCACTATAATTTAAAATTACAATACGATCAGAATCATCTAAGGAACCTTCAACACCAGGTTTTTTGCCATTTTCAATCCCAACGGTTTCATTTTTAGGAACACCAGCATTATCGCGTATGAATTGAGCATCCTCAATTGGATTAGACATTTTAATAATTTGAGGCTGAGACATACTTAATTCATACTCATTTAGTGAGAAATTACTTCTATAAGATATATTAGTATCTCTATTGATAATTTTATTACTAAAAATTATTTGGAAAGTGTTATTTATAGAAAAAATAATTATTAAAAAAATAATGAGTGTAAAATGACAAATATTTCTAGTTCTCAAAGCTCTAAGATAATTAAATGTAGAAAATTATTTAAAATTGACAAGTGATTAATTAATTAAACATTATAAATCTTTTCAGTTTCAAATTTTTATTTCCATGTTTTTTGAAAATATTATAACGAAAAAATGAGATTCATTAATTTATTTAATCGTTTTTCTACAGATTATGAATAAAGCAAACGAGGGTTGAATATTGGAGTCCAATCAATTCTGATTATCGGTGATCTTTGAAGATGTATTTAACTTTAATTATAATAATTTCAATCTGATAATAATTTCCTATAAACATCATAAATTTTTTGAGTTACAATTTCCCATGAAAATTCTTTTTCTATTAACTTTCTTCCATTTTTACCTAATCTCCGTATTTTATCATTATCATCTACAAGATCTAAAATTAGATTAATAACTTCCTTATATCTATTTATATTAAAAAGATAACCATTTTCATCTGAATTAACTACTCCGGATATTCCTCCAACATTCGAAGCTATAACTGGAGTTTCACAAGCAAAACTCTCATATATTGTATTTGGAACACCTTCAAACCGAGATGTAATTAATATTAGTTTGCTCTTATTGTATATATTCTGTATATTTTCGTAAGGATAATTTGTATAGAATTTTAAAGGTAGTTTAGTTTTAGCTTTCAAGACATGGTTTTTTAGGTAACCATCGCCGATGATTAAAAATTTCAATTTTTTATTTTTTTTATAAAGTTCTTTAATAATTTTAAGATAGATATCTACTCCCTTAATATATGACAGTCTTGTCGCTATTAGTGTAATATATTTCCTCTCACGATTATTGACTCTCTTAAATTTTTCAATATCGACTCCATTTGGGATGTGAAAACTATTTTTTTCATCAATTTTATACATTTCACGGATTATTTCAAGATCTTTTTGTGCTACAGAAACTACCCTATTGGCAGATTTTATTGGTATTCTGCCAATAAATTTATCAAATATTTTTTCTTTGAAAATTAATTGAAAGTTTTCAAACCGACTACTAGTAACTGGAACATTTTTATAGGATGTTTGAATTCCTCCATGTACATGTAATACAAATGGGAAATTATAAAGTTTTTTCATTAATGCACATTGTAGTGTAGAGAAGAAATAATATCCATGAGCGTGAATAATATCGTATTCTTTATAATGTTTTTTTAGAAAGGGAATAATATTTACAACTGGATTTTTTCCAACAAGAAAAAGATGGCATTTTTTATAGATAACCCTAACTGAATCATCAAGCCATTTGATTTGATTATTATTTTTCAATAAATCTGGCGTTAAAATATCATTTTCAACATTTTTCCTTGATGCCAAATTAATAGATAAGTTTTTACAATAAAATGGTAAGCCACCAATATATTCTGGTGGAAAAGGTACTACTCGTAATACTTTCATTATTTGACTTTATGCTCTAATTTAAGTTAATTTAACGTTTGGCGTATAAAATACTTAATTACTTTAGAAATTCAATAAACTATCCAACCATTCTTCAAAAATGTATGCTGTCCAGCATTTCTGGGCAAGAAAAAAATTTTTTTTATAATTTTCTTTACTATTTTTCAATTTATTAAACAAATTGATGATAACATTCTTTTGATAGAGTGTATGAGATTTTTCTTCTAATAATTCTTGAAATCTATCACGAAGCACAGTTTTCAGCCAATAACCCATTGGTGCATTATACCCTCTTTTTCTTCTTTTAATTATAATTTTTGGTAAAAAATGATTGAAAGTTTTTTTCAATAGGTATTTTTCATTCCATAAATATAGTTTATATTTTGAAGGAAGATTAATTGCAAACTTAACTAGATTGTGATCCATATATGGCACCCTTTCCTCAAGTCCATAAGCAGAACTCATTTTATCGGCTTTCATAAAAAAATCTTCAGTTAAAACAGATTTAATATCAAAAATTTGCATTTTTTGCATAGTATTTCCATAAGGTAACCACATCTTATTATCTCGTATAGGAGTAATCTTCATTTTATACATTTCTTCTTCATTAAAAGCACATATTGACTCGATGTATCCATGCTTTCCTCTTTTATTTGAGAAATTTGATAATCTCCGCAAGGTCTCATCTCTATATTTTATTTTGGGGAGAAAATAAGATAACATTCTTCCATATAAAAACATTTTATACTTATCATATCCACCAAATAATTCATCTGCCCCTTCACCAGCTAAAACTACTTTGAATTGCTTACTAATTAGTTCAGAGAGTAAGAGTGTAGGGAAGAATGCAGCATCACCGATTGGTTCATCCATATGATACATCATTTTATCGATATTATTTAATATATCATCATTAGTTATCATTAATTCATGATGATTTGTATTAAAGAACTCTGATACAATTTTAGCATATTTAAATTCATCAGATGTTTCAAATCCTGCAGAAAACGTATGGATATCATCATTATATTTCGATGCTAATCCTGTAATAATGCTCGAATCTATACCTCCAGACAAAAAACAACATACAGGAACATCAGCGACCATTCTTTGCTTAACTGAATTATTTAATAATCTAAATAATTCAATCCCAACATGTTTTGGAGAGTAGGACTTGTTTTCAATTACATTAAGAGTAAAATATTTGTTATTGCTAAAATGATGTGTTTTTAAGTTGTATTGAATGTAGTGAGATGGTTCTAATTTTGATATGTCTTTTAAGATTGTATTTGGAGCTAATGTATATCTAAATGTGAAATATTCTCTTAAAGCTAATCGATTTATAATTCTTTCGAAATTATATTTTAGGATAGCTTTAATTTCTGAAGCAAAAATGAAAATACCATTTTTTTGATAATAGTATAAAGGTTTAATACCAAATCTATCCCTAGCAAGAAATAATATGTCTTTATTTTTGTCATAAATGCAGAATGAGAATTGGCCATTAAATTCATCTAAGCATTCAAACCCATATTCTTCATAAGCATGAATTATAACTTCTGTATCAGTTTCTGTATAAAATACATGACCTTGTTTCATTAATCGGGTTTTTATCTCTTTAAAATTATAAATTTCACCATTAAATATAATCCATATAGATTCATCTTCATTATAGATTGGTTGCCTCCCTTTCTCCGTTAGATCTATAATTGCTAATCTTGAATGTCCTAAAGAAAGAGAATCATCTAAAAAGTATCCTGAATCATCTGGACCTCTATGGTTTAAGGTTGAGACCATTTTTGTAATTAAATTTTTATCAGAAAAATTAAATCCGCATATACCGCACATAGCTATGACAAAAATTTAGTTATTATTATAAAATCTTGCAACTTGTAGATTTTAACCTATAATTAAAAGAATGGTTTTATTTTAAAAAAAATCATTGAATTGGTAGATTAGAATTCTATAAAATTTTTGTTTTAGAATGTAAGTTTCTAATTCTTAAAATCTTTTTTAAAAAAAATACTAACATGTTATTAAAGACAGTTCTTTATTAATTTAAATGTCGCAGATGATATTATTCATTCTTTAAAATTGACAAAATACTTTTATAATAATCATTTCTAATGTTTAAAGAAAATAATACAAAAATTATTCATCATCAATTATAGAAATTTAAATTAACCAAGCCATAATATGAAGATTTTATACCTTTTAAGCTACTTTCCCCCAAGTACTGGAGCAGCAGCGATAAACACATTTAAGATTGTTGAATTTCTCTTAAAGTATGGACACAGGGTTATGATTTTAAGTCCAGGAAATATGGGTAAAAATTATAATATCTCTTATACAAGACGAGTTAAAAGTACACCTAATTTTAAATGGTACAGTTCTAGTAGATTAATTAAATATCCATTTAATATGATTTTATCACACTATGAAAATTCATTAAGATTTTTGATAAAATTAAAATCTACATTTTCTCCCGATATTATTATTTCACAATATCATGCTTTTCATTATGCGAGCGTTGCAGGAAGTTACCTCTCAAAGAAATTAAAAATACCGCATATAATCAGATCTCATGATATTTTTTTCACACAAGAAAATCTGACTCTTCCTTTTCGAATTTTTAATTCAATTTTTTATCCAAAAATATTTAATTCTATATCAAAATGTAATAATTTCTATACTGTTTGTTCAGAGCTAAAAGATTATTTAGCCCAGTTTAAAAAATTTCGCAAGGTCAATTTCAAAGTTCATCATAATGGGATAGATACAAAGAAATTCTATCCTATGAAATCTCAAGATGAATTAAAGGAAAAATTCGGGTGTGATCAAATTTTAATTTTTTCAGGATCCCTTATTCCAGGCATAGGTCTTCACGATTTTGTACCTATTCTTCCAGCAATTTTAAAAGAGTACAAAGAAATTCATCTATTGTTTCTTGGAGATGGGTCCCTTAAAAAATATATAACCAGCTTTGCGAAAAAAAAAAATATCAACAAACGAATCCACATATTAGGTCAAAAAGATCATAGTGAGATCCCCTATTATATAAATAATAGCGATATCGGTATTGGGAGGATAACACACAAGAAAATATGGAAATCTAGTATTCCTGTAAAATGCTTAGAATATATGGCTTGTAAAAAACCTTTTATTAGCACACCAATTTCAGACGACATTATTAAAAATGAAGATGTAGGAATAATTCTAAAAAGAAATTTTACGCGTAAGGATATGATTGGTAAATTTCTAATGTTAATTGAAGATAAAAACTTACAGAAGAAATTAGGAGTAAATGGATTCAGGAAAATCCAGAAGGAATATAGATGGGAAAACATTATGGAAAGTTTCAATAAAGATTTAACTATATTTCAACTAAAAATGTGAGACTATCCCGCTAATTTCTGATATTTTGGATAATGCTAACATCAAAAAAATTAATTTTTAGAAATTGAATTTTTAAGAACATTTATGAAATCTTTAATTTCAGGAATAGTGACTGCTCGTAATAATAAAATAAGAGTGAAAAAAGCACCAAAATAAATACCCGAAAAAGCAATTAACATAACTATATTATACAGATTAAATGTAAAGAATAGATTAGATATAAAAAGCAATAAAAACACTGTAAATGCCGATATTATATATTTAAAGATTGAGGATATCATATGTGAGTCAAAATTAATGTTA
>SDBV01007611.1_pt1 | contig 14772 bp, 12 predicted proteins | sample 2277081 | NCBI WGS metagenome assembly SDBV01 (sample SAMN10402039, study PRJNA504765) | marine sediment metagenome | isolation source: marine sediment core GS10_PC15, 223 cmbsf | place: Arctic Ocean: Southern Knipovich Ridge | collected 2010
TGATATTGCTGAAAGGCGATGCTCTTTCATAATCAGCAAAACGAATACGACCAAAAATGTTAAAAAGCCCGGGATCTCTCGTATGGATTGAATAATTCCGATGTGGCTGCCTTCCAACCCGGCAGCTTCGACCGCAAAATTATTAAACAGCGTCAACCAGGTTTCCAGCCCCAATGTAGAAGCGATAGTGAGCACCACCAGATAACGATACATTACATTTTGTCTTAGGGTAATCATTGATTTCCTCTGAACATTTTAGAACTGTGATTATTAAAATAAAATGTCGAAAACTCCATAATTGCAGCTGTTTTTGATTAGTTCTTTCAATTTTACTTAAAAAAAGTTATAAAGCTTGCGCTATGGCGACAAAAAATATCTCGAAACGGACAAAAATTGAATATTCAGATGATATCTCGTATATTGAACGCATACCGCGTCCGATTGTTGCTGTGGCTTTAAATTATCCGGGCAATCAGCGGATACCCATCCACATTCATCAAAGCGCTCAACTGTTATATGCCTGCAGCGGGGTTATGACGGTCACCACTCAAAAAGGTATTTGGGTCGTCCCCCCCCAACGTGCCGTATGGGTGCCGATGCGCATGGAGCATGAGATTCTTACCTGCGGCCAGCTATCGATGCGAACCCTCTATATAAAAGGTGACCACGTCGCTGATTTGCCGAAAGAATGCCATGTCGTGACTGTTTCACGATTGTTGAAAGAGCTTATCCTAAAGGCTGTTAGGCTTCCGCGACTCTATGATTTACAAGGGGCTGATGGCCGCATCATGTCGGTCATACTGGATCAAATCCGCAGCCTATCGGTTACACCACTGGATTTGCGTATCCCTCGAGATTCGCGGTTAAGTAAGATTTACAAAACACTGGGTGAAAATCCGGCAGATAATCGTTCACTCGAAAATTGGGGACGAAAGGTGGGGGCTTGCAGCCGGACATTGACTCGGCTTTTTCAGATTGAAACAAATATGAATTTTCGTCAATGGAGGCGACAATTTAGGATTTTGGAGGCGTTAAAGCGTCTCGGCCGGGATGAACCGGTCACCAATGTTGCGCTTGCCCTGGGCTACGACAGCCCGAGTGCGTTTATCTGCATGTTTAAAAAAGCACTGGGCCAGACTCCAGGAAAATATTTCAAGCAAACTCTTAATAATGATACTTAAATCTTATTTTTGAGATTTGCCGAGAAAACGTTTTCTATTTCGCCTTTTAGATTGACTCTCATAAATTTCGGAACAAATACATCTCATCTTTGAGACAACTCTATTATTATCAAATTTGGAAATCATCTTAATTATTCCAGATAGTTATAATTTTCTCTGCGACTTGGCATAAAATGTGCGGTTGTGTGATTGGGAAATTTGAGGTAGGGGATAAACGATGATTTTCTTTACAAGGATTTCTGAACCGCCTAATTGCTATATAGTGTCCGTCCACAAATGGTAGAATTTGGTTCAGAGCAAGGCTTGAGCAATTTTGAAACCGCAGGCATAGCGAGCTATGTCGAGGATTTCAAAAGAGCGAAAACGCCGCTCTGGGCCAAAAGATGCCGTTTGTGGATGGGCACTAGATAGTGTCCATCCATAAATGGCCTTTTGCCTTGGCTCGGCTTTCTACTCCGGGTCGCCACATTCGCTTTCCCGCCCTGTTTTGTGGGAACCGAAAACCCCTGGGCGGCCTGGATCAGGACAAAAATTGCGCGTTCAATGAATGGGTCACTTTTATTATTCATTTTTAAGTTGGGGATCGGCACTAGATCGCTGGAAAATCGGGTATTGGAGAAATGTTTACTGAGCAATAAAAAGGAGCTTAACCATGCAAGATAAAATCATTACGCGAATGGGGGACGGGGTCAGGGTTGAGTTGCCTGCAGAACAGGTTAAAGAGGATATCCTGGCCGGCACCCAGGATGCCGCCGACCGGGGTAAGATACCGGAATTGAACCCGGGTGAACTGGAACAGCTTTTTGATATCTTTGCCGATACCAATCGGATTGTTGCCGTGAAATCGGGAGAAGAAGTCATAACCACCGATGATTCCGCTTCCATGTCTTTAATTGGTGACCAGGCCGATGGCGGCGTGGGACTTCCCTTGAGCAAGTTACAAACGGGTTTGACGTTTGAACGCGTCTGTTGTGCGGACACGGCCGGAATCGGACACACCGATTACAGCTGCAAGCCCGTCAAGCCGATTATCAATTATGAAAAACAAACGTATTATTCAATGAATCAGGTGACAACCATACCCTTGATTTATGGAACGCAGCCGAACCTGGCACAATATTTTCAACCCGACGGCCCCTTTCCGAATCCATCTGAGTTGCTGCCGGCCGGAAAAATTAACGAGGCCAAGCAGTCCCAGGAAGAGGCCGCTGAGCAGCTGAGAAACGATCTCGTCTTCATCGGCAATAATCTATATGAAGTGGGGTGTGACGGGTTTAACTTTGATACCGCCGCTTCTGCGGGAGATGCGGATTTTCTTGCCACCTTAGAGGCGATACGGGAGTTAAAACAAACCGCTCCCAAGATGGCGATTCAACTGGGGATGGCCAGTGAATTTGTGTTGGGCATGCATGGGGAAATTACCTTTGAAGGCGTTCGATTGGCGGGCTTGTATCCCCACGACCAGGTTAAGATAGCTGAAACGGCCGGGGCGGATATTTTCGGCCCGGCCATCAATGTTAAAGCCTCCAAATCTACCCCCTGGAACCTGGCCCGTGCGGTCACTTTCGTGAAGGAGACCGTCAAGGTTGCCGGTATTCCGGTTCACCCCAATGTGGGAATGGGAGTTTGCGGACTTCCGATGCACGAAACACCCCCCATCGATTGTACGACGAGAGCCGCAAAGGCCCTGGTAGAAATCGGAAAGGCGGATGGGTTGTAGCTTGGCGTTGGAGATCCATTCGGGATGTCTGTCGCCCATATTATGGCTGCCGGGATGGGAGGCATCCGAACCGCTGGAGATCTGGTGGCTTGGATGCAATTAACCCAAAGGATGAAAATCACGGAAGCCAAAGAATATGTGGCACGGAAACTGGGAATAAATGTCATAGATTTAGTTGATGAAGAGGTGATGCACCAGGTACGGCAGGATCTGGATATCGCAACCCTTCCAATCATTGCCGACGGTTCCACTGGAATTGTCGCCAAATGTCGAATTGCCGAACTGCTGGATATTGAACTTCACTCGGTAGACCTGTTTAAATCCAAACTCAATATTTTAAAATGATCAATCGGATCGACAAATCCAAAGGACATCGTTTTCTTAAAAAAAATACAATTTGCGAAAGGAGGAAAAGATGAGAAAAAGCTTGGTTGCTTCGACTGAAATGACAACCGGTTGGGGTCTGAAGACGTTTACGTGCGATGCGCTGGATAAAATTCATGCCGCTACACTGGATGTGCTGCGAACCACCGGCGTCAGCGTGGATTGTGATGAAGCCCTTAATATTCTGCATGACGGCGGTTGCTGGATAAATAGAAAAACTCGAGTAGTCCGGTTTCCGGAGCATGTCGTGACTCAGGCCATCAGCACGTGCCCCAGCCAGATTTTGTTGGCCGGGCGGGATCCTGAAAATGATTTTATGATGGGGGGCAAACAGGTGGGGTTTACCACATTTGGCGTCGGCTTATTTACCGAGGATTTAAAGACCGGTGAAATTCGCGAATCCACTAAAGAAGATGTCGCCCAAATTGCCCGCTTGACGGATGCATTAATGCACATGGATATCCTGACAGCCCCGGTGACCCCCCGCGACAAACCGGATTCATCCGCCGATCTTCACATGCTCGAGGCTGCATTGGTTAATTGCTCAAAACATTATGCATCCGATGCGGAAGATGGGGAAAGGGTAAAAAAACTGATAGAGATGGCCGCAGCGGTTGCCGGGGGGCTTGACGAATTAAAACAAAGACCGATTGTGTCGTTTGGCGTCTGCCCGACGAGTCCGCTGCAGATTATTAAATCCAGTGCCGAAGTGATTATCCAGGCGGCCAAACACTGGATGCCCATCAATATTCTCAGCATGGTTATGGCCGGTGCCTCGAGCCCGATCTCTGTTTCAGGGACCCTGGTGACCCACAATACAGAGGTCTTAGCCGGTATTATTTTGGCCCAGCTGACTCAGCCGGGAACGCCGGCAATTTATGGCAGTTCTTCGACAACCCTTGACATGCGACAGGCAACAGCGGTCGTGGGGGTACCGGAGATGGGAATGATCAGTGCGGCAGCGGCCGACCTGGCAAATTTCTACGGCCTTCCCAGTTATGTTGCCGGTGGGTAGGCGGATTCCAAAATTTCCGATGCCCAGGCCGGCCACGAGAAGACCATCAGCGCGTTGCTCGCTGCTCTTGCAGGAGCCAATCTCATCTACGGTTCAGGCATGCTCGAGATGGGCATGACCTTCAGTTTTGGCCAACTGGTTATCGACGATGAAATTGCCGCCATGGTGAAACGGGTGGTTTCCGGGGTGTCTCTGGACGATGAACTCATGGGAGTGAATCTGATCAAAAAGGTCGGTATTGGAAAGAATTTTTTGTCACAACGGCACACTCTCAAACATATCGAAACCGAGCAGGCTCAGGCTACGATCTTCGATCGCCGCATGCGAGGAGCATGGAAGCGAGATGGATCCAAAAGCTTAATTCAGTCTGCCAATGAAAGAGCTGCCGAACTGTTAAAAACCCACAAACCAACACCTCTGCCCAAAGACGTTATTCAGGAGCTCAAACGGATTGTAAAAAGCGCAGAATAGATTTCGACAAAAAAATTAAAACGGATTCCGGCAATATCCTCTCAGGGAGGATATTGCCGTGCAGGGATCGCTTGATCAAGCGGCAAAGTACTTGAAAAGGGATTTCTACTTAATTCGATTAGCATTGTGCAAGGGGGAACAAGTGTCAAGAGCGGGGTGTGACGTCAGATTTCTGGTTCTAGGATAAATTAAATGTTTTAAAGGGTTTAATGATACGATTAAAGAAGAGCTGATTTTATCCGGTTGCAACCGATTTAGTTTTCGAATATGTTAGAAACGATTTCCAAACATCTCTTATTATCCAATTTGAGTTTTTTTGTTTAAATGCATTTAGGGCAACTTGACGTCATATTTTGAAATGTTTTGGGGCGTTGGTATTGTCCCCAGCAACCTTTAATCTTTAAAAAGGAACCACGTCCCAGGTGAAAAAAGACATTGATACAAAGAGAATTGATATTCTTAAAAAGATTGCTTTAAAACTGCAGGATATCCTTTTAAACGACCGGCAATTATGTGATTTTGAGCTGATCGTCACCGGCGCTTTTTCGCCGCTGAAGGGATACATGGTTAGCTCTGACTATGAATCCGTCCTCGATCGAATGCGACTGCAGGACGGTACCTTATGGCCGCTGCCGATTTGCCTGGATATTTCCGAAATGCAGTCCAAAAATATTGAGGCCGGGCAGTCCATCGCTGTCCGGGATTCCGAAGGATTTTTACTTGCCGTGATGCATGTCCTGGACATCTGGCCTATCGATAAAAAAAAAGAGGCGTCAGCGGTTTATCAGACATGTGAAAAAAGCCACCCGGGAGTCAACTATCTGTTTGAAAATATCGGAGATTATTACATCGGGGGAGAACTGGAAATTGTGAGTCCGCCCCTTCACTTTGATTTCAAACAGCTGCGATTGACACCGCCGGAGGTCAATGCGGTCTATAAAAAGCTGGGGTGGAAACGAGTGGTCGGATTTATCACCCGGAATCCACTTCACCGGGCCCAGTACGAGATGACGATAAAGGCCATGCGACAGGCAAAAGCCAACCTGCTGCTGCTGCCTGTGACCGGTATGGCCAAACCGGATGATTTTGACCACTACGTGCGGGTGAAGTGCTACCGGGCGGTGGCCAATCATTACCCTCCGGATTCCTGGCTGCTCAACCTTTTGCCGCTGGTCATGCGGATGGCCGGACCCAGGGAAGCACTGCTTCATATGATACTTGCCAAAAATTTCGCCTGCACACATTTTATCATCGGCCGGGACCACGCCAGTCCCGATAAAAATTGTAATGCTGATCGGTTCTATAACAAAGACCAGGCCCGAAAATTAGCGGAAATCCACAGCGACGAAATCGGTATTAAAATCGTATCCTTTGAAGAGATGGTATATCTACCTTTTGAAGATGAATTTAAATCCATCGACAAGGTTCCAAACGGGTCTCAAGCCATATCGCTTTCCGGTTCCGACTTCAGAGAACGGATCCGTACCGGCCGAAAAATCCCCGATTGGGCCACCTTCCCGGAGGTTATCCAAGAGCTCCGAAAATCCTACCCATCCCCCATCAAACAAGGTTTCACTATTTTTCTAACCGGCCTGTCCGGCGCCGGAAAATCAACAATTGCAAAAATTATCTACTCCCGCTTTCTTGAAATCGGAGAGCGCCCTGTGACACTGCTTGACGGAGATATTGTCCGTCGAAATCTATCCAGCGAACTCAGTTTTTCAAAGGAGCACCGGGACATCAATGTTCGCCGCATCGGTTTTGTGGCCAGTGAGATCACTAAAAATCGTGGTATTGCCATTTGTGCACCTATTGCGCCCTATAATGGCACCCGATTGGAAATCCGATCCACCATCGAAGCGTATGGGGGGTTTGTGGAGGTGCATGTGTCAACTCCCATCGAAGTTTGTGAAAAACGGGATCGGAAAGGGATGTACGCAAAAGCCAGAGCCGGTCTGATCAAAGGATTTACCGGGATTGACGATCCATATGAAATTCCAAAATCGCCTGAGGTCGAAATTAACACCACTGATATTTCTCCGGATGAGGCGGTTCAGGAGATATTGCTCTATTTGGGTGAAAAAGGGTTTATTTGAAACCATGTATGGGGTGAAGCGTCGGTTTCGAAAAGAAGAAAAAACAGGGTACTGAACCCTGTAAAAAGCGGGTGCACGAAAACGCATCTCTGACTTTGAGCACCTTTAACTGAAGCGATTTCAGGTATTTTTTTTCAATAGTTCATATCCATCCACCATTTTAATAAAATAATTGCGCTGTCCCATTTAAAAAATATGCAATTTTGTTTTGATTCATGTTACACAAAGATTTCCGGTCCCCACAAAACGGGCTCGGAGAGTGTACATGCCAAACCTGCTCAAGAACGGCAAACCAAGACAAAAAGAGCCATTTAGTGCCCGAACGAAAGCTAGGATTTTACGTTCAGATCCAGGCGGATTAAAATTTTAACCCGAGGCATACGAGATGTATTCCGAGGATTACAATTTTATATCCAACATCGATATGGACAAAAAAGAGAGTTTTCCTTAAGACACGATTTATGGGTGGACACTAAATAAACAGGGAGGTTATCGCTAATGCCATATTCCATCTGTCCGGACGGAAAATCTTTTAAGCTGCCGGACGAAGCCGATTATAAAGCAGAAATGAGTCGCCTTGTACCGCTGATAGCCAAAAAACGGGAGGCGGGTCTTGAAATCGTTGTGGTCATGGGGGTCGGTTTCGTGGGAGCCGTGATGGCTGCCGTGGTGGCCGACACTCAAGATGAAAACGGAAATCCGACCAAGTTCGTCATCGGTATGCAGCGCCCGAGCACCCGCAGTTTTTGGAAAATTCATTATATAAACCAGGGTTTACCACCGGTCAAGGCTGAGGATCCCGAAGTGGCGCTCATTATCAACCGATGTGTCATTGACAAACAGACATTGACCGCCACCTTCACCTACGATGTACTCGATCTTGCGGATGTAGTTGTTGTTGATGTGCAGTGTGATTATCTGAAAGACTCCCTTGGAAATATCCGAGATGGACAAGTGGACATGAGTGCACTGGAAACGTCATTTGAAATCATTGCCAAACACATCTCCGCCAAGACTCTGGTTTTAATTGAAACCACCCTGGCGCCGGGAACCACCGAACAAGTGGCGTACCCGATCATGAGAAAGGCCTTTCTCAAGCGGGGCATCAAAACCGATCCGCTTTTGGCGCACAGTTTCGAACGGGTGATGCCCGGTAAAAATTATGTGGCCAGCATCCGCGATTTTTGGCGGGTGTGTAGCGGGATCAACGAAGAGGCCACCACCCGGGTCAGCCGGTTTCTAAACGAAGTCATCAATACGGAAAAATATCCGCTAACCGTTCTCGATCGGCCCATCGAGTCGGAAACCGCTAAAATCATCGAAAACAGCTACCGGGCCACCATGCTCGCATTTTTAGACGAATGGAGCCTTTTTGCCGAGCGAAACGGTGTCGACCTGATCAAGGTATTGGATGCCATCCGGGTACGGCCCACCCACAGCAACATCATCTTTCCCGGACCCGGCATCGGCGGATACTGCCTGCCTAAGGATGGGGGGCTAGGGATGTGGGCCTATCGGCATATTCACGGATTCGAAGATGACATTTTCAAAATAACCCCTTTGGCTATCGACATCAATGACACCCGGGGACTGCATGTGGCACAACTCACCCGGGATGCTTTACGCAATATGAGCCGTCCCATCGCCGCAGCGGAAATCCTTTTACTGGGTGCCTCATACCGGGAAGATGTGGGGGATACCCGTTACAGCGGATCGGAGTTGATTGTCAGAAGACTCACCGAGATGGGCGCCGAGTTGAGGGTGCACGATCCGTATGTCCCGCACTGGTGGGAATTTGAGAAACAGAATGAATACCCCTCCCCGACCCACAGCTTAAAACGATTTTTTCGCAACCAGGACAAGCTGGAAGAGTTGTTTGTGGAGCAGGATTTAAACAAAGCCATCACCGATGCGGATGCCATTATCTTTGGAGTCAGGCACAATGCGTATCTGAATCTCGACCCGGTCGAGGTGGTCAAAACCGCAGGAAAACCGGTGGCCGTCATCGACTGTTTCGGCATCCTCGATGATTCTCAGATCAAGCGCTACTTCGAGCTGGGTTGTGAAGTCAAAGGGCTGGGTCGGGGTCATGTCAAGCGGATCAAAGATCAAGTGCGGGATGAAAAGGAACAGCGATTACTCCGGAATGCCGAACACGGCTAACTCCGACCCAAACAAACCGGCTGCCCGGGTACTGTCTAGGAAGCTCTTTTCATGGTGTCACCACCCGGTCCACGGTAATGGGGCGGTTCCTCCAGGTCAAAAACAAAGAGCGTATCGTCATCCACAACTTTGGCAACGCCGTGGCTGTACCATCCGGAATAGAGATACCCGTAAACCCGGCCCTCTTGTCCTGAAATGGTGAAAAGACCTGGATAATATTCAGGTCTATCCTGGACTTTCAGCCAGGCAACCAGATCGGTAATCGTCTTCTGATCTTCCACCTTGACCCATCTGTCGCTGGGTTTCAATGTTTTATTGTCCGCCTTTGGATCAAATAGAATGCCGGTGGCATTATTCACACCATAGCCTGAATAATAGACATGATAATCATTCCATTGTTCAACCAGCGTTTCAATGGTGACATCACCCGCGTTTTTCCCATAATAGTGAAATTTTCCATAGGATGTGCAACCGGTTAGATAAACGACTACCATTGCGCTTAAACCAAAAATATATATAAATGATCTGTTTTTCATTTCGTGCCTCCATGTTCGAGGTCTGATTTGTTTCAGCCTATAATATAATCACGAATGGATTTTTCGCAAAATAAAGGGCTTTGCAAAAAGATGTATAAAACCAAGAATTAGTGGATGGAGACCATTTAGTGGAGCGGCACAATGGTAAACACAAACGCGCTCCAGATGGAGTGGGAAACAATGATGGGAGCAAGTCGATCCCATCGCATGTAGAGATACCCCCAAAAAGCGCCGGCTACGGCGGCAGCTCCAATGAGCATGAAATTAAAAGACCAGATGTGAACACCCGCGTAAATAGCGGTAGCTGCAATCCATCCCTGCCACCGCCCATAACGGTCCATGAGATTCTTTTGCAAAAATCCCCGCCAGAAAATCTCTTCGCTTGGCCCGGTCACGAGTAAGAGTAGAAAAAAAACGGGCACCAGCGATACCTGGTCTCCCTTTCCATAGATAGCGCCGATCTGCTGGGATGTAAATGGGAAGATAAGTTCGGAAATGTTTTTACCCAACCAAAAAACAGCATAGAGAGCCACCGCGGAAATCAATCCCCGAACCCAGGCTGACCTGTTAAAATGGAACTGATCTCTTGCCAAGGGATTTGAACAAAAGGATAGGGTTGCCAGAAAGGCTGCGGAAAGCGAAATCTTGATCCAGAAATTGGACCAGGGTAAAAAGAAGGTATAAAACCACAATGCCGCCGCCAGGGCAACCATCGTCCAGAGAAAACGACCCGGCACAGAAGGCCGAATATTATCAGTTCGAATTATAGGAGAAATTTTCATTGATATCAATTAGTTAAAATTTATTTCTAAGCTTTTTTAATTTTTTTAAATTGGCTTTTCCAACCCTATTTCCAACCTTATTGAAATATATCAAGGTAAATAAAAGTTTCACCTTATCAAAAAATTTACCACACTTGGCCCCTTGAATCAAGACCGGAATTTGATCAGGAGGTTGACCCAACACCAAAATCCATAAGGTCGAAGTAAGTTTTCAATCTGCTTTTTTCAATTCGATTTGGTTTACCGATTGGCGGTTTACTTTTAGCCGGTGCAACCGTGCCAGACGTTTTCTTTCAGCTCTTTACCGTAAGATCTCTTCAGTCTAGCCCGTATGTTTCTACCCCGGGGTCACATAAACAATGGCACCGTGAAGGCAAAAGCTTCCCAATTTAATCCCGAGGTGATCCTCGTCGAGGCAGAGGGACCCGGCATTTCTCTGGCACAGACACTTTATCAGGAAACACATCTGCCGATCCATGCAGTCAGAGCGGAAAATAAATCCAAAGCACAGCGAGCCTGGGAGGTGACTACTATTATCGAGGGTGGTAATGTGTGGCTGCCAGAAAAAGCAATGTGGCTTGATACGTTCCTTGAAGAGATGTCCCGTTTCCCAAATTTCAGATATTCGGATCAGGTGGATACCCTGTCGCAGGCATTGAGCTTTCTGAGGCATTATCGACCCAGAGGGGGACCGGGGATGAGACCTTCGGCAGATGGGAGACCGAGCTCCGGCAGAGAGCCTTTTTGCCCGGGAACAAGGCTGAGTTCGGGGTCGTTCCATTGGTCGCGATCTTCCAACAGACTGCTTGTGGAAGATTGGCAGTGATAGGATTGGGACCACTAATCACAAAAGATGAAAAAGAATCAAAAGCCGGTAATCATCCACGGCATCCCATGTAGCCTTAGATGAAGGTATAGGCGTTATTTGTAATTTTTAATTATCCACCCGTTGTTTCAGTTCCCTACCACATTTGAAAAATGGAAGTTTCTTAGGCCTGATTTTCTTCTTTTCCCCGGTTTTTGGATTTCGGCCGTTATAAGCTTTATATTTCTTGACATAAAAAGAACATAAGCCGCGAATTTCGACCCTGTCACCGTTTGCAAGGGCATTCGTCATTTCATTGAAAAAGGCGTCAACAATCGCTCTTGCCTCCTTCATGGAAAGACCATGTTCATCTTTAAGCGCTTTTACAAGATCAAGCCTATTCATATTCAACCTCCTACAATATCAAATAAATCAGCACCATACAGAGATGGTTGAAAAAAGTCAATTAATTCTATAGGGTTATTGCGCGATATAGAATTCGGCTGGAAAAAGAAAGCATTTTAAAATAGATATCGCCTTAATAATACAAGGATCTAACCAATGGCGACCAAAAAGATGAAAACTGACAAGATAGAGCAGGAGGTAGCGCAAATATTTGCAAAATCAGACGCCCGTGTAGAGTCTGGTTGCGATCCTGTTGAAGCGGATTGGCAGGCCACCTTAGAATTGCATATCTTCATGATGCAAAAACATTTGTTCGCCAATCAGGGTCAACTGCTTCCAATGCAAATCGACGGGCAAGAAGAATGGGATTTTTACTTGGATATTCAAGAAAAGCTAGATCTTCCACCGGATACATGTGCATTATTGATGACACCCAGCGCTTTCAAAAGCCTTCCCGTTCCTGAGTCCTTTGAAATAGACAGGCTTGATTTACAAGAAACGCCAAGAAATGCATACTCGGTTTTAATAAGCGATTGCCATGTGCATAATAAAATTATGCAGGTTTCTTTACCCGGAGTTGAATCTGTGGGAATTGATGTGCTGGATGATGGAAAGCATTTCGCTGATTACACCTATTACACAATCGAAAAATGCTTAGATGATTTGTCAAATATCACATGGATATTTTTTGGCACTCGCGGACAGTGGAATGAAAAGCAGATAATACGGTACACGGAAAATTGGTTTGGTAAAAGCACCTTCGGTCTCAATATGGGAGAGGTGATGTTTCACAGCGAATTCAGTTATGTTCACCATCCCAAACTGCTCAAACTGACGCCTTTAGATTCCATATTTAAGTTGATACAGGCAACCATCCCAAAGGAATATGACAGTCTTGAAAAGGCAATCGAGATAACCAACGATCTTAACCGGGATATGGAACTCGGGGAGGCATTTGTCACAAAAGCTGGAATAACGAAAGACAATCAAGCTGAATGCCAGGCTCTAATTGGTCGAATAGCGGTTGAAATTGATATGCATGTGGAAAACCTCGATGGATTAAAAGGGGTAAAAATGCCCGACCGCAATATCAGGGACCCAAAATACAATCGTATTTTTGATGAAACCGCGAGACGATTATATAAAATAATTGTGGGACGGGAGTGTTCAAAATCGGTTAAGATCATGTAAATTTTCTTGGCCTAAACTTGATTTGGCAGAATCGGAAATCGAGGCAAAACATTGACTGAGGCCATGATGATATCACAACTTTTCAACAGCCTCCAAAAGTTCATGTATGTTGGAGTTACAACCAGTTTCACCCCAGAAACCCTCACCACCATATATGGTATAGCCAGATAAATACGAAAAGCATGGAATTTTATCATATTCGCGATTTTTTATTCATATCTCAAAGTGCACATTGATAGACATAGTGCTGCGATAATTGGAAATTAGCAATCACGTGATGAACCACAATATATAGGATTTGGAAAGGTACTGGAAATTTATGGTCTGATGAACATTGTATTTGTCATTTCTCGGAAATTCTTGACCCGGAATGGTGCATTTATGGACACCATTTCTGCTGTTGGTATCAAGATCTAATCGACATTCCAAACAATAGCCCAAAAAGAGGGTATGATATGAGATATGAAGCTAATATGATCAAAGAGATTCATATTTGTTAATCGTCATATAGCTGTTTGGCACATTCTGGAAACACGCTGTGGCTGAACTCTGTGCCCGAATGATCCTTAATGTAACCCTCAATGGATGTCCATGAACCGTTTTCTTCCCAGATTTTTTTCAATTTGCGCAGATTGGAAGTAGGATTCCCAAAGTCTTGAAGAGAAACTTTTCATTAGCCCGAATGCACTGACTCAACAAGCGAAGCAATTCCAGAGCCATTGTCGGTGTTTTCTCCAACTCTGAGTGTAGATCCAACTGTTGCAGACAAATGACATGGGTCTCCTCTCTATCCACCACATTTGCTGAACGGGCCATCTCATCGATCAGGGCCATTTCACCAAAAAAGGTATCAGGTCCAAAAGTCCAAGTCATTTTTCATTGGAAGCAGATGATCCTTCAACACCTGAACGATGCCCTGGTTTACAACAAAGAATCGGTTGTCTTAATCGCCTTCTGCGAGGATGATGTCTCCCTTCTGCTATCCGAAATGTTTAGCTTTTTTGCCATGCCGGCCAGATCCTTTTCTCTCATCTGGGAAAAACGGGATAATTGTGGGAATTTGTATGAATAGTAGGTGCTGTTGTTGCGCCCCTCAGCCCTATTGAATCTCGAAAATCGAAATATGTGAAAAGTTGGTCCGAACTTTTACTTTAGGTCCTGCTTTTTACGAAACTCCTTGATCGACTTGCTTTTAACACAGACACGTCCCAGCGGTTGTTTTGATATGCTGCTGAAAAAAATTTCCGAAATGTAAAATTGCTCACAAGTTTTATGTGCCTTGCATCACAGAATTTGTCAGTTCAACTTGGAATATTTCAGCATAGAAATGTTCATTTCATCTAAATAAGTGGGGTGTGATTATACCGAATACCTGTGAAAAGTGCAATTACTGCAGCAGGACAAAAAATAAAATGGGAGGACCATAATGGATAGAAAAATACAAGACCAGATACCTTGCAATATAAGTTACTGAAAGCCGAGAGAGCTCAAAAATTGTTAAAATAATTGTTGATAATCTTGTGGCGAAGTTGTAGGCTAATTCCTAATTGAGAGCAAACATTCAGAATGGCTCCGTGCCAGTCAAACGGCCCAGTAGCCTGAATTAACTCCGGATTTCATTCTTTCGGAAAAACGTGAAACAAGACAAGGGAAAAGAAGATCATGAGGCTTTTTACCCCACTAAAGCTTGCCGGCATCACATTGAAGAACCGAACCGTAATGGCGCCCATAGTACCCAACATGGCTGGTTTCGACGGGACGGTTACCGAAGAATACCGGGACTTCTATCGGGCTCGAGCCGAGGGGGGTGTGGGATATTTGGTCTTAGGAGCCGCGTATGTTCTGGAGGAGGGACGGGGATTTGGCCGTCAGTTGGGCATCGACAACGGGGATAAAACATCCGGACTCTCCACTCTTGTCGAAACCTTGCATGGTTTTGCCGGGGTGGGAGTCCAACTCAGCTACAAGAGCGCCGGCCGCCCGCCGGAGATGTTCAGTCTCAAGGACATCCGAACTATCCGGA
>SDBV01007612.1_pt1 | contig 14771 bp, 12 predicted proteins | sample 2277081 | NCBI WGS metagenome assembly SDBV01 (sample SAMN10402039, study PRJNA504765) | marine sediment metagenome | isolation source: marine sediment core GS10_PC15, 223 cmbsf | place: Arctic Ocean: Southern Knipovich Ridge | collected 2010
GATGAGGCTCTGGGATATGAATATTTCAGCTGTGTCAAGGGCTGTGGGAAAACCGATCATGAAGAGACAGAACTATTTGAAAATCGTAGGGTAGAGTAGATTCTTAACTTGTTCTTAGCCTTTAATCTTTTCATTATCTGTTCCGGTGTGTATCCACTTTTGGCTATCCACCTCAATTCTTAACGATAACAAAACTTGTGTTTGCGAGACAGAAGGCTAAGACTTGGCCCTCTGAGCTTCAGCGTTACAACCTACCTCTGACCACAACGCTCTACGCCCTCAGAATCTCCTTGTGCCTGAGTGCTCTCTCCAGGGACGGCTGCATCTTCATCTCGCGGAACTCCCTATTTCAGCTGCGGTGTGATGATGCCAAGTTCAATCGAACTCTCAACCAGATCACGGATGGTATCTTCGACCGGGCGGATGGTCGCACCCAGGACCGATTTGGCCTTCTTGCAGTCGTTGAAGTCGTTGGACCGTACCGTTATCGGCTTGCCGCTCGAGGTGATAGTCGCGGGTTCTCCTTGCACAAATTCAGGGAAATGCTGGCTAATGATATCTGCCACCTCTGTGCCAAAACGAACCGCCGAACGGCCGCCACTGCCATGCATGATATACCGATTGCCTCCGTGTGTTGCCTTGTGATCGACAGGAGATTCTGCCGCCAGGCGATGGCCTTTAACTAGGTCACGCACGTCGATGATGTCGTAATACATATCATATTTAGACGGCCAGCCTAGTGCTAGGCCAGCGGCCAACCGGCCGATCTGCTCGATCCACTGCCCTACTTGAGCCTTGAAGAGAATGGGTCCACAGATCATGCCAGGGTTCATCGTAATCGCATCCCACTGCCCGTTACTTTCGTCGGCTGCAGCGTTGATGAGGTGCTCGGTGTCCACTTTGCTTCTGGCGTATGAGTTTCTGGGGTGCTGCCAAGCCTCGGGGTCCACTTCGTCAGAGGCCCAATCCGTTTCCGTCCACTCGTAGCCCTTGGGCAAGGTCGCGCCTTTGGCGCCGGACACGGCCGACATGGGGCTTGTGTATAGCAGACGTTTGACGTTACGACTGGCGTTGATGGCATCAATCACGTTCTGTGTTCCAACGATGCCGCCGTTATACACGTCCTGGGACACATCACCGCTGCCGAGCGGCTGCGACGTGCCATCTGCCGAATTGCCCAGCACGGCTGCGACATGGAAGACACCACTGCAACCCTCGAAGGCTGCGTCATACGAGCCCGGTATAAAGAGGTCGCAGTCGTCGATGATCTCGACGTTTGGCAAACGACTCAAATAGCCCACGCTGTCCTTGCCACGCCATGAACTGGTATCACGGATACAGGCACGGACCTGGTAGCCGTGGAGGACGAGTTCCCGGACCATATGTCCCCCCACAAAACCCGAGCATCCCGTCACTGCCACTGGGCCGTCTTTCGGTGAAATTGCCGCCATGAATCGCCTCCTGTCTATGAATGCCTAATCAGGATTCCCCATTTTGATTCGCAATGAGCATCCTGGCCTTAATTGCGCCTATCACTGACATTGTTACTTTCTAGATGTGTGGGCTTGAGTTTAGTCCTACCGTGAGAGTTTGTCAATCCCAAATCAGGGCGGAATGTGGTTGGGGGTTGGGGGGGTTGATTAGTCATGTGCAAGGGCAACTAGAGAGGAAAGGGCCATTATGAAACACTCTTCAGTTTAGACTGAGAGACTCCGGCTAGCTGACGAACCCAGTCTGGTTGTGCTTCATCATCTTTCAGCTTGGTCAGTGTGGCTTTGAGCAGCCCTCTTCGTTCTTCTCGGTCTTCTTTGACCAGAGGGCCTCCCCCACTTTGCTCCGTGTATATACGAACCAGGAGTTCGGCCATTTCATCCAAAGTGTAGCCCAGTTCAGGCCAAAGAATGAGCTCTCTCACAAAGTCGGTATAGGCCCGTTCACGCCTAGCTAGTACCTTCGGAGCAAGTGCTGCTGAGCTCAGTATAGATTTGTCTGTATCCAGTGGGTATCCCAGTTCAACCAGGATGTCGCGGCCCGCTAACAGGCCGACGGGAAGGATTCTAGTACCCAAGAATTCTGGACCATGTCCAGGTTTCACTCGGATCAGGCGGAAGCCTGTTTTAAGGGCCAATTTCGCTTTCGGATCTTGGTTCCTTGGATCTGGCCGTGCCATGCCTCCACCGGACATTAAAGCTTTAACACGGTATAAGCTACGCCGCCAATACCAGGATAAGTCTGTCCTACTGTGATAAAACATCGGTCCTCTCACCAACCAGAGGTCACCAGAAAAGAGAATGTCATCAGTGGGACGAAAGCCTCCCTTTGTTTGCTCGTGGGGATGTGGGTCATCTCTAGACGAGTAAAGCACGACTATCTGGTCAAGACTATGAGTTACCATGGTCTCCGGACAGCCAATGATCTCTAATCTTCCCCCTTGTCCTATCGCGATTGGGTCCGTTAACCTCACGAAGCCAACTCCCCCAATGCTCACCACTTCGCTATCATCAGACTCGCGGAGATACTCCATGTCACAATCCTTGAGCCGGGATGGGTCGAGACTACCTGACCATCTCCGCTCCCTTTGGCCTATCTGGCCGTCAACGAGACTCCTAAAACTAGACTGGACCGTAACCTTTGCTCTGGATTCTTTAGCCAGTAGATAGGCTAGTCCGTAATGGTCGGGATGACCATGAGTTATGATGATTCGCTCAATGTTGGCAGGCTCGACATCGTTCTCAGCCAATACGGGCAAAATTCGATTTTGATACCGCAAATCACCGGCGTCAATAAGAGTGTGTTTCCTTACCCCATTGCTCTCATAGGTTAAAATGTAAACATTGGATCCGTGCCGACAGAAAAGGCTTGTCAAATCGACATTGACGCCATCTAGTTTTTCTTTGACAGCCATCACGTGACCTCTACGCGACTGTCGTCCGTCTGAGTCTCTCTTCCTGCTCATGTTCTTGTTCCTCTATGTCTGCTCAACCCACTTGCCTAGCCTGGTAACTCACCTATCCGCTACGCTCAGGAGTGCGGTCTGGTCGCATAATTGACATGTTAAGCGCCTGAACTGCCCGTGTCAAGGCATACGGGTCGCGACTTCTTCGTCCAGAGGTCGGGCATCAGTATCGCAGACGAGTCCTATGAAAGCTTGCCCGTGCATATGGTGGAGAGAGGGGAGGGACTGCTGTTTCCAATTTGCAGCCCAGATTTACTATCCGCCTCGTTGGGAGTGCCCATATGTAATCCTGCTACCATCAACGTAAACAAGAATGCCCAAGGCCAAGCGTTACCTTGCATGGAGAACCTTCCTTGAGGAAGCCTTGGAAAGGCTTTGGGGAATATCTACTACGTGAAGCTCGGATCTTAATAACTAGGTATCGCCTTCTTTGGCAGGCAGTACTGTACGATATGTAGAACCTTTGAAAAGCTTTTCACTATTTCGGAAAGGAGAAGATAAAATTCCATATCGTCGCTCTCATTAAATACTCAGGATATCATCATTTAACGATCTAAAATGAAAGCTAACCCGCACACCTGATTGTAACAACACGTCTCCATTCCTTGTTTCCTTTTGTGCGTTATTCCATTCTTCAATCTTGGATTCAGTGTCTTTTAACGTTTCAATAACTTCTTCTTGAGTGACTGATATGCTAAGTCGAGATGCTAGCGATATCGTAGCTTCGCTAATTTCAAAGGAAATGCTACCAAATTCTGTATCTAATGAACGAGTTCGACTGACAGAAGAGCCCATCGGTAAATGTGTCATTTGTTCAAGTTCGGAATCTGCTAGCTTACGAACCGAAGATAGTGTTTCTCTCCAGGACTCACTGATGTTTTCCGTGGTTATCGACATCGCACGAGCCATAACCGAATATGATAGAGCCCTAGCGTTTTCGATAAATCCCATGTTCCTAAATAAGCCAAATAAATGTGCCGCTATAATGTCTGCTACTGCAAAATACGGAAGTTCTTGTTCATATGTCTGGTCGGTGGAATTCCATGCACGAACTTGGAGTCGACGAGTTTGATTTAGCACCGCATTCGGGTTGGAACGGGTAGCTACGACGATGTGCCTAGGGACATTTATTTTATTCCCATTCACTTTTACTTCAATGTTTCGGACTTGACGTCGCCAATCAGGCGGACACGATGTAGTATTGGTCAAACAACGTGAAGTTCCTTTGGATTCTACAACTGCCCAGTCATACTTTCCGTTCTTCATTCGAATAGCTAAATAATCGGGGCGGAGCCGTGATTTTGGATTTGAAGGCAGAGTCACCGTAACAATACCGGGAGGAAATGCAGGGTTCCATTTATAAATACTAACCGAATGTGAAGAATTTGGATAAAACGCACTTGCTGGAGCAATCCAACGATAACCTTCTTTTGCTAATACATGGCGTGTTCCAGCAATACCTAACATCCAAGAGAGAAATCCTTTCCATTGACGTTCAGTGTTTCTGATCTCTTCCCTTAGTACTAGATAATCTATTGGTTGAAATTGATTTACATCAATGAGATAAAGTGGCCATCCCATGAAGGCCGAGCTGACAACAGATGGAAGTGATGGCACCCAATCTTCCAGCAAATGACTACTGATATCAGAGATTGTCATGCCTAAAGGAGTCATTGAAGTAACTCCGACAGGCCAATATAATACATTCATTCTCTTTTGCTCGATAACATTCTAAACGTACAATATTTAGCTGTAATTAGCTCCTATATTAGGAATTATTTTATGTGCCTATCTGGTTAACTCCGAAGTATATCCCTTTGTCATAGGTAAGTATACCTTTACTGTATAAGGGGAAAATAGTTGAATAAACGATTACGTATTAACAACAAAGAATTCCAATCTCTTGAGAATTTCACCAACATCAAAGAGGGAGACAGACATAAGGTAATCAATCAAGATGTTATCGGGGGGTTGATTCCCTCCTATCTTGGATACCTTGACCGATATCTTAACGGTACCACTGAGATGCATCTCCATGTCGGATGGCTTGATAGAAGACCCATCGGGATAACGAATGCCCCCAAGAGGAAATGGATACGGGATTACTGTATTGTCTTCGAGAAACTCTGTCCCAGTAGCCAAGAGACGTTGAGACTTAAACGGTTCAGTGAAACCACGCACGGTAAGGTTAATAGTAAAGTCTTGCCCACCACAACCTATGGTGATAATCTTACGGTGCTTATCTGCGGTTTCGAGACGGCAGAGAACACCAAGAGCATTGTCAGGAGAAAGCCCATGTTTCATCGCTTGATAAGGTTGCAGAGATATGATGAGTGCCCTAGCCTCTGGATGCAAACCTTTGATGGTGGTCTCAACGCTTTTCCGCAAGTAGGTATCCTTGACCACGAATTGTCCGTCTTTACCCTTGGCGAAAATATCCTCATACAGGATTGGGAAACTCGCCTGCTTGCGGCGTTGTTTGGGAACACAGGCAACGATGATGTAATCAAGTGCACTTCGCAGGTTATGTATGAAATCACCGAGCATAACGGCAATCACGGGGTCAGGCTGCTCGGTAATGCGGAAACGATACCTGATTTCATTCTGGCTATCAGGCAACCGGATGCGAGTGTTACTGTAAGGATTGCTGCTTGCGTACCTTCTGGCTTCCTCCTGGATGTCTACCATGTGCTTCTCGGCACGCCGAAACTTGAGCCACCAGTCATCAGTCATGATATGTTATACTATCCTTATGGAGAAGAAAGTGAAAAAGAAGCAAAAGACGCCCAAGGGGCACGAGATACCCGTGCCCACAAAGGAAGAATTCGAGCGCAATCTGAAAAAGGTAGCCAAACCAGACAAGTCAACGCCTCAAAGTCCGAAGGAGTAGAGTCTCAAACATCGCCCGTCCTCCATTCCGGTGGTTATACCGCCAAGAATACTCATTTAGGTAGCCTTGAAGATGTTTAGACTTCCGCAATGTTACGGCACACGCCCCCAAGGTCAAGTGGCCCATTTCGGAGCAAGATGCCCTAGATTTACTTACCATTGCGTCATACCTTCATCGCCGCCTCGACACCTGTTTTAGGACTCCCCATCCGATATAATAGTGTTGATTTTAGAATGTCTCTAGCAAATTAGTAGATGATTTTTAACGTTTGCCTATCGGGTAACAATCCTCGGGATTGCTGTGTTACGTTCATTTATAATGTTGAATTCAACTAATAAGACTGGCAAAATTATCAGTTTAACAAATCAGAATTTATAGGTCATTACTTTCAGGATCACCATGGAATTCAGGAAACCGTGAGAACCATTCGTCTCTGAATTCAGGCCATTCATGTGCCATGGACACGCCATTGGCTTTCAAGAGTTTAAACAATTGCATAGAAAGCCTTCGCATAATTAATATAGCAAGAACAGTTTCGCCCGGATTGAAGGTTCTTTCATCCAACCAGTTTGTTGGCATGTAAGCTCCAAAATGCTTTGCCGGGACGTTAATCACTTCATTGAACCTCAGCAATTGTCTTGCTAACGCCGCAGATAGAATCTTCTGCTTTTCGAGCTTTATGACCGCAGGTCCAAATGCTCTTGCCATGCCTCGACCGTAAACTGATAACCCTAGAAGATTCTGTAAACAGCCCTCTATGTGACTGCTGAGCACGTCCATATAGGCTCTAGTACTGTCTTTGAATCCACCCCGAGAACTCCAGACGTGGATGTAATTAAGGGGGCGATAAATATTTCCTGGGTAACAGTTCTGTGACCTATCGCCCACCTTTTCCCAATATACTGGGAGTATCTCTCCAACCAGAGGTCCCGCATCCCACTTATCATCTCCGAGCAAGAACGAAAGATGGTCAGCTAGCTGTAGCTCTGTCTCATCCAATAAATCAAATGCCAGTCGTTCAATCTCAGACATCTTTGTGCTTAATCTTATCTGATTCGAGAAAAATACACAATTCAATAGTTTGTTACCTATTGAACATTCTAGCGTTCTGTTACTTCCCAGCTAAAAAGGTTCCTTTTTTCATCAGAAGTTTTACGCCTAGCCTTCAGGCGTGAGATTGAGCGGACCTGCGGTCTACGAGCAAAGATGCTATGCGGGACTGCGGGCAGCATGAAAGGTTTTGTGTCCATTATTGCCATCCGACGTCACTCTCCATTCAAGTAGTACCATGCGAGTAACGATTAATACGGTTTGTGAGAGGCCTACGAGACTGGCACACAAAATGCTATAATCATAATTATCACTGCGTACTTGAAGGTGTTCATGTGAGCTACGCCAAGTTTGTGTCAGTATTCGAGACGTCCAGAGTTGAGCCGACTCCGGTAAAGGTCGTCTCAGACCCCGTGACTATCGAGATAGTCAAAGAAGCCCGGAAACTCATGCTCTCTCCTATTAGGCGTTCGGTTTGGTCCACTGACAGTGGTGGACAAGCACCACTAGGATTTACTCCTCTCGACTTGGATCCTGATACGTATCACATCATATTGACTGCAAGAACCAAGGAGGAGAACCACGACATTGCTCGAAAACTCTGCGAAGAGGAAATCGACAGGGTAATAGCGAGCATTTCAGTCATATATGACCGATGGGTCTTTGGTGTTCCCGTCTACCGAGGATGGATATTCGAGCCTCAAGGAAAGACGTTCTTAGAAGGTGCTGCCGTCATTACTCCGCCTATTCAGGTAGACGATAAGTTCCTAGCGAGGGAGCTGGCTAGAGCCAAGGTGAACCAAACCGGTGACGCTAATAATGACGCCGTTCAGAGATTCAAGCTTATCTCGAGGTTCTTCCGGAAGTCCCTAACGGCTGAAACAGCCGAAGACAGGCTATTCTACCTATGGACAATCCTTGAGGTATTCCCGATGAAGGATAACACTAATATCAAACCCATAGGCGAACTGCTTGCTGGTATCACGGGGAAGCCACGGAAACTCGTCAAAGAGAAGTTGGCGATAGGCAGAATCTACGGGGCAAGGTGCGACTTGGTGCACCACGGGAGACTGGTCGGCAGTAGAGAGGAGATCAACGACCTACTGATGAGACTGGAATGCATTGTCAGAGAGACCATAAGAAGACTAAGCGGACTTCCGTATGGCGGGTCACTGGATCAGTATCTCTGAAGGTTTGTCAATATGGAACTGGGCAACAATGTGACGAAAAGTTCATCTCGAAACATATGTTTTTCCCTCCCGGTAAACAAATAGGTCTTTCCCTACAGGACATAGGAAAAGCCATATATCATCGGAATTGACAGCCAGCTAAGCGTAGTATTAAGCTAACATAAAAAGTAAAAGCCTAATGAGGGTTAATCATGAGCAGTATATTTACCTTGGCGTCAATTTTAAAGGATTCTAACTACAGCATCTCGCTCTTCACAGAGTCGGAAATAAAAGACTTGGAGTCCCAAATAACCTCAAAAGACGGAAAAGCTTATATCAACTGCATAATAAGAAACAAAGATATTTTGCTGAAACCGGAAGAGATAATTCGCCAGCTCTACGCAGCCAAACTCATAGACAAATATGGCTATCCTAAAAAGAGAATTAATTTTGAGCATCCGGTCAGTTTCGGCCGTGAGGTAAAATCAGCCGACATTGTCATATTCGATAAGGATAGACCTACCGTTGAGTACATCATTGTTGAGGTTAAGAAGCCTAAGCTCAAAGAGGGTAAGGAGCAACTAAAGTCGTACTGCAACGCCACCGGTGCGCCCATCGGCGTATGGACAAACGGCGGACAAATTTCCCACTATAACCGCAAGGACCCGAATATATTCGCGGATATTACAGACATCCCCAAAGAAGACCAGACGCTTGAAGACATTTTGAAAGAGCAATTCACATGGCGAGACCTCATTATTAGGGACAAAATACCCAATGAAGGCAAATCACTTAAAGATATAATCACAGAAATGGAAGATGAAGTCCTGGCTAATGCGGGCGTGGATGTATTCGAGGAAGTATTCAAGCTCATATTCGTCAAATTGTATGATGAACGTAAGAGTCAGAACGATAAAACTGTACTAGATTCAATTGTCCATGCACAGTTGGCAGAGCCAGAATACAGCGACTACGAAAAGCTTAAAGAATTTTTGAAATCTGACGGCACAGTGATAAAGGTTAGCAACAATTTTAGAGTAATGGAGTTCAGAAACACTGGCCAATCAGAGGGCGAGCTTAAGAAGAAGATTCAAAAACTATTTGATGAAGCTAAAAGCAAATGGGCTGGCATCTTCCCTGATGAAAGCAAGGTTGACCTTTCACCATCTCATCTTTCTGTGTGCGTCTCAAGCCTTCAGGATGTAAAACTATTCAACTCAAACCTGCAGGTTATTGATGAAGCGTTTGAATACCTGGTGAGCAAATCATCAAAGGGTGAGAAGGGGCAGTATTTCACACCGAGGCATGTAATTGATATGTGCGTAAAGATGCTGAATCCCAAACCGGGTGAATACATGATAGACCCTGCTGCCGGATCATGTGGTTTTACGGTGCATACCATCTTTCAGCTAACTGGACATCTCTTTGAAAATGCTGACATTTCGCAGGAAGAGAAAGAAGATGTGCTCAGGGTGTTTGGGATTGATTTTGACGAAAAAGTCGTCCGTGTCGCCCGCACGCTAAACCTGATTGCCGGTGACGGTGAGACAAACGTCATGCACCTCAATTCACTGGACTATGACAGGTGGAGTGAGACTGTAACCAATCCTGAATGGCTGGACACTTATGGTAGCGGTTTCAAGCGTCTAAAAACGTTAATCAAGGACAAGGAATCCTACAAGGAATTTCTCTTTGATATTCTGATGGCTAATCCGCCATTTGCCGGAGATATAAAGGAATCACGCATAATACATAAATACGAACTTGGTTATAATGGAAAGAACAAGCCTAAGCCAAAGGTGGGCAGAGATATTCTTTTCATAGAGCGCAACCTGAACTTTCTTAAACCCGGCGGACGGATGGCAATCGTTCTGCCCCAAGGACGGTTTAATAATACTTCTGATAAAGACATCAGGGAATTCATTGCGGAGAAAGCACGCATAGTGGCGGTGGTGGGTCTGCGAAATAACACGTTTAAGCCTCACACGGGCACAAAGACAAGCTTACTTTTTCTACAGAAATGGGATAAGAATCTCTGCCCGAAAAAGGATGATTATCCTATCTTCTTTGCCGTCTCCGAGAAATCTGGCAAGGATAATTCTGGTGAATATGTGTATGTTAAGAACAGCGAAGGTAAGCGAAAGCTTGATAAATACGGACACTTCATTGTTGACCACGACCTGCATAATCAGGGCGGGGAATTGCCCGATGGTGTTGCTGAGGCTTTTGTTAAGTGGGCTAAAAAAGAAGGACTAAGCTTCTGGAAATAGAATATGAAATGCTCTGAAATATCATTCAAGAAAATACTCACTGATAACACTCTTCTGCGGTTTGACGCGGAGTACTACAGTCCAGAGTATCTAGAAGCTGAAAAGCTCGTAAAGAGTAAACCTAATCAGGAGCTGCGAAATCTTATTTCTATATTAACGGATTATCACGCCAATGGCAGCTATGAAACTCTTCGCAACAACGTTCAGCTTTTAGACTACCCTGACTACGCATTGATGATAAGGACTGTTGACTTTGAGAGAGATGACTTCGAACATGACGTTAAGTATATATCTGAACATGCTTATAATTTCCTGAAAAAGACGCAAATTTTTGGCAAAGAGATTGTCATTAATAAAATTGGCAATGCTGGTAAAGTATACGTAGTTCCGCCTCTGAAAAGGAAAGTTTCTTTGGGTATGAACCAATTCATGATTCGTCCGAACGAAAATATAGTTGATGGTTATCTCTATGTCTATTTATCATGCAAATATGGCAGTAGATTATTGCAGCAAAAATAACTGGAGCGGTTCCCCTAAGCATTGATAAAGAATCTGTTCGTAGCGTTTCCGTGCCCACACTAGACCACGGATTTCAAGGCAAAATCGACAGTATCCTCACCAACCATTTTGATTTAAGGTCCCAAAGCAAAGAACTATACTCACAGGCCGAACAGACGCTTCTCTCTGAACTCAGCTTCTTAAACTGGAAGCCTAAGCACCGGCTTTCTTTTGTTAGGAATTTCTCAGATACGCACCCAGTTGACCGCATAGATGCGGAGTACTTTCAGCCCCAATACGATGAGATAATCAAAGCTGTCAAAACAGCAAAGAATTACGCTCGTTTAGATGATGATCTAGTTTCAATAAAGAAATGCGTTGAACCTGGCAGCGAAGCGTATCAAGACAGTGGCGTTCCTTTTGTTAGAGTCAGCAACCTCTCAAAGTTCGGAATCAATAACGACAATCAGCAGTTCATATCGGAGTCTTTATACGAAAGCCTTAAAATACACCAACCTAAGAAAGGTGAAATCCTTCTTTCAAAGGATGCTACACCAGGAATTGCTTATTACTTGCATGATGTGCCTGGCAAGATGATTCCATCCAGCGGGATACTACGGCTTACGGTAAAAGATGGGGCCAAAATCATTCCTGAATATTTAACGCTTGTACTAAATTCCGTGATTGTCCAGAAACAGATAGAGCGTGATGTTGGTGGTTCAGTCATTAATCATTGGCTTGTTGACCAGGTTAAGAATACCATTATCCCCATACTGGGTGATTCAGTTCAAAAAGAAATCTCGGGGAAAATTGCTGAGTCATTTCTAAAACGAGAGCAGTCTAGCAGCCTGCTTGAAATCGCTAAAAACGGTGTGGAAATGGCTATTGAGAAGAGTGAAGCAGAGGCGCTGAAGTGGATTAGCCAAGAGGTCAAAAACTATGCCTAACTATTACGTAGAGAATGCTGACAAATGGAAGGCTCTAGCTAATATTGATTATTTTACGCACTTTGTCAAAGCGTGGATTCCCTTTAATGCGTGGTACAGAAATTCATATCCCTTGCTGGATAACGATGCTGAGATAATCAACACAATAAAAACAGAGAGTAACAGGCTCAAGAATAGACTAGTTAGTCTGATCGAGGGGCCAGACGAAGACAATGAAAGTCGGAGGTTCAGGTCGTATTTGTCTGACCTCCATTATCAATTGGAGCGGACATATATTGATTGCGTGGACGGTCACATCTCTTTCCTGAACCTGGTAGTTGATAGGAATAATGAGACCAGGGAGGAGTTTAAATATAGAAACTTCACCTACAGGGTGGAGATAGACCCGGGCAACAGAAAAAAGATAAAGGCGACCATACTGGATAGTTCATCTGTTGAAAGGTATTCAATCACTCAAGATAATGGATACAACTTCAGTGAAATCGAGAGCGACGGAACATACGGTCGGTTGAGCGCTGAAGTGAAAACGAAGTTGAAGAGCTGTTATATGGAGGTTAATCCCCGAAAGCCAGTATCACTGCTCGCAGGTGAAACTGGTGAATGTATCAAGGTCGGAAGCTACCGATTTGTGAACGACCCCAATCTAGTAGCGAGAAGCGTGATTACTGTGATATACAATCTGCGTAATAGCCTATTTCACGGTCAGATAGTACCTGATAAGGAAACCCAAAAAGTCTACGAGCCAGCTTATCACATATTAAGCATGCTTGTTGAAGGACTTAGTTAAAAGGTGCGAGGAATTCAATCATGGGCGAAGTTAGGCACTACACGGATTTAATCAAAGCGCACAAGATTCTAGTAGATGAAGAGGGACGTTTTAGGTTCTATGGGGCCTACATGGAAAATAGAGCACCAAATGCATGGCTGAAATCAACCGACGTACCTTTGAAAGAAGCTCTGCTCTTGTTCGGGTGGATCCACAGTTGGGACCCAAATTTTGAAGGCGAGTTGTTGAAATTTCTTGAGATACATGAGACCATATATCCGCTGATAAAGGGTTTCGAAAGAAAGACTATTTTGAACATTGACTTTACAGAAGATACAAAGAGTAGCCTGTCCAAGATATTTGATAGTTTGGCAAACTGCTGCCGAAGGAGAAGGTTTGAATCAACAGACACGAGCAAAGCATTGCATGCAATGCTTCCGGACTTGTTTGTGATGTGGGATGACAGAATTAAGAAAGCAATTATTGGAGTTAGGAGTAGTGGTAGGGATTACGACGGTAAGTGCTACGCTAACGAATTCTTGCCAGCCATGCAGGAAGTAGCAGAAGCGTTTGTAGACAGCTTCACAAAAGAACATGGTGGAAATCGTGAGGATGCTTCTAGGGAAATCTCCAAAATGGCAGACGGATATACGCTGGCAAAACTGATTGATGAAATGAACTATCTTAGATTCACCAAGAGAAGGTCGTTAGAGGACATTCGTAGAGAGACAGTGTAAGAGTACGCTTTTCTTGCTAACCATTCGCTTGATTTGTTACCCCTTTGAACATTTGCTTATTTCGTTACCTTCGGAGAAAAAAGAAGGACTGGAAGTTCCCTTATCGGGAATATCCAGTCCTTTATATTATGGCTATGCCAGCAAAGACCTAGCCCTTGCCGATTCTGAACATCTTGGTGCCACAAACTGGGCACGTTCCTTGGGTTGCCGGCTTACCGTTCTTCATGGTTATAGCTTTAGGGTCCTTAATCTCTCTTTTCGTCCGACACTTGACGCAATATCCTTCCATAGGCTAAACCTCCAGATTCAGATTTGATATGTACGATAGACTATATCATTCCAGATGTCAATAATTTATGGTAGCATTTCTGACTTTTGTTACCTCCTTCGAGATCTTGGCAGATTGTTCACAGAATACAAACATTCCTTTTTTGCTCTATTCTTTCACGCCTGTTGGCTGGGCGTGACATTGGGCGGACCTTTTTGTATCTATAGATACATGGTATAGAAGGAACACACCAAAGCGGTTTTACAGCAGGGAAAGGTTCAAGGTAAGAAGTTAGGTAGGCCTAATGCGACAAAGGACAAGAGGAAACGTAGGCCATCAGACCAGTACTACAATAGAATAGTCATCTGCCTACATACCAAGATATAGCTCAATTGCTTTCGTAATAAGATGAGCCGCAACAGACACACCTATTGCCTTCGCGCCTGTACCGACCTTAATAATGGCTTTACTTAACCAAGTTTGGACATTATCTCGAAATCCTTGTTCATCCTTTCTAATAGACTCTTCTAGTTCAAGAATATCTTCTTCAGTAAGACCTATATCTGTAAGGAACTGTCTTAGGCTTTCGAGATCATTTTCAGTCACCGTTACTATTGTGTTATGGGTAATAGTCTGATCGACTCCAGCGGCTAGATTTCCAACATTACCCATAATAAATATGTTACTGACCAATTTGTTTACTTTGTCCATTGGAATAGGTTCACTGTTCGGAGGAGCCTCACCGGCATCTGGTGCTTCGGCTTCAAGTGTTATAACAAATTCGAGTATTTTATTTATCACAGTATCAACAAGATTCACTATTGATCCGACAGTTAGTTGTTTCCAAGCCTGAGTACAAGTCCAACCAGAGTATATCTTACCACTGAAATACCTCGTTAAGTCGTGAGGCCAATTTATTGCAAGGGGTTCACTACCACGCTTCTCGCCCATCAATGAAGCATAGTAGCTTATTGGATTTAACCTATAGTCTTTAGTAATCATGTCTCGATATTCCTCGGGAAGAGCACTTGGTGCAATGGGAGCCCGATTCCACTGTGACCATCCGATACCAACAAAATTACCGAATGATTCAACATCTGTTATGCGGTAATCAGGTAATTCCTGTCTAGAAGGATATCCATTTAACTCATGCTCCACCCACAAGCTGAATTCTTTGTTTCCTAGTTTCGCAGCAAGTACTTTACATTTTCTCAAGAGCA
>SDBV01007613.1_pt1 | contig 14770 bp, 27 predicted proteins | sample 2277081 | NCBI WGS metagenome assembly SDBV01 (sample SAMN10402039, study PRJNA504765) | marine sediment metagenome | isolation source: marine sediment core GS10_PC15, 223 cmbsf | place: Arctic Ocean: Southern Knipovich Ridge | collected 2010
GTCGCTTATCTCGCCGGATATACTCAGCATTTTCGCAGTATCCCTAATTACACAGAACTTATTACCTCGGATAGATACAATGTAAAATAGTTTTTGACTATCTTTATCCCAAGCTCTAAACTTAATCTCTCTCATATTCTCACCTCAAATATGTAATGAGTTTTTATTCATTATTAATTTTCTTAAATTCTATAACCCACACCCTAATCTTTCCAACTCAAACGTCCGTGGCACTCATAACAAAGCCACTCAACATCAAGGGGTTTATTATAATCTTCGTGGTGAGCAGTTAATTTATGTTTTTTGTTACATTCTTCGCACCTGGCGGGTTTTACAATATTACCTTTTTTAACCTCAGAATGAAGTTTCTTATAAGCTTTGTGCGCCGCCCCTTTTACACGCTTTCGGGAGGCAACTCGCTCTCGTGCTCTGAATTTTTCAGGGTCAATTTTCCTTACTTTACGCATGTACTCCCTGTTGATTCGCCGAGTATTTATTTTGTCTCTTGTCTTTATAGAACACCTAATATGGCACTTAACACAGTGAGATTTTAACTCATTAGAGGTACGGGAATCGGAATAGAAATACACCCCCGACTTCCATTTTTTACAAAGAGAGCACCGCCAAAGCATCACGCCGTTTACCAATTTATATTGTTTTTTCTTCATAGCCCAATTATAACACAAACACACATCTATTGCAATTTATTTTTCTATTTTTTTAAAAGAAATACACCAACACCAGGGATTCACTTCCCCTCCGAAGCCGCGTTTGTCGTTGATTGAACGCCAAAGCCCCATAAAGTGTTCTTTAGCTGCGAATGTATGCCCCATTGCCGATGAACCTGTTATTACACCTTCACTGAGAGCATCCGTCTCGCTTATATCCTGCACCCTCTCTACTCTGATATTTGTTATCTCAAGCCAGATGCGGGCAAGGGATTTATACATAAACCGGCCAGGCGTTTTCATAAACGGCTTTTTCCGGGCTTTCCATAATTTCATTTCAGCGTTAGTTACAACAACTGATTTATAAACTCTATCGCTGTAATAATGAATCATAAGGGCTTGGTCTCTGTATATATCCATATTACATACTCGATAAGCTTCCCGCACATACAGCTTGTCGCCGACTTGGCCGTAAGGGCAATTCCATTCGTAGTCAAATCCTGTTGCTACTTGGTACCCGTACCTTGCTCGCCACTTTGGTATTGAACCATAAACCTTAATGCCCGTTGGTTTTCCCAATGGCTGTGGCTTTATCACTCGCCGAGTCTGCGTCTTCTTGCCGTTAAGGATAGCCCTGACCATCTCGGTATTGAGTAATATTGGATGTTCGCTCATATTTTCACCTCAAATAAGGTTTTGTTCATTGGTTGTTTTTTCTTCAATAGGAACTGCGACCACTACACTTATCTCATAACAACTGCCAATTTCAAAAACTTTGGCGAAAGGAAACATATCAAGGATGGCGTGGGCGCAAACGCTACGAATAAATCTGCATGAGTCCACATGATACCTGCGAACTTTCTTTTTGTTTGGCAATACGTGCATAACATAAAAACTATCCTTAACCTTATCCCACTTCGGCTTTGTCCCCCAAAATTGGAAAGAACGGTCAGACTTTCGGGCTATCCATAAGGTTATTGTGAGTTTTGCTGCCATATTCTCACCTCAAATAAAAAAGAAAACCCCACCGATGAACCAGCCACCGAGCTTTACGCCCGTTAGATGTGCGATGAGGTTTCTAAAGCAAATTGTAAATGACTGGTTCATATCAATTCTTTCGCATTATACTATATTCCTGTCAGGGTGTCAAGAACTATTTGAAAATATTTTGGAATCTTTCCACACCTCTATCAATGTCCTCTTTTTTGTATTTGGTGGAGTCTACGCATAAAAACAGTAGATAGCGATGGTCGGCCAGGTCCTTACTTGTCAACTTAGATATAGGTGGTATCCGCTTTTTGCTGTTTTCTTTGTGTTGGTTGTTCATTTTAGCCCCATTGTTCTGCCATTGCGTCGGCTATGCCTTGCCAAAAGCGGCTACGGTCGTGTTCTCTTTGCGGGCCTTTCATGGCCTCTGTGAAATATCTTGGACTACCGTCAGGTTTGAAATCTATCGGCTTTGGTTGTTTTGTATGAGTTTTTTTATCACCAAATAGAGAATCTTGCTCGAAGTGTGCCAAGCACGGCAAGTTTTTCAACCACAAAAGAGTAGTCTTCATCTGTCTTTCACCAAAATAATATGGCTGTATCGTTTGGTCTGGCGAGCGATATTCGACCATTGGGAGCCCTTTGGGGTTTTCAACGCAGATTTTATGAACCGGAGCATTTACTAAAGACATAAAAAACGCCATTGCTTGTTCCCGCTTTTCTGCTCTACCTGGCTTATCCCAAACGCGAGTCGCTGCGTAACTAAGGTAAGTACATGGCGGGTGTGCTATCATCAAATCCCATTTTTCTGGCTCAAAACTACCCCACCCCTGCAATAAATCCAATATGTCCATTTGAAGATGTTGCCCTTTCCGCTCTGTCGGCAGCAAATCACAACTCCAGGCATCGTGGCCTCTGGCCTTGAACGCATCCCTGACTATTCCACTAAATTCACACGCTATTAATACTTTCATTATGTACTATCCAAGTGTTTATAGATTGACTGAAAGCCCATCAGTTGAGCCTTGATAATATCTATATTGGCAACGATAGCCTTATAAGTTATTTCCGCCTGGCTGACTTTTTCCCTTGTTTGCCAACATTCGCCCTTAGCTAATTTCTCGATGATAGTAACAGGTTCGCCTTTGGCTTTTAGATTTGCTACAGCGATAGCTATTGACTTATCATATTCGGCTATAGCGGTTGATAATACTTTTTCTTTGGTGAACTTGTTAAGTCTCTGCCTGAACGATTCGAGCAGGGCTATCTTCTGTTCGATACTCGCTGCTACTTGTATTACTTCCATTGGTTAATCCTTTTCGGCCTCGGCTAAGGTTGTATTTATTAGTTTCATTGCCTTGCTGTAGGGCTGAAAGCTTTGGCAGGCAAGTATAGTTTTGGCGAGTCTCAAGGCTGTCACCAAATCATCATAACCATTCCAGCACTTGACGAGGCGTTTGGCGTTGGCCAAAGAATTAGCCTGGCCAATAACCGTACTTGCATAGCCCTCATAAGCAACCAATTCTTTGTTTCTAGTACGTAACTTACCTTGTGTATGTTCCATATCAATCTCCTATAATTGCAGGTGGAGCGGGCTGTTGGTACAGCAACGATTTTCGCCAATCCTCGAAAGTATTGACGCGTTTTGCATTAGCGGGACATTCCAGCCCTATCGCCTCGGCCACCACGCCGCCGCTCCGTATATTCTTATGTCAAAGCTTAGAAGTTCTTGATTTAATCCGTTTGTGTTCGGCTTTATGGCATACTTGGCATAGCCAGATAACTTCAAGGGGAAAATTATAATCTTTGTGGTGTCCGTAGACTTTGACCTTTTTTCTACACTCATGGCACTTCTTAGGCTTTTTAATTTTCCTGTTTCGAATTGCGCGTGCCAGAGCCATATGAGCCTTGCTTGCCAGGGGGTTTTCTTGGCGAAATTTTCTCGTTTGAGTTACATTGTTTCGCTTTCGATGTAACAGCTTACCCCTTGCCCTGTCATAAGCCCTAATCCTGTCAATGTTACACTGCCGATGGATAAGGGCATCTTTCTTTGCACACTCTTTACATTTACCGAGATGCCCATCGCCCATTTCAGGGTGTGTGTAAAATTGATTTATACTTTTTGACTGTTGGCACTTGAAACAAGTTTTCATGGTATGGAACCTTATATAAAAACCGCCCGTCACGGTGGTAGTAGACAGCGGAGTGTCTCCGGTCGGGGCGGCTTTTTTTGTTAAGTTGAATGTGCTATCTACTACCATATTTAGTATTTTACCATAACTACGAAAACTTGTCAAGCTTTATTTTGTACTAAAATGGAACCGAATCATCGCCTGGCGGTTCAGTTGAATTGTCCGCATAATCAGCGGGGTCAGGACCTTCCACCATATACCGCACGATACCTTCTATTTTTTCAACTGGCGTCGCGTTATATTTATCTATCCCGCCGTGATTGATTATCGAGCAGATAAGGGTGGTTCGGCACATACCATCGACTTTAGCCCGTTCTTTGGCCTCATAGTCCGCTTGAGTCGGTTTCGTCGCTTGTGCGGGCTGTGGTGCGGCCTGTTGGGTATTCTGTGAGGCGTCATACGGCTCTGTGGCGGGGGGTAATTGACGACCAAGCGGGAAGGCCTCGGCGTAATCAATATATTTCACATTCTTATATTCTTTCAGTAGACCCTTGACATTAACTTCCTGACTGGCCAAGAACTGTTTGTCGGCGTAAGCCCATACCTTAATCTGCCCGCTCATGTCCTGAATGGTTAGGGCTATTGAAGTGTACTGTTGACCAGCCTGCTTGCTCTGGGCTGATTTAGTTCGGGTCTTCGTATCACCGATTTTAATAATATGGCCGGAAAAGTCCACCCACGTATCAACTCTCGTGTTGGCAAATTCGTTTATCTTCATTTTCAGGTTCTCCTTTGGTTCTTGTCTCGATTTCGTTGATTATTGCAGCCTTTGACCCGTAGTCCGGGCTTTGTGCGCTTCTTATCGTGGTTCTGGCGTACTTATCATAAGACCGCTGTTCTGCTCGGCCTTTGGCTGTGTCTTCAAACTCTGGGTACATTTTCTTTCCTCTCTATGTACGAGTTTCCTTATGCACATTCCCTTGCGCCTTATCTTAGCTATGCAGTACATCTACTTGTCTCAAGTCATAGTCTTAGTGCATTTAGACTGGCTCCGTCAGGGCACTACTCCTGTACGTCTCGTGATGAACCATTGTCAGCAAGAATGATGCGATTTGTGAGCTTTTTAGAACCCCTACAGTTCTTGGATAAGCTTTGTTTATCATACCACTGCGACTAATTAAAGAAAAAACCCTGTCGATGGAGCTCAAGCCGAGCATTACGCTCTTTAGGAGGGCGACAGGGTTTAACGAGCAAATTGTAATCTTGAACTCCATACTGCACATATTATACTCTATCTCCAATTCGTTGTCAAGACTTTTCTGACAATTTCTTAAATTTATTTTTTAGCCATTCATCGTAATTTGGGAAGTTTCTTCTCACTGCTTCACCCCCATCTTGTTTACTCTCCTGTAAGCATTTAGGCCGTCTGTCAAGCCCGCCCCTGGCGTGGAACATAATCCTGCGGTATTGCTGCTCGTTGTGGTCGTCTATGAAAACAGTTTCGCCAAACTCCTTTTTTATGCGTAAGGACAAGTCAAGCTGAGCGTCTCGGTTCGTTCTGTCGCCTTCGGCCAAGCTCATTGTTTCTCCAGTAACCTCGTTAAGTATTCATTTTCACGCTTAGTCGATTCCAAGTCGTGCAAGATACTTTTGACCATAATCCTCATATCTATATTTTTCATCCGGTCAACAATAATCTCAAAGTCTGTTTTTGGCGGTGTTCTTTTTGGTTTGTTTTTCATTTTAATCCTTTTCGGTCTCGGCTATGGCTTTTTCAAGCAAATCTTTCATTATCCATAAAGCTTTAATTTCGTCCATATTTTCAGCTACATCCGATGGCTTAGGAAGCCATAAGTCTTTTATCAGCATAACTTTTTTGAGCAAGTACACCAAATCATCGCGTTGCTTAGCCGTTTCCGGTGCGGCTGCAATGAGTTTGGCGTTGGCTAAGATTTCTTCTTTTCCTACCCACGTGGGGATGGTTAATGAAACAACCGTGTTTCTATTGGGGCAAACAACTTTGACCATAAATAAACCATTGAATTCTGCTAATTCGGCGACTTCCCATTTTCCTTTTGTATGTTCACTCATTTATTCACCGCCTCTCATTTCATCCTCACAATCACACTCGCCCCGCAATAGAACTAAGCAGGTTGGGCCGCAATCACCATTGATTCCTATTACTTCACAATCTGACATACTCAATGGGTAGTTGCCACAAGCCATATTATTCCTTAAATCCTCAACGTCCCGCTCTGTTTTTATTGGCGTGTATATGAGGCTATCTTTTTCGCCTCTGAATAACTGTGGCCTCGCTTTACGAAGTGATGCTATAGTATTTTTGAGTTCACCAAATGTTTTTGGATTACCCTCTTTTTTGGCAATTCCAAGTACCAACTGTGTTCTTCGGGAACGTTCACTCATTTAATCACCGCCTTTATCTAAACGCTCCAGCTTCTTTATACTGATAGCAATTTTCAATTCAGGCAAGGTGGCGTGATGAAATTCAAGCCAATGATAAAAGTCATCTTTCATTTCTCCTATACAGTCCCCATGCCCGCCGTCGGTTATGTACTGCTTTAGTTTGGATAGGAATTGTTTGCTGGTCATTTCTTATCTCCACAGTATTTGGGAAACGTGGCTTTGCGGGCTACGATGCAGACAGCCCTATCGTTTTGTGCTCCTACAGCGGTTATATCTTTCTTAAAAACCGAACATTTGATGCGTGTTTGGCCATAGTCTTTCCATCTTTCGGCAGTAGACCTGCTGAGAAAAAAATGGCAGCCGCCCTTATAATAACCGTCGTCAGCACAGATTCTATCAGTAACAAAAATATTAACGCCAGTACAATAATCACCATGAGTCCAACGATAAAACTCCGGCCAATATGCGTCGCCGTTTGTGACTGCCACTTTCCACACCGTAATCACGGCCGGCAGCTTGGCCAGAAAGTCTTTCTTTTGCTTGCCTCGATATACAGTTGATAAACACATATTCATTCTCCTTTAGGCCAAAGCTCCATAGCCATCTTATTGCCGTACAATCTATCCCATTCCCGCTTGGTTTTAGTTCCAATATCACCATCAACCTTTATCTCTGCCCCTAATCTCACGAGCATAAGCTGAACCTCAGACTGGCTTGGCAGAGTTTCAAGGGTGATTGGGGCAGGGTCGTGGACTTCCGGGTTCTTCCTGCCCAGCCAGAAGCCATACGCAAAACACAGGCACATCGCCAGGAATATCGTTATGGGAAAAGTTAATTTCATTTTTCTTTCCTCAAAAAAGGTTTAGTTTTTAAACCCCCTCCTTTTCTCGCATTCTATCCACAACTCAACAGCCCACATAAAAAAATAAATAATCGTTGCCGTACCAGCCGCTACTTTGAACCAGCCATCGGTAGTAGTGGCAAGAATAGCAAAAAACATCGACATAAATTTAAGTTCCGTGCTGTCTTTCATTTTTCTCACCTCATATTAAGTTATAATGCCTGCGACTGGCTAATTAACACTAAATTTTGATACGATGCCTTTTTTTACAGCAAATTCGGCAAAGTCTAACAATATATTTAATGCTGTTTTTACGTTTCCTTCGGTTGATTTCCAATAATCCTCGTCCGTATCGTCTCCGAGTTCATGTATTTTATTCTTTAATAAAGGGATACTTTTTTCCGCCGACATCCCCTCCAATATCTTAAAGTCAAAATAATTACTATAATTATAGGTAACATTCAATTCTGCCGTAGAGGAACCACCAAAGACTTGCGTTCCTCCCTCGCATCGGACTTCATCAGTATCTATGATTTCTTCTTTTTCGTTTTCAAGATGTATCCACCAACTCATAATGTTACCTCATATTAAGTTATAATGCCTGCGGCTGACTACGAACATTTCCATTTTATCTCGATATCCACAGGTACAACCAATTCCCCACACATATCATCAACCCATAAGCCTTCTCCCATAAGACTAACCGCCTCTTGATTGCCGAAGTCGTGCTTGACGTATAAACCGTCAGTGTATAAAAATGTATCTCCGTTGCTAATTTCCTCATAATCAACAGCCTTGTTTGGTTTTGGTATTTTAGGTGTTACTTTGACGCTCATTCTGCTCTCCTTAATTTAAGTTATAATTGCAAGCCGCCGGGACGAAAAGCGAGAATGCGGAGGAAAAGGTGTCCCGGCGACTCTTGATAGCAAATAAAAGCTGGACTCGGCACTCTTGAGCCCAGCTTCATGTGAGGGGGGTGGTTGCAAAAAGACCCTGCGGGCAAATCGAGTCGTGGGAACGAACATAGAGTTGTACCCGCAGGGATAAATCTGAATAGACCTTTGGCTGCTTTGTCGAGGTTTCGTGTTGTTGTTTTGTTCGTTCCCATTTTGTTTCACTCTATTCTACTATATCCTTCGGCGGTTGTCAAGAAAAACTTTAATCTTTTTTGAAAATACTTGTAAGTCTATGTATATCCTATAATTACGGGACATCCTTGTCCCTTGAGCAATCCCTTAATACTGTTTACTGAACTGCTTTTGGTCGTCCTTATACATATGGTTTTTTATGGCTCTGGTTGCCTTCGCTCCATCGTCGCCTAAAGCACTTACGGCCTCAAAACTCTTTTCAATAAAGCCGCATCCCTGATTTAGAATTGCCAGTGCCGCAAGTATCATAGCCAGCACCGTAACAATCAAAAAGTGAGAATTTTTCATCTTTTACCCTTTCGATAAATAACATTACAAGACACCTATCGGATATATCAGGGGGCGACTTAACTTAAAAATAAAAAAACCCACCCTTGCCGGTTATAAGCTACGGCAGGGTAGGGTTGGCCGGATTGGGTGGGTTCGTAAGCGTTGGTTTACTTTTCGTGAGTTCCTTCAACTCCGCGATCTTCACGTTTTTTGGTGCGATGATTTAGAAAACCAAGAGCCGCTTCAAGACTCTGTAAAGCCATTTCGTTATCATCGCAAGCATAATCACCAGACTGAAAGCCACGCATCCGGTCAATGACAACTGCAATGAGATCTTCGTTCATTACACCATTAACACCGGCTTCTTTGATTGGGCCGTTCTGGAAATGCACCTCGCCAAGCCTGCCTGATACATCACCAACGCTAACTGCCTTGATAATATACTCATGGTTGGCATTGCCCTGTCCTTTTTCGTCAACAGCGACCACTTCTGTGTACTTCCTTGTTCCAATTTCTAATACTCGCATAATACTCTCCTTAAATTAAATTGATTGAAATTCTGCCATAACAAGCTGAACTATACAACATCTGCAGGGGTTTTGTCAAGGATAAAAAAAGAACCCCAGTCAGATATTTCCAACTGAGGCTCCAAGAGGAGAGTATGAGACTCTTTATAATGTTAGGCTATGCCCAGTCTTCATTCCCCTAATTTGTCTTTCAGGAACTCTAAATCGCCCCTGATTCGCTTGATTTCATCTGTCAAGTCCGATATTATCCGCGTTTTTGTAGCGTTCTCTTTAAGCAATTTCTTAACTGTTTTTCTCAAAGCCGCTTTTTCTGATACAATTCCCATCCAATTTTTACCTCCTATTTTTCAGGCAAGCGTTTCAGGACTTCGTGGAAAAATTCATCACTCTTTTTGCTCATTGCTTTTTGTTCGGTGGAAAACTCCTCTTGTTTTTTGTCGATGGTACTCAGCCGGTACTCTATCAATTCGATTGACGATGTAGCGGCTTGAGCCGGTTCGCAACCCTCCTTTTTCATAGTGGTAGTCTCTTTTCCTATGGCCTTTGTCTCTGCCTGTTGCCATACCCAACCCGCTACGCCACTGCCAAATATACCCAACAGGATTAACATTAAATGTATCAGTCTGAATTTTATTCCATTGTTTTCCTTTGTCATGTTGCTTTCCTTACCTATCTTAACATAGTCCTATTTCGCACGTATCTGCGTTCTAAAAGTCCTCAATAACTATCCAGCCTTGCCCTGTTAGCGGGGCAAATTATGCTATCTATTAAGCTGTCTTTGCTTCGCCGCTTCAAATTGCTGTTGTGTTCGGGCTTTAGCTGTTCTAAACTGCCCACTGATAACACCTTTACGTCTTTGCTGTTGTAGTTTTCTGGCTGCTCTTAGATTGCGGTTATCTTCTTTTTTATTTATCGACCTAAGCAGTCTTGTCATTCTGACTGCATTAGGTACGAGGCCGGACGCTCCGGGTTTTAACTTAAATCCGGCGGTCAGGAACTTTATGCCTTTTGGATTCGTAGCCAGTTTTGCAAATGCCAGCGGGCCTATCGCTAAAGCAGCCCCGGCAGTAAAGCCGATAAAATCCCCTTCCTTGCCACTGTTCCACATCATAAGCACCCCACCGAATTGCGCTCCCCTGGTAAATAGGACTGTTGCCCCCGGCGGTACTTTGCCCGCAGTCTCGAAAATTGTCTGTATTTTTTTGACACTGCCCGCAATTTCTTTTTCGGGGAATAACTCTTTTAGTCCTGCCGGAGTTAGTTTTCTAAGTGATGCGTCAAATACTTTCGGATTAGCAACACCTGTTTTTGTAGCATTTTCTACAGCATCAGCCAGCCATTGTTGCCTAAGTTGATTCCATAAAGCCTTACCCTCGGCGCTTGGCTTGCCACTTATCGGTTCAACAAGCGATTCGCGTAAAAGCCTGATAGATTTTGGATTATTATTCGGGATAACTTCCTTGATGACATTCGATGGATTCTTGAGTAATCGTTTTGCCAGTTTTTCAGAGAAAGTCGTTTCAAGTCCTTTTTGTGCTTGAGCGTAGAGTCGGTTTGTATTCTTTAACAAGTTCAATGCTTCCGGGCTAAGATTCTGTGCAGCTTTCGGGTCGAAGATTGCTTTGTCGGTAATACCGGCAAGTTGTTTTATAATCCCCTGACTCTGGTCAACATCACGCGCCATCCTGCGGGCGTCTTTTAAGAATGATGACCTTAATGTTCGCATATCAGAAAAAGATAATTTCTCGTTTAATCCAAGTATGCCTTCCAGTTTGGTTTTTCCAGCAGGCGATAAGAATTGTCCGTTTAGTCTTTTATCCGTTGCTAATTGTTTTTTAGCAAACGATTTTAAGCTATCTGTGCTTACCGATGGTTTTACTCTAAGGCGTTGCAGTTCTCTTGCGGGTCGGAATCTACCAGCCTCCCCGCGCACAGCAGGCCCGCCCGCTCTGGCTTGTCTAAAAGCACCCTGACTCCCCGCTTCGGCTAACTCATCCACTTGTTTGAATAACGGGTCGAATAATTCGTCAAGGATATTAAAGACCCGACCGCCTGGTCGTGTGATTCCGTCTGCAAATGCTTGACCTATCTCTTCCGGCGTTTGCCTTGCAATACCCTCGCCTATTGACTCGATAATATTATCCGCAAAAGCCAAAACCGCTTTGCCTTGTTTTTCCTCAAATTCTTGAAATATCTCTTTTGCGCCGAAAGCGCCTCTACTAAACCCTTCAGCTCGTCTAAGCAAGAAGCGTTTATCTAATTCAGATGGAGAAAATGACCCACCTACTCTTGCAAAATCATCAACTAAAGCCGCAGCTTCCGGTACAACTCTCTTTATAAGCGGAGATAACGCAAACTTGCCAAGACGCACAGCTCCCCGCCCGCCTAATTCAGTTCCAAACTCTGTAGCAAATGCGTTCAATGCCTCTCTCCTGCCTATTAAACGATTCTCCTCTATACCCGTTTGTACGGCCTCGCCCGCTACTCCACCAACGCCGGCACCACCAGAGGCAATTAAAGCAGCTAATATAGCAGCGTCATCAAAAGGTCCCGGAATGAATCTACCCGCTATGGCCGTAGCAGCGATAGCACCACCTATCCCGCCAACAGTTCTACCGGTACGAAATCCACCAAGTATTTTTTCTGCACGCAAGGATAATTCAATCTGTTCTGGAGTAAATCCTTTTTGCGTCAGTTCGCCGAAGGCTTGTTTCCTTGCAGCCTCCTCAACGTCAGCGGCTCTTATTCCACTGGTCACGCCTTTAGGAACAAACAAATCACCTCTTTGCGGTATCGGCCTTGCCCCCGGAAGTCTGCCTTTGAGTTGCTCAAGTAAAGATGCAGTATTCTCAAGCTCGACTGTCTGTGTTACTTCTGATTCTAATTGAGCAGTTTGGTCTTGTTGTTTAGTTAATAGTTCTTGCCTGCGGGATTCCTGTTGCGGGGTTATCCCCTGTTTAATAGCAGTTTGTTCGCCTTGTTGCGCAAACGGACTCTTGCCTTCATCTAATCTAAACTTTGCGTGGTCAACAGCTTTTTGAACGATAGAATCTGGGATTGATTTTCGATTAGGAATAATATCACTGGTTAAGAGGTTACGTTCTTCTTCTGTAAGCGTAGGAACTAATGTTGGTATCTGTGTTTCCTTGCCGTCGAATTGAACTCCGATTGAAAATTCCGTAGCGACTCCACCATCTGGTAATTGAAGTTCCCCGAAAAACCCTAACCCTTTCAAGGTATTATCTGCTCTGCGACCGAAATCTGATTGAGTTGGCGGCGGGATTTCCTGCGAAGTTATCCCCTGTTTAGATAATAATTCCTGCCGTCTGGTTTCCTGCTCTGCTGTCAATGCCATTATTGCGCTCCTGCAAGTCTGTTTAATTCCGCAAGTTCATTTTGTTCATCGGTAGATAATGGTGTTTCTATTTGAGCTACAACATCTTGAGGACTAACCCCCGCCCTTTTCGCAAGACCGGAGTATCTGGAAATTAACTTTCTCTGTGTACCTTGCTGTGCTTTGATTAGATTGTTTGCTTGTTTTACAAAATCATCCCTGTTAAAAGCGATACGCTCGCCGGTTATCATTTTATTATACATATTACGGATTTTGTCCGGAACCCCTACTGCGTTTTCAGCGGTAGCAAATTCACTTTCCCTTACGACCGAACCGGGGTCTAACATTTTCATAAAATTAAATATAATCGCTAAGTCGCCTGCAGCTGAGGGGTCTGCACTTACAGCTTTTATTCTTTCAAAAGAGTCATTTATTTTTCTAAAATCAGCAGACAAACCATTAAACTCTTTTCTTAGAACCGACTCAGTTTGAAGTTTATCTTTTTCACTTAGGTGGCCCCCGCTCGCTCGCTTCAAAGTTTCTATTGCAACAGCTCTGTTTTTTGCCGTTTCGGATTGCGTTTTCCTTATTTCGGCCAAAGCTGATTCTCTGCGTTCAGGTCGCGTTAATACTGGTTGCGCCTGCTGCCTCTGTTGCGCCTGTGCCTGTAAATTTTCTATCTGAGCCTGTCGCAGCGGGTCTAACTGCTGGAATTGCGACTGTGCCCCTAAACCCTGGAATCGCTGGCTTTCAAATTGGGGTAATTGAGGCTGTTGGAATGGGTCTAACGCTTGCCCTTGAACGGGTAGTTGCTCTTGAGGTTGCTGTTGGTTAGCCAAAAGCTGAGCTAATGCAGATTGGTCACGTCGCTCCCTGCCCCGTCTTTGCCCTGTCAGAAACCCTTGAACTAAAGGCTGCGTAGCTAATAACAAAGCTCGCTGTAAGCTGTTATCTAATACTGGTGGTGGGACTATCGTAGCCATGTTTTATCTCCTTAATTATCTGCCTGCTAAAAATCCACCGCCTATTGCTCCGGCGGCAGGTAGTATTGACTCGAATATACTCGGCTGCCTGAATCCCTGGAACGCTATATTTTCTTGTGTCGGTATCCCTGCCGCCTGAAATGCTGTTGAAATCGCGGGACTTCTAAGCGGGTCAGCGGCCTGGAATCTCGCTAATTCAAACGCCTGTTGTTCACCTGGTATCCCTCTTTGCAATGCGCCTAAATTCGCAAGTTGCCCGCTTATCTGTGCGCCAAGGCCTGGCAATGCACCTGCTCTGTTTAAGAAATTTTGCTGTGCCCCAAATTGCTGTTGGCCTAATTGAGAAGCCAGGCCCAGTTCAAGATTTCTGCCCTGTCTGGCAAGTACATTTTGAAAACCACTACTACGCGCACCGCCGCCGAAACCAGCGGCACCGGCGATAGCAGGTATTGTTTCTTCTCGAAAACCTTGCCTTGCAAAGTCTGCAGTGGGTTGGAATTGCTGTGTTATCTGCTGAGCATTTGGCGGTTGAAAAGCTGGGCCTTGCAGGAGGCCAGGCAGACCTCCGGCAAAACCAAACGCCTGCTGTTGTAGTTGTGACGGCCCAACGGGCCCGAGACTCGACGGCGGCACTCTACCAGGCTGTCCTATTTGCGGAGCAGCCACCCCGGCGATGTTCCTTAATAAATCCGATTGAAACGGCTGTAGCGTTGAAGCACTCTGAACACCCTGTCCTGTGGTTCTACCACCACCGCCACCACCACCACCGCCCAGTAAAGAACCACCTAAGAACCCTAACGCACTTGGAATTATTGCACTTGGCATAATTATGTCTCCATCGATTAAATTTCCATTAATATCTTTTTAGACCTTTTCCATCCTGATTTTTCATAAGCACGCGGACGGAGCGTTACTATTTCAATTTTACTATCCAACTGATTTTCCTCTTGTATCTGCCTCAAAAAATCAAGCGTGACCTTTAGAGCTTCACTATTTTTGCTAAAATCCCCGTTCATATTCTGCTGGTATTCTTTGTCTACAGAAAAAGCGTGAACCTTTAGCTGGTCGTCAAGAGGATTCGCCTCTGCCCACAGCAATCCTTTAATAACAGACTCGTCATTTATAAGAACGTAAAGAAATGTAAGCGGGCTTGCCAATAGCATCGGCCCGAATTGGTAAAGTCTGTCTATCTTGAAATCAGAACCTTTTACCTGCTCGAATAGATATTTCGGTACCATTTCGAACTGTTCGGGCAAAGTAAGTCTGACAAACTTCAAGTCTTCAAATTTCATTATATCCCTTGTCCTAATTTATCACTCAAATACATAAGGTGATGATTGCTGTTTTTTTCATTTAGTCTCCTATCCTAAATGCACTAAAACTAATCGCGGAAACTGTTAAGTTAGTAACACCTGAAAGATTCGCAACGTAGATTTTCAGTACATCACTACCGGAT
>SDBV01007614.1_pt1 | contig 14770 bp, 9 predicted proteins | sample 2277081 | NCBI WGS metagenome assembly SDBV01 (sample SAMN10402039, study PRJNA504765) | marine sediment metagenome | isolation source: marine sediment core GS10_PC15, 223 cmbsf | place: Arctic Ocean: Southern Knipovich Ridge | collected 2010
AATCAAAACAGACACTTATCAATTATATAGATATTGCATTTGAAGTTGTTACTACAAATCATGCGAATGCAACTGATAATAGCTTTCTTGAAAAAAAATATGGCAGAAGATTACAGGATATTACAGTACAGGAAATCTCTACTGCAATGTCAAAGATTGTCAAGATAACGGATGATCTGGCAGATACAGCCGATGGATTATCAAACGAGGTCAACAAGTTTAGGACTGGTTAACACTCAATCCGTAATAGTTGCCTTATATCTATCAGCTAACTTAGAAGCAGGAAACAAACTCTCATACTCCACAAGACCGCTGACTGCCTTAGATATAATCTTAATACCACGCTCTTCAAGAACAGCAATAGGATTTAACCCCCCTATTACAATCCCGCCCATTCTGCCCCAGTTAATGGGAATCTGAAGGACAGAATGCCCGGGCCATCCAAGAGTTAAGAACGATCCAAGCCCCGTTTTCTTCATCTCATCGCCTATGGAGACAACTTCCTCCCTGGCTGTACCCGGAACTTCAAGAAAGTTAGCGCCAATCCGTCCATCTCCTGTACTTGCCGCACCAATTGCATTTGTCATTCCACTTTTTATAAAGATTTCAAGAGGATCAATACTTGTACCGTCATACTTAATAATCTCTATAAATCGGGAAGGCTTCCCTTTTTCAATCTCAAGAAGACCTCCAAAAACAGAACTTACCGGTATACCCCGGCCGGCAAGAACACCATTTAAAGTAAAAGAGCAGACCGTCCCTATTCCGATATAACCATCCGGAATAACCTCCTGACCTGCAGCATCACCCGGCATATACAGTCCAATGAGGTTTCCCATGGAAAAACCGCTTTCAAATGCAGGGATAAGTATATCTATTGCACCGGCTATATCCTTTAGAGGAATAAAACTGATATTTATTACTACCGTTCCGGTCTTTTGTGTAAGGTCAAAATTCATCTTATATGAAAAATAATCAATCTTGCTGTTTATAAAACCTACCTTATCTACTACCCTCGCCTTTCCAATCTCTGACAGTCCCTTCTCAGTGATCCTCCGTCCCCGACGTTCAACGTATTCTGTAAGGCCATCCTTATCCATGTCCTTGAGATGAAATCGTACGGTCCTTTCGCTGATCACCTGACCCACCTCATCCAGAAGCTCCATTATTCTCTGGCTGGGAATAGGGTGTTCACTCTCTTTCAGTATTCTTAAGATAGCAAGACGTTTCTTTTCTATTCTTTCTTTCATACAATCTGACCTTTTTTAATAGTCTTTTTCACAAGATTTGTCCCAAAGTAATAAGGAATCTCTTCCGGGGTTGTAATATCGAGAATTATTAAATCTGCTTTCTTTCCAGCTTTTATGCTGCCTATTTCATTTTCCCTGTTCAGAGCCCTGGCAGCGTTGATAGTCCCGGCTGTAATGGCATCTGCAACTGACATACCGCAGTAAAAGACTCCAAGGGTAATCATCATCTGCATGGAGTATGATGGACAACTCCCGGGATTAAAATCTGTTGCAAGTGCTACGGGTATGCCTTTTTTCAAAAACCTTCCTGAATCGGGATACTTACCTGACTGGAGGAAGAAAGGTACCCCGGGCAGCAGCACAGCTACAGTACCAGATTCTGCCATTAAATCCAGGTCTTCATTGCTGATATTCTCAAGATGATCAACTGAAACAGCCCCAAGTAAAGCCGCAACACCAGGGGATCCGAGATCGTTGAACTGCCCTCCATGGACCTTCAGTTTAAATCCTGCTCTTTTTGCTGATTCAAGAAGCATCTTTGTCTCTTCCAGAGAGAAAGCCCCTTCTTCACAGAAAACATCAAAATATTCAGCAACTACCCTAAAAACTTGAAGATTTTTTCCGGAAAGCCATTTTATATATTCTTTACGATTCTGATCCTCCGGAACGGTATGGGCTCCAAGGAAGGTGGAAACCACATCCAGAGAATGTTCACGCCCCAACTGTGCAGCAACCTGCAGCATTTTCATTTCAGTTTCATCGTTCAACCCATAGCCGCTCTTTATCTCTACTGTAGTTGTACCATTCTGTGCCATCCGGTCAAGTCTTTCCATACCAAGTCCAAATAACTCTTCAGCGGTCGCTTCTCTTGTAGACCTGACCGTGGAATGGATACCTCCCCCGGATGCAAGGATCTCAAGATAGCTATCACCACCAAGCCGCTGCTCCATCTCTTTCGAACGTTCTCCTGCAAAAATAAGATGAGTATGGCAGTCAACAAATCCCGGCATTACCAGAAAATTATCCGCATTTATCACATCGGAACAATCAGGATAGTTTTGCATAATCTCAGATGTGGTTCCTGTCTCAAGAATCAAACCGTCTTTTATAGCGACAGCACCATGAGATATTGATCCCAACAATCCGACTCCGGCATTGCACTTTTCAAGAGTAAGAAGCTGTGAACTGTTAATGATTATAGTATCAGCAGATTTGCCTGCAGCTCCATCAAAAAAACGAGGCATCAGACATTTTTCCTTACATAGGCAAAAAGCCGCTTATGTATCTTTGATATATCATCAATCAGTAAATCAGCTTCATTCAGTACTTCACCGCCAAACTCTTTGTCTTTAACCTCTGGTAAATTAATTCTGATATTCAGATATGCCCCTTCAGCGGCAGCATTTGCCTGGGAGACCCCTACAAAAGCGTCTGATAGAGCATTTTTATTTCCCCTTTTAAGAACTGTTTCAGCAAGAGTAATAATTTCTCCGCATAGTCTTAAAGTATCGAGGGGGACAAGAGTAATAGATTTGGCTGCCTTCTCTATCGCAGCAGATCTTACAAGAATCTCATTATCACTCTTCCTGGGAAACCGTAGGGCACTTATATAATTATTAAATGCGTCTGTGTCGGCCTCAGCTAATCCCAGCAACTGTACTTTAAGTTCCTGTGCCTTAATCGAAATATCTTTCATCTTTTTATTGCTGCGTTCATAACCCTTTTTCCCAAAGGTTAGATTAGCAACCATAGATGTCAACCCGGCAGAAAGAGCACCACTTAAAGCTGAAACACTTCCGCCCCCTGGAGCCATGGAATCAGAAGATAGTTCATCAATAAAATCAGATATGGTCAGACTTGTAAGACCTTTTGCCTTTCCCCGGATAGCGTATTCAACCACTCTTTCTTTTGGATCAAAAGGACTTGTATCATTAAGACCAAGAGAAATTACTGCAGTGTGAATTATCTCTTTTTCGGGTATACCTGTATTCTTTCCCATCTTCTCAATATAGTATTTTCCAGCATCCAATAGAGCCTCTCTCGGTATAAGACCTATGGCCTCACTTCCTGTTACCCGGACTCCCCGTTTGGCCGCCTCTTCGGAAACTACATCAAAAGCTTTGTGAAGGCCTGTTTCATGAAAGTTTGTAAGATTCATGGTAACCTGGGCATATCCATACTCATCAATATACCAGCCTCCTGCCTGACAGTGACTTAAACGCCCTGGGACCTTTACAGCTTTCCCTTCCTTATCCCGAATAATCACCCCTTTACTGTCACGCCGGGCCCTGCCTTTCTCCCTTACCGTCAGGGCAATATCACTTGCAATCTTTTTATCCCTGGTGGAAAGGTTAATATTATAGGCAAGAAGAAAGTCTCTTACGCCTATTGCTGACGCTCCTGTTTTAGCATTAAAAACAGCCGGCCCATAGTCCGGTTTGAAACCCGGCAATTTAAGCTTCTCTTCCAGCGTTTCATATTCTCCATCTCTAATATCAGGCAATCTTACTCTCTCTTTCTGTTTTGCAGATTTGGCGTAGAGAAAAACAGGAATATCTAATTCCTTACCTGCTCTGGAAGCAAGCTCCTCTGCAAGTGGAAGACATTCTTTGTCACTAATTCCACTTAGGGGTATAAAGGGAAAGACATCTGTTCCACCCATTCGGGGATGTTCACCTTTCTGTTGGCTCATATCAATAAGCTCTGCGGCTTTTGCCATACCCCTGAAAGCTGCTTCAACAATTATATCCGCGTCTCCGGCAAAAGTAACAACAGTTCTATTTGTATCAAAACCCATATCAACATTTAATAGTTTAATGCCTTCTACCAAGGTAATTGCCTCGGTTATTCTATCAATTACAGCCTTGTCCCTTCCTTCACTGAAATTAGGCACACACTCAACAAGTTTTTTCATATTTTATAGTACTCCAGGAATATTTACTCTCTTTTTCTTTGCAAAATCAACAGCTTCGGGATAACCTGCATCCACATGCCTGAAAATACCAAAACTTGGATCCGAATTAAGAACCCGCTCAAGTCTGACAGCCTTATTTTCAGTACCTGTAGCTACAATTACCTGCCCCGTATGGGTGGAATTTCCTATTCCAACACCGCCCCCATTATGGATCGATACCCAGTCGGCACCGGAAGCAACTGAAGACATCGCATTCAACAATGGCCAGTCGGCTATGGCATCACTGCCGTCAAGCATATCTTCTGTTTCTCTATTGGGAGAAGCAACAGATCCGCAGTCCAGATGGTCTCTCCCAATTACAATAGGAGCTTCAAGCTCACCACTTCTTACCATATCATTCATCCGCAGAGCGAATTCAGCACGCTCTCCCAGACCCAGCCAGCAAACTCTGTTAGGAAGGCCCAGGGTAGGCACCTTTTTTCTGGCCAGGCGAATCCAGCGGGTAAGTATATCATCATTTGGAAACATCGTAAGGACAAGATCATCAAGTTTTGCTATATCGCTCTCCTTTCCGGAAAGAGCCGCCCATCGGAAAGGACCCCTTCCCTCACAAAAAAGAGGCCGTATATAGGCAGGAACAAATCCAGGATAGAGGAATTTACCGTTTTCATCTCTAACCTTTAAACCACCGAGCTCAGCCTGCCCCCGAAGGTTATTGCCATAATCAAATGCTACCGCACCCATGTCCTGCATATTAATAATTGCCTGGGTATGCAAAACTATTGCTTCAAGTGAACGTTTTTTAAAATCCTCAGGATTTGTTTCTCTCAGGGCTCTCATCTTTGACAGATCCCCAATCGGCATATAATCAAGAAGATCATGACTCGAGGTTTGATCAGTCACCACGTCGGGGATAACGCCCCTTCTTACCAATTCAGGAAATACACCTGCTGTGTTTCCAACAAGAGCGATAGACAGAGGTTTTCCTTCCCTTTTTGCCTCTTCCATCCAGGCTACAGCTTCATTAAAATCTGAAGTCAGCCTGTCGCAGTATCCTTCATTGACCTTCCGTGCCGCTCGTTCAGGATCGACTTCAACAACAACTGCAACCCCTTCCATCATAGTGATTGCCAGGGGTTGGGCGCCGCTCATGCCTCCAAGTCCACCAGTCAGAACAAACTTACCCTTAAGACTTCCTCCAAAGTGCATTTCTGCCAGAGAAGCCAGTGTCTGATAGGTACCCTGAAGTATCCCCTGGGTTCCAATATAGATCCAGCTTCCTGCAGTCATCTGTCCATACATGGTCAGACCCATTGCATCGTACCGGGCAAAGTTATCCGGTGTAGACCAGGCAGGAACAATATTGCTGTTTGCAATAAGAACCCTTGGGCTGTGTTCATGGGTCTTAAGAACCCCCACAGCCTTCCCTGACTGAACCATAAGAGTTTCATCTATGGCCAGATCCCGGAGGGCATTATGGATCTTATTGTACTCCCTCCAGTTTCTGGCAGCCCTGCCGGCACCTCCGTAGACAATCAGCTGATCCGGTATAAGGGCCACTTCCGGATCGAGGTTGTTTTCCAGCATACGTAAGGCCGCTTCAGCCTCCCATGTTTTTGCTCTCAGAACCAGGCCTCTGGCTGCCCGTATCGGTTTATTGGGTTTTTCTTCCATGTACATAGGTCGTTGATTCATAATATTTCTCCTGATCCTCTCTCTTTCCGGGGCATGCCACACATAGGTTTCATAGAAAATGAATGTTATCTATAAAAAGATCTGTAGAGACGCCCAATTTGGGCGTCTCTACATTGCGTCTTCCCTACATTATACGCCCCACAGCCTGTTCCACTGCCCTCAAGATCGCCCCTTCTTTGATAAGTGCCAACATCTTCTCCATATCCGGATACATAACCCGGTCCTCATCGAGATGCGGTATATGTCTTCTGATCTCTTTCCAGGCTGCATTGGTTCCCTTTCCAGGTTTCAGGCCTTTTTGAAAATCAATCCCCTGTGCCGCTGCAAGCATTTCGATAGCAATAATCTGCTCAACATTACGGATTATATCCACTGCATGGCGGCCGGCAATAGGCCCCATGCTTACATGATCTTCCTGACCTGCGGAGGTGGGAATTGAATCCACACTTGCCGGATGGGCCAGGATCTTATTCTCTGATACAAGTGCTGCAGCTGTATACTGGGCTATCATGTATCCGGAATTGAGACCGCTGTTTTCCGCAAGAAAGGGCGGCAATCCGGAAACATGGGGATTAACAAGCCTGTCTGCAGTGCGCTCTGAGATATTACCTATTTCTGCCATGGCAATCCCAAGAAAATCAAGAGCAAACGCCAGAGGTTCTCCATGGAAGTTACCTCCGGAGATTGCCTCCTCAGGATCCTCAAATATCAGCGGATTATCGGTTGCAGAGTTTATTTCAATCGAGAAAACACCCTTTACATACTCTATGGTATCCAGAACAGCTCCATAAACTTGCGGAATGCATCTTAGTGTATATGCGTCCTGGACCTTTTCACAGTTTTTATGACTTGCAACTATCTCACTTCCCTTTATCAACTGACGCATATTTGATGCACAGCGAATCTGTCCAGGATGAGGTCTCACTTCGTGTATCCTGGCATCATATGCCTTCGACGTTCCCCTAAGAGCTTCCAGGCTCATGGCACCGGCAATCTGAGCATGTTGAAGCAGCTTTTCCGCATCATCCACAGCGAGGCATCCAAGACTGGACATTATTTGTGTCCCGTTTATCAGTGCAAGACCCTCTTTCGGCTGTAACCTGACAGGCTTAAGGCCTGCAGCATCGAGAACTGACAGAGACGGAACTCGTTTGCCTTCCTTAAGGCACTCCCCCTCACCCATAAGAACAAGGGCCAGATGAGCCAATGGTGACAGATCACCACTGGCTCCTACAGATCCCTGTCGGGGAATGTATGGATAGGCCCTGTTATTCAGGAGGTCCAGCAGGAGATTTATAACTGATACACGGATTCCAGAGAAGCCTTTTGTTACTGCGTTGGCCCTTAACAGGATAATGCCTCGTACTACATCCTCAGAAAATGGTTCACCCACACTGGTTGCATGACTGCGTATAAGGTTTTCCTGCATTTTCTCAGCATCACCCGCTGAAATAAATTTATTAGCCAGCTCACCAACACCGGTAGTAATCCCGTAAACCACCCTTTCTTCGGCGAGCACTTTTTCAACGTATCTGCGGGATCTGTTTATTGCAGGAATAGATTTATCATCTAAATTTACAGTCTCATACTCCCTGCTGACTCTGACAACTTCATCGATGCTTAAAGAGTTTCCATCTATGGTGATCATTCTTTCTCCTTTATGAATTAGAATTATAACGTCCTTTTTCTATTATTGCCAATAAAGATTTCAGGATTATTTCTGAATCAATCCAAAACAGGAGAAAAAAGGGAGGACGGAGAAAGGAAACCGGATACCGGAAAAGAAAAAGAAAGAGGGAAAGAATGAAAAACTAAAGATTATAAAATTTTCTTAAATCTTCCCGTCTCCGTCCCCCGGTCTCCCTCCTCCATTCTTTTTATCCCAGCAAAGTAAAACTTGAAACCAGATATATCAGATATATACCAAAAAGCACTGCACCATGCCTTCTGGTAATAGCCCCTTTTGCAAAAAGCGTATACCCGCGAAAGACAAGAAGAGCAATAATCATCACAGGAAACTGAAAAGTAAAGAAAGTGGAAGGTACAATAAGACCGGCCCCTGTTACAGATGCCGAGACACCCACAACAAAAAGAACATTAAGAATATCTGCACCAATAATATTTCCTATAGCAAGTTCACCATGTCCTTTACGGGCAGCAGTAATAGCTGTTACAAGTTCCGGCAGTGATGTCCCGAAGGCAACGAGAGTGGCAGCAATAATACTTTGGGGAATCCCAACTCTGACCGCACTTATCTCTACAGTTGGAATCAGGATTTTTGACGAGAAAATTATTAAGGCAATACCGGCTGTCATCTTTATTAAAACAACAACATCAGAGGAAGATTCATGTTCCACAATTTCATCTACCACACCCACACCATCAATATTATCAGTTTTCTTTACACTTTTTACTGAATAAACCAGGTAGATAATAAGCAGAGCAACAAAACCAAAACCTACAAAGCGATTTATACTGCCATCTATAGAAAAACCACCCTTTATTGTAAGCCAGGGGATAGAAACGGCAACTAAAAGGAACCCGGCGCCTAACTGAAACCATCCCTGCCGGTTAGTTGTGTCCCTGTCGAAAGTAAGAGGGGCAATAAATGAAGCAAGACCAATAATAAGGGCGGTATCACAGATTATTGAACCAACTGCATTACCCAGAGCAAGGTCAGGATTCCCCTGAAGAGCAGCCCCGACAGATACAGCCGCTTCGGGCAGAGTAGTTCCAAGACTTACAATTGTAGCCCCGATAATCATCTTGGGAATACCCCATTTAACAGACAGGGAAACAGCCTCATCCACAAGAATATCCGCACCCTTACCCAGGATATATAAAGAAAAGGCAGCTATACCTACAAGTGCAATAAGGGGAAACCCCTCTAAAGTTGTAATAAGTAATTCTTCCACATTCTGCTCCTCTTTTATGGTTTGAAATAATATCCTTTTGCAAAAACCTCAGATATATCTATCATAATTATAAAATAAACTGAAGGGTAATTATTACAGAGAAAATAACTTCTCTCCATCAATATTGATATTTATAAAAACCTGTTATATATCTAGTTTAATCCCATTTTTGGGAGTTACTAAAAAAATTATACTTTTGGGGTTTAAAATGAATATGAGATGGAACCTGAATGCTCTTTATAGATCATTCGATTCAGAGAGCTATCAGAACGATATAAAAGAGTTGGACATAAATATATCAAAGTTAAACAGCTGGGCAGAAACAGAACTTCTTGAATTTCCAGACGAAAAAGACAATCCGGATAAAACTGGAGATAAGATAAAAAAGTACTTAGATTCATACATAAATATCAGAAAGTTACTTTTTGGACTTTCATCATATGCTGAACTTACATTCAGCGTCGATGCCTCTAATAGTACAGCAAAAAAATATACAGAAGTGCTGGAACAAAGAATACCAGAAATTACAAAGGCAACTGTACTTTTTACAAGATGGATTGCAAAAATAGAAAATCTTGATGCAGTTTCCAAAAATTCAGGATTGCTGAAGGAACACAGTTTCTATCTACAGGAAAAAATCAATGACAGTAAATATCTCTTATCCGACAAGGAAGAGATTCTTGCTGCAAAACTAAAAAATACCGGATCTAATGCATGGTCACAGCTCTGGAATGTTCTTACGTCCACTGTAAAAGTTGATATTGAAATAGACGGAGAAAAAAAGGAGCTTCCCCTTCCGGTTGTAAGGAATATGGCTAACGAAGCAGATGCAATAATCAGAAAGAAAGCATTCAAGGCTGAACTTGCAGTATACGAAAAGTTTGGCGAATCTTCTGCCGCAGCACTTAACAGCGTCAAGGGAGAAGTTATTACCATGGCAGAGCTAAGAGGTTTTGATTCCCCCCTTGATATGACACTGAAAAAATCAAGAATGGACAAAGAAACCCTTGATGCAATGTTTACTGCAATTAAGGAGTATCTGCCTGTATTCAGAAAGTATTTTAATAAAAAAGCTGAACTTCTGGGGCACAGCAGGGGGCTGCCATTTTACGACCTTTTTGCTCCTATGGAAAAAAGCTCACCAGGTAATGAGTCAAAGAAAAATAAGTTGAAATTTGATTACAATCAGGCAAGAGACTTTATAATAGACAAGTTCAGAGATTTCAGCGATACCCTTGCTGATTATGCTGCGAATGCCTTTGATAAAAACTGGATAGATGCAGAACAACGAGAAGGAAAAAGAGGCGGGGCCTTCTGTGAAAATCTGCATATAATTGGGGAAAGCCGTATAATGTCCAACTTCGACGGCAGCTTCTCCGGTGTTACCACCCTTGCCCATGAGCTGGGCCATGGATATCATGGCCATTGTCTGAAGAACGAAAGTTTCCTTAACTCAGACTACCCCATGCCACTTGCAGAAACAGCTTCGATATTCTGCGAAACACTTATCATAAATGAAGCCCTTAAGAATGCTTCAGAAGATGAAGCATTTACCCTCCTGGAGAACAGTATACAGGGTGACGCCCAGGTTATTGTTGACATCTACAGCAGGTTTCTTTTTGAATCAGAGCTCTTTGAAAAAAGGAAAACCGCATCTCTATCTGTAGAAGAATTAAAAACTATTATGCTGGACGCACAGAAAACTTCATACGGAAATGGATTGGACCCGAACATACTGCACCCCTACATGTGGGCCTGCAAGCCTCATTACTACTATGCAGACTATAACTTCTACAACTTTCCTTATGCTTTTGGTCTTCTGTTCGCCAAGGGGCTGTATGCTGAGTATATAAAAACAGGAACCTCTTTTATAGAAAAGTACGACAAACTATTAAAAGAAACCGGTAAAAAACAGATAGCAGATGTAACCGCGATGATGAATATCGATATCCGATCTCCAGAGTTCTGGCGAAGCTCCCTGAAGCTTGTAGAACAGGATATAGAAAAATTTATAAGCGCTGCTGTATGATTGTAAGGGCAATTAGCGACCTGCCCAAATATATTGTCGTACGGGCACGGCGTGCCGTGCCCTTGTATTTAATCATACATTAATGTAGGATATACTGCATCATGATAGAACCTCAAAGTCAGATCCATTACCGAAGAAAAATACAGGAGCTCAGCCTTCTCTATGATATAAGCCAAACCCTGGACAGAAGTCTGGACCTGGATCAGATAATACAACCGGTACTGGAAGCTCTCTCAGAAAAACTCGGCCTCCTTCGAAGTACAGTAACTCTATTTAACCGGCAGTCTGAAAAGATACAGATCGAAGCTGCCCATGGTTTAACAACTCTTGAAAAGGAAAGGGGTGAATATCAACTGGGTGAAGGCATAATAGGCAAGGTAATTGAGACAGGAGAACCAGTGCTGGTTCCAAACATCACTGACAGCCCTGATTTTCTCGATAAAACAAGGACCAAAAAGAAACATACCCGCGGCAAGTTTGCGTTTATCTGTGTACCAATTAAGATTGAAAATCTGACAATTGGGGCATTAAGCGGTGACAGACAATCCTCAGACTTTAAAGAGTTGGATGAGGATATGAAGCTGCTTTCCATAATAGGATCAATGATCGCAGGGGCAGTAAAGATCAGGCGAAAGGTTCAGGAGGAACGGGAAAAACAACTCCTCTTAACGCAGGAATTTAAACCTGCCCATATAATTGGTAATTCAAATGCCATGATAGAAGTATACGATCTGATAAAACAGGTAGCTGCCAGTGATGCAACAGTCCTTATAAGAGGGGAAAGCGGTACAGGGAAGGAACTTGTTGCCCATGCAGTTCACAGAAACAGCATTCGTAATAATAAACCCTTTATCAAGGTGAATTGTGCAGCTCTCCCGGAAACAATCATAGAAAGCGAACTTTTCGGCCATGAAAAAGGAGCATTCACCAGTGCCATATCAAAAAGAATAGGAAGATTTGAATTAGCCCATAATGGAACGATCTTTCTGGACGAGATAGGTGATCTTTCACCGGCTACCCAGGTCAAACTCCTACGGGTACTACAGGAAAAAGAGTTTGAGAGAGTTGGTGGATCAACTACCATTCAGGTCAATGTGAGAATCATAGCAGCTACTAATCGCCCCCTTGAAGATCTAATGGAAAAAAACATCTTCAGAGAGGACCTATACTATCGCCTGAATGTATTTCCAATACATCTGCCACTCCTCCGGGATCGACGCAGTGATATAATGCTGTTGGCAGATCACTTTACAGAAAAGTACGGAAAATTATCAGGAAAACCAATACGACGCATATCAACTCCCGCAATAGAGCTCTTTATGAGCTATCACTGGCCCGGAAACATAAGAGAACTCGAAAATTGTATTGAACGGGCAGTTCTTTTAAGCACAGACGGAGTAATACACGGCCACCACCTTCCACCAAGCCTGCAGAGCGCTGAATCAACAGGAACCCAGCTACATGAAACCCTTAAGATAGCTATTGACAAACTTGAGAAAGAGCTAATTCTCGACGCCCTGAAGTCATCAAGAGGCAACAGAGCTAAAGCTGCCCGTCATCTGGGGTTAACGGAGCGTAAAATGGGGTTAAGGGTGGATAGATTTAAAATAGATACCAGTCAGTTTGCTACATAAATGTAGGTTTCTATAGTATTTCATACATGAATGTAGGATCATGTCCGTAGGGACACGGCGAGCCGTGTCCCCCTATAGGGCCCAGGTTTGCCAGGTAGGGGCAGGTCGCGACCTGCCCCTACCTGGCACACTTTTTGCTATATAATCAGTGACATTAAATACCACAAAAATTAGGCCAAGGAGCACATCAAAGTGAATATAACAGATTTTACAAAAACCCCGGTAAATGAAATTTATGGAATAAATTCTTTCGGCGACGCTGTAATGAGAGAGCGTCTTCCAAAATCCATATACAAGGAACTCAAGCTGGTCCAGGACGGGAGAAACAGACTTTCTCTGGAGATTGCCGAGGTAGTCGCAAATGCCATGAAAGACTGGGCCCTGGAGAGGGGTGCTACCCATTACACACACTGGTTTCAGCCCTTAACAGGTTTGACAGCAGAAAAACACGACTCCTTTATCTCACCCACCGCCGACGGCAGGGTAATAATGGAATTTTCAGGCAAGGAACTTATACAGGGAGAACCTGACGCATCATCCTTTCCCAGCGGAGGGCTGCGGGCAACCTTCGAGGCCAGAGGCTATACGGCATGGGACACAACATCGCCGGCCTTCCTGAAAGAAGACAACTCCGGAGGAATTACACTGTGCATACCCACAGCTTTTATCTCATATACAGGAGAAGCCCTGGATATGAAAGTACCCCTCCTCCGCTCTATGGAGGCTTTAAACAAGCAGGCCCTTCGGATACTCAGGATAATGGGAATCGAAGCCGGACGAGTTAATACCTCCGTAGGCCCCGAACAGGAGTATTTTCTTATAGACAGAGAATTTTATGACAAACGTCCGGACCTTATGCTGACTGGAAGAACAGTCATCGGCTCAAAACCTGCAAAGGGTCAGGAAATGGACGACCACTACTTCGGTGCCATAAAAGAACGGGCGTCTGCATTTATGAGTGAGCTGAACATGGAACTCTGGAAACTTGGAATAGCCGCCAAGACCCAGCACAACGAGGTTGCTCCCAATCAGTTTGAAATAGCGCCAATATTTGATACAACCAATGTAGCAACTGACCGTAACCAGCTCCTTATGGAAACCCTGAAAAAGGTTGCCTCAAGGCACAATCTTGTTGCCCTTCTTCACGAAAAACCATTCGCAGGCGTAAATGGATCCGGAAAGCATAATAACTGGTCAATGGATACCGATACTGGTCTAAATCTCCTTAAGCCAGGTGATGATCCCACTGAAAATGCACATTTCCTCTTCTTTTTGGTTGCCGTAATAAAAGCTGTAGACAAATACGCTCCATTGTTACGAATGTCCGCAGCCAATGCAGGCAACGACCACAGACTTGGAGCAAATGAGGCCCCTCCTGCTATCATATCGATCTTTCTTGGAGACCAGCTTTCCCAGATACTGGAAAGCCTTGCCAGCGGCGACAAGTATTCTTCAGTAGGCAAGGAAACAATTGAGCTTGGAGTATCCGCCCTGCCCAAACTGCCCAAAGACCTGACCGACAGAAACAGAACTTCACCCTTTGCTTTTACCGGAAATAAGTTCGAATTCAGAATGGTGCCTTCTTCAATGTCTATTGCTAATCCCAATATAATTTTGAATACAGCTGTAGCAGACGTACTATCAGAATTTGCAGACAAACTTGAAAAATCATCCGATATAAATGCAAGTATGCAGGAGCTGATTAAAGAGGCATACAATGATCATAAAAGAGTTATATACAACGGTAATAACTATTCGGACGACTGGATTAAAGAAGCAGCCGACAGAGGACTTGTAAATATCTCAAATACAGTAGATGCTCTGGCAGAACTGACAAAAGATTATTCTATTGAACTCTTCGGCCGGCATAATGTGTTCACAAAAATGGAACTTGAATCCAGGTATGAGATACAGCTGGAAGCTTACAGTCAGCAGATCAACATTGAGGCATCCATTATGATTGAGCTTACGAAGAAACAGGTCTTTCCGGCAGCAGGTGAATATATCAGGCAGCTTTCATCAACAATTTCAGGTCTTAAAGCATCCGGCATTAAGAACAGCAGCTCTTTTGAGAAAATTCTGGTAACTGTGTCTGAAAATGCCGACTTGCTCTATAAAAATATAAGCATCCTCGAAGAAATTCTTTCCACTACTCAGAACATTGAGTCCGGGGCTTATGACCAGGCTAACGCATACAGGGAAAAGGTATTTGTCCAGATGGCAAATCTTAGAAAACCTTCAGACACTCTGGAAACCCTTATCCCCAGCAAGCTGTGGCCTATACCCACCTATCTGGAACTGCTGTTTAAGCTGTAAGGCTTTTTAATCGTTCC
>SDBV01007615.1_pt1 | contig 14769 bp, 13 predicted proteins | sample 2277081 | NCBI WGS metagenome assembly SDBV01 (sample SAMN10402039, study PRJNA504765) | marine sediment metagenome | isolation source: marine sediment core GS10_PC15, 223 cmbsf | place: Arctic Ocean: Southern Knipovich Ridge | collected 2010
GGGTGTCCGGGAATTCGAAACGCCGGAGATCTCTGTAGGGAACGGCCTCCGTGCCGTTCCGCCGCGATCGGCGGTTCCACGGAACGGCACGGAGGCCGTTCCCTACAGCCTCGAATTCCCGGACACCCTCAAATTAGGCATTGCGGCCCCGGAATTGTCGGACTTTTCCCTAGGGTTTATCCGTGTCTTTCCACATGACGAGGCGATAGCGAGTTTCTGTTTCTGTTTCAAGTTCGGAAGTTGATTCAATCTTGCAAGACCCGTCAGGGTGATGTTGAATTCGCAGTTCTTCGTATTTGGTTTCACGCACGACGCGATCAAACGTGTCTTCGAGGTTTGTGGTTTCATGTTTGTTGGCGAGGCCCTTGACTACCGATTTCATGACGTCGTAGGCGAAGTTTCCGATGACCCCTGATAGGGCGGCAATGAGCACGAAGTAGACGACATCGGCGAATGAAAAGGAGACCTTTTTGCTGGGAGCGACGCGGTTCTTGTAATCCGAGAAAAGGGCCTGACCTAGCGGATTATTAAGGAGCACATTGCGATATAGGTCGTGAGCCATGTGCGTCGCGCAACCGCGAGCCATTTCCGGAACGTCCGGCGCCGCGGTTTCAGACAGAACGCCGGAGAACCAAGCGTCGGGGTCGTCAAGGTGCGCATAACACCGGGGTGGTTCGGCGAGGATCAACGCGGGGCCATCGCATCCGTCAATGCCGCACGTTTGTTCCAGTTTCAGTCGTTCGTTTATGTTCATCGCGGGCTCGGGTATCGAAGTTGTTTAGCCACATAACGAGTTGAATCACCTGCAGGAAATGGCGCAGCTATTCTTTGTCAGGTGGATTCTCTTGTTAGAACACAGTCTTGTTGTGCTATTTCTTCTTGATTCACTTCGATATATATCAGAAGCACTCCTATGCCTCCTGCTAGAGCGGATAATCCCAATCTTGAAAGTCCATAAAAAGACGTATCCATTTCTATCTCAGGGACACTTGCAACATATGCTATTGCAGCAACTCTAGAAACAATGCTTAAAATGAATAGAATGATTGATAGCGGAAACTGTTTTTTCGGAGCAATTTTAGAGCCTGCATAAACAAATACTATTGAAGCAAGAATTGGGTAAAGAAATCTCTCTATGGAGTGCATATCTTCTAGGGGCATTTGTACCATACTTCCCTTTACTAATGTTCCATACAGAATCCAATGAAGAGGAAATGAAGCAAGCAATGAAAATACTAACCCTCCAGGAATTACACAGATCCACCTTAAAACAATTCTAAGCCTGCTGTTCTTCTTCTCAATTTGCAATTCTTCTGACATAGTCTGATTCTCCCCATTTTCTAACGGTACGGATCACCGGGCCGGGAGTTCGCTCACCATTGCCGACCCAAAGTAAAAAGAGTCAGGCTTTAACTTTCCACTTTCGCCAACGGTGGAGGAATATCCTCAGTTCGAGCAGAACGGCCAACTCGTCTAAAGTTGAAGGTTAAAGCCTGACCCTTGCCCTCCTTGCCCTCTTTCAAGGCAAAAATCGAGAGAACCCCAATCACGATCGTGACAACATTGATGATAGACCATAGCTCTCTGTTCAGGTGAACGCGGAATATCGGGTTGTAGATCAGGGCCGTGATTCCTAATACGCATACCCATGCCTGCTTTTCCTGATCTACGGCTTGGAAGACGAGGTAAGCGAATACTCCGCAGCAAACCCAGCGAAGCAAGATGTAGTATCCGTACGGATTCTCTGGGTTCAGCGCCCAGAGCAACATTACGCTAGCGACAGTTTGTGGAATCCAGATTGTCTTCATGAGTCATTGCACCTAACAATGATTATAGGAGTAAAAAGGGGAGTAAAAAGGGTCGAGCAAAAAGGTCAGGCTTCAACTTTCGACTTTCGCCAATGGTAGAGGAATGTCCTCAGTTCAGCAGAACGGCCAACTCGTCTAAAGCTGAAAGTTGAGGCCCGACCCCTTCTCCACGCTAGGTTGAGGCAATTGGCGTCTCGGGACTCCCCGAGCACGGGGACGCAAGTGTTTGTGGGAGACCAGTTCCCGACCTGCTTTGTTGATCGTTGGCGGCTCGGATACTGGCCGCGCGTTTCTCCAGCTTTTCGGCTTCGTATTTCCTTTTTGTCTCCCGGTAAAACAATTCCAAGCTCTTAAGCCTCGCGGCCCCATCGGGCTCGCCTGGAAATTGTTTGTACAGGCAAGCGCCGAGCGCCATTTCCCTAATTCTGAGCGAAGACGTGAGGAGAAACTCGACCAGCGCGTACTCGTCTTGCAGCCTCGCGAGGTTGTTCAAGCTCGTAGCCACATCGGGATGGTTCGGGCCGAGCGCCTTCTCCGCGACCTCTAGCACCTTCTCCGCGACCTCTAGGAGTTGGGCTAGCTCCAGCAGTTCTTGCTTCCATTCCTCCCGGGCCTCTCGCTCCAGCCGTTCTTGCTTGAATGTCTTCCACTGCCAGTAAGCCCAACAGCACGGGGTGCCGACCGCAACGACCGCCAGCCAGAAAAGACTAGAGTTCGCCGGCGCCGTCTCCCCATCAGAATACACATGGGACGCAAACATCAGTACAAACGACGACAGGCATGTTGCCAAGAACACCGGTTCGGTCCTCTCGGCCCTCTGGGCTGACCTGTTCAGGTCGTTAGGCCGCAAGGTGATTCGCTGTCCCCAAGCCGCGGCTAACAGCACCCAGGCCACTGCGGCCGCGCAGAGCACATTCATCATCCATTCGGCCGCACCGACACCACTCCAAAGGAACAGTAGCCAGGCAAGGCACCCCAGCACGGCGACCGCTGTCTCCCCCGCACACTTCTCCCGACGCGCCTCCTGCTCCGCCTCCTGCAACGCCGTCCGTGCCGCCGCCTCCCGTCGCGCGTCCTCAGCCGCATTCAGCTCACGGGCCCTATCCCACGTGGCGATGCACGCCACTGTCTCCTTATGGCACCTATGCCACCACACCACCGCCATTCCCACCCACCACGCCACCAACACGACCCACCACGCCCAGGACCCCGTGCCCTGCCGCAGCGCCGCGACCCCGCGTAGCAGCATGACCAGTGCCATCACCACCTCGCCCGCGCCCCAGTGTTGCCTAAAGGGCATGCCCGTGTCTTGTCTAACGGTCATGGGTGACCTCCCCGTCTTCCTCGTTCTCCCCGCCGGGGCGGCAAGCTGCCCATTCTTTTGTATTGCAGAATGCGAATGTCAGACATAGTGGTCGCCTGAATAGTGTGTTCATAAGTTACCTCAGGGGATAAGACCTTGCCCCTTATGAAAGACGAGTGCCGCTCGCAAGTGTAGCTTGCAGGTGACGCGCGTGCCAAGGAAGAGGCCGTCCACCTCCAAGGAAGCTCTGTTTCATCAGTCTTGCCACAGTTACCTCGGCGGCTTGCAGACGGAGCACGGCCCGTAATGCTGCTTTGCGTCGCTGAGCGTAATGGGAATCTTGCTCTTGCTCAGATAGCGGCAGCCGTTGCGGTGGTACTTGCTTCCGGTTCGCGTTATGTAGACGGTTATGCTTTGGGTGTCCGTGCTTGGCGCGGACTCGATTTGAGCAACCGTCGATCGCACGGGTTCGGTGGCCGAATTGACTCTTGTGGAAAGGAACCAACCGGCGCCGATGAGTAATACCATACCGACGTAGCTTCCATCCCGGCAGAACGATCGCCATGGCTGGCGACTAACCACCGCGGCGGCGTAACGACACTGGCGGAAGGACAGCGCCAGCAGGTGGTGGATGGATTTCCAGAGCCAAAACAGCACGTGCCAGAGCATCGCCATGACCACGACGCCGATCACAATTGCCCGGCAGACCCCTTCCACGACCCCCATCCAGTTCGCCACGACTGGCCGCGGCAGATGGGAGCCCGCAATCTCGAGTTGCCTTGGGCTTTCTTGCAGAGCGAGGAACTCGGTGAGGGTTTGAATACCGATGGCGAAGTTCAGGTTTTGGCCTTCCTGAATAATCCCAAACACGACGCCGATGACACGGCCTTGCTGGTCGAGCAGTGGGCTGCCGCTGCTTCCGAGTGAGATGGGCGCCGTGATCTGGACGAACTGAACCTGGTCAATGGTTTGCACTGAACTGATTAGCCCGTCGGATACGGTCTGCTCGAGTCCAAGGGGATGACCAATCGCGATCACTGGTTGCCCTGGCTTCAGTTCTGCATCCGGGTTGAGCTGTAAAGGAATCTCATCTTCAGCGTCCACACGGAGAATCGCCAGGTCCATGTCCTCGTCTGCGTTGAGGATGGTAATCCGATCGTAGTACCCTTCATTCGTGAAGATCTCCGCAGAATAGGCCCCCTCAACAACATGCTGATTGGTGATGATCTCTTGCGGGGAGATGAAGAACCCACTGCCTTGACCTATCAAATCGCCCGAGTCGTCGTAGGACACGATTTCAACAACGCTGGGCATGGTGCGCTCGGCAATCTCTTCAACCGTTGCGCCGGAGCTCGGCATCAGCGCGAAGAGAGCCCTGGTGCTCTGGGCAATCTCTTCAACCGTTGCGCCCCAGCACGGTGTCAGCGCCAACAGAGCCAACGCAATGGCCGGCCATGCACGCATACTTTGGTCCCCGATTCTGATTGACAAGACGGTTCGCCCTCGACGGGCGGGGTTCTCTGCCGAACGGCATAGCGGCCCCGCGCCCCTTTTGAAAGACTCGTACCTAGGCAAGTATAGCTTACAGGGGGCGGCGAGTGCCGATACGGAGGGTCGCCCAACGGGACGGCCCTACTTTCCTCACAACCGGATTACTCGCGAGAAAAGGCGAAAAGGTGTCCGCCTTATGGCATATCGCCCCTTGCGGAACGCTTGTCAAAACGATTCACCTTGCCACCAAGAGAGCGGATTCGTTGAGCGATATAGCTAAAGCATAAACTACGTCACTCGGCCTGACGAAATCGAGGCAGTCGCTCTGGAGACTACACCGCCTGCTCCTGAAGTGGCATCTCAACACTTGACTCGTCGCGCTGGCAGAGCTTGCTGAGTTTCTGTTGAAGAACGAAAGTGTTAAACGGCTTGAGCAAGTAATCGGATACACCGACCCCGATGGCGTCCAGGACGTGCTCCTTCTCCGTTCCCACGGCCGTCACCATCAGAATCGGCACGTCCGAGCCCATGGCACGGATCGTCTCGACCACTTCCAATCCGCTCATTCTGGGCATGCGCCAATCGAGGACGATCAAATTGAAATCGTACTGCTCGACCAATTCTACTGCTTCGCGGCCGTCGGCGGCCTCGATGATGTCGCTGACCCCGATGTCTCGGAGCGAATCAACAATGATGGCCCGCACGACACGGGAATCGTCTGCTACTAAGGCTCTGATGTTCATGGGTCACTCCCTGGTGCGATGTTTCGTTGTCCTTTCCACCCGATTCTCGCCGTCTGCGCACGCGGGTGGCGCCAGTTTACGGAGATGCTCGGGTGCCGTTGGCTTCGCCCGTTGCGGCTGGACGTTGAAAGTCCTTCGGGCAAGGCAACTATGTTGACGGGATGAGACGCCACTGGGGGACAGTGGAGTGGCCTGCTCACAGCGCGTGGTAGCCACGCCTGAAGCCGGAGAGGATTCGACAGATTAGGACAGAGGTTGTCGAAGATGTACTCATCCCGGTCGTTGACCCATAATACCGATACATTCGGCAGAGAGAAAAGACAGCTAGCAGAGACTCTATACAACCCTAGCATTTTTTTCATCCGTCGGCGCGCCGTGCGCCGGCGTGTTGCCTCAGTCCGGCAGTGTCGGTTTGTCTTGGGGTTGTCTGGTTGGGCCTGACGGGCCAGGGTTGTCAATTATCGGTCGCAAACGCAGCCCGCCGAGGCTTTAAGCTTGCTCGAAAGCCCCGCCATTCTTGACTACAAATCGTTGGGAGCCAAGGACAAGAGTCGCCCAGCCACCTCACGCCGCCTCGGCCAACATCAGAATCGCCGCCCGGATCCTCGGCGGCAGATCGGCCCACACCTCGACCACCGTTGCAAGCTCGGGATCGTTTGTAGCAGGCCCTTGGCAAGCGCTTTCAGAATTCGCCAGACGTAGAGGCGGTTTTGGGGTCGACCACGCGAATGGTTATTGCGGGTGCGATGCGGGTGACGTTTTCCTTGCCGACCTTCAGGGTTCCGGTGAGGATGATGTTGTCCCTGAATCCGACGGGGGCCTGGGTGGTGACGGTCAGCGTGACCGTGGCTTCATCCTTGTCGGCGGCGATCGTCGCGGCCTTGACCGTGATGCCCCGGGGCGGTGTATCCGCCGCCAGACGGATCGCGCCGGTGGCGCCTTCCTGCCGAGCCGCCTTGACTACGACTTGAACCTTGCCGCCCTGGGTGACTTCGAGGACGCCCGCTTCGAGGACGGGACCCGACGGGACTTCGGCCGACAGGGAGTAGGCGGCCGACGGGACGACCGAAAGCGCGAATTCCTTGCTGGGGACGCTGTGCCAGTAGATGAAGGCCTGCATCATGTCCTCCGACGGCAGCGCTTCGCGGACCACCGGCTGCTGGTGGATCTGGGCGGTTCCCACGATCCTCGGGCGGAAGAGGCCCAGCGGGGCATCCTTCGGCGCCGTGACCGAGATGCGAACGACGTTCGGGTTCTCGGAGGTGTCCTGACGGTTGGCGGATCGCTGCTGGAGTTTGCTGCTGGGCTCCTCGATCGCCAGGACCTTCGCGGTCACGCCCTGGCCGGAGATGCGAACCTCGCTGGCTCCTTCGAGCCCCCTGCCGCGGGCCATGGTCTTGATCGTGGTTCCCCTCTGCCCTCCGGCGGGAAACACGTAGGTGATGCGGCTTCCGCGCCGAGGGAAACCCAACCGGAAACCACGGGCACGAGTACGAAAAGTGAGATCGCCTTGATTCTCATCGCCCATCACCTCCAGCCTGGCCTTAACTGACCATTGTTGTCGGTAATACACAGCTTTGCAAGAGTTTATTGCCGCAGTTGGGCCCATTCTGTGCCTCAAATAGCATACCGCCCGCCTGGCTCAAGTCCTTTCGGGGGGGCATGGCATATGGCATTGCGAAGCTGCAAGCGGATCCTTCCGTGAAGAACTCTTTTGGGTAATATATAACCACCCAGCGCATGTATTTTGCAATCAATTGCGATTTCGGAATTTTCTCGGCAGGGGTGAAACCGATGATTGCTCCTGCTATAATCGTCGGCGAAGGGGCCCGTGTTTCCAGCAAAATCGGAACAGACCGTCCAGGGGACATTCCAGCCGGCTTGCTGTAAGCTACATTGTCCTGAAACGTGGGCAAACGGTTGTTTCGCCAGTTCGGTCCCCATGGGAGAAGGCTAGCGTGCGACTCTTGGCCTCTGGCACCGTGGTATTGATAGTGGCACTAGGTCTGTGGCCGAGTGGTTCGGCGGCGCAGGAGACCTTGATTCCGCCGAAGGGGATTCCGCCGAAGGGGATTCCGCCGAAGGGGATTCCGCCGAAGCACCATCCCTGGGGAGCTTTTCAGCCGGGAGCCTGGAAACGGGTCTGCGTGGTCATCGAAACGTTCGACGAGCGCGGCTTCGTCAAGAACACGACCACCAGGGAAACGAAAACCAACTTGATCGCGGTCGACCCACGGAGCGTGACCCTGCAACTGGACGTGATCCACGAAGTGGCCGGGAAACGATTCGTCATCGAGCCCCAGGCGATCAAGCAGGGCTTTCACGGCGATCTGGCGGGCGAAGGCGTGAAGGCCAAGGCGTCTCGGCCCGGGCAGGTCGTCGTCGAGGGCCGCACGATCGCCTGCACGATCGTGCCGTTCGAGTGCACCACGCCGACCAGCAAAACGGTTACCGACGTCTACTATTGCCCCTCGCGGGCGCCGTACATCCTGAAACGCCACACGGTCACCCGCGACCTGGAAGGCAAGCACGTGCTTCGGGAGACGACCGTCCACGTGGTCTCGCTGGATTGGCAGCGTGACAGCTTGCCGGGCATTAAGCGAGCGGTTCTGGTGGAGTCCGTCACCAAGCACCCCAAAGGGAGCACGGTCACCTGGTCGGTCACTTCGTCCGAGGTACCCGGGGGGGTCATCAGTCACTCTTCCCGGGAATTGGACCTGGACAATCGGCTGATCCGCCGGAGCCGGCTGCAGTTGATGAGCCACGGCTCGGAACCGGAGCAGGAGCGGATCGGCATTCGCGGCCGTCGGCGGCCGACCCGACATTACAAGCCCCGAGCGACCATTCGCTACCAGCCGCGGTGAAGAACGCTGCGGTACTGCTGGGCTTTGTCGGAAAACTCCATTGTAGCCATCTCGCTCCGCGAGATGGGGCCTCGTCTCGCGGAGCGAGACGGCTACTATCCGCCGAAAGTGTGTTTTCCGACAAAGCCTAGCCGGGTTCAGTACGTCTTCTCACTCGCGGGGATGATTGCAATTCGCATCGAAGCCGGCATAATGGCCTGATCCATTTGCCATGCGGAGGACCAGACGCGATGCGAGAAAAACTGACGGAGTATCTCGGACTTACCTTTGACGACGTGTTGCTGGAGCCCCGCCACAGCGACGTGGTGCCCTCGGAAGTCGACCTCAGCACAAGCCTGACCGGGCGGATCCGCCTGAACATCCCTGTCCTGAGTGCCCCGATGGACACGGTCACCGAGAGCGCCATGGCCATCGCGCTGGCTCTAGAGGGTGGTCTCGGCATCATCCACAAGAACCTATCCATCGAGCGCCAGGCGGAAGAAGTAGAGAAAGTCAAACGCAGCGCCAACGGCATCATCTTCAATCCCGAGACCTTGCCGCCGGAGGAGATGGTCGGACGCGCCCGCGAGATCATGAACCAGCACAACGTATCGGGGGTACCGATAACCACCAAAGATGGGCATCTACAAGGGATAATCACCCGCCGTGACCTCCGGTTTCTCGAAGATCAAAACACGCCCATTTCGGAGGTTATGACCCGGGAACACCTCGTAACGGCTACGGGGGCCGTAACGCTTGAGGAAGCTGAGAAGATTTTGATGGCAAAAAAGGTGGAGAAGCTTTTGCTGGTTGACGAAGATTTCAGACTGACGGGCCTCATCACGATCAAAGACATTGACATGATGCGGAGTTTCCCGAGTGCCTGCAAAGATGGGCAAGGGAGGTTGAGAGTTGGGGCGGCCGTAGGCGTCCACGATTACCAGCGAATCGAGAGCCTCATCGACAAGGGCGTGGACGTGCTGGTTGTCGACAGCGCCCATGGCCATTCGACCAACGTCATCGAAACCGTTCGCAAGATTAAGGAGAAATGGGACATCGACGTGGCGGCCGGCAACGTGGCCACCGCCGAGGGCTGCAAGGATTTGATCGCCGCGGGGGCCGACGCCGTGAAGGTCGGAATCGGACCCGGATCGATTTGTACCACGCGGGTGATATCGGGTGTCGGCGTCCCCCAGATTACTGCCATTAACCAGGCCGCCAAAGCCGCCCGAGAGAGTCAGACCCCCGTAATTGCCGATGGAGGAATTCGTTATTCCGGCGACGTGACCAAAGCCATCGCCGCCGGCGCCAACGCGGTCATGATGGGAGGATTGTTGGCCGGATTGGAAGAGAGCCCCGGCGCTCAAATCCTTTACCAAGGCCGAACGTTCAAGGTATATCGAGGAATGGGCTCCTTGGGGGCCATGGTCGACGGATCCAGCGAACGCTACCGACAAACCGGCGGCCAGCGGGGTCCCGATAAGTTAGTGCCGGAAGGAGTCGAAGGTCGGGTCCCCTTCAAAGGACCCTTGGGATCGTTTATCTACCAGCTCGTCGGGGGCTTGCGAGCTGGCATGGGTTACTGTGGAACTCGGACCATCGAGGAGTTGCGCTGCGACGCACGATTCCTTCAGGTCTCACCAGCCAGTGTGCGGGAGAGTCACCCTCATGACATTACGATTACGCAGGAAGCGCCAAACTACAGTACAGAGTACGCCACCGGCGAAGCCTCCTAAACCGCCCGTCGATCCGTCGGAGGTGGCAGGCGGCCACTCCCGCTTGCCGAAATCTCTTCGGTTGCCCCCCATGATCACTGTGCTGGCCACGGCACTGGTGCTTTGCATGGCGGCGGCGCAGTGGCCGGCCCTCTCGCTTGCCGACGATTCGCCGACGAAACGCACGCAGGCGGCCAAGGCCGTCTGCTCGACCGCCCAGCAAGGCAGCAAGCTCCAATGGCTTCCCTTCCGGCCGAGCAAGCCCCGGGCAGATAGTCGGGTGGTCCAAGCCGGGCACGTCACCGAGTCGACTTCGGTGGCCCGGCGGTCCGAGGACAACCCGTTTAGCGATCCTTTCGGCGACCGCCGCCTCAAGCCACGCGGGGCCACGCGACCGCCAACTCGCCACGACAACGGCTTGGGCCCGGCGAAGCCGGGACCGCTGTTTGCCGATTCCAATCTCCAGTTTCCGGAAGAGGAGCCCGCCGCGGAACCCGGGCTGCGTGACTTGCCGGAGCCTGCGCCCGGACGGATGGAGTTCGACACGCCACCATCCGGGCCGTTGGGAGGCCCCGGGCAGTTCTCGCCCTTGCAAGAGGATTACATGTCGGGTCAGGTTGCCCTCGAGCGACCGTGTCCCTCGGCCGACGACAAGGATTTCCACACGCCCATCGGCGAACTGACCAGCGATACCACCGCCAAGGACGAGGAGGGACAGCGGGTCAGCCGAAGCGACCTGCCTCGCGAGTGCCCGCTGGACGACGACGTGCTCGATCCCGACGCGTTGCGTCCCTGGTGCGAGACCACGTTTGCGTGGAAGGCCTCCGGGTTGTGCCACAAGCCGCTGTACTTCGAGGACGTTCACTTGGAGCGTTACGGGCATTCCCACGGTCCGTACATTCAGCCGATCATCTCCGGCGCGCATTTCTTCCTGTCGGTGCCGGCGCTGCCCTACATGATGGGACTCTGCCCGCCCAAGGAGTGCGAGTATACGCTGGGCTACTACCGTCCGGGCAACTGTGCCCCGTACCTGCTCGACCCGCTGCCGCTGAGCCTCCGGGCCGCACTGGTCGCCGGTGGGGCTTGGACCGGGGCGGCCTTTGCGTTGCCGTAACATGTTGACCATGCGTAGAAACCAGGCCGTATGCGTACTTGTCCTCGGCGTCCTGGCGCTGGCTGCGAGGGCCGCGGCGGCAGACGGCCGCCTCGAATATCCCCAAGTGCAGCGGGGCGACCAGCTCGACGTGTATCACGGCACCGAGGTCGCCGATCCGTATCGATGGCTCGAACAGGACGTCCGCCAGTCGAAGCAAGTGGCCGACTGGGTGGCCGCCGAAAACAAGGTCACGTTCGGCTATCTCGAGTCGATCCCCCAGCGGGAAACGATCCGCCGACGGTTGACCGAGCTGTGGAACTACGCCCGGTACTCTTCTCCTTCCAAGCGAGGCGGACGGTACTTCTACACCAAGAACGACGGACTGCAAAACCAGGCCGTCCTCTACACCATGGATTCGCTGGCCGATAAGGGCCGCGTGTTGATCGATCCGAACAAGTGGTCCAAAGACGGCACCGTCGCCTTGGCCGGCGTCGAGCCCGGCGACGACGGAAAGTACCTGGCCTACCGGGTGGCGGAAGCCGGGTCCGACTGGAGCACCTGGCGGGTGATGGAGATCGACTCCGGTAAGCTGCTCGACGATGAACTGAAATGGATCAAGTTCGGCGGGGCTTCCTGGACCACCGACGGCAAGGGGTTTTTCTATAGCCGGTTCCCCCAGCCCGAGAAGGGCGCCGAGTTCCAGGCCACCAACCTCAATCAAAAACTCTACTATCACCGCGTCGGCACGCCCCAGTCGGACGATGTGCTGGTCTACGCCCGTGAGGATCAGCCCGAATGGGGTTTCTTCGCCGAGGTGACCGAGGACGGCCGATACCTGGTGATCACCGTCGCCAAGGGGACCGACGACAAATACCGCGTGATGGTCAAGGACCTGGCCGAGCCGTACGGGATGCCGGTCGATCTGATCGACAACTTCGACCACGAGTACAGCTTCGTGGGCAACGACGGGGCGGTGTTTTTCTTCCAGACCGATCTCGACGCCCCCCGCCGCCGGCTGATCGCGATCGATCTCCGCCGCCCGCAACGCGAACACTACAAGGAAATCATCCCCCAGACCGAGGAAACGCTGTTGCGGGTGGGATTCGTCGGCAATCTGTTCGTGGCGTCGTATCTCAAAGACGTCAAGCCCCAGGTAAAGATGTTCACGGTCGCCGGCGAATTCGTCCGTGAAGTCGATTTTCCGGCCATCGGAACGGCTTCCGGCTTCGGCGGGCGGCGGACCGACACGGAAACGTTCTACTCGTTCTCCAGCTACGCCACGCCCCCGACCATCTACCGCTACGACATGATCACCGGCGCGAGCAAGCTGATCCGTCGGGCCAAGGTGAAGTTCAATCCCGACGATTACGAAGTCAAGCAGGTTTTCTATCACAGCAAGGACGGCACCCGGGTGCCGATGTTCATCGCGCACAAACGGGGGATCGAGCTTAACGGGTCCAATCCGACGTTGCTCTACGGCTACGGTGGTTTTTCGATTCCGCTGCGGCCGTACTTCCGGGTCAGCACGGTGGCCTGGATGGAGCTCGGCGGCGTCTACGCGGTGGCCAACCTCCGCGGCGGCGGGGAATACGGCGAAGAGTGGCACCAGGCCGGCAAGGTACTCAACAAACAAAACGTGTTCGACGACTTCATCGCGGCCGCCGAGTGGCTGATCGAAAACAAGTATACGCGCAGCGACAAACTGGCCATTCAGGGCGGCAGCAACGGCGGCCTGCTGGTCGGCGCGGCGATCACGCAGCGACCCGAGCTCTTCGGGGCCTGTCTGCCGGCCGTGGGGGTGATGGACATGCTGCGGTTCCACCGGTTCACCGCCGGGCGGTACTGGGTCGACGACTACGGCTCTTCGGACGATCCGCAGCAGTTCAAGGCCCTGCTGGCCTATTCACCCTATCACAATATCAAGGACGGCACCGAATATCCGGCCACCTTGATCACCACCGCCGACACCGACGACCGGGTGGTGCCGGGCCACAGTTTCAAGTTCGCCGCGGCGATCCAACGCGCCCAGGCCGGCGACGCCCCGGTGTTGATCCGCATCGAAACCCGGGCCGGTCACGGCGCCGGAAAGCCCACCACCAAACGCATCGAGGAGGCGGCCGATCTGTGGTCGTTTCTGGTGAAGAACCTCAAGATGAACCCGCCCGACTGAATAGCACGTCGTGATTCGACGAATCTCCTCTGTTTAGCCCCCGCGGCTAGGCGGGGAGAACACACCGCGTGGCCGCGGCGGCTAAACGGCTTTGGTTTTGTCGGCCCAGTAGGTCAGGGCTCGCCCTGACAGCTCTTGCAACGACGACTTTGGTTTTGTCAGGGCAAGCCCTGACCTACCTGACTCTCCGATGGTTCTCAGTCCTTGCGGGGCCAGAGACGTCGGATTAGGCGGTAGGCCACGTAAACGCCCACGATAAGCCCCAGCACGCCACCGGTCATCAACCCCCATCCTATCGGGCCGTATTGCTCGGACCAAAGCGAGCTTACGGCGGCGCCGCCAAAAAACCCGACCCAGCAGGTCGTGTAGAACGCGACGCCGGCAGCGATGCCAATGACCGACACCACGCCTACCGAACCGGCAAAGGCCCCCACTTTCTCCGACGGTGTCATCGGTTGACCACACTCCTTTTTGCGCGCGGCCGCCATGCCGGTTCGCACCAGCGCCGGAGTCACCACAATCGCCAACACCACGCCCAGCCCGGGGGCCATCTTGAACACGCCGCACAGGACCGCAAACAGCGTCACGGTCAGCATCAGCGTGGAAAGACCGAACTGGTACGCCCCCCGGGATTGGAGAACCGCCGACGGCTGCGCGGCGCCCGCGGCGATTGGCTCCAGCGCCGTGTGACAGAGCCAGCAGGATTTCGCCTTGCCGGCAGGCACGGCCCCGCATTGCGGACAGGACCCAACCTCGTTCGATTCGAGCGAACTCATCCGGGCACTCTCTCGATTGATTCAGCGCCGTAGGTCAGGGCTCGCCCTGACAGTTTCCGCAACGACGGCTTTGGTTTTGTCAGGGCAAGCCCTGACCTACCTGAGTCATGCCGGTTCTCCCCTGCTGGATTCGACCCGCGCGGCGTAGTCCTTGGCCAGCCCGGGGACCCGGCGGATCACCTGCCCCAGCACAATCCCGCAAAGCGCCAAGGCCAGCAAGAAGATGATCTGGTGGTAGCGTTCCACACGAATCTCATCACGAACTTTGGCGTCGGTGAACCATTTGACGTATCCCAGCAGGAACAGGTAGCCGGCCATCGAGCCCACCGTGGCCATGCGGACCAGCGGCAGATTGAACCGCAAGGTCGACAGCGCGATCACCAGGAAGTAGCCCACCACCATCGGGCTGCGGGGACCGTCGGCCACCAAGAGGACGCCGGTCAGCAACACGACGTCGCACCCGGTGGAGACGAACTTCAGCACCGCCGGGAAGATCCGCTGGCTCAGACACAACAGCACCCCCAGAGCGACCATCGTCCAGGCGACGGCCAGCGCCGTGACCGCCTGGTGAAACGGTTTTTCGACCACCTCGAACCCATGGTAGTTGACCAGCTCGACGATGTAGAACGCGGCGATGGCGATAATCCGCAGCAAGTTGGCCCGGGCTTCGCCCTCGAATTCCTGCCAGCGGCCGACGATGAACCACTGGCGATCGACGTCGCTTCCAGACGCTTTGACGCTGTTTGCCATCATCGATCCCTCCGCACAAGGTCGTTTTCCCGGAGATCAGGGCCGGCGGCCCTGCGACATCTCGACGACCGAAC
>SDBV01007616.1_pt1 | contig 14768 bp, 13 predicted proteins | sample 2277081 | NCBI WGS metagenome assembly SDBV01 (sample SAMN10402039, study PRJNA504765) | marine sediment metagenome | isolation source: marine sediment core GS10_PC15, 223 cmbsf | place: Arctic Ocean: Southern Knipovich Ridge | collected 2010
AAGCAGAACCTTCAAAGTCGTTGCCACCGCTGCGTTACTGATCGTCGCCGTCGGCGTCTTCAGCCACCTGTTCACCGGGGTCGCCGTGGCCAGCACAGATTTCGCTGATGTGCTGAAAGGAATCCGAAACGCCCTCAATGTGAGCTACAGGCAAATTGTGCAATTCACCGATGGCCCCAGCTCAGAAATGAAAGTGATGCGCGTTCAGAAAGGGAATATGCGTCTGACTTACAAAGACGGCGGAATCCAGGTTAACGATGTGCAACAAGGTAAGATCATGACACTTGACCCTGCGCGCAGGATGGGGCGAATTACTGATTACAAATTCCAGGAAGACAAAGGCTCGCCGGATGACTTTATAAAGGCCTTCATGGGCCTTGCCGAAGATTCCGGTGAGTTTGTTGAAAAAGACACCATTGACGGCCGCCCGGCCAACGTCTTCCGAATCCAGGATGGGTCCCAGGATATGACTGTTTGGGCTGATCCGGAAACAAATTTGCCCATCCGCATTGAAGCGGTCTCAAGACCAAAGAAGGGCGAAGCCGTCAGGACGTCAGAAGCACAATGGATATTTACTGATTTTGTTTGGAACTTGGAAGTAGACGAGTCGCTCTTCCTGGCCGTTCTGCCCGAAGACTACACACTCTCCGAAAGGAAGTCTGTTCGATCTGTTCCAACAGAACAAGACCTCGTAGAGATGCTTCGCTGTCTATCCGAGTTACCCGACGAAGATATACCTACCGAACTCAACATAAGCACGGCGCAAAAACTCTTGGCTCGCCTTAATCAGAGAATTTCTACCGAATTGATCATCAGTGGTAGACGTATAAGGGGAAGTGCGTTCGTGCCTTTGTGGCCGGGCGTTACTACTCCCGAAGAAAAAGAAAAGATGCTTCTCAGAAAGAAAAGGATGGCGCGTGGCTTGTTGTTCGTGTGGGCTAAATTGAGCAGTGGGAAAGATATAAACTTTTCCAAGGCCGGTCTCAGAAGCGGTGACAGCCACACACCTATCTGCTGGTGGAAAACGCAAGATTCAAGTGGATACCGCGTGGTCTATGCTGACTTTTCCATCCGGAATTCCGAAAAAGCTGGTCGTCCGGAACAAGCAAAATAGTGAATTTTGTCACCCTGATCGTAGCGCAGCGGGACTTCGTTCGGAATGACAACTCTTAGAGGCCTGCCTCCCTGTCTAAACCAACAAATGTGTTTTGAAAAAGATCTGTGCCCGCTCGAAGTTCGCAACTGGTGCACCCACATCCGTCGGTTACGCACCAACACTCACCTTCTGTCCCCGCCCCACCTCCGCCGGTAAAGACAACGCCTTGCCCGAATCCCGTGTCTTCTATCATTCCTGGTCTCCTTAACAGGCCGGGCTGTCACAGCCCTAGTAAAACTAAATACACAATAAGCCGAATCCCAGCGCGGTTAAGCCGTAGGCTGGGCTGGGGCATCGTCCGCGAGGATCCAACCCACTTTTTTTGTCGATTGAAAAGGAGGGGGTTGAACTTGGCGGGGCAACCCAGCCTACGACTCGATCACTCCTTTCATTATGCCCCGTGCTCCCAGACGGGGAAGAAAATAGCCGGTAAAAGTCTGACGCCGGAGACACCCCGGACTTACCGGCCGTTATTCCGGCAATAAAGGATCCGGGCGGCCCGCATCGCACGCTTTGGGAAGAAGAGGTACGTCTGAAAAACGCGGGCCGCCCAGGGGAGAAGCCCCTTGTCTGAAAGATCAATGGACGAGAAACACAAGCTGTCATATATTCAATCATGCACACCATTATGTCCCGTGTTTTCACTAACCGAAGTAAATAGAAGGTAAAAGTCCGACTCCGGAACCGCCTCCGGACAGTCGGCCGTTATTCCGACAACGATAGGAATCCGAGGCTCTCGAGCATCTGATAAAAACATATAACCAACATTATGAATTAAGCATCCGGGCGGTTGCTTTTGCCGTCGATTTCAGGACACAATCGGGAAGGTAAAAAAAATGGGCGATATCCAAGGTGGAGGAAACCTTGGAATCGCCCTCATGGCCCAATTCCTGATGCAGGTGGAGGGAGACCTGTACCATCGTAGGAATAGGCCTTTTTCACTTAAAGTTTTGCATTCTTGCTCGCCGTAAGCCGAAATCTCCATGTTCAATGCGGTTCACAAGCTTGTCTTGCCTCCTTCGGGCAAATACGGTCTCTCACGATCAGCCACTACCGTGTGCTATTACTACAGCAGAAGTTGCAGCCCTTTCCTCAAGTCATTTCCTATAGATTGAATATATGCGCCAAACCGGATTGTGTTACAGTAAATATTGGGCAAAAGAAATTTTACCGTGTCCGGGCAGTCCAAAACTTCATTTCCATTTCTCAACGCCGTAAGCATTGCTTGAGGGACCGAAGCCTTCGGTTTGTCTCGAATGGCAAAGGCAGTAAAAGTTCGAAACCTCTTATATCTACGAATTGGGCAAGACTATCCGTTTAGCTTGCCCCCAGCGGTCTTTTTCAGCCGATCGCGTATCTTCTTTACCTTTTGCTGGACTCGCGATTTGGGGTAGTGGTATTCTACGATTTCGAGTAGGCGGTCGGCCTCTTCGTAGTCGCCTGAGGCCATTGCGGTCATGGCAGAGGCGAAATACATGTCTGCTCCCAGGGGATGCTTTGAGTACTGCTTCAGGAACTGCTGCTTGAGCTTCTGAGCCGTTTCCAGATCGTTTAGACGTCTGTGGGTCACCCATGATATGTACAGGATTTGTGCAAGATAATCGTTACATCTACTGTCCGATTTGTACTTGTCCGCTTCTGAGGCAATGGTCTTGAAGTCGGCTGCCTCATAAAGGTACTTGATTCGCAGCATGGCGGCTTTGCCCCAATCGGGACATTTGGGATACGATTCCATCAATTTCAGCATCTTCTTTGCTGCCAGGTCGGGATGTCCGATATTCGTAAGTAGATCACTCAGGCGGAAATGCAGCTTGACAGCAGTCTCTTGCTTCTTTGCCTGCTCCGCCTGTTCAATCCCGATGCGGATGCAATGGATAGCCACATGATAATCACGATGTTTGATCCTGGATTCTGCCGCAGCTAGAAGATAGTCAGGATAAGCGAACTCCTGATCTTTATCGCTTGTGTCCGGTTTCCTGTTGAAAAGCGAGAATTGATATGCCGTGAAAGGGCGGCGGACTTGAAGGGCAAACCTCTCCAATGCCGCTATGTTGTCCTCAGTTTTCATCCACTTGGGAAGCGCCTCGATATTCTCGGCTGTCCACTGTTGGTCTGATAAATGCAGGAAAGGCATGACCATACATAACTCAAGGATATCCACTCCTGATTGCTTATTGATGGCGGATACCATTTTGCCACGCTGGGCGATAAACTCCCCAGCCATTTTTGCCAGGGTGTCATAGTAATTTCTGAGGAAAGAAATTTCTTCTTTCGTTAGTGAGGATAAAGAAATCGTTTCGCTGAAATGGCTGGTATATTCTGAAAGTATCTCCGCAGCTCGCATCGCGCGTATCGGAGAGAATGTCCTGGGGGAAGCATTTGAGATATCAACGATATCTCCAAGAAGACTATCTAGTGAATCCGATCTCGTGGATTCAAAGCTCTTTACGAGAAGATGGGCAATAGTATCAATTAGATTCATCCTATGCAGAAATGTCTCTAACGCCCCATCATCTTTGTGTACAGCGATGATCTGATCAAATCTGTTGGCCAGAGGGGCCAGGGCATTTTGTTTGAAGTTCTGATAACTTCTGACTTGATCTGCCGAACACGCTGTCGTGATGAGTAAAATGAGTACGTTCGTAATCCAAAGCAGTTTCTTATGCCTATGGTCACTTTTTTTCTGTTTTACGATTATCATTTCCCAGAGATCCTTTCTGTTCTGAATTAGTAATACTTGATTGATTCTTTTCTTTCATTTGCTGTTTCTGGATATCAAAAATGAGAATTTCTGCAGAACCATGAAAACGACATTGAACGAGTAGATAATGATCTTTCTTCACGACAGGCAACAACCTGCCTCCAAGTGTTCTAGCGGTTTCGATCTTCATTCCAAGTGGAGGAGAGAGGCAGATCTCCACTTCGGTCGACTTTTCATCTAGCGGTAACGGAAGTTTCTTGTTGCCTCCAATGTATTTCTTGGGGAAATAGTCGGCGCTCAATAACACAACAAATAAACGGTTGTTGGAGCACAAGGATGATATTGACTGCCTTTCATTAGTCTTAACCCATGATACAAGTTTGGCATGGCCTAGATCGTTGGCATACCGTTCGATTTCCGCAGCCATTCGACGCAATCTTCCCCCAGAGTCAAATCCTCCAAGCCAAATTACTCCTTTGAAGTCAGCCCCGATAATAGCGTAAATCCACCATTTAACCTCTTCGAATGTTGGAGAGCGTTTTGTAATGTATTCCGATTCTTCGCCCCCAATTCCTATCCTTCCCAGTAGCACTGTATCTCCTGCCAATTCGCGCATTTGGCGTATGCGATTTATCAACGGGTGATCAAATCCAGGCCAGATAAGACTCTTCGCATCGGGTTCCTTGTCGGTTCCCGATACATAGGGGTTTATCCCTATGACATCCAGGTATGGTGAATACATCTTGACAGACTCAAGTTGTTGCGAGATACAGAGCTGAGAGAGAATCAAGCTTCCTTCGGGTTTCCTGGTTATCCGCTTTTTCAATTCCTCCAGGCCGTCTTTCATAGAGCCGAATGTATGACTGGGACATTCCATTATCTGCAACCTATTGGCTTCTTCCAGGGGGAAAATGAACTTTTTTGCTTTTAATATCTCTACGCTTTGATGTTGAACCTGTGCATGAGTCAAACTCGAGCAAAGGGGAATCAGGAGTGCGAACATGTATGATATTAAAGACTTGTCATACATTCTAATATCTCCAAAAATAAGCCCAAATAGGTAATTTACATTCTGAAACCATACTGAATCACAATGGAATAATGGATACCTTCCCTGTGTCAGCTTTTTATCAATTGCTCTCCTTACCCATCAAGCTTGTTTTGTCTATCCTCATTTCCAGCCAGCGCTGCCATTCGGGCCTCAGCTCGTGTCGCAATGCGCAGCGAACCAGTTTTCGAGCCTTTTCGAGATTTGTGTCGTTGCGAAAATAACATCGAGCGAGGTTTTCCATTACCTCCACTTCATTAGGTGACAGCTTGAGCGCTATCTCGTATTCCTCAATGGCCTGTTCGTAATAACCGACGGCTTCGAAGATCGTTCCCAGGTTGAAATGCGGCTCGTAGCGGGTTGGGGCGATACGCCCGGTGCGGTGAAAGGCTCGTGCCGCCTCGAAGACATTTCCCCGCTTATATTCCAGCACCCCCAGGGTCATCCATGCTTGAGCATTCTGAGAATCTGCTTCAACAGCTTCCCGCATATACTGTATCGCTTCTTCAGCCTTCGATTCGCTATGCGCTTTCATACCTTCTTGGTACAACTGCATTGACTTAGCTTGTGTCTCATTTCGGGCGGACAGTGCCGCATTGTAGGCCTTCAGTGCAGGTGAACGTCCGCGTTGACAAGAACACGGTATAAGGGATGCGCACACCACACAAAGTATCACGCATATTCTTCTGCTAATCATTTCCCCATCACCGCCGGTTTTCCCATTGGAACCAGGATCATTTTCAGGGGGTTTTCAGGATACTTCGCCTGGTCCAGCTTGGCCATCCCGATGTCCACCTCACTCAGGTATAGCAAATCTCTGAATTTTGGATCTCGGAGGACAACGGGGTGGATGAAAATAAAAAGGGTCTCATGAACCTCGTTCTTGGCGCGATACTTGAAAAGTTCACCAAGCCAAGGAATATCGGACAAGAAAGGTACGCTGTCAACGGTATTGTCTTTGCGCGTCGTTTTGACACCGCCTAAGACAACAACGTGTTCCTCTGGTATCCTTACTGTTCCGCTGGTTTTTGTCTGCCGTCGAGGGGGAGGAAGATTGGCCGCTTCCTGTTGGGCATTTCGAGTACCGAACGAACTTAGGCTAATTGAGTACTTCAGCCGCAGCCATCCTGCCTCTGCGATGTGCGGTTTGACTATCAATTCGGTCCCGGCGTCGATGAATCCGCCAAAGCTGGTAATTGTGCTATCCTCTCCCTGGCTGGTCGTATCGTACGGTTCCTGATTAAACTGGGATATGTATGCGTCGGCATTATTCTCAACCAGTATTTTGGGGACAGACGCGATTCGCACATCGCCAACGGTTTTGAGTGCTCTGAGAACAAGTGACAAGTCCTTGATGTTGAATATGCTATAGTTGAGCCCGAAGGTCGGGCTGGCCAATCGCACAGCCCCGGTCTCCGCGTCCACGGCCCCGACTCCGAAAGTCGTAAAACCCGTTTGTTGAATTGGTTCTCCGTCCGAACTGCCGAATTTCCTGAGTCCGAATCCCACATCGACGCCAAGATCCAAGCTCTTATCACTTCGTACTGTTACCAGCGTTACTTCCAGTACAACCTGGTCTCTGGGTCTATCGAGTTCCTCGATAATTCGAGCAAATTCCTCATGCTCAACATACGATGCCCTGATGATTACAGCGTTTATTTCAGGTGCGGTTGAGATCTTTGGAGGCAGAATATCACCGGCTGAAAGTTGCCTTTCATCCCCGCTTGACAAATGAGAGTCTTTAGGGCGTGGAGATGCCCCTGTTGCTGCCTTTGTCGTTTTGGCATTTTTGGTGCCGGCTTTCTGTGATCGTTCCTGCTTTGCATGCTGTTCTTTTCCCCCGCGGACCTGGTCTTCGATCAGATCTTTCAGGACTGTCGCCACTTCCTCCGCGGAGGCGTTTTCCAAGCGATATACACGTATTCCACCTGTCCCGGGAGGTATGGGTTTGTCAATCGCACGTATGATGCTCAATACCCTTTGGTGGTCTCTTGTCGACCCCTCGACGATAATACGATTGTTCTGTTCACTGACGGAGAGGCGAAATCGCGGAAGCATACCGCCCCGTGAACCACTTTTCCCATGAAGTTGCAATTCTTCTTTTACAATCGTCTCAAGTGTCTCGAAGACGTCAAGCACGTTTGTGAACTGAACCTCGTAGCTCTTTACTTTCACATTTGTTTGGATGTCCAGGGCTTGAACCAGTTTGATGACTTGTGCGATGTCTTTGGCCAATCCTCGCATTACTATCACATTCAGCGCAGGCTCCACCATGAAGCTGACTAGCCATCTATCTCCAGCCCTTCTCAACGGGATCCCGTCGGTAGGAATTTTGGTGGTGGCTTTCGATTGCGAGGAACGTTCAACACCTTTTACCTGCTCTGTCAGGAATTCCTCCAAAGCGGGAACCAAGGCTAAAGCTTCTTGGTGCTGGAGTTTCAGTATCTCGACGACATCATTCTCGTAGGGCAAATCCACGGCCTTGATTAACTTGGCCAAACTATCAATGAGGGGCTTGGGAACAAGCAGGACTACTTTGTTACCACTTTCGTCAGGGATAATCCGGGCCTGGTCTTCCTTCGCTACGAAGGGCTTAAGAATGTTGACCACTTCCTTTGCATTTGCGTACACAAGAGTAACAACGCGCTTTTCCACTCCATATATCCTGCTGTATTCCTCGAATGTCATCACTTTGATGGTATTTCCCTTCTGTTCGAGGGCGAGTCCTCCAATGACGGCTACTTGATCCAGAACTTGTTGTGGTGTCAGGTTTTTTATCCAGATGTTGATACGTGGTGGCTGTTTCGATACTGCCGGACTCATGATGATGCTCGACCCGGTCAGGTCGGAGATCATTTTGAAGACAGTCGTGATCGGAGTGTCGACAAACTCCAGATTGGTGATAGTATTCTTAGTACTCTTGCGCGGGTCCGGTTGACCGGTGGCAAACGGGTCAAATCCCTTTGACTCTGCTCCGCTTATACCTAACAAAGTCAGACACACACAGCATATAACGAGTGCTGTACGAAAGAATGGTCTCATATTACTTTTTCCTTGTTCCAGGACACATGCTCACTAAATTCTTAATTCCACCTCCACGCCGTCCAGTTCCAGGACCACGTGGTTGGATTTGACCTTTGTCACAACGAATTCCAGAAGTTTGTCTCCCTGCCTGATACTCTTGACTCCCTTTTTCTCAACTTTGATGTATGCAATGGAGTTCCCTCCCATTTGAACAATTCCTTGCAGCTTCAGCTTCTTTAGAAGACGCGCTGCTGCCCCCGTGTTCTTCACCGCCGCCTTAATCTGGGAGGGCTTGATCAATCGCCTCCCGGCCATCTTGGCAAATAGCGGGCCCAGGTCGGGGCCAACTACAGACAGAGGCTCAAAGTCACCCGCTTTTTGCCATGATGTTGGCTGGGTATCTGTATTAATTGGACACATTAAACCGGCAAGAACCAGCAGCACGGATAATATCACCACAATGACACCAAACAACCGAAGCTTTTCGGATATCTTCTTGGCGTCAGATGCTGACAATTGCTTGGTCATTCACATCCTCCTTGTTCTTGTTTTGACATTTGACAACAACGTTTTGTTATCTCCAGAAAGCAGACGAACCATCCAAATGAAAAGGCTGCATTCAACCATGTCGTTACCCCGCACGCCCCGAAGCGCCAGAGACGACAGCCCGGTAATGTTTTCCGCATTAGTCAGGCCTGAAACGAACTTCACAATATCCTGCAGTTTGCCGATCGCGGACAATCTCACTCTGTATATCTTGAAGCGGCCCTCGTGTTTGACCGGCAGCGGTTTCATGTTGACCAGCATCATATTGGGTTGGCGAGCTAACTCTTCAACATCCCTGAGAAACTGCGATATGGTTATCTGATCGGATTGCGTCTGAAAGGCCTGTTTGTTGAGGCGGTCGAATTCCTTATTGACAAGTTCTCTAATTCCCAGGTTTTTCAACAGCCTGGCGTGCTTGGATGCTCCGTTTTTTACCGCCGTTTGCATCAATGTCAGATTGCTATACAATGGAAGCAGCAGTTCCGTTGTAAAAACAACGGATATGACGACTACGGCGGCAATGCCCAAGAGAATCACCTGGCGATTGTCTAATTTTCCCAAGTACTTTTTCATCGATTGTCCCGTCGTTTCAGGCTACACTCGATGCGGAATTCAGTTACCGTTCCACCGCTTTTCTTGACTTGCCCCGCATCCCGCAATACAACTTCTTTGAACATTGGCTGTTTCTCCAATTCCTGCGGAAGGAGAAACGGTAACGCGAGCGACTCTGCCTGCCCGCGCAGGCGGAGCCTACCGGATTCTCCCAACTCGACATTGCTATAGCTGGCCCCGCCAGGCGTAGCCGCATAGAGCCCGACAAGAATATCGGTAAGATCATTTCTTGTCGCCCTGATCGCCCGTATGGTCTCCAATTGCTCGATCCGCTGCCCGATTCCCTCACCTTCCATCTCTATCAGGGATATTTTTTCGTTTATCCCCTCAAGAATGTTTTCATGTCGATATATTGCGACCTTTAGCGAGGCATACGAGAGCAGCATACCGATAACGATCCCTCCCACAGCGATGCCGACATTCTTGTTTATCGCTCTGCGAATCCTGGTGCTCATAATGCTCCCGGGCATCAAGTCGCAGGTTTTAAAAAGATCCGCAGAGCGGTTGTTCAGCAGTGCGCATCCCGCAGCCTGCAAGGGCGGGTCTTCAATACCATCTTTGTCGCCCTCGTTGGATAGAACGGTTGCTTCAGACTTGGTTTCTTCGAACGTTACCACATCCCTGTAGAGATGGAGAGGACAGTCTTCTCCAATCCATCCGACGGTGAGCGGGTAAGACTCAGGTGCAGTTTGATTCAAAAGGGATCTGATGCATTCCGTAAGTCCTCGTTCGTAGGTTAACGATCCGCTAGGAGACTGCGGATTCTTCATGGCCCGAACCGATAGACACTTGTCATCTCCCGCGAGGGCGATCTCCAATTGGGAGGTGCTCTTTAAGTTGACGACGAGCATGCTGAACTGATTCGCCCCGGTCAATATATCGTTCCAGGCAATCGCGCTTGGAATAATCATATCTAGGGGACATCCGAAAGTGTTCAATCGCTTAACATAATCCTCCAGCAAAATACATCGTGATATGTACACCTCATATCTACGGTATCCTTCCTTCTTGGCGGGAACATTCCGGTAGGATACGTCCACCTCACCGAACTCGGAAGGCAAAGACGCTTCCACCTCAAGATTAAGCATGGCCTCGACTTCACTGGGCATAACATGTGGGATTTCCAGTACTTTAATCAGGTAGTCAGATCTGGGCAGCAGAGCAACTACAAGGCACTTTTTCCCGCATTTCCTGAGAAAAGCTGATACTTCCAACGGCTTTGAAGTCAATACGTTCCGTGCAATAACGCTACTATTCTTTCGTTTGAGATGGATGATGTTTATTTTTTCGTCTAATAGTCGGCAAACGGCAATTTCAACGTACTCGCTTCTCTTTGCCTTGCCGGATCCGCCAAAAAGCGATCCCAGCTTTTTGATGAACGGCGTTTTAGTTTTTTCCACCATCTGATGATCTTTCATAACCAGGGTCGCCACTCCAATACTTTCAGTCTGTCTTCCTCGACACCGACAAGAACCTCGAGCCTGTATTCCAGACCCGTGACAGTATGTCTGGCGACGGCAAATATGCGGAAATGCGTCGATTTGAATGTCGCTGCGCCCTTGAGAACGTCTATATCTTCCAATGACAATCCTTGTAGCTGCTCAATATCTTCTTCGGAACGGAACACATGATCTTCGATGTCGCCTCCACTATCCTGATCGTACGCCCGGTAGGCGAGTATTTGATTGACGCTTTCCTCAGAAATCGGTAGCGTCAGCAAAACACACTTCGGGGCGGTGTTGATATTAACTCGCCCGTCTCCGCGGCAAGTGAGAACGTCTACGATACCCAGGCGAAGTCTTCCATCCGCATTATCGATGGGATATGTCGCCCCGCCGTCGTTTTCATTCTGGTCGAGGCTTCTGTTGTGGTTTACATCCTCACCCCAGTAGTCACTTGGGCTATAGTGGCGGATAAGAAGCAGTTCGCTCAGCAGTTCAACCGAAGCATTCTTGCAGAGGTATGGATTAGGCAGCGTCAGGTAGTAATCGTTTTCAGCCCCATCTGCCTGAGTAGCGTCATCGGAGTCGATCCAGTCAAACAGGCTGTCGACCTGTGCGGCGGATAACCCCAGCGTTTCCAGGGCGTCGCTTGAGGCAAATGCAATATTGAGCTTACTTTCTTCGTCAATAACTTGATAGTCCACAACAAAGGCGGAGGACTCATCCATTCCCGCACTCCATTCCGGGAGCCAGTCTTCGGATGCAAGCGGAGCGTGTGTATACCATGGCTCGGCGCGGTGGTCGAAGTCATTGTTGTTTTCGAGCAAGCGTCCCATGGCAATCGCCACGGCGGATGCCGCATGTGATTTCAGCTTTGTATGAATCTGATAGTCTTTGTCGCTGCGGATGTACACATTGGCCCGATAGGCGAAGCTAACGGCCACTATGCTCAGAACCGCCATAACAAACATGACAACAATCAAGATGGAGCCTTTTTTCTTCATTAATAAGACCATCTATCTATTTCGCGATAACTGGGCTGTTTGCCTGCGGTACCACAATCCTTTCAACCATTTCGCCCCCCACATTGACACGAATTCTGACAGCCACATCCCCCGCGGAGTCCTTCCAACTATCCCCCCACGACGCTCCCGGTTCCTTTGTGTTTTTGTACGAAACGGATACACCATCCAATTGTGTACCTATCGTTGTTGATGGCGCCTTTTCCCACAGTTCATCTTCGTTCATCTCCTCTTGCTCCGCGATTGGGGTGACTACACTGGCGCCCGCATACCGTAGTTTCTGAAGGAGGATTGATTTAGTGTCCTCCCCCTCCGTATCCTGGAAGTTCCAACTATATCGCACTCGCGACACGGACATTCTGGACACGTCACTGCCCGCCAAGGCCTTCCCGCCAACAGTGCATTTGAGAAAACTCTCGCCTTCGCTACCATTTGCACCGCCATGAATCGTTACGATTCCCGGAATATTCACCGCCTGCTCCAGTGTTTCGGTGATATGCGAAACGATCGCTTCGGCCGCATGTCGCTCTTTCCATCGTAATGCGACAGTTGCTTCTGCTCTTATTGCTTGAAAGAAGATGTAATACACAGCAACGAAAGTCATGCTTGTCACCACGGACGCCACAAGCAACTCGGCGATCGTGAAGCCCCTTCGGCGCGGGTGCCAATTGCCACAACCCGATTGTTTTGCGATTAGTCCCATTTCATTCCGCCTGTTTCCTAAGAGAGCTATTGGCCGGAAGAAAGACTTGCGCGAGATGGAAATTCCTGGTTTGTCTCCGCTCCAACCAACTTACAACTACCGTTGCCTGCATGAGATTATGTTGCTTTTGACTATAGCTCAGATTCCATGTGTAGGACCCGGAGGACCCTTCCGAAGACTCACACTGGTCCGCCGATACCGCCACCGCCGATGCTATAATATTCGAAGCTAAGGCGGCGACATTATTGGCGTGCTCACCATGGGCAGCTGCGCTGGCACTCATTCTAAACGTGCCAATCAGACCGATTATCCCTCCAGACAAGATTGCGGTTGCCACTATTACTTCTATCAGAGAGAATCCTCCAACACCGCATTCTGTCAGTTTGTCATTGCTCGGTAACACTGATCTGCCCTGTTTCTTTCTCAACTTTTACGCCAGCTGTTTCTCCGTTTTTATTTTGTAAAATCACTTTGCCATGAAAGCCGTTTCCATCCGATGAGAATCCATATGTTTCAGGGATCGGATTGAGAGGCATCCCATCCTCTGACACAGTGTCGATCGTAATAGAGTCAGGGAATTGGTTCATAATTCCCGCCCGCCCTACGGCGGGTTCATAGTCAGAAACATCTTCATCGTGAGCTATTTCCACTCGGTATTGTCGGTGCTCGTTGTAAAATCGTACTTGGCTGGGAAGTCTCTTTCTTTTCGCAATTGTTCTTGCGGTCTCAAAGGCCGCGGATAAGTCTCTTGCAGTCATCTTCAGTGCATGAGATTGCTGTCGTCCTCGAAAAGCCACAATTGCACCTCCGGCGAGAATACTCATTAAGGCAAGGACTAAAAGCAGTTCGACTAACGTGAAGGCATGCTCGAGAACACGTTCGTGACTGCGATTACTTTTGCGGAACAGGTCGTTTCGAATGTGCCTAGGGAAGATCATTTTCATCTATTTCACCAAACGTGATATCGTCATCGGTGCCTGTTTGTTCGTCGGGCCCGTTGCTGCCAAGTGAATACCTTTGAGGATCTTCAGGATTCAGGGAATAGCGGTAATGATTACCCCATGGGTCTCGACTCAATGCACCCTTGACGTAAGGACCTTTCCAGCCGGATATCCCGGGATTGGTGACAAGTGCTTTTAGCCCTTCATCACTGCTCGGATATCGGCCGCAGTCATATTCGAACAGGTCCAGAGCCAGAGAGAGGCTTCCCTTCAGGTCCGATTTCACTCGCGTGATCTTGGCCTCCCGTGAGCGTCCGGACAGCCTCGTTACGATCATACCGGTCAACACGCTGATAATGACAACAACGAGAAGCATCTCAATCAGTGTGAAGCCCGATTTTCTTTTCTTTTCCATTGTCTTTCTCCTTTTCTGCTATCCTACCATCGTATTTGCCTCGAATATTGGAAGCATCACGGCTGCAACTATGCCCGCCACAACCCCGCCAACAATGACAATCAGTAGCGGCTCAAGCAGCTTCACCGCCCCAGAGACCGCACGCTCAGCTTCATCTTCATATAGCGATGATAATTCCATGAGCATGTTAGGAAGGTCACCGGTATCTTCACCTGTCCTGACCAGGTTGACCATTAGCGGCGGAAATATCTCGGCAGACTCCAGAACGGCTGCTACCGTTTCACCGGATGAGACCCCCCTTATCATTTGTGGGAACGTGTCCTTGATAGCCAGATTCCTTGCCGTGTCACCAGTAACCCGCAGAGCAATGAGAATACCAACTCCGCTATTCAGGAGTGCACCAAGTGTCCTTGATATTCTGGACACCTCAAGTTTCATGAACATTTGCCCCAGGAGGGGAATTTTGAGCATCTTCTTGTCCAGTTTTTTTCGCACGCTCGATTTTCCTATCAGGAAGAACGTTACTCCAACAGCACTTCCCATCGCAGCCAATATCGCCCACCACCACTCAGACATGAACTCGCTTGTTGTGATCAGCATTTTCGTGGGCAGGGGCATATCGTCACCGACAGCGTCAAATAATTCCTTGAACTGCGGAATCACAAACGCCATCAATACAAATACCGCGGCAAATCCCAGCACGGATATAAATATTGGGTAAATGAATGCCCCGAGAATCTGCCCGCGAAGTCTCGCCGACCTGGATAAATAGACGGAGAGATTACCCAACACTTCTACCAGCTTCCCCCCCTCCTCGCCGGCCTTGACAAGGCCCCTGTAGACGGCGCCAAAAACCCTCGGATGCTCTTCGAGGGCCTCCGCCAGAGCTACCCCCTCACGGGACACGCATTCCTCAATATCCTCAATTATCCTCAGCAACTTCTTGTTTTCCATCTGCTGCCGCAATGTCGCCAACGCATGAACCATTGGCAGCCCAGCCTTCAGCAACGCCGTCAACTGCCGAGTGAACATCGCAAGATTCGATACCGAAACCCGCTCAGTGAAGCGACGTTTCAGTTCCCCAAGGCCCGAAGTCCGCTCCTTCACGGGGAGCATTTCCAGCGGGTGATAACCGCGAGCCAGCAGACGTTTCAATCC
>SDBV01007617.1_pt1 | contig 14768 bp, 15 predicted proteins | sample 2277081 | NCBI WGS metagenome assembly SDBV01 (sample SAMN10402039, study PRJNA504765) | marine sediment metagenome | isolation source: marine sediment core GS10_PC15, 223 cmbsf | place: Arctic Ocean: Southern Knipovich Ridge | collected 2010
ACTTGATTTTGCTTCAAGTAATAATGCAACAGCTCCAGAAACCATTGGAGTTGCCATACTTGTTCCGCTATATCCTATAAATCCTCCTCCAAGTTGTGCTGAACAAATATAATTATTTGTAGGGCAAGAACCGCTTCCACTCAGAGTTCCTCCTGGGGCTAACAAATCCAAAATTTCATTTCTATTAGTGTAACTTGCAAATTGATCTGATTTAGTGGTAGCTCCAACTGAAATTGCTTTTGACGCACATGCAGGAGAAGAAATTCCATCTGTCCAGCCATCATTTCCAGATGCAACTGAAACAACAGCTCCAGCATCAACAGCATTGTTAATTGCTTGGGCATCTGCCTCACCATCGCAATAATTAGAATATTTTACATCACCACCTAAACTCAAACTAATAACATCAGCTCCTTGAACAGAACACCATTGAATCCCTAATATAATATCAGATTCCCAACCAGAACCACTAGAATCTAAAACCTTGACTGCCATTAAAGAAGCTCCAGGGGCGACTCCTCTATATGTTCCATCATTAGAGGCGACTATACCAGCGACATGAGTCCCATGTCCTTCGTCGTCTGTGGCGTCAGTATCTTCTTCATTATTATTTGGGCAACAACCCTTTGGACCAGGATTGCCTTGGCAATAACAATGTTCTGCAACTAATGGGTTTAAGGCAGGATGAGAATCATCTACTCCTGTATCAACAATGCAAACAGTTTTACCAGAGCCATCATAATTTAAATTCCAGACATCATCAGCATTTATCAAAGGAATAGATTCAGATAAAAAAGCATGAACAACTCGGTCTTCTTGTATGCTTGCTATATTTTTTAATTCCTTTAATCTTTCTATTGCTCTTCCAGGAAGAGTTATTGCAATACCTTCAATAATATCATAATCATGTGTTACTCTGCCGCCTAAAGAATTGATAAAATTTCTATAACCTTCTGGTTTTTTGCTAAAAGTAATAATCACTCTCTGTATTTCATTAGGGAATTGCTCTGCTTTTATAAGAAGCTCTTTATCTATTTTCACTTCTTTAATCTTAATATCATCAGAATAGACAACTCCAGAAAAAATTACAATAATAACTAAAAAAATAAATATTTTTAATTTCATTTAAACACTCAAAACTTAAGAATTTATAAGTTTTCCTTTAATCTGTTATATATAAAGGAATACAAATTAAAATTAGAACAGATTCTGTATGAACCCATTAATAAAAAAAAAATATTTAACAAACCATTTTCTTCTAATCCAAAAAAAGTCTGTATCTTCAGCTACTACATTTGAATAAGTTGCTGTTGCTTTTAGCCTATACCTGCCTGGTTTAAGGTCTGAAGTGGGAATAGTAATTATTTTTTCTGCATAATCAAGGATTTCTATTTTATCTGTTATTGTTTTAATAACTCTGTTTCCTTTTATTATTTCATATTTTAAATCAATTATTACTAACTTATCATTAGTTTTATTTAATTTTATTTTAGCTGAAAGATTTTCTTCTACTAAAATTATCTTTTTTGGTATTTCTAATTCTATTGTAATATTTGTAATTGGGTTTACTATGACTTTTGCTTCTATATCATATTCAATTTTATTTTCAGCTTTAACAAGTAAAGAAAAAAGTATAATTAATAAAAAATAGAAAAATATTCTTCTCATAATTATCAATAAAAATCTAAAAGATTAAAAACTTTTGTTTTCTAAGATAAAAAATGTTAGATAAAATAAAGGAAGAATTACTTAATCTTAAGGATCTAGAAAAAGCAGAAATTCTTTCTAGATTTTTTAAAACTGGCAAGGGAGAATATGGTGAAGGAGATATTTTTCTTGGAATTATTGTTCCAAAACAACGTAAAGTTGCAAAAAAATATTTAAATTTAGGTTTAGAAGAAATACAAAAACTACTTTCTAGCAAGATACATGAACACAGATTAACTTCTTTGTTTATATTAATTGATAAATATAAAAAATCAGATAATAAAAAAGAAATTTTTGATTTTTACTTAAAAAATACAAAAAACATAAACAATTGGGATCTAGTTGATTTGTCTGCTGGTAATGTTTTGGGTAATTATTTATTAGAAAAAGATAAATCAATTTTATATGAATTAGCAAAATCTAACAATTTATGGGAAAGAAGAATATCAATAGTATCTACATTTGCATTTATAAAAAATAATAAATTTGAGGATACATTAAAAATTTCTGAAATTCTTTTAAATGATAAACATGATTTGATCCATAAAGCATCAGGCTGGATGTTAAGAGAAATTGGTAAAAGAAATCAAGAAATAGAAGAAGAATTTCTTAAAAAATATTATAAAAAAATGCCAAGAACTATGTTAAGATATTCTATTGAAAAATTTGATGAAGACAAAAGAAAATTTTATTTAAAAAAAATAGTATAAATACTACTGAATAAATAAATCTTCCAAAGTAGGCTCTCTCTTTATTTTTCTATGTTTAATTATATCAATCTGAGCATCAAGGATTTGCAGATTTTCATACATTAATTCGATTTCATCAGAATATGTCTCAATGAATAGATTTAAGTCAAAGTTTTCATCTATTTCTGATGGATCTATACCTATTATTTCTAAGGCTTCTTGATTCCTTTTAAGTTCAGTAACCATATCCAAAATATAATTTACAGAATAGTCACCTCTTACTATTGATTCAATATCATATATAGACAAAGTTTTACATTGCCAGAGAGCATAAAGACCGCCAACCATATAAGCCTCAGGAAGATCTTTAGTTTTCAATTGTAATATGCGTCTGTCTATTAATTCATTTTTAAAATTTCCTTCCTTCAGAACTTCCATTTTTCTCAACTTACTTATAATCCAAAAATATAAAAACTTATTTTTTTCTAATAGTATTAATTAATGCTCCAATAACTATCCCAAAAAAGAGTGAATTATATTCCAAAATAAAATCTTTTATGAAAAATAATAAAAAAGGTATAGAAAAAATTGCAAAATTAAATAGAATTTTTTTAATATTATCAATCTTTAACGTCCCATAAAATAAACCATAAATAAAAATTAGACTGGCTGTTAGTAAATTATATTCTTTAGATGCAAAAAAGCTGAAAAATAATCCTAAACCAAGATAAAAATAAATAACTTGAAAAAAAGAACTAGCAATAAAACCAATAATTAATCCAAAAAAGCCAAATAAATTTAAATTAAAATACGCAAATACAAAAACAAGAATTATTAAAATAAATTTTTCAAATAATTTAAAATATCTTTTTCCTGGTTTTATCTCTTCTTTAGCAAATGATTTTAAAATTCTTCCAGCAATTAATCCAAGAAACACTAAAAAAGCAATTAAAAATTCCATTTTAAAATATCTAAAAATTTTATTAAAAAATAAAAGAAAATAAACTGTTTCTAATTATTTCTTCTTCTTTTTTGAATTACATCCACAAGTTCCACACATTTTATTAGATCACCTCTTTTAATGATTAATAATGATTAATTTAAATATCTTTCTAAAATTTTAGTATACTAACATTTTTATTTTTTTGTTTGCAAGATTAAATTTAAAATGATTACCTTCCCCAACTAATTCTCCATCTACTTGCAATAAAACAGGCTCTGGACTAATTACTTCCAATTTCTCTATTTGACTATAATCTACTTCCGGATTACCAATATGCTTTCCAGAATATGCTGGTGGTAAATTATTAAGTATTGTTCCTAAATTTGATTCCCCTTCTATCACACATAAATCCAATAAACCATCATCTGGTTTAGCATCTGGAGCCATTTCAATACCAGAAGCATAATGTTTAATATTTGATATTACCATTAAAAAAATATTTTTACTAACACCATCATTTTTACCGATTTTAATTTTCATCGTCTTTGAAGTATAACTAAATAAGGCTCTTAAGGCCCCAGTAAAATAAGCTAATTTTCCTTTTAAAAAACGCCTTTTATTTCTCTCTTTTAATGTTGCAGCATCAAAGCCTAAGCTAGCATATCCAAGAAAATAATTTCCATTTACTTCTCCAACATCTGTTTCTTTTGTATTTTCATTTAATAAAACATGATAAAATTCATCTAAATTAGAACATATATTAAAAGTCCTAGAAATATCATTAGCTATACCAGCAGGAATTATTCCTAAAATTTTTTCTGAATCACTTTGTAATAAACCTTCTAAAACTGCATTTACTGTCCCATCTCCTCCAACAGCTATAATTTTCCTGTGTACCCTATCTTTTTTAATGAAATCAATAGTTTCTTTTTTAGTTGTTGTGTATACTATATCATAATCAAGATAGTTTCCTAAAGAATACTCTATTTGTTTCCATTTCTTCAAGGCCCTTCTTTCATTAGATTCAGGGTTTACTATAAACAATGGTTTGTCTATTATATTTATTAAACTCATTTTAACGCCAGCGGCAGGATTTGAACCTACAGATCCTTTCGGAAGCCCACTTTCGAGGCGGGTGGACAGCCAGATTGTCCAACGCTGGCTTACAAACAATCTATTAGAAATCAACTCTTAAAAAGCTTTTTATATTCCAAACTTCTTTTGAATTAAATAAAGTATTATTGCACAAACAACTCCAGCCATTATCATTTTTAATCCTGAACTTAATATCTTTTGTCTTGAAATTTTTCCTAAGAAAATTCCTAATGAAAATAATATTAAAGATGCAAATATGAATGAGGTATAGTAAGCATAAATTACATTAAAACCCAAAGAAACTGATAGAATAAATGGAGATGTCATTATTAATGCTGCTATTAATGGTGACAAACCATCAACTAACGACAAGGAAACAATTGCAAAATTAAATGATCTTTTTATTTGTTTTAAAGGCGCATCTATTTTTAATATTTTTTTAGGTGTACGTAAAATTCTTTTTCTTTCTGCACTTTCTGTTAGATATGCACCCCAAAATCCAGAGATTCCAATAGCTACTGCTGCACCAACACCAGCAATTATAATAATTCTTGCTTCTCTAATTCCAGCAAAGAAAGCTGCTAAGAATACACCAGTAGTTGTTAAAATTCCATCAAAAGCATTCATTACAAAATATCTTCTTGCAATTGCTGCAATATTTGCAATAGCATTATAACGTTTTATTCTTTCAATATACTCTCTTAAGAATTTCAACATAATTACCTCTTTTATTTAGAAATATTGTTAGATATATATAAAATTTATCTTTAAAATATTAAGATAAATTTATAATTAAATTATTTCTTTTAAAAAGAACTAATGATCACTACTAATTATATCCACTGCTTCATCCAATGTTACATCTTTTGGAAATTTAATATTAACATCAGGTATCATCAATAATTGATATACTTGTAAAGCTAACATACTTGCAGAATGCTTATAGGCTTCGTCATTAGGTTTTTCTAAGTCAGGATGTGAACTTCTTGCAGGTGCTGATACTTCTTCATCACATATAAAAAGGTGTCTTAATGCATTAGATCTATAATTTCTTAAGGGTAGTTCCCCATACTCTCCCGGAGTAGATTCACCATGTAATTTTTTCCATCTTTCTCTTTCTTTTTTTATATTTCCTATTCCATCTAAAACTAATTTTTCCATAAATGAATTATTTCCTTCGTATACTGCCATTTTAATCAGATGTGGAAAAAAACTATGCATTTATAAGTTTTTATATCTTTTAATCATCCTAAAGTAGTATATAAAAACGCCGGGACTGGGATTCGAACCCAGATATCCTTTCGGAAACAGGCTCTCAAGGCCTGCGCAATACCAGATTATGCGATCCCGGCAAATTATATTAAATGAAGATTTTATAGTATATAACTATTTTTATTAAAGAAAAAGCCTTATTTTTAACTTAGAGGTAAAAGTATGGGAATTCCATCCCTTATAGGATATTCTTTTTTACACTTAGTACAAATCAAATTAGTTTTATCTTTATTATAAATCAAATCTGCTTTACAAACAGGGCATACTAATATATTAAAGAGATTTTCTTCTATTGGATCTTTCATATTAAACAAATACAAAACACTATTTTTAAGGATTTTGTTTTGATTCTTGTTCTAATTCTTTTAAAGTAAAGGGTTTCTTTAGAACTAAATGTTTACAAGTAATTGAAGTGTCTGCAAATATTCTAAAATTGTTTTTCAACACATCTATACAAAAATCCATATCATCAGTAACACTTTCCCATCTAAACTTTATTTTTTTTAGTATACTTTTATGAATTAATACACAAGCAAGCCCACATCCTTTAACTCTTATTAATTGTGGATTTTTATGTACATATTCCTCTATCTCTCTTTCATCCATATATCTCCCAGTTCTAGTTTTAAAATCCCTACTTACTAGTAAAGCTGGAGTAAACATCCTTTTTTGATTAAAATCAATCCAATTAAAACAGACTGCAGAAACTATTTCTTTATTATGTCTTACCAAATTTTCTATTATATTTTTAGGAATAATCGTATCTTGATCTGTCATTAATAAATAATCATAATCTTTTTTTAGGGCTATTTCTCTTAATTTATTTCTACTATTCACTAATCTAATTTTTACATCTTTATCATATTTTATTCTAATTGCAGGAATATTTAATTTTTCTAACAAATGCAAGTTATCCTCTGTATTAGAATTATCTACCAATAAAACATCATAATTTTTGTAATTAAGGATCTTTATTGCATTTATATAATCTTCAAGGCAATACGAATAAAGGTCCGAAGTTGGACAACCAACTAAAATTTTAGGATTATTCATTTTTATTGTGGAATTATACCCAATAAAGTCAATAAAAATCTATCTGCTGATTTTATTAAACCTTCATAACTATTTCCTTCAATTATTATACAATCTTCCTCTACATTAACTTTATTTTCATTACCTAAAGTCAATAAAATAATTCCAGTTTCAGAATTAGCATCATCACAAGTTTTTATTATTTTACTATATTCATTCAAGGATTTGGTAAAAGCACCACCAGTAGGAATCTTATACATACCAGTAGAAGAAGAACCAATTATTTTTGCTATTTCTCCACCAGCGATTCCTAAATCACCGCCAGAATATTTTATTGGATCAAAGGTTATATACACTTCTTTAGCTAAAATATCATAATTAGCTGCTTCTGAAGATTTTTTAAGCCAATCAACCTCATCAAAATCTTCTACAATAATATTCTCAATACTTCTGGGATCATTTCTCAAGGGTATAGAATACAAATTATTGCCAACAGACAAATCAATATTATGAAAAATAATTTCCGGTGCACTTCTAATTCTAAACTTACTAACAACAAATCCGTTATAGATATATTGATTAGGTTTTTTTACTGGGTTTATTAAAATAACCGAAAGAGTTCCAACTAAAAGGATAAATAACATTAAAAAAAGTATTTTTATTCTTTTTTTATTTTCCATTTAAGATACCAATAAATTTAATTTAAGTTTATCTGTAGCTTTATTTAAATAAACAATATCTCCTTCCAGAATAATACAATTATTCTGTTTAAAAATCTTAGCTTCTTCTGTTTTTAATATTTGTATTACTAAATCATTATTTTCACACTTTATAATTGGTATATCTGGGCATTCGGGAGAGTCTTTTATGCATGCAAATACAGGTTTAATTCCAGCATTACTCAAACTATCAATAGTTTTTTGAAGTATATAATCAATATTTATATCTCTTTGTTCTGGATCAAATGCAACATAAATTTTACCCACATCTCTCTTTAATGGGGGAACTATTATATTTTCTAATTCCTCTGGATAATAATCAAAAAAAATTTGTTTTCCATTAATTTCAGTAATCCACTTATTATTAATTTTAGTAAATTTATATCCCTTATATTCTTTAATATCAGCACTTCCCTGATCTTTCCAAATAAACCCTAAAATACTACTAACTAAAATTATTGCAATAAAAATAGGAAAGAATAGATTTTTTCTTTGTTTTTTTTCAAATTTCTTAGTAGTTCTTTTCATAGATTATATGAAAATAGGTTAAAATAAAAATCTTTCGCTAAAATTAAGCTACAACCGTGTCTGTAAAGGTTGAACTTGTACCTGTTACTTTAACTGCTTTACCTACAAGCTTATCAGACCACAAGTTGAAATCTCTCAAGACTCTAGCTGCTCTTCTTGTATCTACTGCATCAGTACCTGCAACAACTAAAGCTACTTTTGCTCCATTGTCTTTCAACTCAATTATAGCTTCTCCGGGCTTATATGTCCAATCACTACCAATGAATTTAGCAGCCATTGCATTTACTACTGGTCCACCAACAACTAATAAATTATCAGCTCCTGGATTTGATAATTCTGAAGCTTTAACCATTGGTGGAGGTGTATCTGATACAACACCACCAACGCCACTAACTACATCGCCTGATGATGTTATTTGCGTTATTGAGCCTTTCCCATTAATTGCCACATTAGCCATAACTTGATCTGCTGGTATCTTTAATTCTATAGAATTTGACCCTAGACTAGATTTTGGATCTCCAATAATAATACCATAAAGAGTTCTATGATCTTCTTCTTTTGCACTAATATCTAGTCTATTTTCTCCCCAGTGTAATTTATCAATCCCGCTAAAATCAGAAGAACTATGTTTTGTTTGTATAATTAAATCATCTACTCCAGCAGTTTTTATATCTCCTTCTTTCCCAGTAATAACCAAAGAAATATTTATATTATTTGGAGTAGCAGAACTTCCTTGAGAATAAATTTCAATTCTGCTTCCACTTGTACTATCATAATTTACTCTTGCAATTAAATCTAAACTTGCATCATTTGTTGTATAAGAACCAGCCCATTGCATATTATTATCTTTATCTTCATAAAAAACATTTATATCTGTATTTGTTGTATCATTAACTTGTAAGTAAATTAAACTTGTTTCTTGATTTCCACTTTTATCAACATCAAAATCAGAAGTTCTTAGATCAAATCCATCAGTCACACTAGCTTTTATTGCAATTATTTTTTCAGAATCTAAATTAGAATCTATTCCATCAAGAGTAATTGAATCTTCATAATAAATCTCATAAGAAGCATATTCACTATCAGCTACTGATAACGAATCTAAACAGATAGATGCATAGTTATTAGGTAGGTTAATACAGTCTCCTATAGTGGGTGGGTTGTCTCTATCGTCATTTATAACGAATCTAGATTCTATACCTATTGTTGGTCCAGCAGTATCATCTGAACCAATATATATATTACCAGTTGTACCAGTTGAACCACCTGCATATAAATCATCTACTCTCCATCTCCAACAATCTGGGTCGTCTGGATCATTATTTAAACAATTACCATCACCGCCAAAGTACATATCACCATTTTCAATTGTTTCTGAAGAATCTTTTCCCATAATAAGAGTAGCTGAACTTGCTTCTATTTGTGTTCTATAGAACAATTCATCAACTGTTATTTCTACACCGTTAACTAATTCTGTTGAACCACTTGGAATAGTTGCTTTAACACCATCTACATCTATTAAAATTGAAGATTGACCTACATTTTCTAGTGTAACTGCTTTTCCTTCTACTGTTACAAGCTCTCCAACTACAAGGTTATAATCTCTACCCAAGTAGGCTGTAAATCTATTAGAAGCATCTATACTTATTATTTTTAATTTCTTACCCAAAAACATTATTTTTAATGGTGTTGTTGTTGATGTATCATTCAATACTATTGACTCATCAAAAACATAATGGTAAGAAATTGCTCCTGCTCTTGTTTCTAAATATATATTACTTTCATAATCATCATCACCAGAAGATAAACTTGTTGCAACTTGTGGTGCTAATTCTTTAACTGGACTTCCACCAGTACGAATTTTTCCTAAATCGAGTTCATCATGTACATCATAACTATTACCAGCAAAAATTATTTCTGTATCTTGGAAACTTCTTATATCACTTTTTTTTAATTGAGAATTAAAGAAACCATCTGTTAATGTAGAATTTAAAGGTATTTCATCAGTTTTTGTACCTGAAAAAGAAGTAGTGGTTGTAACATCTTCATTTCCTGTTTCTACTGTAGTTGTTTCCGTTATAGTTAATCCAGAAAAAATGTCCCATATAGCAATAATATCATCTTGTTTACTTGTATCTCCATATACTGGAATAAAATTATATTTACCACCTGCTACAAATGGTTCTGGATAATTAGACAAAGTTATAGTTCCAGGAGTTTGAACTGCAAAACCTAAAAAAGTATCTCTAACAAAAAAACCAAATATAGAACCTAACATAAGTGTTACTAAAAGTATAATTAATAAACTTTTTTTAGAATTTATACTCTTTTTTTTAAGCATTAAAATAATTTAAGATTTTATAAGAATAAAAAACTTTCGTATTTTTAAAAAAAGAAAAAAAGAAAAAAAAGAGGTTTATGCTTTAGCTTCTAAAACAGTGTCTGTAAAGGTTGAACTTGTACCTGTTACTTTAACTGCTTTACCTACAAGCTTATCAGACCACAAGTTGAAATCTCTCAATACTCTAGCTGCTCTTCTTGTATCTACTGCATCAGTACCTGCAACAACTAAAGCTACTTTTGCTCCATTGTCTTTCAACTCAATTATAGCTTCTCCAGGTTTGTAAGCCCAATCACTACCAACAAATCTTGCAGCCATTGCATTTACTACTGGTCCACCAACAATTAATAAGTTATCAGCTTCTGGATTTGATACTTCTGAAGCTTTAACCATTGGTGGTGGTGTATCTGACACAACACCAGATGCACTAGATGATGTTACTTGTGTTGATGTTCCTTTAATCACTATATTAGCCATAACTTGATCTGCTGGTATCTCTAATTCCAATGAGTCCGTTCCTAAACTAGATTTTGGATCTTTTATGATAATACCATACATTGTTCTATGGTCTTCATCTTTAGTTCCAATAGTCTTTCTAGCTTGTCCCCATTGAAGTTCTTCTGCTTCTGCATCCTCAATAGTTTCACCAAAACCATCGAAAACTGTTGCGGTAGCGTTATGTAACTGTAGGTATATGTCATCATATCCATCAACAATTCCTTCTTTACTGCCAATATCAAAATGCAAGAACAGACCAGTACCTGATCCATTATATGTCAACATTAAATCATCACCACTGCCTGTTGTTCCTTTTGTATCTTGATATTCTATGTAACCAATAGTAGCCCCATCAACTAAAAGGTCTTCAGATCCAGCAAATTGTATTTTGTTGTCTGAGTCTTCATAAAACAAATCAAGGACCCCTGTTGTTGATTCATTTAAGCGTAGATATATTTTATCTGTCTTAAAATCTGATCCAAGTATATCAAATGTATCACTTTCTATTACAATTCCTTCTTCAAGACCCTCTAATGCTTCAATTATTATTACTTTTTCTGATGTATCATCATTATCCGCATTACTTAAATCAACATCCGATTCATAACGAATTTCAAATGTATTGTAGTCTGTGTCGGCTACTGATAACGAATCTAAACAGATAGATGCATAGTTATTAGGTAGGTTAATACAGTCTCCTATAGTTGGTGGGTTGTCTTTATCGTCATTTATAACGAATCTAGATTCTATACCTATTGTTGGTCCTGCATCACCAGAAGCTTCAGTACCTACATAAATATTACCTGTTGCTCCGCTACTGCCACCTGCATATAAATCATCTACTCTCCATCTCCAACAATCTGGGTCGTCTGGATCATTATTTAAACAATTACCATCACCGCCAAAGTAAAAGTCTTCATTTTCAATTGCTTCTGAAGAATCTTTTCCTACAACTAATGTAGCTGAACTTGCTTCTATTTGTGTTCTATAGAACAATTCATCAACTGTTATTTCTACACCATTAACTAATTCTGTTGCACCACTTGGAATAGTTGCTTTAACACCATCTACATCTATCAAAACTGAAGATTGACCTACATTTTCTAGTGTAACTGTTTTTCCTTCTGATGTTACTTTATCTCCTACATTCATAAAGTATTCATCGCCAACATATGCCGTAAATTTATCTGCAGCATCTATACTTACTATCTTTAATTTCTTACCCAAGAACATTATTTCTAATGGTGTTGTTGTTGATGTATCATTCAATACTATTGACTCATCAAAAACATAATGGTAAGAAATTGCTCTTGTAGCTGATTCCATATAAATATTACTTTCATAGTCATCATCACCAGAAGTTAAACCTGTTACAATCTGTGGTGCTGTTTCTGGGTTTGGAGCTCCACCAGTACCAACTTGTCCTAAGTCAAGTTCATCATGGACATCATAACTGCCACCAGCAAAACTTATTTCTGTATCTTGGAAACTCTCTATATCATCGTCTTCTAATTGGGAATCCATAAAAGTAGTTCCTCCAGAAGTTATTAAAGTTCCATTTATTGGAATCTCATCTGTTTCTCCACCACTAACTACAACTGTTGATCCTGTTCCGCCTGTTCCTGGTGATACTGCTGATGCTGACATTCCACCAAGAATATCCCATGCTCCTGCAATATCATCTCCTAAAGATCTATCTCCGTATACTGGCAACATATCATATCTTCCACCAGATACAAAGGGTGCAGGATAATCTGCTAATGAATACGCCATTGCTCCAGTAATTGTTGCGCCTAACATCACTGTACCTGCCGAGATGGCAGCTATTTTTCTAATCGCATTTTTTGCCTTTAAAGCAAATTGCATTTAAACACCTCCGTGTTTTTTTGATTTTTTGAGAGAATTACATTCCCTCTTTTTAATTTTAAATTTTTGTCGCTAGCTTAAAAAAATCCATTGTTATCTTTGATCAAAGTTATCAATTCTAACTGGATGTTTGCCTTATAAAGATTTAGATATTATAGTAGATATTTTTCACATATTTTGCTTCAGAAAGCCTCGACAACACATTCTTTTACAATTAATACTTTTAGGTATTAATTTTATTCATGAAGCATTTCTTATTAGTAGTTACAAAGGTAAAAATCTGCTTTTAATAATTTAGAATTTATATTTTTCACATAAGGAGTTGCTAAAGAAACATCTTGTTTTTTTTCATCACACTTGCCTACTTTAATGAAATCATCGTCGGAAATAGACACAATAAATTTATAATCTTCTTCCTTAATATCTAATCTATTAATAATAAATTTAAGTTCAGAAACAATATATGTCTTACAATTTTCAGAATCACAAGAGTTTAAACCATTATAACAGTCAACTATAACATCAGATAAAGATTTTTCACACATAGTTGTCTTAAGTAATGCATTTAATAAATTATTTGCAATAACATCTATATTTCTTGGACTTTCTTCTCTAGTATACAAAGTAAATCTTAATGCAAAGAGTGCAATTACTGTAATTAAAATTACAATAATCAACAATCCAAATATTTCAACTTGTGCTTTTTTCATTTTAATAATAACTTTCTATTTTTAATAATCCAATTTTATATTCGTTAGTTAAAGGATAAAATAATGAAATAGGAGTTGTTATTATTTCCTTAGATTTAAATTTAGAAGGTTTTTTCTCATACAAATTCCAATAATTACAATTAGGATACTCTTGAAATCTTTCTGGATTACATTCTTTTTCTGTTCCTTCAGGATAAATTAATTCCATTGATATTTTTTTATTACCAAAATTGATTTTATTTAATTTTTTAAATGAGAATAATTTTAAACTATCCACACAATTAACATCTTTTATTTGAAAAGAACATTTTATTTCTGGCAAATCTTGAAAAGTCTTTAACAAAGTAAAAGTTCTAATTTTTTCATTAGAAACATATTGAGATTTAATACTATTCATATTAAAATTATGGAAGAAAATTAACCCAACAATAGCTAAAATTGTAAATATTATTAATACTAAAATTGTCTCATTTATCTGTAATTGTCCTTTAGAAGACATCTAAACACCCCTTCATAAAAAATTCTTTATTCTTCTGAAAAACTCTTTCTTGATTATCATAAAGCTCTTCTAAATCAACAGATTTCTTAAGATAAGAAGTTATAGTCTGGTAATTACATTCGGGATTATTATTCTTAATATGTAAGTTAGTTGCTTTTTCTTTATACACTTGATTTAATAAACTAACTTTATTTGTAATCTTATCTAAAAAACAATTATAATCATCTGAAAATATCGCCCCTAACAAAAGTTGTTTTTTTATATAATAGCTAGAACCAACTCTACCTGTATTTAGACCATCTATAAAATCTACACTAAGTATCTTTGTTTTAATATCAAACCTAGGTATTCTAGTATTTTCAAAAAGAACAAATTTTATTTCTTTTAAACGCTCTTTTGCAATATCTTGTTTTATTTTATCTTCATTAATATAATCAATTGCTTCTATATTGAAAAATTGTTTATTTGAATTAAATTTCTTTGGCAAATATTCTAAAAATTCTTCTACTTTATCTTTTGGATATAAATAATATTTTATATTTTTAGAAGAAATATACACTAAATCAGCCACTTTATAAGGTAAATAAAATTCATCAACCCACAATAATAATTCTGAAGTTTCAATAGAAGAAGGAGCAAAAATAATTTTATCTCTTATAGGAATTTGATCTCCACCATTTATCGAAAAATAATTACAAAAAAAATCAGTTTTAAACTGATCCATTCCAGTAGGATTAATCTTCGCAGATAATTTCTCTATACTTAATAAATCTAATTGTGAATCTACTTCTACTGCCAATTGGGTATTCATCTTCCTAAAAGAAAGATTCTTATAATCAACAATAAAAGCAACAAATAAAGCTAGAATA
>SDBV01007618.1_pt1 | contig 14768 bp, 12 predicted proteins | sample 2277081 | NCBI WGS metagenome assembly SDBV01 (sample SAMN10402039, study PRJNA504765) | marine sediment metagenome | isolation source: marine sediment core GS10_PC15, 223 cmbsf | place: Arctic Ocean: Southern Knipovich Ridge | collected 2010
CGCCAGGTTGGCGCTTGTCGAAGTGATGGGCGCTCCCCATTCGGCGAGGATCGCACGGATGACCGGGTCGGAGCTGACGCGCACCGCAACCCCGCCGTCCGCCCCGCGTAGCCCCCTCGCTGCTTCCTTACACCTTACGACGAGCGTCAAGGGTCCTGGCCAGAATCGATCGGCCAAACGCCGGGCGTCGTCACTCCATTCATAGTCCTTCACCAGCTGCGCGAGGCTTTCGATGTTCGGGATCAGCAATATGAGTGGCCGGTCCGGGTCGCGACGTTTGACCCGCGCGATGAGCTCGTTGCTCCGCGCTGACCCGTCACCCCCGATTCCATATACAGTCTCGGTGGGGTGGATGATCAGGCCGCCGGCCCGCAGCACGTTTACAGCGCGGCGGGCGGCACCTGGCACTTCATCGGCCAGGTACGCAGGCACGACCTCGATATCGAGTCCAGTCATGACTTCCTGGTCGCCCTGGCCGCCAGTCAGCGTCCCGCGCCTTCTTGCCTCGAGATCAACAGCGCCTCGACGATCGCAAAGTCGCTGCGGCTCGTCAGTTTGAGATTGGGATCGCAAATTTCCACGAGCCTCACAGGGATGCCGTAACGCTCGTATAATCCCGCGGAGTCAGTACCATGCTGCCCTTCTTCACCCGCGCGGCAGTAGACGTCGATCAACAGCTCCCTCCCGAAGACCTGGGGGGTTTCCGCCCTCCAGAGATGGGCGCGGTCTACAGTACGAGCCACAGTCCCCTCGGCGGTCGCTTCTTTCAGAGTATCGGTGACGCGGCGGGCAGCGATCGTTCCCCAGTCTGGTCCCGCCTCACTCAACACGCGGCTGATCATCTTGGCGGTCACGAGCGGCCGCACGCCATCGTGGACGGCGACGAGGCTCACGTTCGCTGGGACGGTTTCAAGCCCTGCACGAACGGATTCGGTCCGAGTCGCGCCGCCGGGGCACAGCAGAACTCCGGAGTCTTCCAGTTCGGCCAACCAGCCGGGGGGTCGCTCGCAGGCCGCGGCCGGTACCACGGCTGTAACGCCGGCGACCGCCGGATGAGCGCGAAAGGTATCGATCGCCCACTGTGCGACAGGCACCCCCGCGACCGGAACGAATTGCTTGGGGAGCTCACCGGCGAACCTCTCGCTGCGGCCGGCGGCGACGACCACAGACCAAACGTCAGGAAAAGAGTTCATCCAGAAGCCGCCCGATATCGCCTACCCTCGTCGTGACGATCGAGTTCTCGGCGGGAGGTTTGGAGGCGCGGGACATGAAAGCGCGCTGAAACTTGAGCCGGCTGCATTCGGCGAGGCGTCGCTCCAAGTGGCTGACGGCTCTGACTTCTCCGCCCAGCCCAACCTCACCGATGAAAGCGGTCTGTGGATCGACCGGGATATCGCGGACGGAGGACACCAGGGCGGCGACGACCGCCAGGTCAGCAGCCGGCTCGTTCAATCTCAACCCGCCGACCACGTTCAGAAATATGTCGAGGTCGCCAGTTCGCAAAGCGGCGTGTCGTTCGAGGACGGCGAGCAACACGGCCAGGCGGCGCTGGTCGAACCCTGTCGTAACGCGTTGGGGCGCTCCGTACACCGAGCGTGTGGCGAGAGCCTGTACCTCGACGAGAACGGGTCGACTCCCCTCCAGCGTCGCGGCCACAGCCGAGCCGCTCGAGCCGCCCTGCCGACTTTGCAGGAAGAGTGCGGACGGATTGGCAACGGGCTTGAGCCCCGTGGCACTCATGCGAAAGATAGCGATCTCGTCGCTGGGGCCGAAGCGATTCTTGGTAGCGCGAATGATTCGGTGGTCGAGCCCGACAGGCGACTCGAAGTAAAGCACAACATCGACGATATGCTCCAAGACCTTGGGCCCGGCGATGCCACCGTCCTTCGTGACGTGCCCGACCAAGAAAGTCGCCATCTCCCGGCTCTTGGCCAGGCGCTGGAGGCCCGCCGCGACTTCACGAACGTGGCCTACACTTCCGGGCGCGCTCTCGAGGCGGCGCGTGTAGAGAGTCTGGATCGAGTCGATGACCAACACGTCCGGGTTGATATCCTCCACTCGATCAACGACCGCTTCGGCTGCAGTCTCCGAGAAAATCAGGACGTCGTCGGTGGGCTCGTGGAGGCGTTTGGCCCGCAGCTTGATCTGATAAGGGGACTCCTCGCCGGAAACGTAGAGGACCGTCTTGCCGGACGCGGCGAGTCGCGCCGAGACTTGGAGCAAGAGCGTAGATTTCCCAGTTCCAGGCTCACCGCCGATCAAGACGACAGAGCCTGGGACGATGCCACCTCCAAGGACGAAGTCGAGTTCGGCGATGCCGGTGGTCCAACGCGCACGGTCTCCGCCCTCGACTTCTCCGAGGGTCAGCGGTCGCCCGAGACCGGACGGTCCACGATCGATGCGCTCAGTCGTTGGAGACGGCCGGACCTGCTCCTCAACGAGCGAGTTCCAGGAAGAGCAATGAGAACATTGACCCAACCAGCGGGCGGACTCCCCACCGCAGGCGGTGCAGACAAAGAGGGTTCGGACGCGAGGCATCAACCAACCTCGCTCTCGTGCTGCGTATCCAGCTCGTAAAAGCGCGTAAACTCCTTCTCGAAGCGAAGATGAACCGTGCCGGTCGGGCCGTTTCGCTGTTTGCCTATGATCAATTCAGCCTTGCCAAGCAGGGAGTTACCATCCTTGTCCTCATCTCCGAAATAGACCTCAGGGCGATACAGAAAGAGTACGAGGTCCGCATCCTGCTCGATCGCGCCCGATTCCCTCAAATCCGAAAGCTGGGGGCGGTGCTCGCCGCGCTGTTCCGGGGCGCGAGAGAGCTGCGAAAGGGCGATGACCGGGACATCGAGCTCTTTCGCCACCGCCTTGAGTGAGCGCGAGATGGAACTGATTTCCTGGACGCGATTCTCCGCCCCAGCCGGGCCCCGCATCAACTGCATGTAGTCGACGATGATCAGACCCAGTTCGGTCTCGGCGCGTAGGCGCCGGGCTTTGGCTCGGAGATCGAGGGCGGAGAGGGCAGGTGAGTCATCTATCCAGATGGGAGCTGTGTTGAGATGGCCAGCGGCCGTAGCCAGTTGACTATACTCCTGCTCCGACAACGTGCCTCTCCTCAGGTTCGATGAATTGACTCGCCCCTCGGAGCAAAGCAAGCGCTGAACGATCGCCTCCCCTGACATCTCAAGCGAGAAGAGCGCGACGGCGGTGCCCTTCTCGATGGCCGCATGCTGCATGAAGTTCAGCACGAGGGCCGTTTTCCCCATCGATGGGCGCCCGGCTACAACTATGAGCTCGGCCCGTTGGAATCCCGCAGTGAGGTAATCGAGACGCGGGTAGCCGCTGGGTACGCCGCTGATCGACCCCTTGGCCTCCTGGAGGCGTTCGATGTGCTCGAACGCGGGCCAGAGGAGCTCCTTGATCCAAACGAAGCCCTTGCGCTCGCCCGCTTGCGACAGTTGGAAGATGCGCTGCTCGGCTCGATCGATAACCTCTTCGACCTGGTCGCTGCCTGCGCCATACGCCTCCTGGATGGACTCGGTAGCCGCTTCGATCAGGCGGCGGAGCAACGCGCGCTCCTTGATGATGCGGCAGTGATACTCGATGTTGGCTGCCGTGGGAACAGCCTCCATCAATTCCGCCAAATAGGCGGTGCCGCCAACCGACTCCAGCTCGCCCCGGCCCCGCAACTCTTCCGTCAGCGTCACCGGATCGATGACCTCGCCGCGCTCGAACAGACGCTGCATGGCGCGGAAGAGCCGCCGGTTCGCCTCACGGTAGAAGGCGTAGTCGTCGACCAGATCGACGGCCTTGGCCACGGCGTCGCTATCGATCAGCATGCCGCCCAGAACCGAGATCTCGCCCTCGGGCGACCAGGGTGCTACCCTGTCGGCGAAGGGCTCGTTGGAGCGAGGCATCCGAGCTGCGTCAGCCAACGTCACCGCGCGGGGTTCGCCCACCGGACTCGTCGTAGATATTCCTCAGCAGTTTGAGATCCTCCCAAGCGGGGCGTTTCCACTTTGTGTTCCGTAACAGGGCCGCAGGATGGTACGTCGCGATCACGGGGATGCCCATGAAGTCGTGTTTGCTCTCCCTCAGTCGGCCCAGCGATTGATCGGTGTTGAGCAACGTCTGTGCTGCGAAGCGCCCGAACGCGCAGATCACTTTCGGCGCGATCAGTTCGACTTGCTTCCGAAGATAAGGTCGACAACTAGCCACTTCATCGGGCAACGGATCGCGATTATCGGGCGGGCGACACTTGAGAACGTTGCAGATGAAAACCTCTTCCCGATGGAACCCGATCGCCAGTAGCATCTTGTCGAGCAACTGGCCCGCGGGACCCACGAAGGGCCGCCCGCTTCGATCCTCCTGAAAGCCAGGAGCCTCACCGATGACGAGCAGGTCCGCTTCCGGATCTCCCTCCCCAAAAACAACCGTCTTCCTGCCCTCCGCCAGCCGGCAGAGCGTACAGGCAAGAACTTCCTGCCGCAGGGATACAAAAGCCTCCGCCGGCGAACCGGCTGGCCCGCTCGCGGCCTCGAGAGGGGCGGAGGCGGGGGCAGGGGCGGCGCGCGCCGACGCTGACCGCGATGGCGGAGCGCGAAGGAGCTCTAGCGCACGCTCCCGGCTCAGATGCTCCAGGAACCAGGCTGCCTCGCCCAGCTCGATTCGCTGTCGCAGATAGCGCACGAGCTCGCTACGTACATCTCCGCGCTCATCCACCTGGAAGCAATCGTTCAGCGCGGTCCATTATCATGTCGGCCACCTCGCGCTTCGATGCCAGTGGAAGCTCCTCCGTATCACCTGACGCGTCGATGATGGTCACTCTGTTGGTGTCCACCTCGAATCCCGCGCCGGGCTCGCCAGGATCGTTGAGGACGATCATCTGTGCTTTCTTAGCCTCGAGCTTGGAGCGCGCCGAATCTACCCCCGCTTTTCCGAACTCCACCGCGAACGCCACCTTGATGCAGCCGTTCCCACTGATGCCGGCGAGAAGATCGGGGACGGGCTCGACCTCTATGTGCGACATCCCCTCTCGACGGCGAATCTTGTTCGCTCGGGGAGAACGGGGACGAAAATCGGCGACTGCCGCCACCATGAAGAGAGCATCTGCGCCTTCAGTGGCGGCGTGCAGCTCGCCGCACATCTCCTCCGCCGTTTCCACGCGTTTCACGTCGGTGAGCTCACCAGGAACCGGTACTTCGCTCGGACCGGTGATCAACGTCACTTCTGCCCCACGTCTCCAGGCTGCTCCCGCGATCGCGTATCCCATTCGCCCCGACGACCGGTTGCCGAGAAACCTGACAGGATCAACGGGCTCACGGGTGGGGCCGGCTGTCACCACGACCTGGCGACCGGTCCAGCGGCTCGCCGGCTCGAGCGATCTAGCGATGTGCGCAAGCAGCACCTGAGGTTCGACCATCCGGCCCCAGCCGACCTCGCGTTCAGCGAGCTGGCCGTGTGCGGGTCCGGCAATCGTGTGACCGTCACTACGAAGCAGGTCAAGGTTCCGCCGCGTCGCCGGATGTTCGTACATGCGGGCGTTCATCGCGGGGGCAAGGATCGATCTCCTGGGCGCAGCGAGCAATGTAGTAGTGAGGAGATCTTCGGCTATGCCATTAGCAAGCTTGGCGAGGATGTCGGCCGTCGCCGGGGCGACGATGATAGCGTCGGCAGCCTGACCCAACTGGAGATGAAGCATAGCGCCGGCCCAAAGCGAAGAGTGGACAGGCTGGCCAGTGAGACCCTCGAACGTAATGGTACCAACGAACTTCTCGGCGGCACGGGTGAGGATGACATCGACCTGAGCGCCGGCCTGGACAAGGAGGCGCGCTAGCTCTGCTGACTTGTACGCGGCGATCCCTCCGGAAACGCCGAGGAGCACCCGCTTTTCGTCGAACGGGCGCATGAGGAACCTACTGGCTGATCCGGAGCCGGCGTTGGACCAGCCTGAACTCGATCTGGCCGGAGGTGAGAGACTCGAGCGCCTGGGTGGTCAGCTTCTCAGCCCCATAGGGCGATCTTCCCGAGGGTAGAACGTTCAGCTCGCGAGCGTACTTCGCCGCCACGAGAACACCCAGATACTTGTTGCCTCCAGCCGTGTCCGCGACTTCGTTGGGGGTGAAAATCGCCATTAGTCATCACCTCTGAGTTGAGCGACCCCAGGGATCGCGAATTCGCCTTCGAGTGAGGGAATATTAAGCCGAAAGGCCGGGGGCTGGAAGGCCTAAGGTTCGAGCGATTCGAGATCCTCCAGGATCTGGAGTCGCAGGGCTTCGAACTCCGCCTGGCAGCGAGATCGCTTGCGGCGTTCGGCATCGATGATTCCCGCGACGGCCAGCACCGTTTCATCGAGGTATTCGTTGACGAGCACATATTCGAAATCGTCGATCGTAGACAGTTCTGCCTTCGCAGTCTGCAGCCGTCGCCGCATTTTCTCTGCGTCTTCGCTGCCACGCTTCCGCAATCGTTCGAGCAGCGCTTCGGCTGACGGGGGAAGCAAGAAGATCGTCACGGTATCGGGCCTGACTTCAGCCACCTGACGTGCTCCCTGCACGTCGATGTCCAGGATGACATTCTTTCCCTCACGACCGGCAATCTCGAGGTTCTCGAGAGGCGTCCCGTAGTACTCGCCATGCACCCGGGCCCATTCGAGAAGGTCTCCAGTTTCGATCATCTTCTCAAAGGTCTCAACGTCGACGAACCGGTAGTCGATGCCAGCGCGTTCGTCCGGCCGGGCGGCCCGCGTAGTCGCCGAGACCGAAAAGATCAGGTCATCTCTGCGCGCGACCAGCTCACGTGCGATGGTCGTCTTTCCCGTGCCGGATGGCGCGCACAGCGCAATGGCCAGACTTTTCATTCGACGTTCTCTACCTGCTCGCGGATCCTCTCGATGGCCGTCTTCGCTTCGACGACCTGGCGGGCGATTTCGGAATCGTTCGCCTTCGAGCCGATAGTGTTCACCTCGCGCAACATTTCCTGCACCCAGAACCCCAGCCGTTTCCCTATCGGTTCAGAGCCGTCCCCGTCGAGCAAGCTGCGAAATTCGTCTATATGAGTCTGTAATCGCACGATCTCCTCATTGATATCCCACTTTTCCGCCAGGTAGGCGATCTCGCGGGCGATCCGCTCCTCGTCGACGGTCACTTCCCTGGTGAGCTGTCTGATCGCCTCCACCAGCCGCTCCCTCTCCTCCTTTAGCCGCTGGGGTGCTCGCTCTGAGACCACCGCCAATGCCGTCTCGACGGCGTCGAGGGAAGCGATTAGATCCGATCGCAGCGCTTCTCCCTCGCGCTCCCGCTCTGTGATCACTTTCACCAGCGCTTCACGGGTCGCCGCGAACAGATCGTCCGCCGACATCTCCTGCTCATCGTTCGAGGTCGCTCTCACCACATCTCCCAGTCGCACCAGTAGTTCCAGGTCCGGTCCGCGGAACAGGCGCCGCACTAGCCTGCGGCCCCCACTCAGCCTGGGGAGGATATGGTTCTTCTCGATCTCCCCCAGTGCATCCAGGTAGGCTTCAACGCGCTCGGCATCCACCGCCAGAGCCTTCGCGGCTTCGGTGCCGGGCTGGAAGTCGAGACGATACCGCACGTGCCCGCGCCGCAGGCTGTCCCGCAAGATGCGCGAGAGTTCGGGCTCGAAGTGTTCGGCCTCGACGGGTGTGCGGAAGTGTGTATGGAAGTGGCGATGGTTTTCCGTCCGGATCTCGATGTGGAGCACGCCACCTCGCGACTCCCTCTCGACCGCCCCGAAACCTGTCATGCTTCGAATCATCAAGACTGCTCCCTAGAGCGATTGCGGATAGCAGATTTCAGAGTATCGAGTATAGGTGGTTTGATGCTCAGTTCCAAAACTCCCACTTCAATCCGAAATGCGACCTGGAGGTGGGGAAAGGAAATCCTGGGATGTCCGATGGCAGCCCCGTCAGCGAATTGTATCCCGTGAAATCCCAGAAGATATGAACGTCCTTGACGCGGATCACGACTTCACCGCGAAACCAGTTCAGATCTTCATTGGGGAAGAAGAATCCCGGCCCCGCATTCGCATCTTGGACCAGCATCGCACCTCGGACTCCGCCTTGCCCGGTAAAGAGGATGTCTAGTTGGCCCTTGACGGGCTGGAGGTGATAGCGCCCCTCCACATACCATTGATCCTTCGGCCAGTACAGGAAAGCGCCGGCTTCCCTGATTTGATAGAAGCCGCCGGCGGATACTTGACCTTTGAATAGCCGGAAGAGCGGCATCCTTCCTCGGGCTTCGAACACGGTCACCGTCCCTCCTCCAACAACGGCGGCGCTATCGAACGGAGCGCCGAGGCCGGTCGAAGGGTCGACGCGCCAACGGCCGCCGCGAACCAACAGATCCCAGAGCCCGCTCCGGAAGCCAGCGCCGGCGGTCACCCGAGTGAAGAACTCCCGGGAGGCCGCAGGCTGGACTCCCCACAAGCCACGCGCTCCATCTTCCGCTTCCAGAGAGGCGCTCAGCCGCGCCGGGAGCGCAAGACGAAGGATCGCGTATCCCGACGAAGCAATGAAATCGCTCCAGCTCTCCCAGCGCCCACGGCCAAGAATACCCAGTGGACCCAGATCGACTCTCACGCTCGCCTCGTTCAGGAAGTCGGGGACCCCATCACCACCCAAGGCTCGAACCGACGCGCTCAGCCCCCAGTGTTCACTCTCTCGTCCCACACGCGCCGCGAGCTGAGTTGCCGCAAAGCTCGGCTTGGTCACCAGACTGTCGGGAAGATCTTCGGCGCCCGCAGGCGTGATCGTTTCACTCGCCCGACCGCCGATCAAGTCAGCCGACCAGCCGGAGCCTAGCGGAGCGCGAAAACGAAATACGATATCGGTCCGGTCCGGGGCGGCGAGCGAATCTCTTCCCATCACGGTGCGCCTGTATTCGAACTGGCCCCAAATCCCAGCCATGAGTGGATAGGAGATCTTCCCCCAGATCGTCGTGCGCTCCATCGAGCCGTTTTCATCGGAGCCACGCGTATCCAGACGGTCGAAGCCAAACCCCCAGGGGCCACCAAAGATCTCGGTGGCTAAGGCGGCGCGGATTATGTTCGTGCTTCGGTCGCCCGTTCCACCCTCCACGCGTGAGTAGGCGTCCGAGCGCGACCGGCGGTAGCTGCGGGACGAAAGCCTGTACCCGCCGGGTTCTCTAAGCAGATCCAGCTGTTCCACTTCGACCACGGAAAGCTGATGCGTATCCAGGTAGCCGCTCCCGAGGGGCACAAACTCGTACCCATCGATCGAATATTGCAGGCTTGGCGAGCCCGAGCCGGCAAAGACGAACGTCCCCGGCCCCTCAAGAAAGCCGGCCCGCACGGGAGTCATCCAGGGACCGAATTCCAGATACCCGCCCAGATCGAGGGCTGGAATCATCTTGAGCTCCGCGAAGCTCCAGCGCCGGGCGATCTCGGGAGATCGAGCCGGGGGGCGGGCAAAGAGCGGGAAGGCGGGCGGCGCGACGCTATCGGCGTCCATGCCGACGTCGACTTGCTCGGAGGATGCAGCAGAAGTATCGGCCGGTTCGCCTTCCTGGGCGGCGAGGGAAGCCGGCAGGAAGGCGAGGAGAAGTGGTACGATGAACCGATTCAAGAGCCGAAGCCGGCGCTCGCTCGGCGAGGAGTCCTGGCGCTCACCCGGCCTGGCGTAATACCCACTCGGTGAACAGGCGGACGCCGACGCCCGTCGGGCCCTTGGGCTGGTAGGCGCTGCTCTCGTTCGCCCAGGCCGTGCCTGCGATATCGAGATGGGCCCACGGAATGGACCCGACAAACTCTCGTAAGAACATCGCTGCCGTGATCGTGCCAGCAGGGCGCCCTCCCGTATTCTTGATATCGGCGATATCCGACTTGATCTGCTCTCGATACTCATCCCACAAGGGAAGTTCCCACACCCGTTCGCCTGAACGATCGGCCGCCTCATCCAGTTGCGCGAGGAGATCGTCGTTCGTTCCCATCATCCCGATCGCTTCGTGACCCAAAGCGATCACGCACGCCCCTGTCAGGGTTGCGATGTCGACCATCGCCCGCGGAGTATAGCGAGCCGCATAGCTCAGGGCGTCAGCCAGGATCAGCCTGCCCTCCGCATCCGTATTGAGTATCTCGATCGTCGTTCCGGAATGCGCTTCGATGACGTCTCCGGGGCGCATCGCTCGAGCCGACGGGAGATTCTCCACACTCGGGATCAGACCGACGACGTTCACCTTCGGTTTCAGCTCACCGATCGCCTGGAGCGCTCCCAGCACCGCCGCCGCGCCGGACATATCATATTTCATCGACTCCATTCCGGACGCCGACTTCAGCGACAATCCACCCGAGTCGAAAGTTACTCCCTTGCCCACCAGGACCAGCGGTTCCCCGCCCCCGCCCTTATACTCCAGGGCGATGAAGCGAGGTTCTTGGGCGCTCCCGGCGGCAACCGCCAGGATCGCCCGCATGCCTTCGGCCGCCAGCTCGGCGGGGCCCATCACCTTAACATCGAGCCCGAAACTTTCACCCAGCTCTTCCGCCGTCGTCGCCAGAAAAGCGGGCGTGGCGATGTTCCCGGGTCGTACAGCCAGCTCCCGGGCAAAATTCTGACCGCTCGCTACCTTCTCTCCGATCCTCGCGGAGGTTGAGATCGCCTCCACGGCCGACCCAGCGTCCAGCACCAGCGTCGCCTCCGATAGCTGGACCCACGTCTCTTTCTCTTTACCCCGCATTTCTTCGAAGCGCCAGGACCCGAGCACCAGACCTTCCACAACCGCTCGCGTCGCCGCTTCCACGCCCAAACCCGTTCCAGCTTGCTCCGCGCCCAGATGAACGCTCAGCTCTCCGACACCCAGATCCGCAGCCTGCCCCGCCGCGTGACCCCCTGCCTCACGCCAGCGCTCGCCTACCACATCCGCCCGCACCCCGAGTCCAACCAGGAGCACCCTCGCCGGCCCGCCTTCCGCTGGGCCGTAAAGCAGCAGACTCTGGCCTTTCTTACCCGTGAAATCTCCCGAATCCACCACCCGCCCCAACGTTCCTCCCAAAAGCGCGTCCAGGTCCGTCAGACTCGCCAGGACCGCCTCTCCCCGGCCCCTGCCCTTCGTCGAGGCCTGATACCACGGAAGCACCAGCATCTGGGTCTGGAGCTCGGGCGATTTGCCCGCACGCACAGAGATTTTCAACGATCGGCCTTTCGTTGCCCAGGGGACCCGGCTCCAGCCAGGCTGTGGGCGAGTCGTCTAGGAGGGGAGGTTCTCAAGGATGCGATCCGCCAGCTGGGAGGTGGAAACTGTTGAGGCGCCGTCCATCTGGCGAGCGAGGTCGTAGGTGACAGTTTTCTGATCGATCGTTCGTTCGAGAGCTCCCTCGATCGCCTTCCCCGCCTCCGGCCAGCCCAGATGCTCCAGCATCATCACTCCGGACAGAATGAGACTGCCGGGGTTCACTTTGTCCATTCCAGCGTACTTGGGGGCGGTGCCATGAGTCGCCTCGAAGAGGGCGATCTGGTCGCCGAGGTTCGCACCTGGGGCCATCCCCAAACCACCGACCTGGGCGGCGCAGGCGTCGGAGAGGTAGTCGCCATTCAAGTTGGGAAGGGCAATCACATCATATTCATCCGGCCGCAACAGGACCTGTTGGAACATGGCATCGGCGATGCGGTCTTTGATGAGGACTTTGCCTTCTGGCCGTTCGCCGTCGTACTGGTCCCAGAGCTCGCTCTCGGTGATGATCTGCTCGCGGAAGCGCTCACGGGCGACCTCGTAGCCCCAATCTCGAAACGCCCCCTCGGTGAACTTCATGATGTTGCCTTTGTGGACCAGGGTGACCGAGGCCCGGTTGGCGACGATGGCAGCTTCGATCGCCTTGCTGACGAGTCGCTTTGTGGCCCACTCGCTCATGGGCTTGATTCCTATGCCGCTGTGCTCCCGGATGGAGGCCCCCATCTCGTCGTTGAGGAAGGAGCGGACCTTCTCAGCCTCCGGGCTGTCTGCCTGGTACTCGATGCCAGAATACACATCCTCGGTATTCTCGCGGTAGATCACGACGTCCAGTTTGTTGGGCTCGCGCACAGGTGAGGGAACGCCGCGCAGCCAGCGTACGGGACGAATGCAGGCATAGAGATCGAGAACCTGGCGCAGCGTCACGTTGAGGGAGCGGATGCCGCCGCCCACAGGAGTGGTCAGGGGGCCCTTGATCCCGATCTTGTAGGTGCGCAGAGCTTCGAGCGTCTCGTCGGGCAACCAGTTTTCGAACTGGGTATAAGCCTTCTCCCCTGCATAGATCTCCACCCAGCCGATTCGCCGCTCGCCGCCGTAGGCCGTTTCCACCGCTCCATCGAGGACTCGGCGAGTCGCGCGCCAGATGTCGGGGCCGATCCCGTCGCCTTCGATGAAGAGGACGATTGGCTGGTCGGGAACGCTGAGTTCGCCGTCGCTGACCGAGACGGCCTCAGCTCCCGAAGGAATCTCAAGCTGCAGAGAGCGCGGCATGGACACCCTTTCGCTTTGGGCTCTGATGTTCTCTTGGGCTAACTTAGATACTGCGGTGGGACAATTGTATAGGCCAGAAGGGCGGACACAAGGTGGCGGCTGCGAGGTGCTGACCAGCATTATCGATAGCAGCCGGGTTCCACCTTGAGCCCATTTGAGTCAACCAGTTGTCAGACAAGGAGTTGGACACAGGAGCGCGTGACCTCGATCTCGGCCTGCGCCCCTAGACGCCGATCAGCGGAAAGTAGATGTGGAAGGCAGTACCTTTCCCGACCTTGGTCTGTACACGGAGAGCCCCGTGATGGTCGATCACTATATCACGAACAGCGGCGAGCCCGAGACCCGTTCCCTCATCTGCGCCCTTGGTGGTGAAGAACGGATCGAAGATGCGGCTGCGGACACTCTCCTCGATGCCTTGACCCGTGTCGCGCACCGAAAGCCTGACGTATGAACCGGGATCGAGCACACCGACTTGTGCCGGCATCGATTCGTCGAGTCGTACGCTGGCCAGAGACATCTCCAGGCGTCCCGGCTCGTCGCCGATGGCGTCGGCGGCATTGCTCGCCAGATTGAGCATGAGCTCATGAATCTGTCCGGCGCACGCCCAGACCCTCACCGCCGCAGCATCCACTCTCTCCCTCAGGATCACGCTGGGCGGCAGCATCGCCCGAATCATCGCGACTCCGTCGGCAAAGACTCTTCGCATAGCGACCTCGTCAAATCTTGGATCCGTATCGCGACTGAAGTTGAGCATCCGCCGGATCATTTCACTCGATCGTCGGGCGACCTGAATCAGCTCGATCAGGTTCGCCCGTGACGGGGAGCCCGGAATCAGGTCCGATCGCGCCAGCTCGGCAAAGCCCATGATCGCAACCAGGCTGTTATTGAAGCTGTGAGCCGCGTGGCAGGTCAGCTTGCCTAGCGTCGAGAGCCGGCGCGCCTGTTGAAGCTGGGCCCTCAAGGCCAGATACTGTCGCTGCGGCTCGCCGGCGTCACTCAGGTCGAGAAAGCGCCCACTGAAGAGCTCAAGCCCGGCTACGCTAGTCCGCACGGGACCCGTGCTCAGGCTCACCTCTCTGTTTCCCACCCGAGTGCGCAGAACTGCCTCGAAGCGACTCACCGGGGCTCCTTCCTTCAAGCGGTCCTGCAGCGCCCGCCAACGCCCTGCATCTCCCATCAAGGTGGGCAGCTCGGGCCACGCACGATCGAATTCGCCTTCCCAGCCGATCAATTGAAAGAACGCAGGAGACCCATCTAAAACGCGGCCACTGGTTTCCGCCACGAAGAAGGCCTCCTGGCTGAACTGCATGCAGTCGACGGCGACTGCGGGGACTTCCGCCAGGCCGCTGCTGCCCTCCGGCCGCTGCTGTGTAGGGTGCGGCCGCGTCACCCAGGCTTCGAACGGGTTCATCATAACTGGAGCCTCCACGGATCTATCTCCGAAACCGGGCCGCCGGGCGGCTGCCCGAGGTCAAACAGAACTTAGCTTCTCTTGACAGGACCAGAACGGCGTTCTATTCCTTGAGTGGCTAGAATAGCATTTTAGAGGAGGCTGTCAAGTATAGAACAGCATTCCATTCACCCGAGCTCGCCCATGGTCTATCGAAGAACCAAGCGCAGTGAGAAGGTACGAGAGACTTCGCGCTCCAAGTTTCTTGCAGCGGCGCGGCGGCTATTCCGCACTAGAGGGTTCGAGGGGACGACTATCCAGCAGATCGTCAAAGAGGCGGCGAGCTCGGTCGGCAACTTGTATTTCTATTTTCGTAACAAAGAGGCTCTGCTGAAGGCGGTGGTTTCCGACGCGTTCGAGACGATCTGGAGCGTGGCGGAGGAAGCGATGGCCTCAGTGCCTCGGGGCCCAGGACGGCTCGTCGCCCTGCAACATGTGAATGTGCTGGCGGCATTCCAGCACCCGGACCTGGCGCAACTGGTGCTGAGCGACCAGTACCCCTCCCTGGTGGAGCTAATCGAGAACGTGCAGGAGCCGCGCTTCAAGCGAGTGCTAGCGGAAAACCTTCCGCCAATGTCTGAGGTCGAGATGGAGCTGGCGGTATCGGTGTGGGCAGGGGCGGCGCGGAACGCGATGCTGCAGAACTTCAAAAAGAAGCTGGACATGACTCCAGACGATCTGTCGCGTTACATCGGTCGCTACAATCTTCGAGCGCTGGGGCTCGGCGACGAGGAGATCGATGAAGCGCTGGCCGCTATCGAGCAGCTGGACAATGAGAGGCTGGGATCGGCGGTGGATGTGCTCCGTCCGCAGGCGGCGAAGGCGGCGAAAAGCGAGAGGGGGAGGGG
>SDBV01007619.1_pt1 | contig 14767 bp, 7 predicted proteins | sample 2277081 | NCBI WGS metagenome assembly SDBV01 (sample SAMN10402039, study PRJNA504765) | marine sediment metagenome | isolation source: marine sediment core GS10_PC15, 223 cmbsf | place: Arctic Ocean: Southern Knipovich Ridge | collected 2010
AGCATACAAATAAGAATCAGTGTCTCAAGAGAAATTAACGACCTTCTGGAAAAAGTAGCCAAAAAACTAGGCAAAAAGAAATCTATGCTGGCTAGAGAACTAATGGAGCAGAAAATGTATGACCTGGATTTAATACAAAAACAGCTAAAGGAGATATTCGATGAAAAATAATAAGGCTCAAGTTACAATCTTTTTTATAATAGCATTAAGCATCCTCATATCTGGAGCTATATATTTCTATTACCAGAAGATTATACTTAAAGAAATTGAGATAATACATCCAGAGCTGGCTCCAATCCAGAACTTTGTAGAAAACTGCATAGACCAAACAGCAACACAAGCATTAATAATTCTAGGCTTGAATGGAGGCTACATAGATTTTCCTTTAAGCATAGAGACAAATCCAAGAAGTTACCTGCAGTCAGGGCCAATAAGCCAAATTAAAAACCCTTATTGGTGGCATGATGGAATTAGCACAATACCAACAGAAGAATTTATGGTTCAGCAGCTTGAAGATTATATCAACAGTAATTTAGGAACATGCATAAGCAATTTTGAAGCATTCACAACTCAATTTGAAGTAGAGGAATTGGGTCCGATAAATTCCCAAGTGATTTTAACAGAAGATAGTGTTGCAGTAGATGTCAATTACCCTTTAGATGTATTCAAAAAAGAAAACAGGACAAGAATAAGCTTTGAAAAATTTACAAAAACAGTTCCTATAAGATTAAAGAGAGCCTATGAATTTGCCAAGAAAATTATGGAAGCTGAAAATAGAGACAGTTTCCTGGAAAGAAAAACAATAGACCTGATTGTTTTAGACTCTGAAATTCCGACAACAGATATTGAAGCTACCTGTGAAAAAAGAATATGGAATTTGAATGATGTAGAAAACAAATTAAAGCAGCTCTTAAGGATTAACCTGCCTTATATAAGGATTTTAGGCAGCAGTTATGCAGGAAATACTTTTGTTTCAAACCCTTTTGGCGAAGATACTTACCAGGATTCTTATTTCCAAAATCATTATATTTGGGAAGTAGCAGATGAAAAATTTCCGGATTTTAATACTGCCTTTACTTTCAATGAGAATTGGCCTCTCCAGCTACAAGCCAGGCCTAGGGATGGCAACCTGCTCAAATCAAACACTCAAAAGGGCTTCGACCTTTTAAATTTTTTCTGCCTGCATATATGGCATTTTACTTATGATGTCTTATATCCAGTGAAAGTTGCAGTGACAGATACTAACAACGCTTACAGATCTTATACTTTCAGCTTTGCATTCAAAGTAAGCATAGACCATAACCAGCCAAACAGGCAAAAGCTTGCCACAACAATTTTTGAAACAGTTGAAAGGCCGGAATCAGAAGAGTTTTGCAATGATGTTACAAATGAAATTATAATATACACTGTAAGCAACACTACTGAAGCACAAATAGACATAACAGATGTTGATTTAACCTTAACATGCGGAGCTTATACTTGCAATTTAGGCAAAACAGACTGGTTAAGCTTTGGAGCAGCCGCTGGCTTAACAAAAGAGACACCATACTGCGTGATTGCAGTTTTGAGAGGCAAGAAAGAGGGCTTTTTGAATGGGCAAACTTTCATACAAACAGACAGGCCAAGAACTTACACCTTATATATGAAGCCAATTAAGGAATTCAACAACTACCAGATTGTTAAGCACCCATTAGGAAATCCTTCTGTTCAAAGCTCTTTAGCAGAAAATGAAAAAGTGTCTATACAGATAAAAGCAATTGACAGAAACTTTGAGACCTTTGGAGTTTACCCAACAGAAGGCAGTTTTCCAATAACTCTTTTGAAAGAAGAAACAACCTATGATGTTACAATTTACCTTACAGACAACAACAAGATTTTAGGTGGATATCAGCAAGAATGGACAGTAAATCCTGATGACCTCCAAAATGCAAATGAAATAATTTTCCATATTTTAGAGCAAGGCGCTGTTTCAGATGATGAAAGGGCATTGTTCATCGCAGGCCTGGAAAGCTATTCACAACAAATCCCTAAACCAGAATTAAAATGAAAAAAACCTTACTGCAGATAATTGCATTGTTTTGCATAGAGTTGATAATAATCCTGCCTCTGTATACTGTAAATGCCTTAACAATCTCAGACGTTCAGGTTACTGATATAACTGAAAACTCAGCAACAGTAAGCTGGGTAACAGACCAGCATGCAACCGGCAGGGTGAAATATGGCCTGACACCAAGCTTAGGGTTGATAAAAACCCATTCAAATTTCCTTCAGGAGCATAACTTGCCCTTAACTGGCCTAAGCAGCGAAACTAAATATTATTTTGATGTAGCATCTTTTAATGTTACTGGAGACCTTGCAGTAGACAACAACTCAGACCAGCTTTATTCATTCACAACCTTGGATGTTATACCTCCGGAAAAAGTCACAGGGCTTAGAATCGAGGATGTAACAATAAATTCTATCATTATAGCATGGGACAATGTGCCTTCATCAGATTTAAGCCATTATAATATCTACAGATACAGGATTAAAATTGCAAATACAACACAAACAACCTTCCAGGATGTTAATCTATCTCCATCCACTTTCTATGATTATAAAGTATCTGCTGTTGATCTAAGCGGAAATGAAGGGGATTTGTCGAATACACTGGCAGTGCAAACAGAAGACATAATACTTCCAGTCATATCCTCTTTGGAGGTAACTGAAATAACCGATACAACTGCAGCAATTAACTGGAATACTGATAAAAATTCAACCTCTATGGTCTATTATGGGATTAACGAAACATTAAATAAATTTGAGGAAGATAAAAGCCTTGTAAAAAGTCATGCAGTAACGATAACACAACTTCTAAAAGGTCAAGAATACAGCTTTATTGCAGGCTCATGCGATGAAAATAATATTTGTGTAAATTCAACAAAACAAAGCTTTAAGGCAGGAAGAGACACTACACCTCCACCATTAAATGTTGTAATTCCGGAATTTGTTAATGCAGGAACAATCAATATAATAGGCACTACAGAGCCATTCTCGGATGTTAAATTATTTGTAAATAACCTCAACCTTCCGGTAAGATTTTTGGATTCAAGCAGGGTTTCAACAGGGGCTTTCCAATTTTTTGATATAGTCCTGGAAAGGGAGAATATAATAAAAATAACTGCAAAAGATAAAGCAGGAAATGGAAATGAAAAGGTCTTTAGGGTTTCTGTAGATACTGAAGACCCGGAAGTTATTTTAGAAGAAATTCCGAGTGTAACCAAAAAGGAAAACATAAGCATAATAGGCATAGTAAATGAGCCAGTAACAATAAATATTTTCTTAACTCAGAATGCTGATTTTACAATACCTGAAAAAATAACTGGCCTTAATGCTACCGCTGGCAACAACTCTGTAGAGCTTGTTTGGGATGAAACTGAAGCAAAAGGCTTTAGTCATTATGCAATCTATAGAAATGATGTTCCCATAGCAACAACCCAACCAGAATCTTATAATACATTTATAGACATTTTGGTTAATAGCGAATCTACTTACACATACCAAGTAACTGCTATTACCGTTTCTGGAAAAGAAAGCCCTAAATCAAATCCAGCAATAGTGACAATTCCTGCTGGAGGCAAAAAGGGAATATCAGAGCCAGAGGCTATTGATATATTGCAGGAAGTTAAACAGCCAGTTTTAAGCATAAATGCTACTAGAGATTTTTCAGAAACAATTGAATTAGTAGATGATGGTGTTTATGGCTTAATAATCAAATTTATTGACAGGGCAAAAAATACAGTTGTTGTTGAAAAAGAGATAACTCTGGATACAAAACCCCCTACCATTGAAATAATAAGCCCGCCAAAAGGAACAAACATCTATGAAAATTATGCTGATGAAGTTGATATTGAAGGCAAGACAGAGCCAAATGCAGAGGTGCATTTATTTGTGCAAAGAACTCCTTTGGGCTTTCTGAACAAAACCTTTGATGTTTCCGGCTTGCCAGATCAGATCCAGGGCCTAACAGAAGCTGATTTAAGGGCTGACTGCAGGTTTGCAGTAGGAGTAACAGAATTTTGCAGCACTGGAGCAGATTTTTCTACAACAGCAGATGATGAAGGCTATTTCTTTTTTGATGATGTAGACCTTACAAGCGTATTCGCAGTCGGTATAAGCATAAGGCAAGAGCCTTTAACAGAATTTTCAAGGGGTGCAGAGCTTCGGGAATCAAAGACATCAAGTTTAGTGTTCATTGCAACAGATAAAAGCGGCAATAGAGGTTCTGAAAGAGTAGATTTTGGCATAATATCCTGTTGGTCTGGCAACCAGACATGGGACATCATACCTCTAACAGAATTCCAAAGCCCAACCTTAATTTCCACAGAAAGGCTAGCAGAAAACAATGAGCATATCCAATTTTTCTTTAACTACTCATATCAAGGTCGCGGTTCAGAAGGTTTTATACCTCAAGGAGGAATAACTCTAAGCAAAGCATGCCAGGGAACAGAGATTCTAGGAGAAGACAGGTTTAATGTTAGCTGTAAGGTATTGCCTGAAGGCTCTGCTTCAACTATAGTTAATCCAGAAGGAACAATAAGCTACACAACTATAAAACTTAACAGAATAGAAAATATGGACAGATGGCTGGAAGATGACTGGAATGATTTCTTCGATCTGCTTGGCACAGAAATTACCTTTCCATTTAAGGTTAGAATAACCTATAAGCACATAGTTAATGGCAGGGAAGTTACTGAAACTCAAACAACATGCCAGGAAGTTTCTTATGAGGTTGATAACAGCAGAATAGACCCAAGAAAAGTCCTCCCAGACTGGCTTTTATACGACTTTGTTGATTTTCTTGATGAGTCTGTAAAAAGATTAAATGAAATTAAACAGCAGGTTGACCGTGTTTTAGAGTATGTTGTTGTTGGCTGCGTAGGTTCTTTTTTATTAAGGTTGGTTGTTCAGATTGGAAGAAGATTTAACACATTTTTAGAAGAAAAGAAAATAATTATTTCTAAGGCTTCACTTATAGAAGGTTTACAGTTTTCCTTTGGAGAGGGTGGAGATGAAGAATATTGTGACAGAGTTTCTGATAATATCCTTAAAGAGTTTAAAGAAATCAAATTAAAATACTATAGCGACCAAGATTTAAGAAGATGCTTTACAGATGTTGCTGCCTGGTGGGAGGCAGAAGCTAATCTATATCAGGCTTACAGGTTTACTTGCGACAGGGTTTTTGGACATGAAACACCCTCTAAATGGACAGAAACAAGAACTGATCAACAACTTACAGAAAAACTCCAAACAGCGCAAGGATGTGCTATAGACCAAGCAGTCCAAGGCCAGCCATTAAGGGCAGTAAGCTGTAGAGAAATAGTTAAAAAGTATAAGCTGGATCCAGAAAGATATACTTTGGGTGAAAAATGTTTTGAAATATTTAGTGAAGATGGAAGAAAAGAATCCTTATACAGTTTAGACCAGAAAGTTGATGAAGCGCAAAACATCTACAAATTAGGTAAGATAACTGGACCTAGTGAAAGGAGAATAATATATGCTATAAAACAAACAGAAACAAGCTATTTGACTGCCAGACCAGAAACATGCGCTGAAGTTTGTGGTATAACTGCAAGAGGCAGAGGAGGAGAAGCTTCTGAAAAAAATGTCAAATTAGGAGGAACTTACAGTGCTGTAGATATAGATAAAGAGGGTACATTATGGTCTTGCACAACAGCAACTCAATGCAGAGCTCAACAAGGAAACAAAATACAAAAAGACAATGAAGAAATAGTGGTCAAATCAGCAGTTTCAAGAGGTTATTCATCAGATTGCTTTTACCAGACAGAAGATTATAAGAAAGACACTCGAAATATACCAAGAGAAACTCAATATGCAACTTCTGTCAGCGACAATCCTAATAATAGGTATGAATGCTGCTGCCTAAATGCAGTAAAAGGACCTCCAACCAATTATTATCAACCTCAAGATGTTAATAAATACAAAAGCCCGGATCCTAGTTACCCAAGCAATCCTGACAGAGACGCTTATTATCCTGCATTTGAAAATAAAAATAATCCAGATACACATCCTCAAAAATTTGAAGATATGGAGTGGTCTTACAGGTATTGGAAAGAACAATACACTACATTAGGAAACACACCAGGAGATAAAGGAGTGCCTCACTTTAAGTACAATCAAAACAGATACATTGAAGGTCGTGACTTGCCAGCATGCTTTGGCCAAAACAATTGGATTTATGATGGAGTAAGCAGCCCAGAAACAGTAGAAGAAAAAGAAGAGCTTGGAAATTTACTTATCATAGACCCGGCAAAACAGCATACAAGCGCATTCCAATGCCTGAATATAGCCGGCATAAGCAACAGAATAACTTTCTTAAACAATTTAATGACGCATCTTTCAGGCTGCTTAAAGCAGGTAAGAACAACAGGAACTGCAGATGCTGGTGTTTGCAAGGAATTATTCACGCAATATGTCTGCTCTTCAATTTGGAGCATCATCCAATGGTTTACTGAAGGGTGCCTGCCATTTGGCACAGGTTATGATTTTACAAAGAGTGAAAATGAAATATCGCAAAACATAGCTGGAGGCGTTAAAAGCGTTTGGGGCTCTATTGCAGATTCACAACAGGAATTGTATGATGAGTATGGAAACGCCCAACTTAGAAACTTATTAGGTGCTGGAGAAGAGGCAATTGCAAGGAAAATCTGCCTTGCAGCCTTTGGTTATGACTGGGAGATTAACTTACAAGATATAATTGATGCAGCCTATACACAATCTTTTGCAAGCCTTGTGCAGGCAATCACCGGAACAAGAGAATTCTTGACTATAGATCCACAAAGCGGAAAGGCAAAATACGAATACAGGTCTTCCTGGATAATAAACACCGGTTGTGAAATGGAAAATTATAGGGTTGAATTAGCATGTGTTGGCAGAAATCAAATAGCCCAATATCCTGGAATAAATTGTAAAAAAGTACAAGATCCAGGAGGTAATAATTGTGATTGCAAAAACCTTGGTGAAGAAAAAACACAACTTTTCTATTCTTCAAGAGGAGGATTAGCTCAAAATGTATTAGAAGACAGAGACCATCACAACATTATTGATTCTGTTTATAGATATGATCATTTGAAATTTACTTTAAGGCCTGACAGCAGAATAAAAGGAGACCTGAAAGAATCCTGCTTCCCTGACGGCCATTATGAGAATGGTCGTGGAATTTTCTATTTTCCATTAAGAGACAAGACAGCACGCGATATCTTAAACTGCCAGGTTGATATAACCCTTGGATTGTTTAAATGCAGTGGAGCACAAAACTTCTGGGACAGAAAAGGCAGAGCTTACTTTATCAGTGAAAAAATAAATGACCAAGTAGTTGGCAGAGAACAAATTGTTGTAAAAGCCGGCGACCCAATAACTTTACAGCCAACTATATATAAAACACCTGATGATAAAGTACAATGCCTTGTTGCAGAAGTTAAGAAGCATTCAGGAACAGAAAACTTCTTTGAAACTATAGATAATCCAGGGCCTCAAGAATATTTCATAAGATTGGTGCAAAATGCAGAATTGACACGAGGCCGGGAGCCAGACATAGATTTCCAGAAATGCGAGTTTAGTGAAGAAGGTGAGAATGAGTATCCAGAAGGCCCTAATCGAAGAGATTGTAATGAAGTATTTAGAGGCAAAAAACTCAAGGTGCAAGTGATTTCAAGAGGCAACCAACAAGACTTTACATTAAGATTTGAAGATAGGTGGGGAAGTAAAGGCAAAATAGACCTAAATAAAGACAGCCAAGATTTGATATACATTGACGACCTTCAAGGGAGAGAGTTAAGAAAATATTGGGATGATAGTAGGAAAGCAATTGTAATTGACTTAGAAGAGAAAGGCAAGTTTAGGATAAGAAGCATTGGTTTTGATGAGAACATCAAATCTATAGAATTTACAGTTAATATACCTCCAGCCACTATTACCGAAGAGAGATGGACTATTAGTTATGCTTTATATCATATAAAGGACAATGAAACTAATTGCAGATACTATAACCCAGCTGAAAAAATAAAGTATCAAGGAAGATGGCAGGAAAATAGTGCAACAATAAAGGTTACAAGTGAAGCTACTGCAGCAAATAGGCCTGTAATAACTATTGATGTGAAAAGCCCTGTTGAATTAAAAGAAAGTAAAGATGAAATACAGATTGATGTAGATATAACTGATGATGAAAAAATAAAAAGAGTTAAATATGAATTAATAGGGCCTAACAGAGACTCAAACATTGGTTCTGTGGACATAGGTCAAGAGAAAGATAAATCCACAATAAAATGCAGTGAAGGCTCGCCTGATAAGGAAAAAGGAGAAGCTGATAGACAAGAATGCTTTATTAATATCAAACAAGAAGCTCTTAAAAACCTTGCAGGCAAATACGAAATTGAAATAATAGCAACTGATTCTGACAATAATGAGGCAAAAGCTGCAAGGACATTCCAAATAGGGTGTGTTTCAGCTGGATATGATAAATGGGGCCTTTGTACTGGGAAGGAAGAAACATGTTCTAAAGCAATTAAAGATGACGATGGAACAATAAAAACATTGAAATTAAAATGCGCTGATGACTTTAAATGCTGTCTGCAAAAAGTGAAAATATAATAAATCTTAAATGGAACCCAAAAACATAATCTCGAATTCTCTGAAAGAATCTTTTTCAATTATTAAAAAAAATAAAAAAATATTTTTATTTCTGTTTATTCTGCAGATTATCTTTATTTCTTTGATTTCTTTTATAAATGTAACTTACCAGACAAAAATGCTTGAAAGCACTCAGGCTATAATTGAATATCTAGATGAACTAAAATCCGATGAAACCTCATTTGGATTAGATCTAATACAACGAAAAAGTCCTTTAGGCCCTGATCCTTTGCTTATAAGCAGAAATTTTGATAATATTATCTATAATTTAAAATTTTTATTATCTTATTCTCTCATTATTTTTATTCTGCTGAATGGTTTTATCTGGTTTTTAACCAGCAGCTTAGTAAATAAAAAATCTCTGAAAATTAGGGCATTATCAAAGAATTTCTTTATATACATTCTAAAATTCAGTTTTGCAACTTTAATATTTTCAGTTTTAATTTATTTATTTGCATATTCTACTCTAAAATCTTATTTAAATCCTTTATTAGATCAAAATGCCAATTTCGTTCCTTTGCTTTTAATAACATGCATTTCAATCTATTTCATGTACATCACATTTTCATTATTGAACAAAATAGAATTCAAAAATATCATTAAAAATTTAATCAAGATAGGAATAAAAAAAGCTCATGTTGTTTTGTCAGCTTATTTTATAATTATTTTAATAATTTCTATTCTTTCTTTGCTGCTTTTTTATTTAATAGAACAAAATCTCTTTTTGTTGTCAATATCTTTGGTATCACTTGTTTTAACCCTTATTTGGTCTAGGATTTTTTTGATTTTAGTAGTTGAGAAATTAGCTTAAATCCAATAAATTAGGCAGCTTCATCCATTTCAGCTTCAGCTTCCTGTTCAGCTTCGGCCTCTGAACTTTCTTCATTACTGTATCTTTTATCTCTATCAGGGAATTCTATTATATTATCATCAGGCACTTCTTCAAGTTCACCATCGCTTTCAACTCTGCTTTCTAGCGTTTCGCTGGATTTTTCTTCAGAAGCTTCATCGTTCGCTTTAGAGAGTTGTTGATATTCTTCATTTAATTTAGATTGAACATACTCTTCAACATTTTCAATACCCATAGCTAATGCTTCTTTTTCATACCTTTCAGCAGCTTTTTCCATTGCAAAGCTTGGTGGCAGCCTGATAATATTTTTATATCCATAATTTTTAATAACATTATCTCCTCTATGTTTTGCTATCCTTGCCACTTGCCTATAACCAGTCCTTCTGTTTGAAGTTCTATTTGCTGTATTATGGGTCATTCCACTATGCTCATTATCAGCAAATCTTTCAAATTCTTCATTAATCATAAATTCAAGTTCAGTTTCCCCTGCAACATCACCTAGCAATCCAGAAAGATGTTTTGTTTCGTGGACATTAAGATAAGCCAATATAACATGTTCAGGAACATCATAATTTTGAGCCCAAGCTCTAACAATATTGGATAAATTACTATTTGCTAAAAAAATACCATTCCATGTAATCCCTGCAGCTGCATTTTCTGGCAGAAATCCTACTCCATAGCCAATCTCTTTAATGGGTTTATCATAACCATGAGCTAATGAAGATTCTACAGATCTTTCATGTTCTATTGATGACCTATATAACTCCCTCATAAATTTGACATTAAAGGCTCTTGATAAGTTTGGACCAAATTCATTAAGAGGGCCTGCATACGCGAGAATTGGATTTGCGATTTTATTCGATTGGGCATCTGTTACAACATAATGAGCCGCTACAATCATTCCTTCAAATTCTCTAGGCTGAGAGTAACTAATTCCATTAGGATTTTCAGTAACTCCTTTCCAAGCTGAGAAATCTTTAGCATTATCTTCCCATACTGTTGGAGCACCAAGTGCTAAATCTTCTTCTCTAAACATGTATCTATTACTGGCTGTTCTAACAAAATAAGAATCATCAATTTTAGTTGGAATAATTTTTACAGTATAAGGCGCTTCTCTGCTTGATATAATAGAAGGATGGATTCCATAGAGAATATTATGAGCATTATAGCCTCCTTGCCCTCTAACTGGGAGATCAAAATGGCCGCCAGAATAATGTCCAGATTGAATAAGGCTACCAGTATTTGAAGTTGCGCCGTTAGGCTCAAAACTAACATTAGTGTCGCCCTTTCCAATAGGCACATGTTGAGAAACTATACTAAAATTTTCCATTTTACCCTATTTGTTACTATAAACCAGTAGTGAAACTAGTATATAAACCTTTCGGTTTTTACATATAAATTTAAAGCGTATATATCTATAGAATCAGCCCTTTTTAGTTATCAATACTAACTTACGATTATCAAGATCAAAAAAATGCTCTGAATGAATAACATTGTATGTGTATTTATAAGCAAAACTCCTCAAAACCCCGGTTTTATCTGAAACTATGCCTTGGATTATTGTAGCTCTTTTCTTTACATTTCCACTTTTATTACTTTTTATGTCTTTCACTATTTGAGATATCCTGCTTGCCAAATCAACTGTAAATTCTATTAAGGCTTGGTATACTTTATCAAGCTTTTTCATCAAGACTTTGTGCAGTGTTTTTCTCATTTTTATGTTTGTAAGTGATTTATATATAGTCTCAGCTTTTCTTTTATGACCAATAATATTAAGAATAAATCTGCGCGAATATTTTATTTTAGGATCAAAAGACTTAGCATAACTTTTCACAATAAAATAATGGCTATTTGCAATTTTTAAAAGCTTTTTATAAAGATCTTTATGCACTTTATTTTTCTCAATTTTTGTTTTTACCCTCTTATTTAACAATTTTTTATCATTCTTCAATTCCTCGACTAAAGATTCGTGAACCTGCTTGTTAAGGTTATATAGTTTCACAAGTAAAAATAGAATTCTGTTTTTATTCTTTTTATTGAATTTCTTAGTTAAATTATAAATATGGTCAACAATCAGTTTTTCCTTCCCTAAATGTGATATTTCCTTTTCAATCCTTTTATTAATTGTTTTATCTACATAAACTTCACTAGCGCCTGAAAGTTCTTTTTCCACCTTTTTTATAACATTGTCAGTAGTCTTTGCTATTTTTTTACTGGGAATTTTCCTCACCTTTTTTATTATGAGCTGCACCTGTTATTTGTAAGCCTCAGCCAAGGCTTTTTGTCGTGTTAATGTTTGCGCTAACTGGGCTGGATTAGTTGCAGCAGTTACATAATCTTTTCCGCCTACTTTTCCAACAGCCTTCTTGCCAAATCCAATCCTGGCTTCAGGAGCTAAATTTCCAACTTTTTCTATAATGCTCTCAAGTTTTGCAACCCCAACTTCATTCTCAAACGCATCTTTGGTTAGTTTACCTGCAGTATCCACATCGCCAGTCTTTAATGCTTCACGAAATGGATTATAGTTCTCACCAAGAGCTGTTCTTAAATGATGCGCAAGCATCTTTGGATTGCCATTTCCTTCCCTACCCATAGCTGTATATAAATCTGTGGCATATCCCTCTACTTTGTCTACTAATTCAGGGCCTTTAGTTTCAGCAATATAATCTGCTTTCCCTCTTACTGCAGCTGTGCCTTTTTGTATTTCCTCTTTGCCTGCTTTCCATGCAGCATAGGGTTCTGTCTGCTTATCTAATGCTTCTAGAAGTTGATCTTCAATACCTTCTTCTTTCCTAGCCATTTTTAATTTATTACTCTTAAGTATTTAGAATATAAAACTTTCGATTTTATTTATAAAGATACCCTATAGAGAACTAACTGCACTTCGTAATTTTATGCAAAAAGAAGAATAAATAGATAAAAAACTAAAAAATTTTTATTTGTAAGGATTTTCCTTTGCTTTCTTTTCCATCAACTCTCTGATATAAAGTTGAGTGTCTTCCAGGACCTTTGCATAATTAGTTCCGCTCATTCTTTCAGCGCCTGCTTGAGCAAAAGCTACCTTGTCTGAAGATGGCAATAATCTGATTCTTTCTACAGCAGATTCAACTTGAGCACTCCAATTCTCAGATGCCCAGGCATTTTTAAATAATACTGCTAGCTCGTCTATATCTCCAATCTTTATAGCATGACGAACTGCACCATAATTCTTGTCCAGCATTCTACGCATCTGAGATGCATATTTTACCTTGTCACTATCATTAAATTTCATACCCACAGCTTCTAAATAAGTTTTTGCAGCACCTTCAAATTTGTCTGTTATAGCACTTTCATCCTTAACTTCTGATGTATCATAGGCTGTTCTAAGAGTATTTGAAGCACTAAGAATTTGCGGTTTAACAGATTTATAAGCAACATCAGGCTCTGTTAAAAATTCTAACCTGTCAAAAAGTGACTTTGATAAGTCATTCAATTGGTTATAGGATGCGTTTGTTACAGTATCTAAAGTAGTATTTGTTTCGTTCTCTTGAGTTGTTCCGTTGCCCTCATTCATTTTATAGAACCTTTATCCTGAATATTATTTATATGTAACTATTGTAGAGTAATGAAACTTATATATAAACCTTTCGGTTTTTTTAACCTCATATATGCTGTTTAACCAAAACAAAATAGTAAAAATCTAAACAAAACTTTTATAAAGCTTATAATTATACAAAAATCATTGTTGTGATACCATATGGCAAAAAAACAGAAGAAAGAAACAAAAACTGAGGATAAGCATGATGAAGCAGGTCCATTAGCAAAGCTTCCTAAAGATGTTCAAGACAAGTTAAAGACTATAAAATCTAAACTAGATAAATTCCAAAAAAAGGTCATTGAAAAATTTGATAAGTATATTATGGGAATTGCCTTATTGCCTCCACCTCGTGAACAACAGCCAGTGTCTGGGATGCCTCCATCCCCGCCAGAACAGAAGCCTGAGCAAAAACCTATAGACAAAGACAAAATCAATGTTCTTATTTTAGTGGATGATTCTGACAGCCAAAAAATGTCAAAATATGAGTTAAAAGATAAATTAACTGCTATAATCCAGAATATTGCCCAGGAAATTGATAAGAACTTAACGCCGCAAACTGTTATTCTTTCAGAATTATGGCAAGGATGTTATGATGCTAAATATGAGCTATTGCAATTAATAGCCTTATCAGCGCCAGTTTATGACAAAGGAATGCTGCAGGCAATTAAAATAGCAGAAGTTCATAAAACTATGGTTCTAAAGAAATTTGAAAAGTACATTGTAAGCTATGTTCTTGCTGGAAGCTTGGTTCAAGGCCGGGCAACTAAGACATCAGATATTGATGTATGGATTGTTATAGATGATACTGATGTCAAAAAAATGACCCGTGCAGAGTTAAAAGATAAATTAAGGGCAATAATAATCGGCATGGGCATAGAAGCTGGAGACATAACAGGGATACAAAACAAGATAAACATCCAGATATACATATTGACAGACTTCTGGGACAGCCTAAAAGAAGCCAACCCAATAATATTCACATTACTCAGAGATGGAGTTCCTTTCTACGATAGAGGCATTTTCATGCCCTGGAAGCAGCTGCTTAAAATGGGCAAGATAAAGCCAAGCGCTGAAGCAATTGACATGTTCATGGGCTCAGGAGAACAAATGTTAAGACGTGTTAGCTTTAAAATGAAGGAAATAGGAATGGAAGACATTTACTATGCTATTTTAACTCCAAGCCAGGCAGCTTTAATGCTTTATGGAACACCGCCGCCAGCTCCGAAAGAAACAGCAGAACTCATGCGAGAAATATTTGTAAAAAAAGAAGGCCTTTTAGAAGAAAAATTTGTGAAAATTCTGGAGAAGAACATAAACATAAGAAAAGACATAGAGCACGGCACAAAAAAAGACCTTGCAGGAAAAGAACTAGATGAATTGCTTAATGATGCAGATAAATATCTTAAGAGAATTAAGAGATTATTCACTCAAATAGAAAAGATAAAAGAAGAAGAAGACATGATTAGCATGTATGATAGCATCGTCACAATAATAAGGGATGTCCTGAAGATGGAAGGCGTTGAAAGAGTTGAAGACGAAGAAGTTGTTAAGATCTTTGAAGACGAGCTTATAAGCCAGGGCAAGATACCTGCAAAGTTTTTAAGAATCCTCAATGAAATAATACAGGCAAAGAAAGATTATGACGAAAAGAA
>SDBV01007620.1_pt1 | contig 14765 bp, 14 predicted proteins | sample 2277081 | NCBI WGS metagenome assembly SDBV01 (sample SAMN10402039, study PRJNA504765) | marine sediment metagenome | isolation source: marine sediment core GS10_PC15, 223 cmbsf | place: Arctic Ocean: Southern Knipovich Ridge | collected 2010
ATTTAGAGTAGTATAATGCCCGACGACTTTTACCAAGAGATTACCATTTGGACAGCTACCCCTAGTGGTTATGGAGGGTATACATTTGCTCTCCCTGTAACCGTCGAGGGCCGTTGGGAGGATAGGAATATTCTCTTTAAGTCCGATGAGGGCAATGATGAAGTTTCAGAGGCTATCGCATACCTCGCGATAGATGTCGAAACTGAGGACTACTTAATGGAAGGTAGGACCTCCGAAGCCGACCCTCTTAACTTAACGGATAACAAGCGTGCGTATAGGGTACAAAGGTTTGATAAGACACCAGACTTGCGCGTCCTCGCATTTGAGCGAAAGGCGTATTTGTAATGGCTACTCGTACTATAGGACCAAAAGCTCGTACAGTTCGCTTTCGTGTTGGCCCTAAGAGGATTGTAGCCGGGCATGCACCACATACGGCAAACTACACACGCCAGATTCGCCAACAGATGATGTCTGTCGAGCAAAGCTTTAGACGGCTTCTTGACCATATCGGGGCTAACTCACCTGCAGCCGTTGAAGCAGCTTTAATACCGATCTTCGAGAGGTCGCAGGAGCTCGTTCCGGTAAAGACTAGAGCTTTGAAGAACTCTGGGTTCGTAAAAGTAGATCAAGGTCTCAAAGGAAATGCGCGTGGTGAGGTTGGTTACGGTGCAAGAGGTATTCCTCCTTATGCAGCAATTGTCCATGAAGACCTTGATGCACAACATACTTCGCCTACCCAAGCAAAGTTTCTCGAGCAGGCAGTTAACGAGAATCTCAGCACCGCCCTTGATCAGGCTGCAGGGGTATACTCAGAGCAACTAGGATTTGGGCTCTAAATGGCTGAACCAGAAGACGGCATTAGAGATCTTCTAGTAGCTGCAGGTGTTGGTACTTTTGGTGCCACTACTGGTTGGGGTATCTTTATCGGGAAGCAGCCAACAGAGCCCGATACATCAATTACGATTAGGGAGTACAATGCAGATCTCCCTATGCCTAAGTTCTTAATCGATTTCCCTGCCGTGCAAGTTATGATCCGTGGAGCTCCAGGAGGTTACCAAGCTGCAAAGTTAAAAGCGCGAGATGTCCTTAACGAGTTACACAGTATCCCAAGTCAGGATCTAAACGGCGATCGTTGGAATAGCATACGTGCACTGTCAGGTCCCGGGTACGCCGGATCTGATGACAACAACCGCCCAAAGTTCACGATCAACTTCACCTTGATCATCGAGCCCGCAACTGGAACATATCGTGAGTCCTTATAGATAGGAGGATCTAAGAAATGGTTGCTACCACAGCAAAAGTCGTGCAGGTCTCCGACGACGCCAAAGTCTCATGGAATACACTCCCAGGAGGTACGGGTGAATTCAACGACAACGCAGACCAGATCGATGACACGATCTTCGGTCACACGTTCGTCTCAAACGAGGCCGGTCTCATTACGTTCACAACGAACGCTAATGCCCTCTACAAAGGATTCGCCGGCTACGTAGCGAAGATCCTACGCCCAGGAACACCAGTTATCTCTGATGGCGAAGCGATGTCGCTAGTGTCGGGCAAGACCTATGATATCGACGCTTCTACCAAGACCGTTTGGGATCGTTCCGATCCGGTGGTCGTCTACGACAACGCGATCGATGTGACGGCGACGGAGGTCGAGAGTATCGACTACCTCTTCGGACGTGTCACGTTCAAATCCTCTTATACAGTCAATACCCCAGTGACCGTCGACATCTCCCACTTCCCGATGGTTCAGTTGGGTAAGGGACGATCGTTCACACTCACACAGACTGCAGCACCAATCGACACGACCGACTTTGAGACCGCCCAGGGTAATACCGGGTACAAGACGTTCTTGCCAGGTCTCCGTACGGTCGCACTCGAACTGGGAGGTGTCTATGACGTCACATCAGGGCTCCGAGCTGACCTTATTGCACGGACAGAACTCATCATTGAGATTAATCCTGATGGCAACGGTCTCTCAGTTGCTCGGGGTTTCTTCCGAGCGGCCACTGAAGCTCAGTCTGGCAACGTCGGTGATCTCGAAGTTGAATCGACTACCTTCGTCCTGAACGTCCCGGATGACCCGTTGCTGTTCCTGCCATTCACTTGGCTACACGATCCGTTGACAACCCTGTCGCAAGCTATCCAGATTACCCTCACGGCTTGGATCGACCAGGTACTCATCCATGCCCGATACCTCTACGATGGCGTAAACGGTAACGAGGGTGCCGTTATGGTCGCCGATGTGTCACTCACTGGAGGGCTTGAGGTCATGAACGAGTATGCGGCAAACTTCCAAGGTTCCGACGTTCCGACGATTGTTGGAACTGGCTAACATGAATAACCAACCCAGGAGAACTTAATGTCAAAACAAAAAGACGCGATACGCTCTGCATTCTTCAGCTCGAATGCCTTCAAGCGGGAGACTGTAAAGGTCTTTGGAGTTTCCATCGACGTGCGACAAGCCCCACTAGGACGTGTCTTGGATTTGCAAGGTATGTTCGCCGAAGATCGTAAGCAGGCAATCAGCCGTGCGTTGATGGAGTTCTGTGTGGTACCAGGCACTAACGAGGCCGTTTTCGACGAGGCTGATACAGACTCGATCCTAGCAATGCCTTTTGGTGAGGACTTCCAAGAGCTCCAGGAGAAGATCAATAAGATCATGGGAGTCAAGGAAGACGATGTCAAGGCCGCGGAGGGAAACTTAGAGGAAACCATCTCCGCTACAACGTCTTCGTAGTTGCCGAGTGCTTGAGTAAGTTCGAATGGGAGGTGCGTGAGTACATGGATCAAGACGAATTCATTCACTGGCTCGCGTACCTCCGGATGACAGGCAACTACGGTAGTAGCGGTGGTGGTGCTCAGACGCCCACTATCGATAAGTTTAAAGCCAAACTTGGCAAGCTGAGGAGGTAACTCAATGGCATCAGTAAGCCTAGGTGACGTTACCTTCGGTCTTGGTGCTGACACCAAAGGCCTTCAAAGGTCTATTCAGGTCCTTAACAACTTTGGGAGAAAGATCGACAGCATTGCCGCAAAGCAGTCTGATGGTGCAAATAAGACCGTTTCCCAGATGGCCAAGCAGGAGTCGGCTGTTAGGAAGGCTCTCCAACAAGTTCTACGTCTCAATCAACAAATCCGGCTAGCTGGTGGAGATCCCTCACTTATCGCGCGCAATACGGCGGCATTTGGGCAACTGACTAGAGGGCTAACAGCTACAAACGTAACCTTCAAGGATCAACTCCGGATCCAAGATAGGTTTGGAGCACAGCTCGGCAAGAGCTCAAGGGCTCTAGGCGCCTTCAAGACTGACAAGGCTCGTAAGTCTCTCAAGGGCATGGCTAATGTCATGAGGGACTTGGAGTCTGCGTCAGTCTTGGCGGTCGGACCTCTATCTGGTATTGGTGCTCGTATCCGTTCGATTGGCGCGATCGCTAAACGGTCAACACTCTTCATAACGGGTATGCTTGCAGGTGTAACACTCTTAGGTGTTGCGTTCTTCAAGTTGACATCTGCCGCTATTCGTGCACGTACCGAGATGGACCGCATCAACTCGGTTATGATGCAGGCTACAGGATCGGCATTCTTTGCACGTAAGGAGTTCGAGTTCGTAGCTGAACTTGCTGACAAGATGGGTCAGCGTGTTGCTGTTACCGCCCAGTCCTTTGCAGAGTTTGCAGCTGCTGCACGTGATACTGCCCTTGAAGGTCAAGGTGTTAGAGACGTCTTCACGGGCGTCTTGGAAGCTGTTACTGCTCTGAAACTCCCGTTGGAGACCCAGAAGGGACTATTCAGAGCCCTCATCCAGATGATGTCTAAGGGTGTCATCCAATCGGAGGAACTAAGAGGTCAGTTCGGTGAACGATTAGCTGGTGGCTTTGAACTCGTGCGTAAGGAGGTTGGTGCGACGCGTACTGAGTTCGCGAAGATGCTCAAGACAGGGCAACTCCTCGCTGAGAAGTTCGTACCTGCAATCGGCCGTGCGATGCATAAGTCATTTGCGGTACAGGCGGCGAATGCTGCTAATACCCTTGCAAATGCAATGAGTAGGTTAGCTAACTCCACACTCTTCTTTAATCTAGCCTTTGATAGACTGATTAATGCGTCGTCGATCTCCATTGGGATTATTAACTCTCTAACCTCAACCATCACCTTTATGACGAAGAACCTTAATACGTTTGCTGCGGCTGCAGGAGCTGCGACAGTTGGGATACTAGCACTTGTATTTCCTGGAGTTATTAAGGGTGTTTTTGCCCTTGGTAGGGGTATTAAGACACTCACTTTGTTCATGATGGGTTTAAATATTGCTATGGCGGCTAACCCAGTGGTGTTCTTAGCAACAGTTCTTACACGGGTTGCAATTGCAACAGGTGCAGCAGCTGCAGCATTCGGTATACTTGAAGCCATGTTGGATGACACACAAGAGGCCACTAAAGCGTTTAATGACGAACTCGAACAGCTACTCAAACTCGAACAGCTACGTACCGATCTTCAGGTTGAGCAAACCAGGTCGTTTGTAGAACAGGCAAAGATCCGCTTACAGGCTCTCGAAGAAGAAGCCAAAGTCACTAAGAGCCTTATAGACTTCTTCCCGAAGGATGTTGAATTTGAGTTCTTCGGAGAGTCCCTTAGTGGGGTCGAAGCCCGGATTAAAGTGATACAGGACGGCATCGTCGCATTGAATGCTCTCCTAGCAAAGGGTGCCTCAAATGCAGGTGATCTAGGTGATGAGATTTCCAGTTCCCTCCAGGATGCCATTGATGAGGTTGAGGATTTTGCGAAGGCTCTCGAGCGTGCAGAAATCCAGATGGCTAGTTTAGGCCAGAGAGGTGCTGACACGCCAGCCTTCCTAGATGCCCTATTTGAAGCGCAAGACCTTCTTGAAGGCCTCGAGACAGGGGAGCTAGATGCACTCAACGAAAAGCTAGCCGAACTAGGGTTCACAGGTATGGACACTGTGGAGGCCCTAAGGAATCTTATCTTCCAGTCAGAAGCGGCTGAAGATCAGTGGAAAGATATGCTTAAGATTTGGGAGAAGTCTCCCGAGATCCTTAGGGATCTCACCTTAGAGATTGACCGTATGGATCAAGAACTTACGGCAATGAATCAGGGTGTTGCGGCGTTTGATGCCCTTCAAGAAGTATTCGAGAAGGAAGATGCAGTAACGGCATACGCCGAAGAACTCGCCAAGATGTCAGAGACCTTTAGAGCGATGGCTCCAACCGTTCAAGAGTTCTCTGATGCCCTTGATGTCTTTACCGAGAAGGAAAAGGAGTTTGAGCGCCTGAAGGATGTCACTAAGGATTTGGAGTCAGCTATAGAGCAGTCGTTCACGACGATTAGCTCTTCAATTGTTGACGGGATTAAAACCGGTGAACTCTCTATGGAGAGCTTCATAGGAACTCTTGAGAACGTAGTGGCTGCCTTACTTGACGCTGTCATCCAGATGTTAATTATCCAACCTCTAATGGAATCCCTTAAAGGTGGTATTGGCGGTCTTGCTGGTATCTTTACCGGTGGTGGCGGAGGGGCTGCAGCGGGTGGAGGGGCAGCTGCAATCTTCACGAAGAAGGGTAATGTATTTAATAAAGGAATGATTCAAAAGTTTGGTAAGGGAACCGTACTAACCGGACCTACAGTGATGCCTCTCGCGCGTGGTGATATAGGTATTGCAGGTGAAGCTGGTCCAGAAGGTGTCCTACCTCTAGCGCGTACGAGCTCTGGTGATCTTGGGGTTAAAGTTGCTGACGGAGGTGGGGGTGGTCCCAACTTTACCGTTAATCTCAACTTCCCAGAGGGTACGGACGTCCAAAGCTTTGGGGAGTCGAAAAACCAGGTCGGTAACACAATTGCAGGTATTATCTCGGTAGCTAGTGGGAATAATGGATAATGGCACACGATGACACAATCATCTTCCCTAATACCCTTAGGTACGGCGGTACTACAGGACCTCGCTCGAAGACTAGTGTCGTGCATAATGCTGGTGGATTCCGAAAGACAAACAGGATCTGGGCGCAATACCTACGACGCTTCAATATTGTCCAGGGACCGAAGAGACCGGAAGTAGCTGCTCTCATCTTGGCAATATGGGAGACTGTTGGAGGTCCTGCTGGTTCATTCTTAGGTACGGACCCTAACGATTGGAACTCCACAGCGGGTTCTATGGGTAGTCTGGGGTTGGGTGCAATCACTAAAGACGACCAGCCAATGCAGAATACGGTTGACGGGACGTTTGTGGGCGACGGTACTACAACAGTATTCCAGCTTATCAAGCAGCGTTCTCAGGGAGTGGTACAGGTACATAATAGGATCATTGACAAGCCTCGTGCAACTCCAGTACCCCTAGTTGCAATTGATACAGTCCTCCAAGCGACCCCGGCCGATTACTCCATTAACTTTGTTAATGGGGAATGTACGTTTGTAGTTGCGCTAGGTGTAGGTGAGGTACCAACATGGGGTGCGGCTTTCTATATCCCCTTAGCATTTGTCGGTGAGGAACTCGATCAGCAAGTTATTAACTTTGATCTATCAGGGTTCCCAGCCCTTGAGCTGGTACAGGTACGCCTACCGTGAAAACCGCCACTGCAGCAACAAAGACGTCTATCGCGCTACGTGACACTACGTTTGTCACGTGTTGGCGTGTTGATCGTGCTGACGGTACCATACAGACGTTCACGGAACATGATCTTCCTATCTTCGTCGACCTTGGAGATGGAGACGGTCTACTCAACTATAAAGCGTCATCAGGCTACTCCAGATCTGCAATAAGTTCTACCGCTACGTTCTCAACTGATAACCTTGACATCCAAGGCTTCCTTGATCCTGCAGCATTTTCGGTTGTTGATATCGAGGCTGGTAGGTACGACCTAGCTGATATTAGAATCTTCATGGTCGACTGGACTAAGCCAGAGGATGGCATTATCAAGTTCAGGCGAGGGTACATTGGCGACATAGATCAGGGTGAAGCTGGCTTCACAGCTGAGTTGCGTGGACTACTTGAGAGGTACGTAACTGAGATAGCAGGACTGACTTCACCTACTTGTCGCGCCGACCTTGGGGATCAACCAGGATTCTCACCATCTATCCACGGCTGCAAAGTTCGTCTCGATCCTCCTGCGTGGACTCCGACGACTGCATTCACCGTACGCCCTCCTCGCGATGCCGCTTTAGGATCAGTTGTTAAGCCTACTGTCTTTAACGATAGACACTTTAAATGTTCCGTAGCCGGTACATCAGATGCTATTGAGCCGAGTTGGAATCTCACCATTGGTGGGACAACGACCGAAACAGGTGGCTCAGCAGTTGAATGGATTACTGAACAGGCACTCACAATCGAAACGGAGGTTTCATCGGTTGTTGATAGAGGTGAGTTCTCAGTATCCTATACCGGTGACGCACCTGATGCACTTCTAAAAGGTGGCCTAGCAAGATTCCTTGCTCCTAGTAGTAACGCCGGGTTGAACATGGAGATCCGATCTTGGGACCTAAGTACTAAGACAGTTATACTTGGGCTGCCAATGCCCTTTGACATAGTCGCAGACGGTGAATCAATACTACTTCTGGAAGATGATTCTGGTGATGGCATTCTCCTAGAAGACAGTTCTGGTGTAGTATTGTTGGAGGGAGGTGATATAGTTAACCTCCAAGCTGGGTGCGCAAAGGATCGTGATGCGTGTAAGGGGTTCGACAACATCTTCAACATAAGGGCTGAGCATCATGTCCCAGGAGTCAAAGTCATCTTCAGAACTGCCGCAAACCAGTGAGTACATCTGCAGCCAGTGTGACGAGCCTATACTCGTCCGAGCCTTTAAAGTGTTCAGACGAACTGTTCGCCCTGTGGTTGCTAAGTCCGAGGGGGGTACAGGTCGACATGATGCGATCCACACTTGGCATGACGGAATTCGAGTGGGCCCAAAATGGGACTACTATTGTCTCGAGTGCTATAAGAAGCTACCTTCAGTCCAGGACATTCTAGATGCTTACCAAGCAAGCCTTGATCCAGGAAGCAGTGAAGTGGATCGGTAGGCCGTATAGTGCTGCCGGTACACAGGAGTGTGGTGCTAACTGTCTTGGTGTCTTTGGTGGCATCTTACGTAACCTTGGAGGGCTTGAGAACCTGGTTGCAGAGATTGAGAAGCATGCTAAGTACGCAAGGCCGGTACGTTCAGGTGATCTCTTCAGGTGCTTAATCGCATCTAAGTACCTCGAAACCATTAGACCTAGGAAAATGGAACCAGGCAACTTCCTTCTTATACGGTTCTCCGGTGAGCCTCAGCATATGGCAATAATCACGGAACCTGGTATTGTTCTACACGCGAGTGGCTTACATAAGCGTGTTATCCGCCACGGGCTACCAAGAGACTGGAAGGTAGTCTGTGAGTTCAAAATTGTTGGGTTACAGTAGATGTCTAACGCACTAATAAGAACAGGTTTAACCCTCGCGGGTACAATTGCAGGAGCCGCAATTGGTGGTCCTGCAGGTTCTGCTGCTGTTGGTGCCTTTATTGGTGGTGCTCTTGGTGGTGCCGCTGGGTTATTCTTATTCCCACCTGAAGGAAGAACTATTGCAGGCCGTAGGCTAGACGACCTGCGGGTCTCATTTTCTACATATGGGTTACCCATCAAGATTTTAGATGGGGGTATGGAGGTTAATGGGAACTATGTCTGGTCGTCGGGTCTTCAGGAGCATAGGAAAGAAGAGGATGTTGGAGGAGGCGGTTTCTTTGGGCCAGACATTACACAAGTAACTTTCCTCTATACCAGTAATTGGAGGATTACCTATTGTGAAGGTGTTGCTGGTGCAATTCTAAAGAATTGGGCTGATTCAGCAATTATCGCGGATATAACAGGTGACGGTCCAACATCATCCCTAACGCTTGCTTTTGACAATGCGGACGCCGCTATTACAGGCGTAGTATTCATTCGCAACTTCTTAGGCGAAGAGACTCAATTGCCTGGTCCGGCTGAGCAAGCTGATAAGGGTATAGACAATACTGGAGCTTATAGAGGACAAGTAAGTCAGGAGTACGAGAATTACCCCTTAGAGCGTCATGGGAACAGAGTCCCTAATATGACTGCTCTCGTTGCAATGTCAGTACAGGAAATCCTACCATTCAAGAAGATTACTGTCAGCCCATCTGTAAATACGCAACATGCTTTTTATAGTGCAGATCCGAGGTTTATGTACATAGGTACTATCGACACTGTCAACGTAGTTGACCTTGTAAGTAGGACAGTCATAGACTCATATTCGGTTCTAGGAGATGTTGTTGGTGTTGATAAATTTGATAGGATCTGGGTAGAGCAATTCTTCACGGACCTACGTCTCCATATATATGAAGGTCGCTCAGGAATGCTACTGGCGACTATGTCAGATAATAATAGCTTCGTATATCGCGGTTTCACCGTCATGCGTAAGACGTATACGGCGATAGCTATCTCTGCGTCCGGACAGATGACACAAGCAACTTATAATCATGCTGAAGGAACCTTAAAGATAGTTAGGAGTGATGATGATACTGTTCCTTATACCATCGCACAGTACTTCCCGGGTTCCTATAGCCTATCAGGTGTACGTCCTATTTGGGCTTTCGATAGTGAAGATAATGCCTGGCTTTCTATTAAGGAAGGTTCTAATGGTGCCCTGATTCGATTCAGTGATGCTCTTGAGCCCGTTGAGAAGGTAGTCCTAACTGGCGTACCTGCAAGTGAGATTGCATACTGGGAAGAGGAGAATGTCTTTATCCTACGGAACGGTAACGACATTGTCAAGTATAGCCTAGATTCCCAGACCGTTATCGATACCCTTTCGACAACTATAGGCACCCATAACGGAGCCGCTTGGCAGGTCTTGGATGGTGGGAGAATGTACATCCAGGAGTTCCTCACAGGTAATGGTGGTGAGTACAATGTCTCTGCACCTGCCATGATACGCGTCGGGAATTTCCGCCCGAATGATTGGCTTAGTACCTCGTCTAATTGGGAAGGCCCAGTATACGATCCAGTAAACACGTCTATCATCGTCGCAAAGTCTAATGATGGTGCCAACGAGTACGCGTGGTTAGCCCTCGATCGTAAAGAGTCTGTCCCTATAACAGTTGAATCTATTCTCAACCGGTATTCTAATAAAGTAGCTTTGACACCCGGCGTCGATATGGATGCTTCCGAGCAAACCGACGAGATACCTGCATTCATTACTAAGGATAGGAATACAGCTCGAAGCTCGCTTGAAGCGTTGGCTACGGCATTTAACTTCCGGGCAGTAGAATCTGATTGGATGGTGAAGTTCCCGAAGAGAGGCGGAGCACCTATTTTTGCAATTACTGAGGACGACCTTGGAGCTGCTGCAGGGTTAGTACCGGAGGATGTTCTCCTTAGGAGAACTCGCCACAACCAGGCTAAGCTCTTTGAGACGGCAACGATTACATTTATTGATCCTGAATTTGATTGGCAGGAGAACACACAGTCAGCGAAGCGCAGTCGAGAGGCAGTCAACACTAGAGGGTCCCTAGATTTCCCATTCCCCGGGGCTCTTGGAGTTGATCTCGCCGCACAGATTATCGATCGCATACTCTGGCTGGCATGGGCTGCTAGGTTAAGCCTTAAGCTTTCTGTTAATTGGGATTTCCTCCTCCTTGACCCAGGTGATGTAGGAACTGCCACTTACAAAGGTAAGGTGTACCAGTTTGAGATTACCAAGACGGACCTTGGTGTCAATGGAGTCATCCGTATTGAAGGGATGACAGATGAGTCTGTAGCACATAGTTCTGATGTAACTGGTAGTGAGGCATTCGGACATGTGCCACAGTCAATAGTTGTTATTGCCTCTACGGACTTCTTCATCTTAGATTCCGTACTCCTTAGAGATCAAGATGACGGACCTGGCTTGTATGTTGCAGCAGGTGTTCCAGATGGATCACCGTTCCCAGGGACACAAATCTTTCGTTCAGTCGATGATACCCACTATGGTGTGCTAACCGGAGTAGCTTCAAGTAGGGCAGTCTCGTACGGCAGAGCAACAACTATACTACCAGTCGGTCCTACGAACGTTTGGGATCGTGTAAACACATTAACCATCGATATGTATGCAGGTGCTCTGGCATCCGACACAGAGGATAACGTTCTAAACGGAGCGAATACCCTCCTAGTAGGAACGGAACCTGGTGAAGTCGTCGGGTTCCTTAATGCAACTCTCAATGCGGATGGTACGACTACTGTCGATACTCTCTTGAGAGGTATAGAGGGGTCTGAGTTTGCGACTGGCGATCATGTTGCTAACGAGGATGTACTTGTATTAACCTCAGGCACCATCCAAAGGGTCGATCTTGATCTATCCGACTTTAATGCAAACTTCTTCTATAACGCAATCACACTTGGTTCATCGGACTTCGGAGTTCCTCAAGAACAGGTACTGCAGCTAATATCACTGAAGCCAAGATCACCAGTACATGTTGCAGGTACTATCCAATCAGATGACTGGGTTCTTACGGCAGTCAGGCGGACACGAATTGCAGGTGATTGGAATAATTTAACTGGATTTGTACCTTTAGGAGAGGCAAGCGAAAGTTATGAATGGGACATCTTTGACGGTTCAACAGTCGTCAGGACGCTAACCTCAACTGCCCCGACAGTAACTTACCTCTCAGCAGACCAGGTTACCGACTTCTCTGGCAACCAAACCACACTTAAGTTTGATGTCCGACAGATGTCTGCTACCGTTGGACGCGGCTTCGAGACTGAAGTTACCGTAGTGGGAGCATAGATCTAATGGCATTAGACAATTTAGAAGCTCATCCAGATTCCGTAGATGTAGCTTTAACGAAGCGCCGGCATGTTCGTGTAAACTCACGCGACAACTTGGGCGTACGTTCAGCACATCGAACTATTGATGTAGATGTCTCTGCAGGGAGTACTATCCAATTAACGACTGAGCAGCAATTACCTAATCGTTTAATTCGACTCACAGGTTCTCCTGCCGGTGCGTTTACAGTCGAGCTTGCAGATGGTGATGGTCGATTTTCCTTCATAAATGTCTCCGGAGAAACAGCCACGATCGAGACGGCCACCGGAGCAGCATCTCCACCGACACTTCTCGACGGGATAGTTAAGGCTATCCATGAACACGGTACTGACCTAACGGTTGTTGGTATAATTGGACTTCAATCTGGTGCATTAATCCGCGACGGTTTGGTAAGTCCAACAGCCGCTATCGATTGGGCTGACTTCCTTCTGCAAAAGCCAGAGTTCAAAGATACCTCGGTTACTGTTGCTACACCGTCCTCCTCCTCTGGGACACTCACGCTAGATATGGAGGTGGCGAATGTCTTCGATGTGGCCCTCTTCGAGGATGTCACAACAATTGTCCTAGACAATCCTCCTCTCTCACCTGCGGTAGGATATATAACCGTAATATTCACCCAAGATAGTACTGGTTTTTGGACTCTAACATGGCCGGGGACTGTGATATGGGCACTAGCCGATTTCGCGGTGCTATTAGAGGGAACTGAAGGTCACATCCTATTAGAAGACGGGTCTGGTATATTGCTCATGGAGACACAGAGTACAGAGGAGCAAACACTTGATCCTAATTCCGTAGACATCTATACATTAGTGACCCTTAACGCCGGTAGTACTTGGTACGCGATCCCAATTGGTTTGAATATGCAGTAGGAACCAGACTATGGTAATGGATATCTTAGGTGCCCATACTGACGGTGGGGATCTCGCTGAAGGTCAGGATACTAAAGAGGACACGGCAAATAAGCGTGACGACCTTATAGTTAACTCCCTGCACAACTCACAAGACCTCAATGTCGCTGCGGGTGGTACCTTCGACCTAAGTACGCCTCAAGGTGACCTTGATTTTTATCTTTCCTCAGGGCTTATTAGGCTCACGGGATCTGCTGCTAGTGCGGTAACCATTATTGTGCCTGATGGTGATAAGTCCACTGCGTTCTCTAATGCCTGTGGGCAGTCAGTGACGATTGATACGGTAACGGGAGCGACACCAACAGTAGGTATAGCTGACGGCGTTGCTAAGACGGTAAATGTTAGAGGTATTGAGATTGAAATCGTAGCGGATGACGCATTAGAGACCGGAGCCCTCCTTGCCGACGGAACAGTTCCTGCATCAGGAGACTTCGACTGGGATGATAAGGTTCTAGCGAAAGCAGAACTTAAGGACTACTCTGAGACTAGTACGGCACCTGTAAGTGCTGGAGGTACATTAACGCTTGATATCGTAAACGGGAACGCATTCGATGTAGAACTCTTCGAGGATACGACGCTCACATTTAGCAACCCGTCACCAGATACTAAAGCGTGTAGCTTTTTGTTAGTCCTTACTCAAGATGGTACGGGCAATTGGGATACCATCTTCCCCGTAACAGTAATCTGGTCGGGTGGTGGATCCCCAAATCCATCATTAGACCCCAATGCCGTTGATATATACACATTCCTCACAATAGACGCCGGTACAGTCTGGTACGGCTTCGTAGGTGGATTGGATTTCTCATAATGTTTGGATCACCACTTAAAGTCTCGTTGTCCCCTATACAACCGAATCCCGAATATATCGCGCTAGGTGCACGATTTGACGGGAACGATAGTGTCGGGATTAGCGAAGTTGACGTCATAGCGGCTGGCGTAGTCGACGGAAAACTAGGTACATTCTCTTGTTGGTTTAAGAGATTTTCTACTGGGTTCCAGTTCCTCTGGGGTGTTGCTATCGATGATGTTGAAGTTCGATTCATGTCCGGTGGTGACGGGAATGTCTTTCGGGTATTTCTTGACCAAGGTGCAGAGCCAGACTTACGAAGTCTAACAGCTATGACAGATTTGACTACCTGGCATCATATAATCTGTTCATGGAATAGGAGTACTCAGACCTACCATATGTATTTCGATGGGGCTGACGATCTGAATGTGGTTGCCTCGGGCTCCGACAACAATTCAAATTACACAGCTATCACCAAACTCGGGAAGATTGCCACCGGTGGTAGCTTCTTCCTTAACGCCGAACTAGTAGACGTGTATATGAATTACGACGCCGCTATTGATCTTAGTGTGGAGGCAAACCGTCTTAAATTCCGTAATTCTAGGGGTAAACCAGTCTTCCTTGGGTCTCAAGGTGAGTTACCAACAGCTGCTCAACCAACATTTTTCTTCTCTGGTGAAGGTAGCGCATTAGGTGTGAACAAGGGCTATGGGGGTGTTTTCTCTGCTGGAACAATGACTCCAGCAACCTCCTCACCTTCATAAGGGAATACAACAATGGCCAACGAAAAAGTATCTAATATGTCGTCTGCGACTCTTACCGAGGCAGACGAGTTTTACGTCAACGATGGACTCACCAGTCGAAAAGCTACCATCGCCGAGTTACGGCAAGCTCTGTTCCCTACGGGCTTCATCATGTTGGATCTCAGTACGGCACGCGGGCTTGTGTCCGACGATATCCCGAACCAAGCAACACTTGCTGGTGGTATTCTAGGTGCTGACACGCTTCCCGTCCTTGAGCGTTCCGATAACGCCACTGACAAGTCGCTTCGCATCCATTGGGTCGTTGACGGTGTGGAAGAGATCACCTTCGGCAACATCCCGATGCCACCGGACCTCGATGAGACTGCAGACATTACCGTTCATCTCGTTGCGGAGTTAGATGGCTCAACAGATGATGGTACGGTTATTGACGTACAAGTCTTCAACGGTGTTGGAGATACAGAGATGGGTGGTGACACTACCGGTATCAATGACACCATCGGTGAGGT
>SDBV01007622.1_pt1 | contig 14762 bp, 12 predicted proteins | sample 2277081 | NCBI WGS metagenome assembly SDBV01 (sample SAMN10402039, study PRJNA504765) | marine sediment metagenome | isolation source: marine sediment core GS10_PC15, 223 cmbsf | place: Arctic Ocean: Southern Knipovich Ridge | collected 2010
CCCAGTTTTTGTATTACAACAATAATAATTTTCCCAGATTAAATATTACGGGTTCAACTAATAAAATTAAATTCCAAACTGATTATAGTATTACCGGTGGTGTTGACTTATCATTTGGTACATCTCATTCACCTGATGCTTTTATAATAAAAGAAGATGGAAATGTCGGAATTGGAACAACAGATACACATGGTTTTAAATTAGCTGTTAATGGAAAAATTGAATGTGTAGAAGAAATAAGAGTTTGTGATGTTTTGGGATGTGATTATGTATTTTATGATGATTATTCATTACCAACATTTAAAAAGCGTAAAAATTACATTAGGAAAAACAACCATCTGATGTATTTACCATCATCTGAAGAAATTAAGAAAAATGGTGCAGGAATAGTAAACATTTCGATGGGTATATTACGTAATGTAGAAGAACACGAACTTTATCTTTATGAATTTGAAAGAAAAATAAATAAACTATTTGAAGAGATTGATAAGTTAAAAGAAGAAAATAATAAATTTAAAAATGAAATAGAAAAATTAAAAAAGTAATAATATTTAACTTTTAAAATTCTTAATTATGAAAAGTATTTTTGTTTTATCTATAATTATTATATTAACGGAATTTTCATTTTCACAAAAAACAATTGATTGTAATTATGATTTTGTAAGCAGAGATAATATTGACTTTCTTTGCAGGGATGGAAATTTCGTTTATGTTTGGGGTGATGAATTTGATGATGGTTCTCTTGATTTATCAAAATGGGAATTATCAAAAGGATGGGTAAGGCATTGTACTGACAATAATGAACCTGGTATTATACAATACTATATAGGATCTGACGATCCAGATTATAATACTATTATTGACGAAAGTGGAGGAACATTAAAATTAAAGGCACTCTATAAAGGTTCTTTTACGAAATATTGTTATAATCCATGCACATGGCAGCTTGGAACATATACATTTAATTATAAATCTGCTGAAATTCAGTCAAAATATAAATTCTACTTTGGCAAATATATAATAAGATGTAAAATGCCAAAAAATTATGAAGGTAAGAGTTCTGGTTTTTGGCCTGCTTTTTGGTTATATGGCGTGTATGAAAGATATAATGAATTAGATATATTTGATGAAATGTTTAATGATAATAATCATACTAATGTTTGGAATGAAATGTGGGATGAATTAAATGATAGAAGAGATATTAATTATTGGGAGTATGCTTTTTCAAGTGATTATAATAATAATGTCAATATAGATGATTCAGAATCATGCGGGGATATCACTTGGAATGTTCCAAATTTTAACAATCCTACTGATTTTTCTAATTGGCATACGTTTACACTTTATTTTGAACCATACTACATTAAAATTGAGGTAAGAAATAATAGTGGTGATTTATTAGAAACCTGGCAAGTAAATCGTGTTTATGATATAAATGGTGATCCTGTTGGGTGTGAAACTTCATTATACTATCCGGACTATTTTACTTGTGAAGGTTTTCCAGTAGAACCTATGACTTTAATAGCAAACTTGGCTGTAAATGACGAAGAACCTTATCCTCCACATACCGGAATTTTCGAAATAGATTACATTAGATATTACAAAAGAGATAATTGTAATGATGTCTATATTACAAACAATTATGATTTACATTTGAATTCGGAAAAAACATATCAAATAATTTATGGTGAAAATATAACTATTGATGTAGATAATGCTCAAGTTGACATTGATGAATATTTAGAGTTAATTGCAAAAAATAAAATTAGTATTAAATCTGGATTTAATGCAAAAGCAGGAAAACCATTTATAGCAAGAATAGATCCGAATTTATGTTCAAAAAGTTATGCATCTAATAACACAAATAATCAATTGAATAAATATAAAAAATTTGATAGTAACATGAATTTAGAAGATTCAACAAGTATAAAAGTTTATCCCAATCCCAACAATGGTAAATTTTTCCTTGCTTTTAACGGCAATTTAAAATCGGTAATTTCCCTTAAAATCTACAATATAACAGGAAATACAATATATGAAACTGATATATTAAACGGAAAATATACCCTCATAGACATCAGAAACCAGTCAAAAGGGACATATATAATAAAATTAATAACTAACCAGGGTATAATAAATAAAAAGTTAATAATTCAATAAGAATGAAAAATCAATCTTTGCCAAAAATATTGATTATGTTATTTACAATTAAGGTTTAAATTTATGGTATGTTTAAAAGTAAATATTTAATAATAATATTATTATTATTTTCAGGATCAATCTTTGGTCAATCAAAAATTGGAATAAAAGGCGGAATTAATCGCTCTCACTTTTATAATTCATTTTTTACTGTTTTTTATAACAAAAATTGTAAGCCTTATAATAAATATTTATTCTCTTTAGTATATAGAGAAACTAAAGATAAAAAAAATATTGGTTTAGAACTTCAGTATAAAGCTAAATCAGCAATAATTGAAGATCTAGATTTAGGACTTGGTAGTAGTTCCTATGATAGTATTCATTATTATCTAAATTATATAGATTTATATTTACTTGTTGGATATAATATTATTGAAAAAAAATATATTAATATTTACTGGAATTTAACTCCTTATATTGGATACTTAGTAAATTCCAAAGCAGTTGGTACAGGATGGTATTCTTCTCATTATACAGACTCAACAGGGACAACTTCTTATAAAGTAAACCATTGGAAAATGAATGAGAGTCCTATAAATGATATATCTAAAATAGATATCGGTATAGGTTTGGGTTTTGGAATTTCCTTTCCCATAGGGGATAAATATAAATTATTTGTTGAAAATTCTTATAGCATTGGGTTTGCCCCAAAAGGTAATGATTTTATTTATTCAAATACATTAGATGTAATGTTTTCAATAGGTTTGTTATATAAACTGGATAGTTTTTTTATAAATCTTAAGGGTATTTAACATAACAGGAACTGTTATTTATAAAACTGAAAAATTAAACGGAAAATATACCCTCATAGACATCAGAAACCAGTTAAAAGGGACATATATAATAAAATTAATAACTAACCAGGGTATAATAAATAAAAAGTTAATAATTCAATAAGAATGAAAAATCAATCTTTGTCAAAAAATATTGATTATGTTATTTTCTTTTATTATTCTTAGTAAATGAAAAAAGTAAATATATATATTAAAAAAATTATATTAAATTAATTTTGTAATTATAGTAATATATTAAATAACTTTTGATATTTAACTGAATAATTATGAGAATAATTTTATTATTCCTTATAATTTTATCTTCAAACACTATTTATTCTCAAAAATCCTATATAAGTTTAGATATTGGTTATGGTGATACAAATATAGGTGCATATTTTTCTGGTATAAGCACGTAGCATCAAAATTATTTTAGAGTTGGAGCTAATTATTATTATAAACCCAAAGAAAAGAATTATTATTTAAAAACAGGGCTTGTTTATGATTATAGAGGTAATATTCGTTCTAGCGGTCTTAATTATATTAAAATTCCTTGTGGTATTGACTTAATTTTATGGGAAAAAATAAATATGATAATAGGTGGTGGTTTTTATATTAGCTATCTAGCTTCATATAAAAGCATTGGAGAACCTATATACACAGATAATTTTGAAAAAAGAAAAAATGATATATTAAAAAGTAATTCTATTAATGTTGATATTTATCCTAACCCTAATAAGGGATATATAGAAATAAAATTATCAGGTAATACTGATGATTATTTTTCTTTAGACATAACTGATATTAAAGGAAATATTATTTATAAAAAGAATAATATAAAATCAAACTGTATTGTTGATATATCAACTCAACCTAAAGGCATTTATTTTATAAAAGCATCTGTTGGATATGATGTATTCATTAGAAAAATTATATATCAATAGTTTATGTAAATTATGAGATTAAATATAAAAACATTCTTTTTTTTTGTTCTGTTTAATTTAGTATTCCAATATTCATACTGCCAAATATTTGATAATGAACTAAGCTTATTCAATCAAATTAATACCGAGCTTAAAAATCATAAAAAATTATTAGTTGGTTTAAATACACAATATGGTGGCTTTAAATATTTTGATAATTTATTAATTCAAATTGCAGGTAGATATAAACCGTTTATTAAAGATAATAATAAAATCTTTAAAAATTTAGAAGCAGGAATAAATTTAGATGGTTTTTTTAATAAAAATTTATATTCAATTTTTGATGATTCTGGAATCTTTTGGATTTTTGGTTCCCCACCCGGACCCAAAAATGATACCTTTAATCTTGCTATTGATGGTTACTGTATTTCAACTAATATTAATGAAATATTTATTATAAATAATTTTGCAATAGAAATTGGATTTGCTCCCAAAGTAAGTATAATAGATAAAAATGAATACTACTATGAAAAAGGTAAAAATACAATATTTGGTTATACCGGATATTTAGCTTTTAGTTACAAAAAATGGTTGTATCTATCAGCAACCTACAAAAGAAATTCTAATTTTTTTAACTTTCATGACATAAGAGATAGTTATATTAAACCGATTAATAATTCCAGAGATTCTTATTTTGTTACATTATTTGACGAAAATAAATTAAAATTTAATATCTCTTTGTTTCCTGTTATTAATAAAAACTATACAATTCATATATATAACAGCTATTCTTTTTATACAATATACGAGCCAGGTCCAAGCTTAGGCTTTTCTATTAATAGTAAACGCATGATAATTAATCCTGAATTAAAATTAATAACTAGTAAATTTAATAAATTAACTCAATTTGATTGTACATATTATGGTTTACTATTTGGTATAAAGTTAAATAAAAATTTAATAATTAAATCATCTATTCAAAAAACAGGATATTTTTGTGGCAAATTTTTTCAAGCAAATTTAGGGATTCAAACAAAATTTTAAATAAAAAAACTACCGGCAATAGTGCATAATATATAGATTTTGTAAATATTGACATTTCCACTCACCCCAAAGGAATTTACTTTGTAAAAGCATTTTTAGGTGATAAGGTTTTTGTTGAAAAAATAATATATCAATAGAAAAAGGCTAAGGCTAAGGCTGAGGCTGAGGCTGAGGCTGAGGCTGAGGCTAAGGCTGAGGCTAAGGTTTAACACTAAACTCTAAACATACAGCAACCAATATTCATTGGCAGTAGAACATTTTAACCATATAACAATATAACAATATAGCAATATAACAATAAAACAATATATCCATTTTTTAATCTTTCCTTTTTACTTCTGCATTAAATTGTTTACTTTTGTCTTTTTGCCATAGTCATCCCTTTGGTATAATTTTTAATTTCTGCATTGAACACTGAACTCTTCATAGCAAAACGTTTAATTTTTAGTAAAAAAGCTGAAAAAAACATTTCTAAGCCCATTGTAACAATTGCTATTATTGGAATTGCCCTGGGCTTATCAGTAATGATTGTTTCTGTTGCAATTGTAACGGGGTTTAAAACTGAAATTCGCAATAAAGTTATTGGATTTGGTTCTCATATTACAATTATTAATTATGATTCGAATTTTTCTTATGAGACCAAACCTGTTAACAAAAATCAAGACTTTTATCCTCATATTGATACGATTAACGGCATTAAACACATTTCAATATTTGCCACTAAAGCAGGTATTATTAAAACTAAGACTGATATCCAGGGTGTTATACTAAAAGGAATTAGCAGCGATTATGACTGGAGTTTTTTCAAAAATAATATAACAGAAGGACATCATTTTACTGTAAGTGATTCTTCAAAAACCGACAAAGTTATAATTTCAAAATATCTTGCTTCACTTCTTAAGCTAAATGTTGGTGATAACCTGTTTATGTATTTTATACAACAACCGCCAAGAATGCGAAAATTTATTATTGAAGGTATTTATGATACAAATCTTGAAGAACTGGATAAGTTATTTGTATTTGCTGATATTCGTCATATACAAAAACTTAATAACTGGACAAAAGACCAGGTTAGCGGATTTGAAATTTTAATTGAAAATTTTGAAGATTTAGAGCAAATAACTCAAACCGTCTATGATATTGCTGGCTTCAACTATAATTATGAAGATGGTAGTAAGCTAAACATAAAAAATATTAAACAGGAATATCCACAAATTTTTGATTGGTTAGAGCTTCAGAATATGAATGTATGGGTAATTTTGACCTTAATGACTTTAGTTGCCGGCTTTAATATGGTATCGGGCTTATTGATACTTATACTTGAGCGTACTAATATGATAGGAATATTAAAAGCATTCGGAACAAAAAACTGGAGTATAAGAAAAATATTTCTTTACCATGCTTCGTTCTTAATTAGCAAAGGACTGTTTTGGGGCAATATAATCGGGCTCTTATTATGCCTTGTTCAATATTATTTTGAAATTGTGAAACTCGACCCTGCTTCATATTATGTTGCTACTATTCCTGTAAATCTTAAAATTTCACATCTTGTTTTATTAAATGCCGGAACATTAATAATGACTGTAATGATGCTTATTCTTCCAAGCTATATTATTACAAAAATCAGCCCGGTGAAAACTATAAGGTTTAATTAGCGTTTGTCTATTCCGCCAAAGGCGGATCCGCCTCAGGCGGAAAAGTTAAGTTCATACTATAAAGCTCCAAGTCCCAAATTCCAAGCTCCAAGTTCCAAGAGGGAAGAGACAATTTGTTTTGTATCAGTTGAATTTAGCATTTTCATACTATAAAGCTCCAAATCCCAAGTTCCAAAACCCAAATTCAAAACACTCTTGGAGCTTGAGACTTGGGGCTTGGGACTTAGAATGTGGGGCTTGGGATTTTGAGTTTGGGATTTTCAAATATGTTGTATAACATAAATAAATTATAACATATTATTAGTCAATAATTTGCAGGTTTAAATTGTTTAATTATTTTTGCCGTCGTTTTTTTATCCAGAATTATTCATATTATAAAAACGCATAAATATTTGATTTATCACAACAAGTTATGCCAAAAAGCAAATATCGTTTTAATCCTGAGACCCTTAGTTACGATAAGATTAAACTAAGCTTTAAAAATAAATTATTAAAGTTTCTTACTCGTTTTGCAACAAGCATTGTTGTTGCTGTAATTTTAATTGTTGTATTATCAATTTTCTTTGATTTTCCAAAAGAAAGAATTTTAAAAAGAGAAAATGTTCAATTACTATTACAGTATGAGATTATGAACAAGCAAATTAACCGTATCACAAAACTCTTACAAGGTGTTCAAATGCGTGATGATAATATTTATCGTATGATTTTTGAAGTTGAACCTATTCCTAGTTCAATTCGTAAAGCCGGTTTTGGAGGTATCAATCGCTATGCCAAATTACAAAGCTTAGAAAATGCTGAATTAGTTATAGAAACTGCAAAAAAACTAAATATAATTGAAACACAGCTATATATTCAATCAAAATCGTATGATGAAATTATTGATTTAGCAAAAAATAAAGAAAAAATGCTTCAAAGCATACCTGCTATAATGCCTCTTTCTAATAAAGACTTAAAAAGAACTGCATCTGGCTGGGGATATAGAATACATCCTATTTACAAAATAAGAAAATTTCATTATGGTATGGATTTTAGTGCCCCTACCGGAACTGAAATATATGCTACAGGTAACGGAACTATCATTCTTACAAAATATTCCCGACGTGGTTATGGTAATCACATTGTTATTGCTCACGGATATGGATATAAAACATTATATGCTCATTTGAGTAAGATTTTAGTTAAAAAAGGCGAAAAAGTTAAACGTGGTGATGTAATTGGTTTAGTAGGAAACACCGGTTTATCTGTATCTCCACATATACATTACGAAGTTCATAAAAACAATAAGAAAATTAATCCGGTAAATTATTACTTCAATGACCTATCCCCTGAAGAATATGAAAAAATGATTGAAATATCTTTAAAAAGCGGACAGTCTTTTGATTAAATAAAATTAAAGAAATATCTCGCAAAGACGCAAAGAACGCAAAGAAAATTATGATTTAAACTTTAAACTTTGAACTTTAAAATATTTATTTTTTTTTATCCGTTTTATTCTCTACTTACTATATTAATTGCTTCATTAGCTGTAAATTTCAATCTTGTTCGCCATAGCGGATTTACCTGCCAGAGCTTCAGCGAAGGCGGAATATCTCATATAGAAAAACCAGATACAACATCAAAAGACACAATTACAATTATCGGAGTTGGTGATATAATGTTAGGCACTAATTATCCTTCCTCTAAATATCTACCCCCTGAAAATGATTGTAAACCTCTTCTGCAATCTGTTCTTCATATACTTAAAGATGCTGATGTTACATTTGGAAATCTTGAAGGCACTTTTTTAAATACCGGAAGTGTAGCTAAAAAATGTAAGGACCCAACCAAATGTTATGTTTTTCGCATGCCAGAAGCTTATGTAAAATGCCTGGCTGAAGCCGGTTTTGATATTTTAAGCTTAGCTAATAATCATTCTTATGACTTTGGACAACCTGGAATAATCAATACTATTCGCCTGCTTGATGAAAATGATATTTTGTATGCAGGGCTTTTAACACATCCTGCTTCAATTTTTATTAAAGACAATATTAAATTTGGCTTTTGTGCCTTTTCTCCTAATTCCGGAACCTGTGATATTAGAAATATCTCTAATGCACAAAGAATTGTTAGAGAGCTTGATAAACAGTGTGATATTGTTATTGTTTCGTTTCACGGTGGAGCCGAAGGTAAAAGTCATCAGCATATTACTCGTAAAATTGAAATATTTTACGGCGAAAACAGAGGTAATGTATATGAATTTGCACATAAAGTCATTGATGCGGGTGCTGATATTGTTTTTGGTCATGGTCCACATGTAACAAGAGCTATTGAAATTTATAAAAATAAATTTATCATATATAGTCTTGGAAATTTTTGCACTTATGCACGGTTTAATTTAAGCGGACCTAACGGTATTGCTCCAATTATTAAACTAAGTGTAAATAAAAACGGAAAATTTTTGAAAGGAAAAATTATTCCTATCGTTCAATCAGGTGAAGGTGATTCAAAAATTGATACTCTTAAACGAGCTATATTAAAATTAAAAGAATTAACAAAACAGGATTTTCCTGAACAGGATATTTCTATTACTGATAACGGTGATATAATACAAAATTAGACACGAATTAACACGAATTAATTATTGACACAAATTAACACTAATTGATTAATTATGGAAGAAAAAATAATATATAAAGTAGAATCTTATAAAATAATTGGTATATGTATGGAAGTTCATAGAATACTTGGGAAAGGACATAGTGAAGTGATATACAAAGATGCTATAGAATATGAATTTAAATTAGTCAAAATTCCATATTCAAGAGAACAGAATTATAAGGTTGATTATAAAGATATAGTTTTAAAACATCATTATAATGCAGATTTTGTGGTTTATGATAAAATAATATTAGAAGTCAAAGCCATAGAAACTTTAACAAATAGTCATATTAAGCAAACATTACATTATCTTGCTGCATCAAAGTTAAAATTAGGACTATTGGTTAACTTTGGTGAAGATAGCTTAAAATATAAAAGAATAGTTTTATAAAATATTCGTGATAATTCGTGTCTAATTTCGTGATAATTCGTGAAATTCGTGTCTATAATTCATCATTCGTAAATCTAAAATCTAAAAGTGTATTACAAAGAAAAAAAAACAGAAAAACTGTATTATACAATTGGTGAAGTTGCTAAAATGTTTAATGTCAATACTTCGCTAATTCGTTTCTGGGAAAAAAAATTTAGCATTATAAAGCCCGAAAAAAATAAAAAAGGAAATCGCTTATTTACTAAAAAAGATATTGATAATTTTCATATCATTTATCATTTAGTCAAAGAACGGGGGATGACACTGGATGGTGCCGAAAAAAAACTTAAAGAAAATAAAGAAGATACAATTAATGACATTGAAGTTATTAAGTCGTTGAAAAATATTAAAGAATTACTGCTTGAGATTAAGGAAGAGATGTAATACTGAAATGGGTACTGGGTGCTGGGTGCTGGGCTGTAATCCAGAACCAAGAGCCAAGTACCCAGAACCCAGAACCAAGTGCCAAGAACCCAGAGACAAGAAACATTGGGATTCCGATACAATAAAATAACAATGAAACAAAAAAAATCTATTGTGAAAGTTAAAGATATTATTCATATACTTGAGGCAATTGCCCCGCTGTCATTTCAGGAATCTTATGATAATGCAGGCTTGATTGTAGGTGATTCGGAGCAGGAAATTAGCTCCGTGTTAATTACTATTGATACAACCGAAGAAGTTATTGATGAGGCAATCAAAAAACAAGCAAACCTGATTATCTCTCACCACCCTCTTATTTTTAGCGGACTAAAAAAATTAACACCTGAAAATTATGTTGAACGGACTGTAATAAAAGCAATAAAAAATAATATATCAATATATGCTGCACATACAAATATAGATAGTGTTGCAGGCGGGGTTAATTCAAAAATCTGTGAAAAATTAGGGCTGAAAAATTGTAAAATATTATTGCCAAGAGCTAATGAACTAAGAAAATTAGTTACTTTTGTTCCATTAAAATATGCAGAAAAAGTAAGACTGGCTATATTCAATGCTGGTGCCGGGCATATTGGAAATTATGACCAATGCAGCTTTAACTCTGAAGGAAAAGGAACATTCAGAGCAGCAGAAAATACAAGTCCTTTTGCCGGTAATATTGGTAAGCTACATTATGAAAATGAAGTGAGGGTTGAAACTATTTTTCCAAAGCACCTTCAATCTGAAATATTAAAAGCATTACTTTTGGCACATCCTTATGAAGAGGTTGCTTATGATATTTATCCATTAAAGAACATTTACGAAAGTACCGGGACAGGGATGATTGGCGAGTTAAAAAATGCAGTTTCGGAAATTACTTTCTTAAAAAATTTAAAACTTACGTTTCATACAAAAGTTGTTCGTTATACAAATTTGAGAAATACAAAAATTAAAAAAATTGCTGTTTGCGGTGGTAGTGGAAGCCATTTATTAAATAATGCTATTGAAGCAAAAGCAGATGTATTTGTATCTTCAGACTTTAAATATCATCAGTTTTTTCTGGCTGATAATAAAATTTTAATTGCCGATATAGGTCATTATGAAACAGAACAATTTACGAAAGAAATTTTTTATGAACTTCTTATAAATAAATTTCCTAACTTTACATTTTATTTATCAGAAATAAATTCAAATCCCATAAACTATTTTAATTGAACAAATATGGCAACAAAAAAAACTAAAACTGCTAAGACAGCTAAAAAAGCTAAGACTATTAAGACTGCTAAAACAGCTAAAGCAGTTAAATCGACCAAAACAGTTAAAACAGCTAAAACTGCTAAAACACCTAAAGCTACTAAAACAGCTAAAGTAACTAAAACACCTAAAGCTATTAAAACAGCTAAAACTGCTAAGGCAACTAAAACTGCTAAAACGATTAAAACAGTTAAAACAACAAAAGCATTAGATGTGTCAAAAACACCTAAAGAAACTAAAACAACAGAAATATCAATTGAAGATAAGTTAAGAGCATTATACCATTTACAAACAGTTGACTCTGAAATTGATAAAGTTTATATTTTACAGGATGAACTGCCATTAGAGGTTCAGGATTTGGAAGATGAAATAGCAGGGCTGGAAACACGTATCAAAAATTTTGATGAAGAAATTAAAACTTTTGACAGCTCAATTAGTGAAAAAAAGAATGAAATTAAAGAAGCTGAAATTTTAATTAAAAAGTATGAAAAACAGCAAATGAATGTCCGTAATAATCGTGAATATGATTCACTTTCTAAAGAAATTGAATTTCAAACCTTAGAAATTCAGCTATGCGAAAAACGGATTAAAGAATTTTCTTCACAGGTAAAAGATAAAAAAGTAGTAATTGAAGACTCTAAATCAATATTCAGCGAAAGACAAAACGACCTGAAGATTAAGAAGTCTGAATTAGATGAAATTATTTCCGATACTAAACAGGAACAGAATATTTTACAAAAAAAATCTGTAGAAATTGAAAAAATTATTGAACCCCGCCTCTTAACCGCATATAAACGAATTAGAAAAAATGCAAGAAACGGACTATCTGTTGTAACAGTTCAAAGAAACGCCTGTGGCGGATGCTTTAACACAATTCCACCTCAACGCCAGATGGAAATTCGTTCACGTAAAAAAATAATTGTATGCGAATACTGCGGCAGAATACTGGTTGATAGTGATATTGCGAATTAAGGATTTAGGATTTGAAATTGGAAATTGGAAATTAATAAGTAGTTGCTGGGTGCTGTCTATTGCCGATTACCAATTACCGACTGCCGATTGGAGCGGAGCGGAAATCCCGTCTTTGCGGGACTACTGACTGCTGGCGGATTAATTTCAAAAAAATTATCGTTAAAAAATTATCTATAAGGCTTTTATAAGAGCCTAAGCTTCACCAAACAACATAACCCCAATAAAATATTCCTATCCCGAGTATTCGGGAGAATTTCACGAGTAAACAATTTAACAATGAAACAATTATCCAATATATTTCTATTAATAGCAATAACCTTTATCGTTTATATGCAGTCTTTAGCAGAAAACAATAAGATTGATAGCTTATTAGCCGAACTAAAAACATCCAAAGAAGACACCACCAAAATAAAACTATATTTTAAAATAGGCAATGAATATACGAACACCATCCTTGATTCAGCACTTTATTTTTACAAAAAAGCACTTAAACTTTCGCAATCCCCTCCTGAGGTGGAACAAAAGGATATATATAAAAAATTAAAAACCAAATCTCTAAATTATATCGGCATTGTTCATTATTATCAGGGCAATTGCGCCAGTGCTATTGAATATTATAAGAAAGTTTTAAAAATTTTTGAAGAATCAAGTGACAAGAAGGGAATCTCCGGCTGTTACAACAATATCGGGCTTGCTCACGATTATCAGGGCAATTATGCCAGTGCTATTAAATATTATCGGAAAGCCTTAAAAATATACAAAGAATTAGGGAACAAGATGGGGATATCATACTGTTACACCAATATCGGGAATATTCACTATTATCAGGGCAATTATGCCAATGCTATTGATTATTATAAAAAATCATTAAAAATTGCCAAAGAATTAGGAGGCAAGAAAGGAATAGCTAATTGTTACAACAACATCGGGCTTATTCACAATGACCAGGGTAATTATGCCATTGCGATTAAATATTATCAGAAATCATTAAGAATTTTTGAAGAATCATACGACAAGAAGGGGATGTCTATGTGTTACAACAATATCGGACTTATTCACTATTATCAGGGAAATTACGCCAGTGCCATTGATTATTATAAAAAATCATTAAAAATTGCCGAAGAATTAGGGGACAAGAAAGGTATAGCCAATTGTTACAACAATATCGGGCTTGTTTACGATGAACAGGGCAATTCCTCTTCCAGTAAAAAACTTGCTGCGGACAAGTATGCCAGTGCCATTGAATATTATAAAAAATCATTAAAAATTTTTGAAGAATCATACGACAAGAAGGGGATGTCTATGTGTTATATGAATATCGGGATTGTTTATGAAGAGCAGGGCTATTCCGCCTCCAGTGAAAAACTTGCGGAGGACAAGTATATCAGTGCCATTGAATATTATCAGAAAGCCCTAAAAATTAAAGAAAAATTAGGGGACAAAAAAGGAATTGCAATGGTATTGGGAAACATAGCAAATTTGAATAATACACTAGCTGATTCTTTAGTAACCAAAAAAGAAAAAACTGAAAAGTATTACAAAGCAATAAAACTGGCGGGTAAGGCTCTTAGAATAGCAAAAGAAATAAAAGCATTACCTTTGGAAAAAGAATTTTTAATTCATCTATCAAACTCATACGAAGGTTTAAAAAACTACAAAAAAGCCCTTGAATTTCACAAGCTATACATGGAAGCCAACGACAGCCTGTTCAATGAAGAAAAGAATAAGCAGATAGTTGAAATGGAATCAAAATACCAGGCAGAGAAAAAACAACAGGAAATAGAGAAGCAGAAAATACTGCTTGAAAAGAAAGATATTGAAGTTAAGCAGCAGGAGGCAGTGGCAAGCAGGCAGCGTATGCAACGAAATGCTTTTATTGGCGGGTTTGCTTTAATGCTTATACTGGCAGTAGTAGTATTAAGAAGCTATCGGCAAAAGAAAAAAGCAAATATTTTATTAGCCGGACAAAAAGAGGAAATAGAACAAAAAAATGAAGAATTACAACAGCAAAAAGAAGAAATAATAGTACAAAGAGATGAATTAGAACAGACAAATGAACAATTGGAGTTAAAAAATAAAGATGTAACCGATAGTATAAATTATGCAAAACGTATTCAAACAGCTATTCTTCCACCAGAAGAATATGTAACAAAAAGCCTTCCTGAACATTTTATTCTTTTTAAGCCGAGAGATATTGTAAGCGGTGATTTCTACTGGGCAACAGTAAAAAATAACAGCTTAATTATAGCAGCAGTAGATTGCACAGGTCACGGTGTGCCGGGTGCTTTTATGAGCATGCTTGGAGTATCTTTTTTAAATGAGATAGTGAATAAACACACCCCTGCCAACACACAGTCCAACCCACCCCCTCTTATAGAGGGGATAGAGGGGAATAATGAAAAATCCCCCTTAAAAAAGGGGGGTGCGTTGGCTGGTGGGCTGCAGGGGGATGTAT
>SDBV01007623.1_pt1 | contig 14760 bp, 22 predicted proteins | sample 2277081 | NCBI WGS metagenome assembly SDBV01 (sample SAMN10402039, study PRJNA504765) | marine sediment metagenome | isolation source: marine sediment core GS10_PC15, 223 cmbsf | place: Arctic Ocean: Southern Knipovich Ridge | collected 2010
TGCATAAACTGGCCGATGAGGAATATACTGTGGTTTGGATGATGATTGGTGAGGTAATCAGGAATAGATTCGTCAGGGGAGGGTAATCATGCGGCATGCCTATCCTTTATTATGGTGTTTACCCGAGGGGACCCAGGCCAAGCTTCTGGGGCAGATCTCTGATATCAGCGCGGTACCGCGCGAGTTGTGGTCAGAATGGGAACCCAAGGGGGAATCATCACAATCTCCTATCCATCAATCCGTGGGCGCCGGCGTTGATTACGACAAGTTTATCCGGCAATCTCCATCCAGGAGTCGCGGTCATGTATAACTGGAAGAAGGGGATCGCTTCCTGGTCAGACGGAAAGACACTGTATATCTCGGTTCCGTTTACCTGGCTGGTGGCGGAAGCTGAAAAGCAGGCCGGCAAGTGGAAGGGCAAGGTTCGGATGGGCGGTCCTGGCTTGAGGGAACCGAGCTATTGCGAAGGCTTCGAGCCTCTATTATTCCACAATCCGTGTGCTACATTTACTACCCGGGGCTGCCCTAATCGCTGCCCATTTTGCGCGGTACCGGATCTGGAACCTGACTTCTACGAGATTCCGGATTATCGGCCGGCTCCGGTGATTTGTGACAATAACTTCTCCGCTGCGAGTCGTAAACACCAGGAGATGGTGGTTCAAAAGCAGAAGCAGTTCTATCTAACCGACTTCAATCAGGGGATTGAGGCCCGGCGCTTTACCCGGGAGCTGGCGGATCTGCTCGGGACTATTCGCTGCAAGATCAGGTTCGCCTTTGATGATTGGAACGATGAAGGTGTGGTGAAGGACGCGGTTGACCTCTGCAGGGCTCGGACCACAAAGGATATCGGGATTTATTGCTTGATCGGATATAATGACACCCCAGAAAGCGCGAAGGCCCGGCTGGATCGGGTAGTATCCTGGAAGGTACAGCCCTCTCCGATGCGATACCAACCGCTGGATGCCACCGAGAAGAACAGCCCGATAATGGCAGCCGGCTGGACCGAATACGCGATGCGGAAGATGGCCAAGTATTATTTCCGGCAGAATTGGTATAGCAGCATCCCTTATGAAGAATACCAGCGCAAGTATTATCCTGATCAATTGGAGTTGCTATGAAAGAAGATAGATTCTATAGCCCTGCGGAGTGTCGGTTTAATCGAAGGACCACTCTTTGGTTGATTCAGAACCTGGGCTCTCTCAGGGAAGGTCATTGGCCAACGGATGCCAGCAATTATGTGGATATCACATCTCGTAGCAATAAAAGCAGGGCAAGTTTCATTACTCCCGTTGAATATGCTGCAGAGGTAGAATCCCGGCTCGAGCGATGCGGACTAGATGGTCTTATCCTGGAGGCGCTTGAGTGCTGGGGAAAGACGGTGGATTCCCTGGGGATGTATTTCGGGGTACCGGCATGGTCTATCATTAAGCGGGCGAGGAGGGCCCTGGCTTATGTGGCCAGTGGAGTAAACCGGCGTTGGCATAATACGCCGAAGCGGAAAGGCCAATCATACCAAGAATTCAAGAAAAAAGGAGCGAAAAATGCCAAATAGTTTCATAAGGAAGAAAGACCATCCAATTCCAACGTTGTCTTTCAAGCAGCGTCATTTATTGCGTGAGCTTAGGATCGAATTCGATAAGAAGGCTCGCAGTAAAGATAGCGTCCTCAAGCATACCCGGGGTCCGGCGAGGCTATCCTGACCCAGGATAATGAAAGACCAGAAAGACCGACCGAGCCCTGCCATATATGCAATCATGATGCATGGTATTGGCCCGGGGCTTACTTTCGATTCCCCAAGTGGATCTGCGGGGTATGCCATCCTCGGCCGAGAGAAAACAAAAAGGAGTTGACCGATGAATAAAACACCACGACTGGGTAACAGTGATATAGAATACTTGGATAAGGTATGGAACTTCTCCTCGGGTTGCGGCAAAGGGTGCCCTTATTGCTATGCCAAGAAGATAACAAAGCGGTTTCCCAACCATTACCCGAATGAGTTTTTCCCTACTCTCTACCCTGAAGCCCTGCTTTCCCCTCTCTACTTGAAGAAACCAAGCCGGATAGGTGTCTGCTATATGGGCGATTTATTCTGGGACTGTCCTGAGTTTGACCCTGATAAAGTAATTGATGGGTGGCTGGCTCAGGGGTTTGGAGTTTTAGGAACGGCGACATTGAAAGAAACAATCCAAGCTGTAATATCTCGTTGCCCTCAGCATACATTCATATTCCTGACCAAGCAACCTCAGAACCTTAGAAAGTTCAGCCCCTTCCCTGATAACTGCTGGGTAGGGGTGAGTGCTACTGATAATGAAATGGCTTATAATGCCAGTGCCAATCTAGCAACGGTTAAGGCTAATATTAAATATATTTCCTTTGAGCCTCTACTTGGTCGTATTAGTCCAGCAATTCTTGATTTATTAACAGATAAGTTGGGTGTCCAGTGGGTAATCATTGGAGCCAGACATATGCCTAAGAAAGAATGGGTAAATGAAATAATTGATGCCTGTGATAAGGCTGGTATCCCGGTGTTCTTAAAGAATAATCTTGCCAAACTATTTGGTTGGGCTAATAAGCCTAATATATTAAGACAGGAGATGCCGATTGAGAATAAAAAGAAGGAGAGCAAACCATGAAAAAAGCATTGATAATCCTACTTCAGGCTGTATCTCTGCCATTTGCGGTGGTCTTGGTGATAGCGACAATTGTCATCAGCTTTACGAACTTGGCAGAGGAGGCGCTGGGCGCTAAAAAGGAGGGAGATTGCGAAACTGGATAGGCCGGCAGCTTTCTAGGATCCGCTGGCGAAACTACTGGATTCCGAATCGCTACTGGAAGCTAGTCAAGAGGAAGGATTTCACCGGCACTTATATGGGAATACCTATCTATAAATCTAAGCATCTTTTGGAGATGCCGGAGGAGGGAAATTTGATGGACAAACTATTTCATATTGTATGGGGTGATGGAGACAATGCCTTTGTCCTGGCTCCGGATGAATCCGCGGCCCAGGCGGAGATGGGGGATATCCGGGATATGATCAGGACGGTGTGCGAACTGCCCAGCGTGTTCCAGGAAATCTTTGAGCTCGGGGAAGGCGCTGAGAGGAAGAGGATATTAGGCAACGCTGATAAAAATGTATCCCATTATGAGATAACTAAAAATGGGATTAGAAAGAAGATGGTTGCTGTTGCTTTCACTGAGGACTTTTGGCAAGCCCTAAAATCCGAGCCTAAGTCACCCATGTAGACTGGCCACGGTTTTAGGTACGGAATATTGCAGTACTGCCCTCTTTTTAAGGGGGGGCTTGACAAATTAAAAGAAATGTAATATGGTAAATTATCCGAATGGTATGAGAGCCTGGTCGAGAGGCCGGGTTTTCGCATGTAAGGAGCACATGGATATTCAGAAAATCCCCATTGAAATGATCAGGGCGGCTGCATGCCCAAGGGTGACTTTTATCGCTATGTCCTGGTTATTCGGAAACTCCGGAAGGAACGGGGCGAATTCTGCGAGGCTTGCGGGTTACCGTCTAAACACGGTCATCATGTCATCCCGGTCGGTGTAACTAGCATTCATAGTGAGCTGGTATTCTTGGAGGCCAATATTCTGATATTGTGCGATGATTGCCACGCGCTAATGCATCCATTAATAAGGAGCTACGCATGGAACGAAGCGACGATAGGCCGAGCGCAAATGCTGGGCCACCAGACCTAACTAAACCATTGGAGGTCACCCAGGCCCTGCTCGAGATAGAGTGGGCACGGTTATTGGTGGCTGAGAGAATAGAAAAGGAGCGGAAGATTGTATTTCCGGAGACGACCGTTATCATCAGGGACATTCAGAAGCTGCAGGCCGTATTGATAAGGCTGCAGGCTGAATCGGCCCCGGTACCGGGCAAGGAGGCGGAGAAGAAGGAAGCGGCGCCGGGTGAGGAGATATTGATTCCTCAACTTGATTAGTTATGAAAACGAAAATAACAGAGAAGCAGAGGGCCTTCACTTTGAAGGTGTTTGAGGGTGAGGACGCCGGCCCGGTGTACCTCGGTATCTATAAGGTAAAGTCGGCGGCGGTGGCAAGGACGTGCGCTTCTAAATTGCTAACAAAGGCTAACGTTCAGGAATATTTGAAAGAGCTCCGGCAGAAGGTCGAGGACGATTCCGTTGCTACTGTCCTGGAGCTTTTGCAGTTACATACCAGTATAGTCCGGGCGCGGTTCGCGGACTTCATGTCGAATATTACTGCAGAGAAGCTCAGGCATCCGGCATTAAAGCGAGTTCGGGTTACTGATGGTCCCGCCGGCAAGGTTACCACGATTGAATTGCATGGTCCTAATGATTCCACTGTATTGCTCTTGAAAATGCTTGGAGTCGATAAGGACGGCGTTAATATCAATATCGATGCTCGGTCGGTGCATATCGGAGAAGGAGCAGCTGCAGATGCCAAGAGTCAACTCATTGCTGAAATCGCTCGCTTTGCTGCCAGAGAAGCAGCAGGCGGAGGCAATAAATAATTTACCCGATGATAAGGCGTTAGCCTTGATATATGATTGGGAGTTCCGGGCGCGCCGGAACCATTTGCCGCCGAATTGGAATTGGTACACATGGTTATTGCTCAGCGGCCGCGGGGGCGGCAAGACTAGAGTCGGTGCTGAGATGGTCCGGAAGTGGGCTTTTGAAGGATATTCCCCTATTGCCTTAGTGGGAGAGACTAAGGCTGATGTCCGGGACACCATGGTGGAGGTTGGCGATTCGTCTATCTTGAAGGTCAGCCCGCCTGATTTCCGGCCGATTTACGAGTCCTCTAAGAGACGGTTAACTTGGCCTAATGGCGCCATTGCTATTATCTACTCTGGGGATGAGCCGAAGCAGCTCCGAGGCCCGCAGCACATGAAGGCTTGGGTAGACGAGCTCGCTAAGTTTAAATACCCAGACGATGCTTGGGATAATCTAATGTTCGGGCTCCGGATCGGTGACAATCCTCAATCGGTGGTAACTACTACCCCGAAGCCGATTAAGATGCTCAAGGAATTAATCGCAGATCCGACCACGGCGGTTACCCGGGGTCATACCCTGGAGAATAAGGCCAATCTTAGCCCTGCGTTCATGAAGTATATCCTGGGTAAATATGAGGGGACCCGGCTCGGTCGACAAGAGCTTGCCGGTGAAATCCTTGACGATAATCCGGATGCGTTGTGGAAACGAGAGGAGATTGATAGTCACCGGGTGAAGGAAACGCCTCACCTGCATCGAATAGTGGTGGCTGTGGATCCGGCTGTGTCAGCGAATGTGACGAGCGCGGATACCGGCATTATCGTTGCCGGCATAGCGTGGGTAGGCGATAAGCTCCACGGCTATGTCCTGGCAGACTTGACGATTAAGGGATCCCCGTCGCAGTGGGCTAATGCCGCTGTGGCGGGGTACCATCTTAACGAAGCGGACCTCGTTGTCGGTGAGGTTAATAACGGCGGCGATATGGTCGGGTACACGGTTTCTACGGTTGATGATAAAGTCCCATTTAAGAATGTCCATGCTAGTCGTGGGAAATATACCCGCGCTGAGCCGGTGTCAGCTCTTTATGAGCAGGGCCGGGTTCATCATGTCGGGTTCTACGGCGAGCTTGAAGACCAGCTCTGCGAGTGGGTACCCGGGGATACTTCCCCCGATCGGCTAGATGCCCTGGTCTGGGCATTCACTGAATTAATGCTGCTGGATGAAGAGCCCGAGGACACGGTTGTGGTTTACGATTCCATGAAGGGCGTTAATATGGATATATAAGGAGCAGAGGATGTTACCAGTCGCCACTGGCAAATTTTACGGTTTAGTATTTAGTCATATTCGGGGTCATCTGATAACTTGGGATAACTTACTGCAGACGTGGATATATGCAGATAATAAAACTCCAATCACGATAGAGCGCCCCTGTCTGAAATGTGGAAGAACACCTACCGTTGAAGGGTATGATGCTTGCCTCGGCCACTTGAAAGGTGTCAAATCGGCATGTTGTGGCCATGGTATTAGTGAGCCAATAATGATTTATAGCTTACCATAATGTCAGCCAGTTCGAGGCTAAAAGGCACATATCCCCACCGGCGGGATGGAATTAAAATGAGGTAGATAATGCCAATAGATGATAAAGGCCGATACTGGCCAATAGAGAGGGATGGCGTTTACAGTGACGGCGTGACAAATTATAAGCCGGCGCCGGACCGTGACGATAATCCGCCGCAGCCTTTCCCGGAGATTGATGATGGCCCAAGTTGAGGAAACTATAAACGTTTATGTCCTGCGAATAAGCGGTACCATTATGATGGTGATTGGTAGTCGTGTGTATTGGTACGATATGACGTCAAAAAGGTGGGATTAATTTATGGCTGAATCAGCGGAAGATAGAAAACTTAGGGAATTAGCACCGAGGGATGAGCTCGGCGTGATTATGAGGGAAGCCACACAGACGGTCGAGGATCAGCTTGCCCTGGAAGATGTAGGCTGGATCAATCTTGGAAGTACAACCAGCGATGCCATCTCCGGGCAAGCTAGGATTGTTAATCTTAAGCTGTCCAGGCTTTATTCGGTGAAGGACCCGCTTGGGAAGCAGTCTATCCGGCTCTGGACCGATTACACTTTCGGCACTGGTATGGTCTGGTCGGTGAATGAAGATAACGAGCAGACAAAGAAGGTCTTAGAGGCATTCTGGAATGCTCCGGAGAATAAGTCAGTATTATCAAATCGGGGGCAGCGTAAGTCCTCGGACAAACTCCTCATTGATGGCGAAGTATTCTTTTGCATTTTCCTCGGGGCCCAGGGGAAGGCGACCATTCGATTTGTCGACCCGTTGGAAATAGCCGAGATTATAACTAACCCGGAAGATAAAGACGAAGTGCAGTTTTACAGGAGGACATGGTCGGATCCGCAAGGGAATCCCCATGACACGGTTTATCGCAGCCCTGCTAATTTAGCGAATAAGCCCAGCGTGGATATGTATAGCAAGGGTGTGTCAGCGACTGATGATGGAATTATCTACCATCTTACCTATAATACGACCACTGAGCGGGGCAATCCTTTATTACTGCCGGCTCTTGATTGGATTAAGCAATACCGGCGGTTCCTGGCGTCCCGGATAGCGGTTATTCTAGCTCTAGCCCGATTTGCCTGGAGGACAAAGGTTAAAGGCGGCCAAGCCCAGGTTGACGCTATTAAAGGGCAGACTCATGGGAAGGAGATTCCAGCCGGTTCGGATATACTGGAGAACCTTGGATCCGATACCACACCGATAAAGACGGAATCGGGTGCTACTGCCGCCTACAGGGATGGCAAGATGTTATTGCATCAGGTGTGCGCTGCGGTGGGTATCTCGGAGCAGTATTTCGGTGATATCTCCACTGGTAACTTGGCCACGGCCAAGACGGTGGAACTGCCGATGAAGAAGATGTTCGAGTCGTATCAGTCCATTTGGGACGGTGCGTACCAGGATATTGACGAGATTGTCCTGGCTCATAATAAGGTTCCACCTGATAAATGGTATGTCGACCGGGACTTCCCGGAGATTGACGAAGATGATGTGGCTGCGTTTGCCAAGGCGATAATGGACACAGTGACCACATTCCCCGAGTTTGGGGAGTCCTCGGATGTTCAGCAGGTTGCTTTGTTAAATATCGGCGTTGACGACCCGGCTAAGGTCCTCGAGACGCTTGCCAAGGAAGCCAAGAAAAACCCGACTACACAGCTACTCAAAGCCGTAAAGGCTTTTAGGGAAGCTATCGAAAAAAGAGGAGTTGACTAAAATGAGTAAGAAACGAGAGGACATAGCGATGGCCATGGCGGCCAAGGATGGGCACGATTGGGAGAAGCTACCTGAGATGTATCAGAATGCTTATCTCCACAATGCGGACGAAGATATCAAGGCTCGGGCAGTAATAGCGGAGGTCGCTAGTGAGATTGCCTCTCCTACGTCATGCAAGGTCTGTAAGGACCAGGCATACATTGGAGGAAGTCCCTGCCCTGAGTGCAACCCGGTCGGGCTCCCGGCCGAACAGGTCCATCCCGGCGCCGTGACGGTAGCCGTTGTGGGTAATGTGAAGAAACCGGATATCGACCCCAGGCTGGTCAATTTATGCGATACTTGCAGCCGGGAATATCCGGCATGCGATTCACCGAATGTCGAGTATGGTGATGGAACCGGGAACGATAATATTATCGTCTGTGCGATTTATAAACCAGCCACTACAAATAGTCCTGATCAGCAGCGACTGGATAATATTGAGGCGGCAAAGAAAGCTATAGAGGCTAAGGGGAAAGAAGCAGCCGCCGAGAAGGTCCGGGCCACTCGGCCATTAAAGCCCAACGAATATCGCTGTGGTAAATGTTCGAAGCCTGGCAAGACTGTCATCCACATGGTGAAGAGAAATGGCAAGGGGATTGGAACGAAGCATTTGGAGTTTAAGATATAAATGTCTAGGCAGAGAGTTTTTGAATTGATTCGTGCCGTGGTCTTTGTGCTGTTAGCAATAGCTGCTTGGGTATGGTTTTAAGATGACAGTTCTCCAGGAGCTTAACCAGATTATTGACCTGCTCGAGGCGGAGATCCCGGCCAACCCGGAGAGCCCGAAGAATAAACGGCTCCGGAGACGCATGGAGCGGCTCATGGCCAAGTATTTCAGGGCGCTGGCGAATGCCTTTCCTTACCACAAATTGGCTGATGTGTATAACAGCAATGTTAAGGAGAGCCTCGGCTCGGATACCCGGGGCATGCTGGACCCGCTCCTGGCTACATTTGATGAGAAGCTAGTGACCGATGTTAGCGGACAGTTGACTGAGATATACGTTTCAGGACAGGCCGAGATGATTACCTGGGGGAAGACGAAGGCGGGTGTCCCGATTGCTTATGAGGGACCACCAATCAGCCAGGCCGTTGATTGGGCTGCTACTCGAGGGGCTCAGCTTGTCACCGAAATGGATGCAACAACGAAGGAGCGCCTTGCTCGGGTTATTGCGGACGGCATCGAAAATAAGCGAGGCATTCCTGGATTGTCCCGGGAGATTCGGAGCACATTCGCGGATATGTCTAGATTCCGGAGCCAGTTAATTGCCCGGACTGAAACGGCCGGCGCTTTATCTCAGACTTCCCTTGATAATATGAAGGATATGGGCATCGATGGGAAGCAATGGATCACTGCCGGCGATAGTGATGTCTCCGAGGAGTGCGAGGCCAATGAGGCCCAGGGAGTCATCCCTCGGGGAGAGACATTCACCAGTGGTGTGGATGCGCCACCTCAGCACCCGAATTGCCGGTGCGCGGTGGCTCCGGCGAGATTGCCGGGTTAAGAATATTACTGTATTAAAAGGAGCGATAAATATGACTTGTATAGTTGGTTTAGTTCACGAAGGAAATGTTTACATAGGTGGTGATAGCGCCGGGGTCGCTGGCTACGGCTTGACTGTGAGGGCGGACGAGAAAGTCTTTATTAATGGTGATTTTGTTATGGGGTTCACGAGTTCCTTTAGAATGGGGCAGCTTCTGAGGTATAGCCTTAAACCACCGAAATATCACCCCGATGTTGACTTAATCGAATATATGGTTACTGCTTTTGTCAATGATGTGAGGGAATGCCTTAAAACTGGAGGCTACGCCAAGAAGGATAAGGAAGAAGAAACAGCAGGGACCTTTTTGGTTGGTTTCAGAGGGAAGCTCTTCAAGATAAACTTGGATTATCAAGTGGGAGTGCCAGCATTGCCTTTTGATGCTTGCGGCTGTGGCGAGGATATAGCTCTCGGCTCGATGTATTCTAATGCAGGATTATCCCCAATAGAGCGAATAACCCAAGCACTTGAAGCCGCGGAGCAGTTTAGTGCAGGGGTGAGACGACCCTTTGTGGTTGAGCAAATAGGGAAAGTTCTATGAACGGACCATTAGCGAAGGCTATCCGGAAGGCTGCTAAGAAGGACGCTATCCAGTACCTTAAAGAGCTGTCCTTATATCCGTTATGGAACCGAGTGTTATTCGCCTGGTGGCTAGTTTTTGGGAATAAAAAACATCTAAATTATACCGGCAAGGAGGTCAGGAATGCTGAGCGACAAACAAAAGGCAAACATGCTCCAGGCGGCACTAATAAGTGAGTACGGCCTGAAGGTCGAAGTGCCCAAGCCTAAAAGTCTAATCATCGAGGAAGTGTTTAGCGACCGGCTAATCTACAATATCGATGGCCAACTTTATGAGGCTACTTATGAGTTGGTGGATGATGAGCCGCGGTTTGGAGATCCGAAGAAGGTCACCAGTACCAAGATATTCACTAAGGAGGCGATGTCCATGGAGAACCGCAGGACCTTACTGGATACGGCTCTTACCGCTCATCTGTCTTTAGGTGAAGGAGATTGGGTTTATATCGAGGACTTCACTGAGAACGAGGTTATCTATAAAAGAGACCGGCAGTCTTTCCGGGCCAGTTATACTCTTAGTGAAGATGCTGTGACATTCGGGTCTCCGGAGAAGGTGGCTAGGGTGATTACTTATAGGGCAATAGAAGCCCTGCAGGAGTCATATTCGGAAATCATCCAGGAAGCCGGCAAGCGAAATGCCGTGAAAGACGCGACCAGGGTGAAGAAGATTCTAGAGCTCTGCAAAGAGCTATTGGATTCCGAGAAGGTGGACGAGGCGAAGCTCGGCATAGCATCGAAGGAAGCGGCCGCGGTCCTGTCCTGGATTAAAGCTCAGGAAGCGGTAAAGACTGAGAATAGTGTAGAGTATCCTTCCTCAGCTTATGCTTATGTCCCTGATGCGGAGTCATCTTCAACTTGGAAGCTCCGAATGTGGGAAGATGCCGATAAGAAGGTTACCAAGGCGCAGTTGGGGCGGGCGGCCGCTGCATTGAGTCCTGGAGGATTCCGGGGACAGAAGGCGTCTATTCCGGAAGCCGATCTGGCTGCAGTTAAAAGGAAAATCAGGGCGGCGTATCGCAAGCTCGATGTCGAGGAGGCTGATATCCCTCGGTGGGTAAAAGAGGCTGCAACAAGAGAACTGACCAATTCCTTCACGCCGTTTACCGAGGCAACGTCCATTGATGGGAAGGGGCGAGCGACTATTACCGTCATAAAGCCTGGCTTCAATGCTACCGAAGACCGGTATTATCCGAAGGAAATGCTCCAGCGCGATTATGGTATTTTTGAAGGTCAGAAGATGTATGCTGATCACCCGACAGAGGCGGAGGATCAGGCCCGGCCTGAGCGGTCGATAAGGGATTGGGTCGCTACATTAACGGAAGTCAAAGTAGACGATGATGGAGTTGTGACCGGAATAGCTATTGTCCATGAAGGTTGGCTTAAAGCGAAGTTGGCTGCGCTGCAAGATGGAGGCACTCTCTCTGAGATGGGTGTTTCAATCAATGCTGTGGGCTCTGCGACTAAGGGCACCATTGATGGCAAGGAAACTCTGGTTATTGAGAAATTGGTGGCCGCCCGATCGGTTGATTTTGTAACCGAGCCGGGTGCTGGCGGTGGAGTCACTGTCTACGAATCAGACAAAAGTCGGGATATTGATTTAATAGAAATATTAGGATTAAGGGAGAAGCGGCCTGACCTGGTAGAGATTATTGAAAATGAGGTCAGGAATGAATTAGCAGAGGAGGCTAAGAAAATCATGGAAGACAAGGAACGAATCACAGAACTGGAAGGGACGGTTGGGACCCTCACCACGGAGAATGACACCTTAAAGGCCACCGCAGCCAAGGAAGCCGTAGTGAAAGCAAAAGCTGAAGCGCAGGCCACTATTAAAGAGGCTGTCGATAAGGCGGAGCTGCCACAGGCATCCAAAGATGTTCTCGTTGCCAGGTTCGCAGAGGCCGAGACGGCGGATGGGATAGAGGAAGCGATTAAGTCGGAGATCGACTATATTGCTCTGCTATCCGAATCAGGCAAGGTGAAGGGCTTCGGCCCAAGTAAGCCGGGTGACAAGAAAGACATGGAGGCTCTCAAGGAATCCTTCAAGGAAGGTTTTATTCAGCAAGGGAAATCGGATGAAGAAGCGGAGCAGTTAGCTATAACTGCAGTAGCCGGCAGGTAGCCGAGTAGAGAGAAAGGAGCAGAAAATATAACTGGAGGTGACTCTAATGAGTCCACAGGGAGTTTATCCAACAGCTGATGCCTGCGCATTAGGGGATGAGATTTCATCCAGCGGGGAAGGCAGGCACGTAACACTGTATCCTGATAATATAAGTCATGGCTCTCAAGTTGCAGTAGTAACTAAGGGTTATGGCGTATGGTTCCAGGAAGCCGTTGGGATGCCTTTTATGACGCAGACGGTAGGAACTAACCTTATCTCTCAGGGAGCAATCGATACTGAAGGAATCTGGTGTGTGGATGTATTAGGCGAAAAGGATTCTGGGGCTGAAGCCGTTGTTCCAGGTGAAAAGCTGTACATCAACATCACGACCGGGCAGGTCAGCAAAATCAATAACGTAGTCAACCAACTTCCATTCGGCTACGCTCTGGGTAATGTTGGATCCGGCGATACTGAAAGGATCGCTGTCAAAGTCCACTTCGACCCGAACGGCTGGACTGACCGAGCAATGTATGCCACGTTTATAGGCGAGACATCTCAAAACGCGTTTGCTATAGATGTAACCGACGAATCTACCATAGCAGGTGGAATGAGCCGGGGCCTGGCTATTAACTATGACGCGACTGGTATCCAGACCGGGACGGCACAGATCAACGCTTTGGCCATTGACATGTCTATCGCCGATGACATTAACGACTGGATGATGTTGACACTTTACAATGCCGAGGTACTGGACAAGAACATCGAAATCTTCAACTTCATCTCGATGTATCAGGAGAGCCTGGGCGACGATGTGGCCGCAAAGATGCTGATTGATATCGGTTTCAATAACCACCACGCCACGGCCGGTAGAGACTGTGTCATCAGGATACGCGAGCATGATACGGTTCAGGCGCTTGCTTCATTCCTAAGACTGGAAGGCGGGACTAATGCCCTTGGGTATATGTTTGACTTCCAGGGGACTGTTGGTGGCGAAGATGCAACCGTCATAATGGATGTGGCCACCTGTGACCAGACCGCTGACCATCGCATCAGGGTTCGCATTCAGGGAGTCGGCGATCGCTATATCTATCTATTCCCGATTTAAGGGCAATTAAATAATTATCAATAAGGAGTAAAAAATGAAACTAACAAATGGTGAAATCTTCAAAGCAAAGAAACCGCTTCAGGGACTAACGACTCAGAAGTTTCCGGTCAAGACCAGTTTTGCCCTTATCAAACTGGCTACGGTACTCAGTGAGGCTTATGCGCCTGTTGAGGAATGCAGGAGTGTCTTAATTAAGCGCTACGGTACTCAGCCGGAGCATGGCCCAATGAGGATTGACCCTGTCATCGAAGTCAAGGATGAGGATGGCAAGGTTATCAGTTCAAATCCAAACCCTCAGTGGGTGCAATTCTGTATAGATTACGATGAGTTAATGGCGCAGGAAGTGGATGTGGAATTCGAGGAAGTAACCCTTCCTGATACGGCGGAGATTTCACCCGGTGCCTTGCTGGCTTTAGAGAAGTTCATCAAGGTATAAAATAAATCAGGAGGTTCTATTGTGGAACTTAGGGAAGTAATGAAAGAAATCACCAAGGGATGGGAGAATTACTCGGTCCTGAATGGTGGCAGTCGCCCAGCTGGATGGGAAATGCGTCTAGCCGAGGCAAACCGCCTCATCTATAACCTGGATAATATCCCATCTCATAGATGGGAATACGCTATCAAGGAAGCGTTGACGACCTCGGACTTTCCCTTTTTGTTCGGGGATACCCTGGACCGGCAGTTACTGTCTTTATATAAAGTAGCGCCGGCCGACTGGAAGAAGTTTACCAAGCTGACGACTAATAGGGATTTCCGCAAAGCGGACAGATACCAGATTTTCGGTGGGGACAATTATCTGGATGAGGTTAGCCAGAAAGGTGAATATCTTGCTAGCCCACGGACTGAGGCGCGGTACCAGATTCAACTCAAGAAATATGGCCGGCAGTTCGATATCTCCTGGGAGTCCATCGTCAATGACGACCTGGGCGCTCTAAAGGATACTCCCCAACGATTTGCCAATGCTGCATCACGCACCGAGCATCGCCTGGTCACATCTCAGTATTATCACAATGTAGTACTGGCTACGGCTGGCCGTGGTAACTTATCCGTAAATCCCCTGACCATAGCCAACCTGGAGACTGGCATTGAATGGTTCGCAGCGCGGACTGACCCTAACGGGGAGGCTATTCCTACCAGGCCCAAGTATCTTGTAGTCGTTCCTGCGCTAGAAATGACAGCGCGGGCTATATTGACATCAGCGAGCAAGATGGGACTGGCCGGTGCAACAACGATTGCCGGAGCTCCCGATGTCTGGGTGCCTAATCAAAATATCGTGGCCCAGATGGGACTCGAGCTAGTTGTTGACCCATATATCACCATCCTCGGGGCAACTACCACACCGTTATCATCGGTGGCCAGTTGGTTCCTATTTACCCCCCCGGGTGAACTGGCGGTATTGGAAGCAGCTCATCTCCGTGGTCATGAAAGACCGGAGATCTGCATGAAGGCAAGCGACAAGGTGACAGTTGGCGGAGCAGCCATCACACCAATGTCGGGAGACTTTGCCTCGGATAACATATTCTATCGAGTACGTTTACCGTTTGGCGTGACCACTCTCGATTGGAGAGGATTCTACTTCGGAGGTCACCTGGACTAAATCAAGGTATATCCGGATTCGTCCGGTTAAT
>SDBV01007624.1_pt1 | contig 14759 bp, 8 predicted proteins | sample 2277081 | NCBI WGS metagenome assembly SDBV01 (sample SAMN10402039, study PRJNA504765) | marine sediment metagenome | isolation source: marine sediment core GS10_PC15, 223 cmbsf | place: Arctic Ocean: Southern Knipovich Ridge | collected 2010
CCTGCTCCTTTCTGCACAAGTAAAACTACTACGAGCTATACAGGAAGGGATTATAACTCCAGTTGGCTCAACAAAAGAGGTAAATGTAGATATTAGAATAATAGCAGCTACAAATAGAAACCTGCTTGAAGATGTATCAAAAGGAAAATTCCGTGAAGATTTGTTTCATAGAATTGCAGTAGGAGTAATCACACTTCCGCCTGTAAGAGAAAGACAGGGAGATTTAAGCCTTCTTATTAAGCATTTCATAGAAGTAATAAATAAAAAATTCAGTAAATATACAGATTGGAAATATAAAAAACTTTCTGCAGGTGCAAAGAATTTTATGCTCAAACACAACTGGCCTGGAAATATTAGAGAATTGCAGAATGCTTTAACACGAATGATCCTATGGGCTGAAACAGAAGTTATTACAGAAGAAGATGCAAGTAAGTCAATTTTTTACCTGAATGATAAGCAAAAAGACATAATGAACCTGCCTATTGGAAATGGTTTTAATATAAATGAGCTTATAAGTAGGATTGCACGGCATTATTTAGAGAAATCACTTGAAAAATCTGGTGGGAATAAGTCAAAAGCAACTGAACTTCTTGGGCTTCCTAATTACCAGACTTTTTCAAATTGGTGTAAGAAATATGGATTGGAGTAGGTTGGCATGGAAATTGCTTTTCTCTTTTTAGAGGAAAGTTAAATGAAAAACAATAAGGATTTATTTTGGATAAATATAAATTATCATTTGCTTTTGAAGGATTATGTATACCAGAGACTGTTATTCTTTCAAGGAATTATAATCTTAATAAGGATTGGGATGTTGTAAAAATGAATGCTTTAAAAAACAATATCCTTAAAAAAACTAAAATAAGTAGTAGAAAGAGATATTTTAGAGAAGTAAAATATCGGCTTGAAAGAGCATATTCCTGGGAAACAGAATTAATTAACAATGGGGAAGATTTCAGTGTTCATAGAATAATATGTTATTTAATTGTTTGCCGTTATTATTCCTTTATTAGAGATTTTATTCTGGAAGTAATAAGGAAAAAAATACTATCTAATGATTATTGTTTAAATGATTATGATTATCCTCTATTTTTTGAAAAGAAATGTGAGAAACATCCTGAGCTATTAAATATTGCCCAAAGCACTCAAAAAAATATATTTCAAGTTATTATGAGAATGCTATATGAAGCTGGTATTAAGAAAAGCAGAAATACAAATATTATTCAAAAACCTGAAATACCAATAACACTATTAAATCAATATTTTTCTAATAATTGTAATGATGACCTTGCTGTACTGTTTATTGAAGAAAGAAAATTTATGAATATTGATGTAAAGGAGAACAAGGATGAGGAATAGCTTAAATAATTTTAACAATATATTTCAAATTGTCAGTAATCCAAAATTTCTAAATATGGAAGGTCTTGGAAATGAAGTTCCTTTTTTTGTTCAAACATATGATATTAAGGAACAGGCAAAAATTTATTCTAGTATTTTAGCTTTATATAAAAGGTTAAATGCAGAAGGTATACAGACTGTGCTAATTAGCCTTTATGAAATGGTTATTGATTATTTTAATAAAACAAATGAACTAGAGGATTTATTTAAATTTGAAAAGGAAGTAGATAAGAAAGAGTTTTTTAATGAACTGAGTAGTACAGTAAATAAAGATGATGTTATTATTCCTTATTTTAAACAAAAATTAAAAGAAGCAAATTATCAACTTATTTTAGTGTATCAAGTAGGGGAAGTTTTCCCTTTCTTACGTTCACATAATATACTTAATTATTTACAGAGTGTTATTACAGAGGCACCAGTAATATGGTTTTTTCCAGGTGAATATATAACTTCATATGCACAAGGATTTAAATTGAACTTATTTGGGATTTTTGAAGGTCCTTATTATCGAGCTTTTAAATTAGAGGACTATTTAATAAGGGGGAATATTGATGTTAGCATTGAATAAAATATTAAACAAGGATATAAACCGGAACATTGATGGTGTAATTAAAGCAGATGATACTTCTCATATAATTCAGGAAATTGAAGAATATGTTATTACAAAAGAAGTAAATAAATATTTACAAAGAATTATTGAAGGTTATAAGACGGCTATTGAATATAGTAAAAACAATAAATTCTACCCGTATAACGGAGTTTGGATTAGTGGATATTTTGGTTCAGGAAAATCTCATTTATTAAAAGTTTTGTCATATATTTTAGAAAGCAAGACTATTAATAATATTTCATTAAAAAACATATTTCTACCAAAACTAAAAGATGAAATATTAAAGGCTGATTTCAGTAAGGTATTAGATATTCCTTCAAAAAGTATTCTATTTAATATAGATCAACAGGCAGACGCTGCTAAATCAAAAGACGAACATGCTATACTTTATATATTTGAAAAAGTATTTAATAAAATGCAGGGCTTTTTTGGTGAAAACAGGAATGTTGCCTGTTTTGAACAGGATCTGGATGAAAGCGGTGATTTAGATAAATTTAAAACCTTTTATAAAAAGGTTACAGGCCAGGATTGGATTTCACAAAGAAGTAAATCCTTTGGTCTTGGCAGAACAAAATTAATCAAAGTGTTATCTCAGTTGAAGAATTGCGGAGAAACTGAAGCGAATGACTTAATCAATCATTATAAAACAAGTACATCTTTATCTGTTGAGAGTTTTACCAGGAGAATTAATGAATGGCTTGATAAGCAACCTTATCCCCAGTTTAGATTAAACATTTTTATAGATGAAGTAGGACAATTTATAGCAAATAATAACCGTCTTATGCTTAATCTTCAAACTATTGCAGAAACACTCAATGTATTATGCAAAGGAAGGGTTTGGATTTTTGTAACCAGCCAGGAAGATTTAAATGCAGTAGTAGGTGATCCAGATTCAAAACAAACCTATGATTTTTCTAAAATACGAGACAGGTTTCATTTTCGCATTTCATTAAGCTCAGCAGATGTTCAGGAAGTAATACAAAAAAGACTTCTTTCCAAAACTGAAGAAGGCACTACCGAATTAAGTAATCTTTATATGAACGAAAAGGAAAATATCCGTACTCTTTTTACATTTAAACAGGGAGGAAAAGATATTCATTTTAAAGATAAAATTCAGTTTGTTTTATCTTATCCTTTCCAGGCTTATCAATATCATCTGCTTCAACAGGCATTAAAGGGCTTATCTGAACATAATGCATTTATGGGACGGCATGTATCACGAGGTGAACGCTCAATGCTTGAAATATTCCAGGATGTATCAAAATCTTTACAAAATACAAATTTATTCACTTTTGCTACATTTGAAAAGATGTTTGAAGGAATAAGGAATACTTTAAAAACAGGTTTATTAAATGCAGTAAACACAGCAGAAAGAAACTTGAATAACAAGTATGCTATTAAGGTATTAAAAATATTATTGTTAGTAAAATATGTAAAAGATTTTAAACCAATACATAACCATTTGAAAATACTGTTAATCGATACACTTGATATGGATATGGATAAATTAAATCAAGATATTAGGGAGGCATTAAATCTTTTAGAAAGGCAGACATATATTCAAAGAAATGGGGATGTTTATGAATATCTAACAAATGAAGAAAAAGATATAGAAGAAGAAATTAAAAATACACCTGTAGAAATAGATGAGTTAAGGAAGTTTTTTAGTGATAATATTTTTTCAGGTATAATAAAACAAAATAAGATTCGTTATGAAGGAAATCATGAAGATTATTCATTTAACAGAGGTATTGATGGGGAATTTATTGGCCGGATTAATGCGGATCTTACTATACAAATAATTACTCCATTCCATTCATATTATGGTGATAAACAGCCTATTCTTCAGCAATCTACTGGAAAAAAAGAATTACTTGTATTTATTGAACCTAAGAAAAGATTTATCAGTGATCTTGAATTATATTATAAGACAGATAGTTATACCAGGCAACAGCTTGGACATACTACAAATTCTGTAGTCCAAAAAATATTAAACGATAAACAATTTCAAAATACTGAAAGACGTCAAAAATTGATAGTTGAATTAAAATCAATTCTTGAAGAAGCTGAAATATATGCAGGTGATCAAATTGTAAGTATCAGGTCTGGTTCAGCTTTAGATAGAATTGTTGAAGGTTTTCAATCTGTTGTTTCACGTTTTTATCCTAATCTAAGAATGATTAAAGGCCATTATACAGAAGAAAGTCTTAAGGAAATCATATATTCAAATGAAGACGGATTTCTTATTAAAGACAAAGAACTTAATGAAGCAGAAAAAGAATTATCAGTATATATACAAAGAGAAATTGCCCAGAATAACCGGGTTATTTTAAGCAAAGTTATTAATTTCTTTAGCAGGAATAATTATGGATGGTACACCTTGGCTACTTTATATATTATAGCAAAGCTATTTATAAGAGAAAATATTGAATTAGTAGAAGGAACTGACGTTAAAGAAAAAGATGAAGTATATGATATTTTAAGAAAAAACCGGGGACATGATTCTATTATTATTAGGCCTGTTAAACAGGTTAGTATAGAGCAGATTGGAAAGTTAAAGAAATTCTATCAGGAGTATTTTCATGAAAGCATAACTGAAAATACAGGAAAAGAGGTTGCTCTTGCTTTTCAATCCCATTTAAAAAAAGAATTAGAAGAAGTTGAAGGATTTTATTCTAATTATAATAGCTTTCCATTTATAGAATCCTTAGTACCTGTTCTTGAAGAACTAAAAAGGTTTTTAAACAAAGAACGGAATTATTATTTAGATCATATTGATAGTTATAATTCCCTGTTAAGAGAAAAAATTGAAATAATTGATCCAATAAAGAGCTTTATGAAAGGAAGCCAGAAGCAAATTTATCTTGAAATCCAGAATTTCCTTTTTGCTCAGCAGGATAATCTTAATGAAATGGATGCTAACGAACAAATAGAGGAGCTTAAAGAATTAATTAATCATAAAGAACCATATAAATCAAATAGAGTTAAAAAGGCAAATGATATAAAAAAAGACCTACAGATTGAAATTGACCATAAACTTGCAGAAATAAAAACTAAGGCAGATAATTATCTTGAAGAAATTATAGAAAAAACTATTACAATCCCTGAATTTGAAAATCTTAATGAAGAAAAACAGAAAGAAGTATTAAATCCTTTATACATATTAAAAAATATTAATATTAATAAGACCAATGTATTTTCTGTTATTCGAGATCGTTCAGAAAATAAAGGCAAGGCATTGTTTGAGCAGGCAAGAGCAAAAATAATAAAATATGCTCATCCTAAAGAGAAAATAGTCTATGCAACTTCTAATGAGAAAAAGATTACTTTTAACAAAACCACACTTATAACAGAAGAAGATGTAATTGAATATACAGAAACCTTAAAAAAGCATTATATAAAACTCATTAATGAGAACAAGCGGATAGGATTATAGGATGAATCTGAATAAATTAAAGAGGTTTGCACAGGATTTAAGAAAAAAGCTCATTTCACAGATTGCAAGAAGGCTTGATTATGTTTTAAAACATGATGACGAATATTTACGGGATCACGTACAGGAAAAGAAAACAATTCAAGAACGATATGAAAAGTTTGGCAAAGATCAACTTTTAGAAGAAGTTGCATATATCTGGTTTAACCGAATAACCGCTTTAAGGTTTATGGATAACAATTCATATAATCCCATCCGAATTGTCTCTCCTTTAGAAGGCGAGACTCAACCTCAAATACTTTCAGAAGTAAAGCAGGGAAAAATCCCTGATGAATTAAGTTCTGTAAAGAATAGAATATTGGATTACCTTAACAGAGAAATAGAAACGAATCAGCCTGAACAGGAGGCTTATAAAATAATTTTGCTTACCTATTGCAATAAACTGGGAAATGTAATGCCTTTTCTCTTTGAAAAAATCCAGGACTGGGCAGCCTTGTTACTTCCTGTTGATTTATTATCAAGCCAATCTATTATAAGTGATTTTCAAGAAAACATCCTCCCCGAAGATTGTAAAAATGTAGAAATAATCGGCTGGCTTTATCAATTTTATATATCAGAAAAAAAGGATCAGGTTTTTGCAGATTTAAGAAAAAACAAAAAAATATCACAGGAGAATATACCTGCTGCAACCCAGCTTTTTACACCCCATTGGATTGTACGTTATATGGTTGAAAACTCATTAGGCCGTCTCTGGCTGAATAATAAGTCAAAAAGTAATCTAAAAAAGCAGATGGACTATTTTGTTGAGACAGATCCTGAAAGTACCTTTATTAAGATTAAAAATCCCGAAACACTTAAAATATTAGATCCAGCCTGCGGAAGCGGACATATCTTAGTTTATGCTTTTGATTTATTATATACAATCTATGAAGAAGAAGGCTATTCCCCTTCTGAAATCCCTTCTTTAATCGTACAGAATAACCTTTATGGTATTGATATTGATAACAGGGCAGCCTCTTTAGCAGGATTTGCCTTATTAATGAAAGCAAGAGAAAAAGACAGGTTCTTTTTTGATAAAAAAATTATTCCCAATGTTATAGCTATGAAAGACATTGATGTAAACCTAAAGACTGCAAAAATCAGTCTATCTCCAGCTTTAATGGAGAGCTTTTTTTATCTTAAACAAGCAAAGAATATCGGTTCACTTATTCCTGTTGATTTCAGTACTGGCGAAGAAATAAAGGAATTACAGGAGCAACTTGTTGATAGCAAGACTGATTTGTTTGAAAGCAAAGAGATTGAACTGATCCAGAATGGTTTAAATCAATTGAGCTATTTATTACCTAAATACCATTGTGTGATTACCAATCCGCCTTATATGGGTGGAAAAGGAATGAATGAAAGGCTTAAGGATTTTGTTAAGAAGTATTATAAGGATTCAAAGAGCGATTTGTTTGCTGTTTTTATGGAAAGAATTATGGACTTTGCTCTAAAAAATGGAACTTCAGGAATTATGACTCCATTTACTTGGATGTTTCTTCATTCTTATGAAAAATTAAGATTAAAAATTATTAATGAATATATGTTATATAGTCTTGTAAGACCTTCATATACAGCATTTTTTCAATCAGCAATTGTACCAATTTGTGCATTTATTATTAATAAAACTCATAATGAGTATTTTAAAGGATTTTTTTTTGATTTAGGTTATTTAGGTAATGCAGAAGAGCAACCAAAGCGATTTTTAGAAGCAAAATCTAATCCTACATCTAAAAAATCTTTTAGAGCTGTTATATCTGACTTTAAAAAAATCCCAGGTAGTCCTATAGCGTATTGGGTGAGTACTGGTATAAAAAGATTATTTGAAAATGAAAAAAATATAGCTCAATTCAGTGAATTTACTGGTTCTCAAAATATAACAGCAAATAATGAATTATATTTAAGGTATATTTTTGAGGTTGCTACTGTAAAAATCGGTAAGGGGAAAAAATGGATTTTATATTCAAAGGGTGGTCAATATAGGAAATGGTATGGAAATTTAGAATATATTATTGATTGGAGTGATAATTCTAGAAGATATTATAAAAATAACAAAACATCAAATTTACTGGATAAAAAATATTGGTTTAAAAAAGGGATTGCTTATACTGATGTAACTTCATATTTTTTTTCATGTCGATATATGTCTTCTGACTTCGTTTATGATAAAGCAGGACCAATGTTCCATCCTACTAAAAATGCTCCTATTATATTAGGGATATTAAATTCAAAAATAAGTAGGTATATATTTAAGATTTTAAATTCTACATTTCATTTTCAAGTAAGAGATGTTAAAATATTTCCAATTCTTATTCCAAAAGAAAAATATCATATTGATAAAAAAATATTTTACAACATCTCCCTCTCCAAATCCGACTGGGACTTACGTGAAACCTCCTGGGACTTCCTTCGTTCACCACTACTTACAGACTATATAGCCCAACCAATAGAAACCGCAATCGATGAAAACCTGACAGACATCTCCTTGCCTTCAACCTTCAAGCAAACAGCTTCTATTGAAAAATCCTATATTTCCTTGACGTCCTTCTGGACAGAACAATTTAAAACACTCCATAAAAATGAAGAAGAACTTAACCGTATATTTATAGACTTATATGAATTGAATGAAGAACTTACACCAGATGTGCCCTATAATGAAATAACCATATTACAACAGGAACTGGAATCAAATGCTTTAAAAGAAAACCAGCTTGTATTTAAAAAAGATGAGATTATCCGGCAGTTTATCTCTTATGCTGTAGGATGTATATTCGGCAGGTATTCTCTGGATAAAGATGACCTTATTCTGGCAAACAGTGGAGAGGAGTTTAAAGACTATTTAAAACAAATCCCAAATCCTTCTTTTATGCCGGATGAAGATGCTATCCTTCCATTAACAGAGGAAGATGATTTTACAGATGACCTGCCCAACCAATTCCGCAGGTTTGTCAAAACAGCTTTTGGAGAGGTTGAATATCAGAATAATATCCGTTTTATTGAACAGGCTATAAAAAAAGATATGCGAAGCTATTTAATCAAAGATTTTTATAATGACCATATTAAAAGATATAAAAAGCGTCCTATTTATTGGATGATTACATCTCCATCAGGCTCGTTAAAAGCTCTTATCTATTTACACCGTTATAATAAGGATACTATAAACAGGTTTTTAAATGATTATTTAAGGCCTTTTCAGAAAAAGACTCAGGCTAAGCTGGAACAGTTAAATAATATTGTTATAATGGAAAGTGTGAGTAAACAGGAGCAGACTAAAGCTCAAAAACGCATTTTGATACTGGAAAAGGTTAGAAAGGAACTTCAGGATTGGGAAAGAGAGGTCGTCTTGCCTGTAGCCTCAAAAAGAATAGTGCTTGATCTGGATGATGGTGTTAAGATTAATTATGGGAAATTAGGGAAAATATTAGAGACTGTGAAAGGATTGAATAAATGATTGGAAAGTTTTATGAGTAACCAGCAATTTGATAATGTGGTTTATGAAAATATTAAAAACACTTTAATTCAGGCCAAAAATAGAATTTACTCTACTATAAACTTTGCTATGGTTACTGCCTACTGGAACATAGGGAAGCAAATATTTGAAGCACAGGGAGAAAATAAACGTGCTGAATATGGTACAGGACTTATAAAATACCTTTCTGAAAAATTAACTACTGAATTTGGAAAAGGTTTTACAGTTACTAATTTGAAATATATGCGCAAATTTTATCTTATATTTCCAAATAGTCACACACTGTGTGACCAATTAAGCTGGTCTCATTATAGATTACTTTTAAAGATTGATGATGATAAAAGACGTAAGTTTTATTTAAGTGAATGTGATAAATGTAATTGGAGTACCAGGCAATTGGAGCGGCAAATCAATTCATTTTATTATGAAAGATTATTAAAAACGCAGAATAAATATAAAGATGAAGTTCGTAATGAGGTTAAAAAACTGGAACCGGATATAACTCCAGAAGATATATTAAAAGATCCCTATGTTTTAGAGTTCCTTGATATGAAGGAAAATAAAAAATATCTTGAAAATGATATTGAAAAAGCTCTTATTAATAATCTGCAAGCATTCTTATTGGAATTGGGCAAAGGCTTTTCATTTATTTCCAGACAAAAACGAATAACTATAGATGGCGATCATTTTTATATTGATCTTGTTTTTTACAACTATATTTTAAAATGCTTTGTTTTAATTGATCTTAAAATAGGCAAACTAACTCATAAGGATATTGGGCAGATGGATTTTTATATACGTTATTTTGAAAAAGAAATTAAAGATGAAAATGATAATCCAACTCTTGGTATAGTGCTTTGTTCTGATAAAAACGATGTTATGGTAAAATATACAATCTTAAATGAAAGTAAACAGCTTTTTGCATCAAAATATATGTTATATATTCCTACCGAAGAAGAATTAAGAAAAGAGCTTTTAAGAGAACGGCTTTTAATTGAACGAGAATTAAAGAAAAAAGAAGACGGAGAAAAGGGATAAAAGGATAATATTATGTCTGAAAAGATAATATCAGCATTAAACAATCATTTTAAAACTCATAGACTGATTTTCTGGTATGATAATGAAGGAAAATTGTTTGACATCTTTAATGATTATTTTTATTTTGGTGTAGAGAAGATAATTTTAGAGAATAATGAGTTTGAAGTAAAATATCAGGTTTTAAAAGTAAAACCTGAAGATAAGTTTTTAATTTATAGTATTAAGGCTAAACCTGCTCCAGAAGAAAATTGGTTGCTTGATCTTAACCTGGCAAATCTTGTTTTTGCAACAGATGAAGTTGCTCTGTATCTTCAAGAACTCAATTTACCTTCAGTTTTTAAACCTATAATCAAAGAACACCTTAAGTTTTTTTATAATAATGAACGTCTTATTCCTTTAAAGAATATGCTTAATCCTGATGAAACAGTGCAATCCTTTAGATATGCTATGTTAACTGTTTTATGTTCTGATACAAAATCTGGAAAATCAAAAAGAAAAAACCTCAATGAAATTACAATTAAACTGTTTGAAGATCATTTTAATAAAAATGAAAAAAAAGAATATTGGATGGAGATTGAGAAATATAATCTAATATCCTTTTTCTGGGAAGAAGCAAATAAAGAATATATGTACACAAGTTCAAATCCTGATTTACAGGGTTTGGTTCTTCATATTTTCAGATTAGCCTTTGAATGTGATAGCAATAAAAAGATGAATCCTGAAAATCAGTATTCATTTGGTTTTATTGATTACTGGCGGAATAATCTTAAGCATTCAGATTCTTTCAAATCGATTATTGATACTGTTGAGAACGAATTAAACATACAACATGAAATAGATAATATTAATCTTAATACTCTTATGGATTCTGATATATTTAAAAAAGTTGATAAGAATATTCTCTCTTATTTAACAGACCATTCTGTATCAGATTCTATAAATATTAAAGAAGCCCTATCAATCATTGAAAAAAGAAAGGATAAATATTGGTATAAGAATGATATAGAAGGCAAAATAACAGCATTTTATCAATGCTTATATTTTTATTTTATATTTAAACAATTGATGTTAGAAAACAAAATAGACTTTACAGATCAATTAGAAGGTTGGAGATTATATACTGAAAAATTATATAAAATAGATCAGGTTTATTTAAATTTTTTATATCACTATCACAAAACAGGTACAGAAACCAATTTTGCATTATTATTGGACAAAATCGAAAAAGAGTATGTTAATAATTATTTATTAAAACTTAGTGAAAAGTGGCAGAACAGCTTTTCTATAAAATCAATTATATCAAACTCATACTATTATAAACAGAATAATTTTTTTACAAAGATTATTAAAAGATATTTGACAACAAATAAAATTGTATTTGTTATTATATCGGATGGACTCCGCTATGATAATGGTATGGAATTGGCAGTAAATTTAGAAACGATGAATCGTTTTATAGTAAAAACTACACCTATGGTTGCTTCAATACCATCCTATACCCAGTTAGGAATGGCTGCTTTATTACCACAAAAAGGAATTCAACTAAATACTAAAACAGCACAGGTTACAATAAATGGCAGGAGTACTTCTGGCCTTGATAATAGAGATATAATCTTGCAGGAACAGGTACAATCTGAATTCTCGAATAAGAAAGCAAAAGCATTTGAAGCAAGATACTTTTCAGAATTGTCATACAAAGAGCAAGAAGAATTGATAAAAGGATTTGATCTTATTTATTTATATTCTAATCATATTGATAGCATCGGTGATAATGGGAAAACAGAAAAAAGGCTTCCTGTTGCGGTTAAAGAAGAAATCGATTTTCTATCTAATTTATGCAGAAAAATAACTAATTTAAACCGCACACACATTGTTATTACAGCAGATCATGGATTCCTTTTTCAATATAAAAAAGTCGAAGGCTCTGATTTTATAAACTTAAAGAATATAAATCCAGATTCCTATATAGACAGGCGGTTTGTTATAGGTAAAAATTTAAAAGCAACTGAAGGAACAATAAATATAAGTGGGAAAGAATTAAATCTAAATGAAGATATAAATATATTAATTCCAAAAGGATTATATAGAATACGAAAACAAGGTGGTGGCACTCAATATGTTCATGGTGGTATTACTTTACAGGAATTATGTATTCCTGTTATCCAAATAACAAAAACAAGAGTAGATGATATTAGGTTGGTGAATATTGAAGTTTTAAATCCTGCTGAAACAATTACAACCGGTCAAATAAGTATTAAATTCTACCAATTAGAACCAATATCAAATAAAGTAAATGAAAGAATTATTATAAGCCGGTTTGAAGCAGAAAACGGAGATATAATTTCTTCTGAACATGAATTATTATTTAATAGTAATGATCCAAATAATCAAAATAGAAGCAAGGTACAATCTTTTATTTTTAATAAAAGAGCAGAAAAACAGAATAATAAAGTAGTTAAACTGAAATTGTATGAGAAAAAATCAAGTGATATTCTGGTTCATTACAGGGAATATGCTTTCCGTTTTAGAAAGGTAATTACTTCAGATTTTGAGTTTTAGGAGTAAAATATGGCATTAGATGATAAAATACATCAATATTTCAGCGGTTTTGTGGTTCGGAAGGATTTATCAAAACTGGTTAAGGGTAATGCACTTGTTCCAACATATGTGCTTGAATATTTATTAGGACAATATTGTGCAACTAATGATGAGGAATCAATAAAATCAGGTATTGAGACAGTAAAAAATATATTAAAGAAACATTATGTAAATCGCAATGAAGCAGAACTTATTAAATCCAGAATAAAAGAGGAAGGGCATTATAAGATAATTGATAGAGTTACTGTTTCGTTAAATGATAGGGCTGGTACTTATGAAGCAGCATTTTCAAACTTAGGCATTAAAAAAGTAATTGTAGACTCTGAATATGTTAAAGATCACCCAAAATTGTTAGTTGGTGGTGTATGGTGTATTCTGGATATTGAATATAATCATGAAGATAATCCTGTTCATGTTCCCTGGATTATTGAAACACTAAAACCAATTCAAATCTCAAATGTAGATTTAGATTTATTTAAAACAAATAGAAAACAATTTACAACAGAAGAATGGATTGATTTTTTAATTCAGGGATTAGGATTTGATCCGGAAACAATTGGGAAAAGGAATAAATTTTTTCAATTAGTTCGTCTTATTACCTTTTGTGAAAACAACTATAGCCTTATTGAATTGGGTCCTAAAGGAACTGGAAAATCACATATTTTTTCAGAGTTTTCTCCACATGGAATATTAGTTTCAGGAAGTGAAGTAACATTAGCCAAGCTATTTGTAAATAACACAACAAAACAACTTGGCCTTTTAGGTTACTGGGATGTTGTTGCTTTTGATGAATTTGCAGGCCCTGGAAAAAGAGTAGATAAAACATTGATTGATGTTTTAAAAAATTATATGGCAAATCATAGCTTTTCAAGAGGAACAGAACAGATAACAGCAGGGGCATCAATGGCATTTGTTGGAAATACAAGCAAAAGTGTTTCCTACTTACTTAAACATTCACATCTCTTTTTTGATCTGCCAGATAAATATCAGGATTCAGCATTTTTAGATCGTTTACATTTTTATATACCAGGTTGGGAAGTAAGTATAATCCGTAATGAAATGTTTACAAATAATTATGGTTTTATTGTAGATTATTTTGCTCAAATATTAAAATTAATGCGTTTTGAGGACTATTCTGATTTATATAGTGAATATTTTGAACTTGATACTTCCTTATCAACTCGTGATAAAGAAGGAATCAACAAAACAATTTCAGGATTACTAAAAATTATTTTTCCACATAAAGAAGTAGTAAAAGAAGAAATAGAAGACCTTTTAATTTTTGCGATAGAAGGTAGAAAAAGAGTTAAATCTGAGATATTTAAATTAGATCCTACATTTGATCCTGTTAGATTTCAATATAAAGAATTAAAATCAAATAGAATAAATACAATAATAACAAACGAAGAAAAGAGATTTCCAAATTTCTTTAGAAAAGAGGAAGTAGAAAGCGAAGGTAAAATAGAACCAGAGAATGAATTATCAAAGCTGGAAAGAATAATATCCAAACAAAAAGAAATGCATTTCACAGTTACTGAAAATCAGACAGGAATCAGCTATTATAAGTTATTTGCAGATTACCTTCGAGATGCAAAACATATTAAAATTATTGATCCTTATATCCGTAGAATATGGCAGATAAGAAATTTTGTTGAATTCTTACAAGTTCCATTATCTATTAAGGATGAAGGAGAAGAAATTGATATTCATTTAATTACAGATAAAGGAGAAGTAAGTAAAATTGAATTAGAGAATCATTTTAAACAAATACAAAATAGCCTATTAAATGCAGATATAAATTTTACTTTTGATGTTGCTCCGAAGACTAAAATCCATGCAAGAAGTATAACGACAGACACAGGCTGGAAAATATCATTAGACAGGGGATTAGATATATTTCAAAGATTTAATACTGGTATTTTTGCAATTGAAACTGTAAGCCAGGAAGTAAGATTTTGCAAAGCATTTGAGATTACTTATATTAAACTAGATAAGCAAAAAGAAACTTAATTTCTATATTATATATTAAACCCGATAAATAACTAACCGCACATAAGATGCCATCTGTGCGGAATATGAGTAGGGGAGAGAGTAACGCTCCTGGAGGGATCTTAAACTTGTTGTTTTTAGAAAAATGCATTTGGATATGTCCTTAGAACATGATATAAATATTAAAG
>SDBV01007625.1_pt1 | contig 14759 bp, 13 predicted proteins | sample 2277081 | NCBI WGS metagenome assembly SDBV01 (sample SAMN10402039, study PRJNA504765) | marine sediment metagenome | isolation source: marine sediment core GS10_PC15, 223 cmbsf | place: Arctic Ocean: Southern Knipovich Ridge | collected 2010
AAAACTAACTTTTAGCTGTCATTTTGAGTGAAACGAAAAATCTTATAATGTTGATAACCAATGAAATAAAAAGATTCTTCACTCCGTTCAGAATGACATTTTACAGGTTTTGCAAAGGTCTCATGTAAATCCTGTTAATCCTGTCAAAATAATATTATGAAAAAAATAGAATATTATAGTTTCAAAATCAAAAAATAATTATTTTTGCAATTATTAATTTTATAGTTTAGGTTAGGATTATGGCAGAAAACGAGTATAATATTAAGACAAACCGTTTCGGGGTTTTATCTGTAAGATATAGGATTATGTCAATCAATTACAGGATTATGACAAATCGTTACAGGATTCTGGTACAAAAAGGTGGAATTAAGTCAATCAGATACAGGATATTGGCGAAACGATACAGGATATTAACCAGGCGATACAGGTTTCTGGCAAACCGTATAGGAATTCTGGCTAAATTAATAGGATTTATGATAGACCAGTATAAGATAGTAATAAACCGATATCAAATTATGACAAATAGATATAATACTGTAACAAGCCGATATAATAAGATTATGATAAAACCTTATTGTATTGTAGTAAATGAGACAACATTGTTAGAAAATGAGAAAAGCAGCAATTCTGAAGAGAGAGAAACTTTAGCTAAATAGCAGAAACGTTGCATGCAACGTTTCTGCTATCAAATTTTATTTCAAGACTTTGGAAACAACCTGGTATTTACATCATACCACCCATTCCACCCATACCGGGAGCACCTCCACCCATTGGTGGGGTTTTATCTTCTTCTTCTTTATCAACTACTACACATTCAGTGGTTAAGAACATACCGGCTATTGAAGCGGCATTTTCAAGAGCAATACGAGCAACTTTAGTTGGGTCAACCACACCTGATGATAATAGATTTTCATATTTTTCAGTAAGTGCATTGAAACCAAAGTCGCCTTTGCCATCTTTTATTTTTTGAATGACAACAGAGCCCTCTTGTCCTGTATTTTCAATAATCTGACGAGCGGGTTCTTCTAAAGCTCGTTTAACAATTGCAATACCGGTGGTTTCATCTTCATTATCGCCTTTTAATTTTTCCAAATCTTTAATAGCTCTGATGTAAGCTACACCACCGCCGGGAATAATTCCTTCTTCAACTGCGGCTCTTGTAGCACTTAAAGCGTCATCAACTCTGGCTTTTTTCTCTTTCATTTCCATTTCAGAGGCAGCACCAATATAAAGAACAGCAACACCACCGGCTAATTTAGCCAAACGTTCCTGTAGTTTTTCTTTATCGTAGTCGGAAGTGGTAGTTTCAATCTGGGCTTTTATTTGATTTACTCTTGCGTCTATCTTAGATTTTGCACCACCTCCATTTACAATTGTAGTATTTTCTTTGTCAATAGATATTTTTTCTGCATCACCTAACATATCAACAGTAACGGTTTCTAATTTTAATCCTTTTTCTTCTGAAATTACTGTTCCATTAGTTAAAATAGCGATGTCTTCAAGCATTTCTTTTCTACGGTCTCCAAATCCTGGTGCTTTAACAGCAGCAATTTTTAATGAACCTCTGAGCTTATTAACTACTAAAGTTGCAAGAGCTTCACCATCAATATCTTCGGCAATAATCATTAATGCGTGACCGGCTTGAGCGGTAGTTTCTAATATTGGAAGCAGGTCTTTCATAACAGAAATTTTCTTATCGTAGATTAAGATTTTTGGATTTTCTAAAACAGTTACCATTTTTTCTGCATCAGTAATAAAATAAGGAGAAATATATCCTCTGTCAAATTCCATACCTTCAACAACTTCAACTTTAGTTTCTGTTCCTTTTGCTTCTTCAACAGTAATAACTCCTTCTTTTTTTACTTTGTCCATAGCTTCAGCAATCAGCTTACCAATTTCAGAGTCGTTGTTTGCAGAGATTTTAGCAATCTGCTCAATTTTTTCTACATCTTCTCCGATAGCTTTAGTTTGACTTTTTAAGCTGTTAATAACATTTTTAACTGCTTTATCAATACCTCTTTTAAGGTCCATAGGATTTGCTCCTGCAGTAACGTTTTTTAAACCAACATTTACAATTGATTGTGTTAATACAGTTGCAGTAGTGGTGCCGTCACCTGCATCATCAGAAGTTTTTGATGCCACTTCCTTGACCATTTGAGCACCCATATTTTCAAATGCGTTGGATAGTTCAATTTCTTTTGCGACAGTAACGCCATCTTTAGTGATTTGTGGAGAGCCGAACTTTTTATCAATAACAACATTACGCCCCTTTGGACCTAATGTTACTTTTACTGCATTTGTTAATTCGTCAATACCTTTTTTTAACAAATCACGTGCTTCAATTTCATATTTTATTTCTTTTGCCATTTTTTTAAGTTTTAAAAAATTAAGTTATTAATTTTATCCGTCAACTGACGGATTTTATTTCTAAAGTATTTAGTAATGAGAAAGACTAAATAATAGCGAGAACATCAGATTGTTTCATCATTAAATAATCTTTTTCATCAATAGTTAGTTCTGTTCCGGAGTATTTACCGTATAGAACAGTATCACCTGTTTTAACTTCCATTTTTTCGTCTTTTGTTCCAGGACCAACAGCAATAATTTTTCCTTTTTGAGGTTTTTCCTGGGCTGTGTCGGGAATATAAATTCCACTTGAAGTTTTAACTTCTGCAGACTGGGGTTCAATTAAAACCCTGTCGGCTAAAGGTTTAATTTTTGGATTTGCCATTTTTATTAATTTATTTTATATCCTGCATAAAAAAAAATATTACAGGACAGGTTAAACAATATATAATATGTGTAGCTTCTTTTCATATTTTATGCCAAAGTATATTTTTCTCTAAATTTCAGGATTTAATAGACATAATTACAGTAAATAATTTTATAAAAGTAATTAATTATGACATATTGACATTATATTGTTAATTATTAGTTTGTGAAATTAATTCTTAAATGGTTAAAGGTTATATGCAAGATGAAAATGAGCAGCTAAATTATATATAATTTCGTTAATTTTTCTTTTGATTTTTTGTTATTTTTTAGTCATTGGTCATTGTCAATTTATTACCTATTACCTAAACCGTTGAAGTCATTAAAATAGTTATACGTTAAAACCGATTACCATTTACTACTTACCTCTTACCTATTGCCTACTGCCTATTGCCTATTGTATCTTGTATCCAACATCTAATATCCAATATCTACAAATATCCTGAATATCTATGAATTTCTATTGAATATCCATTGTATATCCAGCAACATTCCAGCTTGTCAAGTCTTGGCGGGCAGGCAATATCCAATCAACCATTTAATTAATCCTTTATTCATTCGATTTCTGTTCAGTATTTTTTTTTGGTTGTGGAACAGTTGTCGGAAAATTTGGCATTGCATTAGGATTTACTGCATTATTTATTTGTTCTTCAATTACAGACCTGTTGGTTTCAACTTCCTGGCGAGGTATTGTAAGACTGGCTAAAAGGCATAATACCAATAAACCAATTGCTAACGACCAGGTAGCTTTTTCAAGAAAGTCGGCTGTTTTACGAACACCCATTACCTGAGCTGAGCCAGTAAAGCCCGATGCCAAACCACCTTTTGAACTTTGAGCCAGAACAATCAAAACTAAAAGAATACTTGTAATAATGATTAATACTGAAATTAATAAATACATAATATTATTTAAGATTTACGATTTTGGATTTACGATTTAAATCCAATCCGCCTCAGGCGGATAAAATACACTAATTTATGGACAAACACTATTTAGTTTTTCAATTATTTCAATTTGTTTTGCAAAGTAAATATTTTTTTCCGGATATTCCAAAATTAATTTTTTATAAATATTAATTGCTTTTGAATAGTAAGTTTGTTTAATATAAACTTTTGCCAGAGTTTCTGTTATATATTCTTCGTATTTTTTTGTTGTATTTTGGGAAATATCTTCTTTATAATTCATATTTATTTCCTGAACCTCAATTTTTGGTTCATTTCTAATAAAATTATCTATTAGCTCTTTGTAAGTTTTTGTCTTTATTTTTGAATCTATTATTTTTTTTGTTTCATCTCTATACATCGAAATTTCTTTTTCCTGTTGTTTTACCTGCCCTCCTTCGCAATCTGGCGGGTTTTGCAGGCGGTTTTTTTTTATTTCAACTATTTTTTTCAGAACAATATCAGCGATGCTTTCTTTTTTTTGTGATGGTTCACCCTGTGAAATCCCTCCCGAGTACTCGGTGGGGTGCTTGCCCTGTGGAATAGCCCTAAAGGAATCCCCTCCATTGTAAACTTTGCTCTCCTTCGGGGATTCCACAGGGCGAGTAATTTCACAGGGTAAAATATTTTTTTCAGTTTCTTTATATTCACTTTCAGGAATTGTATCCTCCCCTTCCTTTTGGGAAGGGGTTGGTCCTGCCCAGTAGCGGAGAGTATCGGGGGGATGGGCTTCATCTTGCTGTATAATCGCTTGCTCTTGAGTTATGTTATCATAGTAACTTTTTGCAGGTAGGTTATTTAAAAGGTGGTAAAGGATTTTTCTTTCAGAAATATAAGCTGCGGTTATTTTTAATTGGGTGTTGTATCTAATATTTTCCTGATGATACATATACTTAATAATATCCTGATTATGGAGATTTTTAATAAAAAGAAGGTAAGCTGTTTGAAAATAAGGAAATTCTTTAATAAGTTCATAAAGCTTATCAATACTTTTATCATCCAGCAACTCGGGCTGTTTCAAATAGTTTATAAATTGTTCGCTGTTCATAAAAAACAGGTATTAACATTAACAGAATTATCGTTAACATGTTATCAATAATGAATTTTTAAGAGCCTAAATAAATAATCAATTAAGAGTCACCAATTAGCTACTGATTTATTAAAAATATCTTCGTTTATTTGTTCAATTATATCTTTAATTAAATCTTCTTCAATTGCATCAAGACTTTCTGAACTTGGGTAATCATTATACCGGGAAAATGAGGTATCAAAATTTTGTTTTGAGTCCTTTGCATTAGTAAACTTAACACGAATAGTTATAGTAAGTCTGTTTTGGGCAGAAGTTTCATTTGCCTGGATTGCAATAGGCGTTATGTTATACCTTGTTATTTCGCCTTCAAAATTAAGGTCGCCTATTCCGTTTACTAATTGAAGATTGGTTTGCGAAATAAATTTATCTTTAAGTGCTTCGGTAAGTTCCTGACTTAAAATTGGCTGAACTATCGGAGCATAATTGGGAAAATATTGCACCGATATTGTTTTAACATCAGGTGAGATAGAAGCACCGGTAAAGGAAAAACTAATATTGCAGCTTTCTGTTAGAATTGCAAAAAATAATAGTATATATATTGGCTTTAATAGTTGCATCTGAAAGTTTAGTTTTACGAATTTATTAAAAATGTTGTAACTATTCACCCTACTAATTACGAATTGAGCGAATTACGAATAAAAAATGCAACCAGTCCGTCAGCTGACGGATTCGTAATTCGGTTTCATTCGTAATTCGTAGGAGTTACTGAATAGTAACAAAATGTTTATTAAATATCATATTCTTTAATTTTTCTATATAATGTTCGTTCAGAAATGCCTAATTCTTGTGCTGCGTATTTACGTTTTCCTTTATGTTTAAGAAGAGCTTTTTTGATAAGATCTTGTTCTTTTTCCTGGAGCGATAAAGATTCTTCAATTATTTCTTCAGTATCCTGAATATTTGCCTGCCCGCCACTGTATTTTGGCAGGCGGGGATTTTCAGTTTCTTTTATTTTTACTGGTTGTGAATTATTATGATTTACAACCGGTTCAAACCCGACGTCTTGCCTGTGGAATTCCTGATTGTTGTCGGGTAAATTTTCAGTAGCCAGGTCGCGTGATAACTTTTGTATCAGTTGAGCATTGTCATATTGTTTTGTCCTGTCATCCGACAGGGTTGCACTTTTATCACCAATAGCAACTCTATTTTGCAGAATTTCAAGAACGAGTTTTTTTAAATCGTTCATATCTGCTCTCATCTCAAAAAGTATTTTGAAGAGAATTTCCCGTTCAGAAGAGTATGTTTTATGGTCAGCAGATTTATATAAGGCGGGTAGTTTTTCGCCCTGATAAACAGGCAAATATTTACGTAATGTATCAGCTGTAAGCAATCTTTCTTGTTCAATAATAGATATTTGCTCGGTAATGTTCTTTAATTGCCGGATATTACCTGGCCATCTATAGCTTATAAGAATATTCTGTGCTTCATTGTCAAGACGAAGAGTAGGCATGTGATAATGTTCAGCAAAATCGTTTGCAAATTTTTTGAACAGCAGATAAATGTCTTCTTTTCTTTCGTTTAAGGATGGTATTGTAATTGGCACAGTATTTATCCGGTAATATAGATCTTCACGAAATTTGCCTTCCTGTATTTGTTCAGTGATATTAATATTTGTAGCTGCTACAACTCTGACATTAGTTTTTTGAACTTTTGAAGAGCCGACCTTAATAAATTCGCCCAATTCTAATACTCTTAGTAATCTAACTTGAGTAGATAGAGGAAGTTCAGAAATTTCATCAAGAAAGATAGTGCTATTGTTTGCCACTTCAAAATAACCTTTTCTGGTATCGTGAGCGCCTGTAAAAGCACCTTTTTCGTGGCCAAAAAGTTCAGAATCAATTGTTCCTTCAGGAATAGCACCACAGTTTAAAGCAATATATTGACCATGTTTACGCGGGCTAAACTGATGAATGATCTGAGGAAAAACTTCTTTACCTGTTCCACTTTCACCTGATATAAGAACAGCAAGGTCGGTAGGAGCAACTTGCATAGCTATATCAATCGCCCTGTTTAAAATAACGGAGTTTCCAATAATACTAAAGCGTTGCTTTACTTGTTGAACAGTCATAGTTTTTTTTCTTGCAAAATCCAGATGCAAATTTAGTATAATTCTAATATAAATACATAAAATATCACTGTTGTTCGATAAATTTTGGAAAATTGTATAAATATTGAATACAGGTCGTACCTACGGCACTTTTAAATTTATTATAAACCATTGTGCTATAAACAGTTCGCCACTACGTGGCTTTTATTAAGCCCTGTTAAGGGCGTACTGTTTATAGTAAAAATATAACCTATAATAAATAAGCCCTGTAAGGGTGACCTGTTTAAAAGTATCAATTTATTCATACCTTTTAGAGTTAATAACTAATTTTTGTCGGACACCAATGATAAAATATTATAAATATTGTAACTATTCAGCTTGAATAAATTATTAATAATTTATTTAGAATATTAATTCTTTGCGTTCTTTGTCCGCCTTAGGCGGAAGAAATTCTTATTGAGACTTGCTAATTTTAGGAGCTATTTAAATGAAGTAGATATAAGCTCGCTGGCAAAAAAAATTCAATATGCGTTAGGTTTTTCAAAGGTTTCTATAATATACCAAATAGGATTCTTGCAATCAAAAGATAAATGAATAAGCCAATTATATCATTGACTGTAGTAATAAAAGGACCTGTTGCTAATGCGGGGTCAATTTTATATCTGTTAAGGGCAAGGGGGACAAATGTTCCGAAGATAGAAGCAAAAATAATTACAGAGAACAGGGCTGTGCTAACGGTTAGAGTAAGGGCAAAAGAATCGATAAAAAACAGGTAATTAAAAGCAAAGATAATAGATGAACAAATTATTCCATTAATCAGGGCAACAGAAAGCTCTTTGAGTAACTTTTTATATGTACTCTCAATTCCGATAGTATTATTTGCCAGTTGCTGGACAATTATTGAAGAAGATTGAACTCCAACATTACCTGCCATTGCAGCAATTAGTGGAAGAAATAAAGCAAGTCCGATATAATTTTTAATGTCTTCTTCGTAAACACCAATTATTAAAGCCCCTAAAATACCGCCAACCATACCAATTAATAACCATGGGATGCGAGCCCGTGTAAGTGTCCAGACTTTATCGGAAGGTTCAATATTTTCAGTAATACCCGATATCATTTGATAGTCTTTTTCTGCTTCATCGCGGATAACATCAACAACATCATCAATAGTAATTCGCCCCATTAATCGTCCGATACTGTCAATAACAGGCAATGCAACCAGGTCATACTTATCCATAATATTGGCAACTTCATCGGAGGGTGTGTCAGTTTTAACGGAAATTATATCTGAATTACTGATGGTTGATATTTTGGCAGAGGTTGGACTTAAAAGTAATTTTTTTAATGAAAGAGTTCCTTTAAGTATGTTATTATTGTCAACTACATAAACATAATAAATCTCATCAATTTCTTCTGCCTGTTTACGCATTTCTTTCAGACAACCGACAACGCTTAGATTTTCATTAACAATAATAATCTCTTTTGCCATCAAACCACCGGCAGTATCTTCATCATAACTAAGCAAATCAACGATATCGCCTGCCTGTTCCACATCATCAATATGTGAAAGGACTTCTTTTTTAATTTCTTCGGGCAGTTCACCAATAACATCAGCAGCATCGTCAGAATCCATTTTATCAATGAATTGCTTTGCAATAACGTCACTGGGTAAAGACTTAAGAAAGCGTTCACGGACATTTTCTTCAAGCTCAACTAATACATCAGCTGCTTTCTCATTATCAAGAAGCAAATGCATAAATTTTGCCTGTTCAATGTTAAGTTCGTTATAAACTTCGGCAATATCTGCCGGGTGTAAATCACCTATTAGCTTATTCGTGGTTATCTCATCTTTTTTTTCAATAGCCACACATAAACTTTCAATATATTTTTTTGTTAATTTGAATTTCATTATCAATAAGATTTGTCAGTTCAACAAATTGCTCAACATTTAACTGTTCTGCTCTTTTAGAAAAAATTTCACTATCAATATTCAAAGGTTGATTATTCAAAATAGTTTTTAATGAGTTTCTCAATGTTTTACGACGTTGATTAAAACCTGTTTTTACTATTTTAAAAAATAATTCTTCATTACAATTTAAGTTTTTTACATTATTCCTTATCATTCTGATTACTGCTGATTTAACTTTTGGCGGCGGATAAAATACTTTTTCATTAACAGTAAAAAGATATTCAATATTATAAAATGCCTGTAACAGCACACTTAATATACCGTAAGTTTTATTTCCGTGCTTTGAACTTATGCGTTCAGCTACTTCTTTTTGAAACATACCGACAAGCTCTACAACTATATCTCTGTTTTGTAAAACCTGAAATAGAATCTGACTGGAAATATTATACGGAAAATTTCCAATTATTGCTATTGGTTGATTAAAATTTTTTTTCAAGTCAAATTTAAGAAAATTATTTATAATGTATTGTGAATCTTTTAATTGTGGAATAGATTGTTTTAAATACTCCACAGAATGATTATCAATTTCTATAACAAAAGTTTCGTATTGTTTATTTTCAACTAAAAATTGTGTAAGAATACCCATACCCGGACCAATTTCCAGAACTTTTTTTATGTTTGTTGATTGAATACTCTGAACAATCTTTTTTGCAATATTTTTATCTTTTAAAAAATGCTGTGCTAAACTTTTTTTGGGTTTTATTAACATGTGGCGTATAAATATTTATTGGCAAAGATAATCAAAAAAATACTTTATATTTGCCTTATATCGTAATTGATAAATTAACACTAATGAAACCACAGATTTCACTGATTATTTCAAGAAATTTTTTGACTTCGGCACTTTTTTAAAGACATTGCATTATCAAAGTCAGGAGTATAATTGAAATAATAAAAAGCTACTGATTAACACGGATAAAATGAATTTAAAATATATATTAAAATCCGTGTTTTATCCGTGTGAATCTGTGGCAAAAAAAAATCTGTGTCATCTGTGAAATCTGTGGTTAAAAATTCGTGGCTAAATTTAGTTAGTATGAAATTTACAAAAAAAATAAACTTTATATTCAAATTTACTATAATTATTATCTCTTATGGTTTTATAGTTTATAAATTATTTCAGTATGATGAACTTTATAATGTTATTAAACAATTTCAGCTCACCGGTGATAGATTTTTAATATTTTTTGCAGTTATATTTTTAATGTTTATTAACTGGGGAATTGAAGCATTGAAGTGGAAATTATTAATAAATAAATTAGAAAGCATTTCTATTTTATCTTCTTTAAAAGCAGTTTTTTCAGGAATTACTATATCAATTTTTACTCCCTACAGTGTTGGTGAATTTGGTGGACGTATTTTTGTTCTTAAAAAAGAAAACAGAATATCAGCAATTTTTTCCACAATTGTTGGTAGTATGAGCCAGCTTTTAATTACTATTGTTATGGGCTTATTATCAATCGGCTTATTATTGCTCTATTTTCCTGAAAAAACCACATTTTCTGAATATAATTATATTACGTTCACCTTATTATTTATCATTACAGGATTAATAACGTATATATTCCTGAATATAAAGATTATTTCATTTGTTTTTAATAAATTACCATATATAAAAAAATACAACAAATACTTTCATATTTTATCATCATACCAAGGCAAAGAATTAATTAAAGTGTTAGTGTTAAGCTTAATAAGATATTTTGTTTTTGCGGGGCAATTTTATTTATTATTAAATTATTTTGGTGTAAATATTGAAATTATGTATGCATTTATATCAATTGCCTTAACTTATTTTTTTATGACACTTATTCCAAAAATAACTTTATTAGAAATAGGAATTAGAGGTTCTGTCGCTTTATTTTTTATCGGGATGTTTGCGGGAGAGGTTGTTGGTATTGTTTCAGCATCGGTAGTTTTATGGGTTATTAATTTAGCTGTGCCTGCTTTAATTGGGTCTGTTGTTTTTTATAGGATGAATATTTAATGTAAAGCGAATTTTTTAATTCGCTAAATCCGATTTAAAATCGGATTTACATTTTGCTGTTTTATGCAAACAATTTATTATATTATTTTTTTTACTGGGTTCTTATACGCAGTTTTAATTATCTCATTTACTTACGGTTGGTTGAGAACAAAGAAGTATGAAAGGAAAAAAATATGGAATGTAGAGACGAGGCATGCCTCGTCTCTACATTCCCACGGTAAAACTTTTGTTTCAATACTGATTCCTGCCCGAAATGAAGAAAAAAATATAGCTGATTGCATAAATGATATTTTGCAGCAGGACTTTCCTGAAGAATTATTTGAAATTATTGTGGTTGATGATTTTTCTACTGATTCAACAACAAGAGTTGTGGAAGATTTTTGTAAGAGAAATGGCAATATACGACTAATCAGATTGTCGGGTGAAAATGGGAACACAGATTACACAGATAGAACACAGATTACACAGATAGAACACAGATTAGATAAAAATTATGGGAAAAAGAGAGCGATTTACAAGGGTATTGAAAATTCAAAAGGAAATTTAATTGTAACCACCGATGCTGACTGCAGGATGAATAATGAATGGCTTTCAACTATTGTATCGTTTTATGAAGAATTTAAGCCAAAGATGATAGTGTGCCCGGTAGTTATCCTTGAAACTGGAATATTTAGCCGGATTCAATCGCTGGAATTTTTAAGCTTGGTTGGTTCTTCGGCTGGTGCTATAGGTATTAACCGTCCGATAATGTGTAATGGTGCAAATCTTGCTTATGAAAAAGATGCTTTTCTTCAATTTAATGATCCTTTAAATAATAAATATGCTTCGGGCGATGATGTTTTGTTTATGCTAATGCTGAAAAAGAAGTTTAAAATTTTATTCTTAAAATCATATAAGGCAATTGTTTATACTAAATCTCAACTCACTTTTCAAAATTTTATTCAGCAGCGAAGACGCTGGGTATCAAAAAGTAAAGCTTACAAAGATTTCGATATAATATTTACAGCATTGATAGTTTTCTTTACTAACTTTTTTCTTTTTTGCAGCTTTACTTTGATGTGGTTTATTGATTATTTTGGATGTCTCTTTTTAGCACTTTTTATTTTGAAGATATTAGTTGATTTTTTGTTTTTGAATATAATTTTTTCTTTTTTTAATAAAATTCGAATAAGAACAGTATTATTACTTTTTTTACCTGTTGAGTTTCTTTATTTTTTTTATGTTAGTTTTATAGGGATTTTGGGAAACCTACAAAGATATAAGTGGAAAGGAAGGAAGGTAAATTTTTAATTAGTCTGTCTATAAAGTTAAGTTCATACTATAAAGCTCCAAGTCCCAAATTCCAAGCTCCAAGTTCCAAGAGAGAAGAGCCAAGTTGTTTTGTATCGGTTGAATTTAGCATTTTCATACTATAAAGCTCCAAGTCCCAAATTCCAAGCTCCAAATTCCAAGACCCAAATTCAAAACACTCTTGGAGCTTGAGACTTGGGGCTTGGGACTTGGGATTTTGTAAATTTAAATATATTCCTGACATTATGAACAGACTCTAGTCAGTTTCCCATTTCAGTAATAAACTTAATTCTCATTAATCTGATATCATTTTCAGAATATTGGTCTTCGCCCAGTTCGTCAAGGGCTTTTTGAACAGATTCTGTTTTGGCTTCTTTGAAATATTCGTAAACTTCAACCTGCCGTTCTTTATCAAGGACTTCATTAATATAATAGTCTATATTTATTTTAGTTCCTGAATTAACAATTCCTTCCAGTTCAGTAAGAAGAGAGTACAGTTCAATATTAGTAGCATCGGAAATATCAGTAAGAGGTAATTTACGGTCAATGCTTCTGATAATATAAACTTTAAGACCAGATTTATTTATAACCGATTTCACAGTCAAATCTTGAGGACGTTCAATTTCATTTTCTTGAACATAAGAATTTATCAGGTCAATAAATTCCTTTCCGTAGCGAGTTGCTTTACCGGTGCCAACTCCTGTAATTTGCCTCATTTCGTCCATTGTAATGGGATATTGTATTGCCATATCCTCAAGTGAGGGGTCTTGAAAAATAACAAACGGGGGTAAGTTTTTTTGTTTTGATATTTTTTTTCGTAAGTCTTTTAACATAGAGAATAATACAAGGTCAACCGCACTTGTTCCTCCATGATTACTTATTATATCATCATCAGCTTCATCATAATCATGATCCTGCGATAACATAAGAGAATAGGGTTGTTTAATAAACTCAAGACCTTTATCACTTAGTTTTAATAAGCCGTAATTTTCAATATCTTTTAGAACAAAGCGAGCTATTAATGCCTGGCGAATAACTGCATTCCAGAATTTATCATCTTTTTCTCTGCCTGAACCAAAAACTGATAAATTATAATGTTTATACGCCTTAATAGCAGCGGTAATATTACCTGATAAAATATTTGAAATATGTTCGGCTTTAAACTTATCGTTAACAGCAAGAATAGCTTCTAATGCTTTAATAATACATTCTTTGCCTTCAAATTTAGTTTTAGGATGTAGACAATTATCACAATTTTCGCAATTTTCCTCTTTATATACTTCTCCGAAATAATGCAATAATTGTTTACGACGACAGATGGATGATTCAGCATAAGATATGGTTTCAAAAATTAATTGTTTTCCTATTTCCTGTTCTGCAACCGGTTTACCTTGTAAAAATTTTTCCAGTTTCTGAATATCATTATAATTGTAAAAAGTGATACATTTTCCTTCTCCACCGTCGCGTCCTACTCTACCTGTTTCCTGGTAATATCCTTCAAGGCTTTTAGGAATATTATAATGAATAACAAAGCGCACATCAGGTTTATCAATTCCCATACCAAAAGCAATTGTTGCGACAATTATATCAACATCTTCCATTAAAAATCTATCTTGATTAGTTGAGCGAGTAGCTGAGTCCATTCCTGCATGGTAAGGTAAAGCTTTTATTCCATTTACTACAAGCATTTGAGCTAATTCTTCAACTTTTTTTCGGCTCAGGCAGTAAATAATACCGGATTTATTAGGGTTATTTTTAATATATTTAATGATTTCCCTTGTTGCATTAATTTTAGGGCGTACCTCATAATAAATATTAGGTCTGTTAAACGAAGATTTATACACATTTGCATCTAACATTTCTAAATTTTTCTGAATATCGTGCTGAACTTTAGGAGTTGCAGTTGCTGTTAAAGCAATAATAGGAGCATTACCAATTTTATTTATTATGGGTCTTATTTTGCGATACTCGGGCCTGAAATCGTGTCCCCATTCAGAAATACAATGAGCTTCATCAATAGCATAAAACGAAATATTAATATTTTTTAAGAAATTAATGTTATCTTCTTTGGTTAATGATTCAGGTGCTACATATAATAATTTTGTTTTTTCATCTAAAACGTCTTGTTTTACTTTAACAATTTGAGGTTTTGATAATGAAGAATTTAAAAAGTGAGCAATACTATTGTCAGTGCTGAAACTTCGCATTGAGTCAACTTGATTCTTCATTAATGCAATCAATGGTGAGATAATAATTGCTGTGCCTTGCATAATAAGAGATGGAAGCTGATAGCATAAAGATTTCCCTGCACCTGTTGGCATTAATACAAAAGTATCATTATCAGATAACACATTGTTAATAATTTCTTCCTGATTTCCCTTAAATTTGTCAAATCCGAAATATTTTTTCAAATACTGCGATAATGATTGTTTTACATCTTTGTTAATATGTTTTTCTTTTATTTCTTCCATTTACGATAAGATTAGTATAAATGCCTAAAATGAGCTAAAATTTGAAATTACTAAAATTAACTGTTATTTTAGAGTCCTTTGCAAAACTAACTTTTAGCTGTCATTTTGAGTGAAACGAAAAATCTTATAATGTTGATAACCAATGAAATAAAAAGATTCTTCACTCCGTTCAGAATGACATTTTACAG
>SDBV01007626.1_pt1 | contig 14757 bp, 10 predicted proteins | sample 2277081 | NCBI WGS metagenome assembly SDBV01 (sample SAMN10402039, study PRJNA504765) | marine sediment metagenome | isolation source: marine sediment core GS10_PC15, 223 cmbsf | place: Arctic Ocean: Southern Knipovich Ridge | collected 2010
TCAGTCTGTTATTTGCCTCGTGTGTTGTTTGAATTTATTCTGTTAGTGCTTTAATTGAGTCTGTCAGTGCTTGAATTGAGGCTGTCGGTGCTTGAATTGAGTCTGTCGGTGCTTGAATTGAGTCTGTCAGTGCTTGAATTGAGTCTGTCAGTGCTTGAATTGAGTCTGTCGGTGCTTGAATTGAGTCTGTCGGTGCTTGAATTGAGTCTGTCAGTGCTTGAATTGAGTCTGTCGGTGCTTGAATTGAGTCTGTCAGTGCTTGAATTGAGTCTGTCAGTTGAGAAACTTCCAGTCCTTTAAAGCCGAATTCCAATACGTCTTGAAGAAGTATTGGAATCCGGGTTAAATCTGCCTCATTGTACTAATAAACTTCATTATCATGTATCGCCAGCTACGTTCTTTTTCTATCAAAAGGCCGCCAAAAAGGCTTTTGCTCTTTGTTGTACCGCGTTAATCCTTCGGCCTTGTGGTTATTCCGATACGGCCTCCGGTACGGCCTGGCGCCTTGCTCCCAAATCTACAATGTTACGTGCACTCTGATATGTCTGGTAAAACACCGGTTCGCTGTTCTTATAGCTTACCATTAATTTGTCAAGTCGGTTTTTAAGAATGTCATCGCACTGCTTAAATAGTTCAACCAGATGCGTGGTAGCGGTTGCCCTTGTGCCGATAGCTGTTCTTGGTTTTGCAAGTATAGCTGCATAATCATCTATTTCTTTTTGCAGTTGTGTGAGGTCGTCTGCAGTTTTACCGTAATCGGCAAGATTGGCAATTACCTTATTTGCTTCATCGTGTATGAGCTGGCAAATATCTTTTAAAATGTTGTCGCGTGAGTTGAGAAGGTAGCTTGGGCTGTAGCTTACTTTGTTCCTTAATTCATTGTCGTCATTTATTGAAGCATAAGCATGGACGGCCGATGCTATTTCAAGGGTTATCTGTATCATCTCATCTTCTTCTTTCTGTTTGTTTTCGGTGATACCTGTGGTTTTGCCTTCCTGCACCTGCCTTTGGGAATCAATATTGGCAACGGTGGTTTCAAAATCGCCAAATGTGCTAACGAAGGCCGGCAATCCGCTCCAGGTGCTGTTGTTGCTGTTGCAAACACTTTGTACCGCGATGTACATGCTTCTTTTGTTGTCCTGTTTGTCTGTCATTATTTTTGAATTTATATGAATTGAAAATATGTATGACTACTTTATGCTTTTAATTATCATAGTTATCATTGTTATTATGATATAAAGCGGAAAATTGGGGAAATAACTTCTAACGTCAAAGGCGATTTGTACTACCTGATAATATTTTTTTCGCGAAAATTGCAACTATCGCATTCCAAACGGACGTTACCAATTGAATATCGCAATTTTCCCGAGCGGAATGGACCTATTTAATTGAATATCGCAATTTTCACTATTTGTAACATCTCCTCTGTTCGGGACATCAATGTCCTTAACATCTCCTTTATCCCTTACATATTGATCATATGGATTTTTTAAAATTGAGTATGGAGCTTGTGATGCTTATATAATTGAGCTTGCATTTGAAGAAGAATAGGTATACAGTAGCCCAATTGCTTTGACGTTTTTACACCTCAACAAGAATCTTGTTTCCATTTAACAACAAAATTCGCTGTCGGATTCACCATTGACAATCTATAAACAATACAATCAACAAACACAATGTGCAGTAGCAAAATATGTACTATAGCGCCCAGATATGGCGCTGAGCTTCTGGATTTAATAAATATCTTCTAAAGTAGCGGATTTGTAGATCAGTTTCAAACAGGCAGTCCAAGGCATGCGTTCATATCATTTGTATGCTGTTATTTCTATCTCTCCAAAATAAATTCCTTTAATTCATTATCTTTTAAGAAGCCGAATTTCTTTTTAAACAAATAAGACAAATTTTCATTAGCAGTTGCAAAAAACACCTGCCTATTGGAATTAATAACTAATTCTCTTAAATAATCTATAAATGATAATACATTCAAATCATCAATATTAGTCACTGGTTCATCAAACAATATTATATTAGGTCCATTTTTTAGTTTAAGATTTAGTGCTAGAAAAACTGATAGCGCTAACGCAGCTCTTTGGCCTGCACTTATTTCAGTTAATTCAGCATCTATGTCTGAATTAATTCGTTTTAAAGAAAGGTTCCCTTCTTGGAATAGTAAATCGTCAAATTCTCTTGGAGTATGAATAGCTTTAAAAATATCTACTATCTCATTTTTATTCACTTCAATAAATTCCATAAGAAATTCCGTTTTACCATGGTTTTCCAAGATGTCTATTATTGCATCATAAGCTTTTTTTGCATTGACCCTAAAGGGGATGTTTGATTTTATTTTCTTCTGTAGCTCCTCAATTTTCTGATTTGATGCTTTTATTCTTAATTCATTTTCTTTTTTCTCTTTTTTCAATTCCTTATATCTTCCAAATAGCACTGATATCTTATTTGTGTTTCTTTCAATAGTTGTTAGTGCTGTCTTGGAATCTAATGAAATGATTTTATTTAGTTCATTGTAATTCTCTGTAGCAGATTCTACTTTCCTAATTCGTTCATCTAATAATTTAGTACTTTCAACAGGGATACCTACTTTTTCTAATAAGTTATTCAGCTTATTATTTGAATCTTCAATAGCCAATTGTTCAATTTTGATAACCCGTTGGATGGTTTTCAATTTATCTTGATATTCAGTTTTTAGTTTATCATAATTTTCGTCAATCTTTACACCCTTACCGTCTAATTGATCTTTAAGCCCGATAAACTCCATTGCGTTAATTCCTTTTTCATCAAAATAAAGCTGTGTATTTTTCAATGTTGTTAATTGCTCATCACTTTTATTAATTGACTTTATTGCATAACGAATGTCTTTTAACGATTCAACTATTTTTTTATCTCTAATATCTGCATCTCCATAATGGAGGTATAAAACCTCCTTAAGCTTTATTAAATTAGCTTCTTCAGTTTTTAGAATGGTCAACCTATTAGTGATCTTGGTTCTTGTATCAAGTAATTGTTTAAGTCCTTCCGAATCTTGGAAACCTTTTTTTACTTCTTCGACAAGTTGAATTAATCTTCCCTTTTCGTGTTTAGTATAACATAGAGGACATATAGTAGCATCCTGTTTTAATTGAAGGTATTCCTTACCTTTTGCTTTTATTTCGGTAACAATTTTATCAAGTTGATTAAAATTATTCTCTGTTTCATTAATCTCCTTTACGACTTCCTTCAATTCAATTTCTAAATCTTCAGTTTCTGCCCTCAACTTAGCTTCATATTCTGCAAGATTTTCTTTTGAGCCTAAATATACTTCATGATCAACTGTACTAAAGGCCTCTTTTATTTTCAGTAGTTTAGAATGTTCTTTTGAAACATTATCTGTTTTTTCTTTGAGGCTCTCTAATTGGCTAATTTTCTCATCTTTAAAATAACGACCTGCTGATAATATTAGCTGGTTAACATTTTCAAATTCTATGTATTCGTCTTTCTTACCTTTTATTCTACGTTTAATATTATTTATCTCTTTTTCTATTAAAGTAACATTTTCTTTTATCTTCTTCAATTTATTCAGTTCTTCTTCAGCTTTCTCCTGATTGATATGATCAATCCAATCAGACTCTGAAAAAATATTATTGATAAAATATTTAGCTGATGAAATATCCTTTTCAAGTTTGGTTACAATATCCTCTTTACTAATTCCTATAATCCAATTAATTCGTTTAACTTCTGTAACTAGTTCTTTAAAGAATTTTTCTGGCTGATTATCTATCTTCCCGATTTCATCAAGTAACTTGATATTCACGCCAAGTTCTAACTCTGCATCTTCAATGATTCTGCTGTAATAGCTTAGCTATCTATTAAACCGATCATTAAATTTTTTCAAGCGATCTTCAAGCCAATTAATCTCTTCTCCAATAGCAATATCTTCAAATGCTTTTCTTATCTCTTTCTGACTACCATATGATAATTGATAAGCTGCGTCACTGTTGAAAAAATTAAACCTATTAAATCGTTCATAAACACTACTTTGTTGGTTAGCCGGAGTTATTGTTTTATACCAAAGTTTATCTCTTTCTTTAAAAAGTCTATTATTAGCAGGTGTGAATTTTATTACCCCTTCATCATTATTGATTTCAGCATGAATATTATTTTTTGATTCATCCCTTCCAGAGTTTCGTTTTGTTTTACCACATAGAAGTAATTCTATTGCCTCAAATAAAGAAGTTTTTCCACTTCCATTAGGCCCTTTTATTAAATTAACCTTTCCAAAATCAAATTCTTTAATTGATGGGTATGGTCTATAATTCAATAATTTCAATTTAGTTATTTTTGAAATTACATCTACCTTCACCTTTACTTTGCCATCTCTATTTTTTACAAGCTCCAAAATAGGATCTCCCTGAATGTATTTATCGACACCATTTTTAAAAGATTCATTTAAAAAAACAGTATCTAATTTGGCTTTTTTTAATTTTTTAATCCATTCTACACCTAAATCCTCTTTTATTTCAATACTTGATTTTTTTCCAATGTTCTCTGTTTTAATGAGCCATTCCTCAAGCTGTGATAATGTCATTATGTTTTTTCGCGCATAAAACTCATTTCTTTCTATCTTAACTTTTTTATCACTGTTTCCTTTTATTTTTTCATCATTAGATATAAATGTGTAATAATAGTTCCATTGTAGATAGCCTGCATTTTTATAGTAATCATTCTGAATTACATTTTCCAAATAATGTTCTAACTCTTTTGCATCATCATTTATATCCAGCCATTTGTTGGTAAAATCTAAATAGAGCACCTGAAATGGTTGATCATGGTAAAATTTTTGGCATCTTATAATTTCATCTTCTCTTGGTTGTACTTCACCAAAATGATGTTGCAACATTTTAATAGTCTGATTATGTATCATTTTCTGTCAGTTATAATTGAGTTAAAGGGCTTGGATGCATTATCAGTAATTTTGGGTTTTTTGCTAGGAGCGTATTTATACCCATCAGCATCTCGATACCAAACAACTATTCTTGTCCAATTTTGGCTTTCTGGAAATAAATTGGTAGTTTTTTCGTAAGTTTCAATTGCTGTTATTTTATCAACATCACCTATATAAATACCGGTGGCAGCCGCTCCATCACCACTAATTGGAAATAAATTCATGCTAAAACTTGTGTTGTTATCACCTAGCAAATAACTCACTTTACAATTGCCTTTTAAATCCGATAGTACGTCAGGAAAGTACTCTTCATGTACAACAATATGATTCGCCAATCTAGCAAAAAGGATAAGGTTTTTTCTTCTTGTTTCATGCATTTCAATGCAAGGGTCTTGTGTAAATGTCATTCGCTTATTGACCCCATCATCATCAATTAAGAAAAACTTGTTATTTTGAATACTGTACCAATCTTTTTGAACTGCTTTACCTACTGAAAGAGCAATGAGCCGTTCTAAATTAATACGACTCAATTCTCCATCTAAAAGAGTGTTAAAGTTACCTTCTCCTTCAATTGAAAGGCACAATTCATTGAAGCCATCATTTGTTATTTCAATTTCATCCCAGCTATGTCTTCCATTATCCCATTTTCTAATAAATTGTACTTCGGGGCCTGTTCTTCCTTGCATCACCCCATACTCCATTGCTTGTGATGGTTTTGTATTTCTCAGGCAGAAAATATATTCATCAAAATTCAAAAAATAAACATTTGATCTCCTAGTTTTCCACCTTGTATAATATAATCCTTTATCATGATTATGATTAATTCTTTCATCTCGTAAGTCTAATTCGGTAGATTTTGTAAATATGGCAGACCCTCCATAATTGTTCCAATTTGTAGTTGCTTTCATTTGAACAAACCTGCCCCAATTCAAACATATCACCTCTTTGTCATATTGATTTCTATTGTAAATATCTCCCCGATACCGTCTAAAATCAATATTGAAAGGAGACTGATTAAGTTGAATATGAATTATAAGGTAAGGATAAATACTAAAATCTGGTGGACCCTGTGGTAGCCCTGCCTGTATATTAAAATTCTGATGGAGAGTATCTGAACAAATAAATGTCAATAATCTTGAAGATTGATTTTGATTTTCCAAAACATATATGTTTTGTCCTGCAATATAATTATCCCGTTCCCAGGGATTATTGCCCATAAAATGAGTTTTGAATTGCACAATGGCAATTGTTCGCAATTCATTAGTTTCTTGGGTCCTTGTTTTGAATAGGTAACAAACTGGATCAAAGAAATGATTGTTAATTAAATTTTGCTGAACCTTATCTTCATCATATATCCATACAATCTCGTCATGATCATTAATTATATCAAGTAATTGCTGAGATTGAATCGATTCACATCCAACTATCCATAATTTGGATTCTTGCGGAAGTCTATTCTCCTCAATTAATTGTTCTATTATTGACCATGGACAAGAATATTCAGGAGTAATAGCTAACTCAACATTGTTCTCAATAGAAATATCAAAAAATCCGTTAAATTTTTGGTTTGCTAAATCTCTATTAGCATTTCTAATATATTGATCTGTGTATTCAATTGCACTGACTGGTTGAAATAACAATGTACTATAAAGATTAGCATCAAGATTTAATACTTCCAGTGTGGATCCAAGAAGTCCTTTTTCATTAAGTATGTTATTTGTTAATTCGAAGTTCATATTATCATTGCATACAACAAATGGCTAATAGGAACTCAGTTCCTTATAGTAGCCATATGGGTTCCTGTTTTTATCCTAAATATAGGGCTAAATTGCATTTTGTTTCTAACCTGTTTTATTTTTTGTTCCTATTAGCCATACTCCATATTTCAACAGGTAAGCATCAGATTTCAGGTCAGGGCTAAGTCCGAAACAGCAGGGCTTCAGGGCTTTAGGATTTTTAAACAAGGTTACCGGCTATCAATCGCTTGTGGCATCCTGTGGGCTTCACTGTGTTTGTTACCTAATTGTTGTGCGTTCGTGCTTTTTATTTTTTGTTCGTTCGGTACAATTTTTTATTTAAGTTAATAACATAAAGTCCCAATGCTAAAAAATATCCGATAGCAATAAAACTGTACCAATAAGGAAAAATATTAAGTATATCGTGGTTGACAACAAATAGTATGTAGGCATGCAGGATCACAGAACCGTCAAGATGAAAGATTAGTAGCCCATAAGCAATTTTGTCCCAAATATTTTTAAAAAGAATCTTGTTACCAAAAATAATTAGTCCTAAACCTCCGTACCCTCCTATTACTACAATAAACCAGTCAATTTCCAATGGAATTTTCTCAAATGGAAGATCGTAAGTAATCCGGAGTATGTGAATGATTGTCCCACCGATATACGGTAGTAAACATACCCGGGCAAAAGTTTTATAGTAGAACGAACTCACTCTTCTTTCTTTCTGTCAATTAGCATGACGCACAACGTCTAGGCTATCGTCCGTGGGGATTTAACTGATTTTCAGTTTCCGTCACCACCAAGCCATGACCGATATTAAATTTATTCATACATGGCGGACTATCCAAAAATCATCAAAGTTTCTTTTACAAATGACTCCCCATGGATGATAGGTGCTGTTGGAGTGCGTTAAAGTAACCAATGAATTAGTTTGATTAATCTGTTTGTTGGAGCGTTCACATTATTATGAATGTTTGGATTCATCTCGGAAAGCGTTCTGATGAATTCTTGCTCATTGGCAGGAGAAATTAACAGGAAACCTCTATTTCTAAGTCTCAAATTGATTCTTCGCAATGATGGTGCTGGTGAACTCAAAGGGTTATAACTTCTTTCAACAGACTCGATGTTAAATACGTTTACTCGAAATACAGTAAATGGACCTAGCATAATTTTCAGTTGTTCATCTGATATTCGATATCGAATTCCAAACCATATTGTTCCTACTAATAACAAAATCAAAGGCTGAACAATTAAATGAACTAGTTCTAGATTAAGAATTCCAGGAAGACCTACTTTGAAGAATGCATGAAGGATAGCTCCCCAAAGAATTATACCTAAAATTATGCCTTTGTTCGCTCCGAAAGTTCTGTTCATTTTTAAAATCGTTTTGCCTAAATGAACTCCAACGAATGACTAATAGGAACTCAGTTCCTGTTAGTAGCCATATGGGTCCCTCTTTTATCCTAAATATAGGACTAAATCGCATTTTGTTTTTGGTTGTTGCACTTTTTTGTTTCTATTAGCCATACTTCATATTACAACAGGTAAGCATCAGTTTTTCAATCAGGGCTAAACCCGAAACAGCAGGGCTTTAATTGAACAAATACAAAAGCTTTAAGAGAAGCAAAGGCAAGGCCATCCGATGGTTGATATGGGGATGCAGTTCTTATTCGAATTTATTTTATCACTGGACTTTAGGTTATCAATTAACCTGATCGAGAATTGACTGCATGATAAGAGCCGTAGCGCCTATGCTGAAAGCTACGGCGTAAGCATATGAATTGAGAGATTCACGTACGATCCTGAGCCTGCGCACCTGAGTGCTTCGGAACACAGGTGGGAGAGGTTTGGGGTGAAATTCCCCTTACCTACTCGACTGGTGGCCGTTTCTTTTACTCTAACTCATAAAACTCTTTAATTGTAAACCCATATTCCTTTTGTTTGGGAATCAACTCATTTAAAAGATAGTATTTATGAGGATATCCGGTAAGTACTACAACTGTTTGATTTTTGAACTCGTCACGAACTAGGTATTTAATAATATTTTGAGTCATTGCTCTATTCCTTCTGTCCCAGAAGTCCCCCATTTCTTTGTAAAAATCTTTGTAATCCTTTAGTTCCGCTCTTGCCTCAAAGATTTTTAGAACCTCTTTGTTCCTAAAATGAAATCTTTTCTCCACTAAGTCGTATACTTCTTTCTGATTAATTTCAAATGGTGATCTTTGCCCAATCTTTCTTGATTCTTTAAGAAGTTCTGCATATTTCAAATAAATATCTTTTTGTTCAGTTGTTAGTTTCTTTTTAGTAGAACGCAGTTTTTTGTATGATTCCTTTACAGTAGCAAAGTAGTTCGTTTTACGGTAGTACTCATTTCTCCCCTCAATTTCATACGGTCTTATCGGAGTTGGATATTCTGAAATATAATTTTCAGTTCCTATAGATTCATTTGAATTGCCTTTGATTTTAAGTTTGAAGTCAGATGTGAAAAAGGAACTATCAAGTTCGCGCAAAATTAGGTCCGGATTTAGTCGGCTCAAAATATTGGTGATACTGTCGGCTGTAAATTTTTTAGTTGGTTCATGAACTGTCCCAAGAATCACAAGTCGTGTCTGACATAGAACAACAGGCTGTATTAAGATGATTAGTAGTATCGTAAATCGAGTTCTCATTTAATGGCTACCAACAATATAGTGTTTTATAGAAATGTTTGCCTAAAGTTAGAAGCAGACTGTTAAAATAGAGCAAAACGATTGTTTTAAAAAGTTGCGGATTTTATGCTGATGCAAATGTTCTGTAAAACTCCGTTGGACTATGCTGGGCCATCTACCACCTATGGGTATTTATAGGTTCCCCTTTCGAGGCTGTATTTGCATAATGAGCTTGTAATGAAGTTTATGGACTGTTTTCATAAAGTTTTTGTACATGGCATGTTCGCTTCATTTTCTTCAGGACATACCTGTCCATGCTGTCAAGGCCATCCGATGGTTGAGACGGGATGCATCTTATCCAAATTTATTTTATCACTGGACTGTAGGTTATAAATTAACGTGATCGAGAATTGACTGCATGATAAGAGCCGTAGCGCCTATGCTGAAAGCTTCTGCGTAAGCATATGAATTGAGAGATTCACGTACGGTTCTGTGCCTGCACACCAGAGTGCTTCGGCCTTTGGTGAGAGGTTTGGGCTGAAATTCCCCTTACCTACTCGACTACTTGCTGTAGTAGTTAGGGCTTGGCTTCCATCAATTCAATCAACAAGTTCTACTTTTTTAACGTTTATTTGGATTAAAATTCATTGGTACTATCTGTGCTGCAAGTAATAAATGCGTTTTTTCTTCGGGAGATAAATTTTCAACAGCTTGTGACCAAGTGCTCATTGGAATTTTACCTGAAGGAACTATTTTCCTAGCTTCCTCCCACATTTTCAGAAGAGCCTTGCCACAATAAGTATAGGTGGTCAAATATGGTTTCTCATTCAATACCATCATTGAGAAATGATCTTTCAGGTTGTATGCCCACCATTGTGCAACAAGTTTTTTTGTTAATTTATTTGCAGGGTAAGCCATATCCTTTATATCTGACAAAACAGCACGATATTTGTAACCAGCCAAATCACTGTTAGAAACTGAAAGTACCTTATGCATGTCCATACCTTCCATTGAAAACCAAACTGAAGGAGTCGTTTCTGAATTAATTATTTCTTGCAGATTTTCATCCAAAACAGCAAAGTAACAACCTTCGTGGTTCTCCATCATTCCCAAAAACATATTTAACTGAGTAGCTATGGATTCGGCACGTGAAACACAACTTGGATCCCCTGCCTTATCGATAAACCCATCTGATGACCTTAAGTAAAACAGGATACCTCCGTGGCATAATACAGCACCATGTTTATGTCCACAGTTTGGCATATTACAATGTTTCCCACGTGAACATGCATTTCTATCATCGCATTTAAGGCAATGAAAATCAGTGCAGCCATCAATTTCTGCTGATTTATACATTTGCATCCCTTTCATTTGACCAAAGGATGTAAATGAAGTAAGAGTAAGAATCAAAAATGATAGACTACCTAATATTCCTAAATTAATAATTTTTGCGTTCATTTTTTTTTATTTTAATTTATATTAATTAGAATGACCACTTTCCTTCCTTATCGGAAGCTGTATGATTTCAGTCTCTTTGGTTCCTTCTTGTTCAGGTACTGTATGTTCTTCATGATCTACCATAACAAAACCATTTGGCATAATATTCATCATATGCATTGTGTTACCAATAACTGTGCAACTACTTTGAAAGGGCTTACCACCACCTACAGATGGTGTCGCAATGAGTAACCTTTTCCCCTGTATAACACCGACAAATGTCCATCCATCACCTGGTGCAATTTGTTCTGTTTGATAAATGTTTCCATGATGGCCTATTTTCACATCAAATGTTTCATTGGTCTTATTGTGAACCATAATCCGGCCATGCAAAGCCGGTGGATTTGGACAATCAGCATATGAAAGTCCTTTGGAGCAAATTGCTTGGGAAGTTGGTTGATTTTGCACATCGTTATTTGCCTTTTTCCCTGTGTAATTACAGCTACTAATAAATATAACTAATAATCCAGTTACAATTACTTTGTACTTCAATGTTGGTTTTTTCATTTTTTTGTTTTTAAGTTAATAATTAATTAAAATATAAAATATTTACTAATTATAGAGTTAATCATAGTCCCTTTCGCCGTAGCGAATACACAAAGCTCTTTCGTAACTCAAGTAACAAACCAACAACCACAAAAGCAAGTGAACTCCATCTGTAGCTATGGCGTATTTGCACATTGTGTGCCCAGCATGGGCATTTAGTACGAAAGGTACTAATTATTCCAGAGGCCTCGCCGTCGGCAAGCCTATGGCGACCGATGGGTGAAAGTCCCTTACAGGCGAGCCTGCCTTTGTCGGCAGACAGGTTGGTGAAGCCTGTTAGTAAGTCGCAAAGTCTGACCTACACTTGATGCGGGGGTGGTTTATCGTGAGGTATGCACTGTAGGAAATGAGACTGCAAAGTCCGGTACCGACCCTTCGGCTCGCTCAGGGCAGGTCCATCAATCGCAGGTGTATGCGACCTGTCTTTTATTACCTACATCAGCGAACAATAAAATGGATATTGAACAAATACAAGGGCTTTAAGAGAAGCAAAATCAAGGTCATCCGATGGTTGAGACGGGTATGCAGTTCTTATCCAAATTTATTTTATCACTGGACTTTAGGTTATCAATTAACCTGACTGAGAATTGACCAGCATGATAAGAGCCGTATGAATTGAGAGATTCACGTATGGTTCTGTGCCTGCGCACCAGAGTGCTTCGGTACACAGGTGTGAGAGGTTTGGGGTGAAATTCCCCTTACCTACTCGACTGTGTGCTGCCTTTATTTTCTTTTTCAATTCCAATCAGTTAGTTGTGCGTTGGCTTGGTGGCTCTTTTGCAATTTTGCTTTTAGCATTGGCTCGTGTGAAATTGCAAATGTGCCTCCAAATTGTAGCGGCTGTCAATATTCTAATCTGTCTCTTTCAGCTTGGTCGTCCATACGTTTCGCATCAATTAAGTATCCTTCTGCAAGTCGCATAAAGATTTCCGCAACATTCGGATATTTGTTTTTAAAATCAGTTGCTAGTTTTTCAAAGTATGTTGCTTTATCTCTTTCAATATCTCCTCCGTCAAATGGTCCTCTTGACGATGAACCTCTCTTGTTAAACATTGCAGAAGAATAATTTCTCTTTAAACTGTCGGTATTTATTCCTTCTATGATTTGAAAAATATTTTCTTGTGGCCACTGAGGAATATTTTCAGGATATTGAGCTAGTATTTGTCCAATTTGCATATCAGCTACATCTAATCTACTAGCCTCTCGAGCAAGTGTTCTCGCTTTTGTAATCCATTGATTCAATTCTTTTGAATCGATGGAATTATCAGCTTTCATCCCTGGAATTTTTTTCCATGCATGAAGTAAATGATACGCTTGTTTCGCTCTATTCTGAACCTCTTCGTCTGAAATTCCTTTTCTTTCCTCTTCTAGTTTTTTCTTGTCTTTGGGAATATAAACCCACTTTAAAACATCAATAAAAAATTCAGGGTTCTTAGCTAATTCTTCTTCTAAGGACTTTGGTTTCCTTCTAGTCCCATAAGAATCTAAAAGTGGAAGATACAACCACTCCAAATTAATCAGAATTGAGTTTTCTATATCATCTCTATTGTCAAGTGTTTCAAATATTCTTTCAATTTCATATCTTTTCAATTGACCTTGTTCAGTAGATTCTTCTGTTGCTGCTCTTTTTAGTAACTCCGAAAGTAATTCGGTTGGTATTTCTTTAGCAAAATGGGAGCTGACATCAATTGCAGAAAAAAAGCGTTTGTGATTCATTAGCATTTGTATCCCAATAATTTTTTCCTCAACAGGAATATGATAAAACCTTGGGTAGATTTCTTTCCAATATTCAGTTTGAATTTCTTCACCTAATGATGAAACGAAATCCCAAAGTTGTTTGGTTTGATTTAAAGGAATAAGTATGTTCACAAGCGCTTCGTTACTAAAACCTTTTTTGTCAAGTTTATTAAACAAAGAAGTAATCCAATCAAAACCGTTAATTACTGACTTACGAAAGATAAAGCTATGTATGAACCTGATGTTCTCTTTGTCGTCATTCAAGCATTTACTACAAACAGAAATTATATCGTCTTCATCATTAGTAACTCTTGCTAGTGCATCACCTAAAGACCATGATTCCTTAACGGTTTTTCTTAATTCCAAGGCTTTATTTAGGCCTACTTTATCAAGAATTATATTTGAAGCTTCTATTCTCGCCTGGTCGATTCTTTTCTGTTGTTGCTCATGTCTTTTTTCGTGATCGTTTTCAACATATTTGAAGCCTTCAGGAAAAGAAGGCCAATGGTCGTTGAATAGCCAAATATGTTGATTTATTGCATCAAGTGGCTTTAGTTTATAATACAAATCCTCAAGTCTTTTCAAATCACTTTCAGGTAAAGCCCAATCAGTATCCGGATGTGATCTATGGTGATTTAATATATTTCTTAGCGTATGCCAAGTCAAGTATTCTGTTTGATGAACTTTTGTGTAATTGTTTTCCACCCATTCTAACAGAGTCTTTCTGTCATTTAGTGAAAGGTTTGGCGCTTCATCAATGAGTTGAGAAAATTTGGTTTCACTGTTATCGAATAAGTCAATAAGTAATGAAATCACAACAGTATGAGTGTTGCCAATTTCTTGATATGCATATGTTAAATTCGTGTTCTTGTCAAAAATTCTCCAACGCATTTTATGTGTGGGTTGGGCAATCCCGTGATGATTGGGAAGCATTCTTATTAATAAGGTCCAACCTGATTCTCTTTCTTGCTGAATGATGAATTTTAATGTTTCCATCCTCTCATTATAGGGTGTAAGAGTTTGGTAATGCCAAGGTTTAAAGATTTCAGACAAACTATTGATTGGTCGATTAGATAAATTGCCTCCCGGGTCGAGTTTTGATAGTTTTAGTAAAATCAAACTGGCATCTCTTAAGTATTCAGGTAGCCATGCCAATCCTTCAAGAGCCCACAATAATCCTGTATGGTTACTTGAGGAATGTAAAAAGTCGTCAACTTCCTTGAACATGTCCATAATTTCAGGTTGTTCTTTTGAAAGTGAATTGCTTGCAGCCTGAAGAAAACTGGTTGGAGATGCTTCTGATATCAGAGGAAGTTCATGGTCAACTGAAATCCAAATTGCACCACTCACATTATTTAGTAAATCAAGAATTATACCGTCAACCCAAAGTTGTGGATTGGGTAAGTTAGGAATGTTTAACCCTTCACCAAATCGTCCAACTAAAATCAAAGATTGAGTTAGGCCTTCTCTTGACCAATTGGAATACTTCCTTTTCTTATTATAAATTGCTGCAAAATTATTTTTATAATTTGGTTCAATTTTTGGATTACCGCTTTTGAAAGCTAACGAAACACATCATTAAATACTTCGAAAATCTATTTGTGTCAGATCTTCTTAAACAGTAGTCTATAAATCCAAATTTGAAGTAAACCGC